>WBZP01001804.1_pt1 | contig 25578 bp, 25 predicted proteins | sample 5204301 | NCBI WGS metagenome assembly WBZP01 (sample SAMN12412401, study PRJNA552823) | activated sludge metagenome | isolation source: activated sludge from nitrification reactor of wastewater treatment plant... | place: USA: Pennsylvania | collected 2017 | reverse complement strand
GGCCGATGTGCAGAGGAGTGGTGTGGCTGTTTTGCGGGCGGCCGTGGTTTGGTAGCGGTCCCGGTTTCGACCAGGGGTGGGCTCACGCAGGTGCCGTCCTGTGCCGGCGCATTGACCTCGGACCCACGCACGGCCATCGGGATCTCGATCCGCTGCAGCCGCATCGCATTGGTTGCTGACCAGGGGAGGGCTACGGTCGCGGTGATCTGTCGCTTGCCGCCCTTGGTGACCGCTTGAGTCAAGATATTGATGCAGGCGTCACCCAGGTTTGCTTGCGAACTCGCCAGCAGCTTCCCGGACTCGTCGAGGTCGTCCACGATCAGTTTGAGTTGGGCAGATTCATTTGGCACATGGACATCGGGATCGGCTAGGGTGATATCAGCCAAGATCTGGAAGTACGCCGTGCTCTCACTGGAGTTGCGCACCCAGAAGGAGTCGGTGATTGTGTCACCTGGCACGATCCGACCGGCTGCAGGGAAGAGCAGCGGAGGGTCCGGGCTCCAAGTCATCCCATCGGCGGAGAAGAGCACGCGTTCGGCAGCTTGCGCCGTGGCTGGGAGCCCTACCGTGACCATCCAGAGGAGCAGGCCGAAAATGGTGGCGAAGGGTAGGCGCCTCATGGTCGTCTCGCCGACTTTGGCCTGCGCCGGCCTGGTCGCGGAGCGCCGATGAGTTGCCATCCGGCGTACCCGAAGAGTGCGCAGGCCGCGATCCAGATGCCAGTGTCCTTCTGCTCCTGCGGCAGCGCAGTGGCGGCGTAGCCGACATAGGGCACCCAATATTTGACCTGGCCCCTGACCTGCTTTGACGTGAGCTCCCAAGGGTCCTCCGCATTGTTGGCGTCGCCCTTGGTGCGCAGGCGCACGGTGCCATTGGGGTCGGTCGTCTTGGCCACAATCCGGTGGGTGACGGTCATCCCGGAGTCGGGCTTGGGGAGGAAGGTGATGATCTGACCTGGCTCAAGCCTGGCCAAGTCAGTGTTGCCATGCACCCGCTCGACCACCACCTGACTGCCGATCGGGATGGTTGGCGTCATTGAGCCGGTGAGCACAGTCAGCGGCACCCACCCCAATACCTTTGGTACGACGATCACGGCCACCAGCGCCACCGCCACCACGCTGACCAAGGCCCAAGTGATCCACGTGCCCGCTGTGCGCAAGTGCCCGCGAGACACTTGGGCGTGTGTGCCCGGTGCCTGCTGCGGCGTGCTTGCGGTCAACGTGGGCATGAGGAGTCCGGCTCCAATCAGGTCTGGGACAAGGTCAGGTCGAAGGCTCCGAAGGTGATGGCCTTGTTGGTCAATCTGGCCAGCAAGTCAGCGCCTGCGTCATCGGGCGGCACGGCCATGGTCCAGGTGACTTGGTAGCTGCCGCTCCCGTCGGCGCTGCTGACAGGCAGCGTCAACACCCAACCAGTGCCACTCGTTATCGCGGTGGTCGAGTTGTCGGGTTTGGTCACCGACGCTGAGATGGTGGCGGCGCAGGCGTAGGAGTTGCTCTGATCACCGGGGCAGGCGCCGCCCGTGTTGGGGAGCACCTCCGAGAGATCAACCATGAGATCTCCTTGAAGGTTGTCTCCGGAGGCGGTCACGGCTATTTGTCGCGTGATCGTCAACTTGTCGCCCGGCACCAACCTCTCGGTGCCCAAGGTGGCGGTCACCTTGCGACATTCGGTGTACGGCGCCGTTGTGGCACAGGTCGTGCCAGAGACAAAACTGCGTTGCCCGACGGTGATCTGGCTGTGTAGTTCGATGCTCGTTGTGCCACCACTGATATTGAGAGCACCAGCGGTGAGATTGCCGGTGCCGATTGCATTGGTGGTGCCCCAGAGGGCGAGAGTGTCCAATCCTCCGGTCAGCAAGAAGACTCCAAGGGTTGCGGCAACCAATGGCTTCCACAACCTCCGCAACAGTTTGTCTCCCGGTGCTGTTGCCCCGGTGGGGGTACGGCATGGATGGCTCCTCTTCATCGGGTCCTCGTCTCAGGATTTGCCCAGCCCGCGTGATCCGGTCGGGATCGCCGACCGGATCACGCGACTGAATCAGGGCACCTGGACCAGGTTGAGCTTGAAGTCGGTCAAGCTGGCCGTGGTGGTGACGCCATCTTGATTGGCGACGCTCGAGGGCAGTTGCAATGCGACGATCGCCGCCTTGGCGTTGCCGCTGTCGGCCTCGGTCAGCCCAGTGGGGCTACCCGAAATGCCAGCTGCCACGGTGATCCACTTGGTCAGGTCTGTGCCCGATCCGGTGGCTGGCAGGGTGGCGGTCAGGTCGGCCTTGATGTTGTCGCCGACCAAGGTCGGGGTGGCGGTGGCGACGTACTTGAGCTTGTCGCCGGGCACGATCCGGAAGGCAGTGATGTCGATGATCTGGCTGCATCCGCTCAGACCGACCGGTGAGGTGGTGGTGTCGGTGGCAGCCGAGGTGCCATTGGCAGTGCAGTCATACCAAGCGTCCCCCGACACAGCCAAAGACAAGTTGCCCGCGGTGATGTCGCCGCTGCCCACATTGGTCGACTGCGACCAGTAGGCGAAGGTGCCGCCGACGCCAGTCAACAAGGCCAGGCCAAGGCCCGCGGCGATCGCGCCCCTTTTTGCATGGGACTTCTTCGGTGTTGCGTTCATCAGGGTTCTCCTCAGGAATCAGACCGACGATGGCCGGCTCTATCCATTATGAGGTTATAAGTCCGTTTTCATACAAAAAAGTGAGATTTGCTATGGAAAATCTGTTCTCGGCGCCTGCGTAGGATGTGGGCCATGACTAACCCACAAGACCTCTTGGCTGGCCCTCCCGCGACCCTGCTTCCACCTGATCCGGCAGCTGCAGACCTGGCGCATCAGCCAACCAAGACGGTCGTGGCGGCCCATCCCGAGTCGCCACTTGCCTGGGCGGTGCTGGCCGAGGAGGCCTTCGTTGAGGGTGCTGAAGATGTCACGGTCTATGCCTATGCCCGAGTCGGCTATCACCGTGGCCTTGATGTCTTGCGTCGCAATGGCTGGAAGGGGCACGGGCCGGTGCCGTGGAGTCATGAGCCCAACCGAGGCTTCCTGCGTGCACTCTCTGCCCTGTCCAGAGCGGCAGGCCGGATCGGTGAGACCGAGGAGCAAGAGCGTTGTCGCTCCTTCCTGCGCGACTGCAGTGAGACTGCCTTCGAAGAGTTGCTCTAGCTGGCCTCCCGATGCGTCGGCCTGCCCCGTGAAATGGGCTGCGTCCCGTCGATTTGCTAACGTACGGCCGTAAGGGCCCGGTGCTGTTGCACTGGGCTTGGTTGTTTCTGGCCCCGCCGCGCTGGGGTCGGGAAGGGGGCAGAGAGGTGCAGACATGCCCGCAGTAGTTGTGCTCGGGGCCCAATGGGGCGATGAAGGCAAGGGCAAGGCCACCGACTTGCTGACCACCGGATCGGCGATCGACTTCTGCGTGCGCACCAGCGGTGGCCACAATGCCGGCCACACGATCGTGGTCGACGGCAAGAAGTTCGCCACCCATCTGCTGCCCAGCAGCATCTTGACGAAGTCATGCGTGTCGGTGATCGGCAACGGCGTGGTCGTCTCCCCAGAGGCGCTCTTCCGTGAGTACGACGCGATGGTCGCAGCAGGCGTGGAGATGGGCGAGCTCAAGATCAGCGCCAATGCCCACATCATCGCCTCCTATCACTCCACGATCGACAAGATCACCGAGAGATTTCTTGGCAAGAACAAGATCGGCACGACGGGGCGCGGGATTGGTCCGGCGTACGCCGACAAGATCAACCGGATCGGCATCCGGATGGCGGATCTTTTCGATGAGCACATCTTGGCCCAGAAGGTCGAAGGCGCCTTGGAGTCACGCAATCACCTGCTGACCAAGGTCTACAACCGTCGCGCAATCACGGTGGATGAGGTCGTCGAAGACCTCCTCTCCTATGTCGGTCGGTTGCAGCCGATGATCGCTGACACCTCCTTGATGATCAATCGTGCCCTTGACGAAGACAAGACCGTGCTCTTCGAGGGCGCTCAAGCCACGATGCTCGACGTCGATCACGGCACCTATCCATTCGTCACCTCGAGCAGCCCGATCGCCGGTGGTGTCTGCACCGGAGCGGGCATTGGCCCGACTCGCATCGATCGGGTGATCGGTGTGATCAAGGCCTACACCACCCGAGTCGGCTCTGGCCCCTTCCCGACGGAGCTGTTTGACCAGGATGGCGAAGATCTCTGGCGGATCGGCGGCGAGGTCGGAGTCTCCACCGGCCGCGATCGCCGCTGTGGTTGGTATGACGCCGTCGTCGCCCGCTATGCCAGCCGAGTAAATGGGCTCACTGAGTTTTTCATGACCAAGCTCGACGTGCTCTCGGCTTGGGAGCGGATCCCGGTGTGCGTCGCCTATGAGATTGATGGGCAGCGTCACGATGAAATGCCCATGACACAGACCGACTTCCACCACGCCAAGCCGATCTATGAATATCTCGACGGCTGGGGCGAGGACATCTCCGGATGCCGCGAGTTTGCCCAACTCCCGGCCAATGCGCAGCGCTATGTGCAGGCGTTGGAGGAAATGTCGGGCGCGCCCTTCTGGGCGGTCGGGGTCGGGCCTGGCCGCGAGCAGACGGTCGTCGTACGCGACCAGTGACCCCAGCAACCCACTCACCACAGAAACGAGGGTGTAGGCCATGAAGACGCTCGTGATCGGCTCGGGGGGCCGCGAACACGCACTCGCGCTGGCGCTGTCACGCGATCCGTCGGTGACGCAGGTGCACTGCGCTCCGGGCAACCCCGGCATGGCGGACATCGCCACCCTGCATCAGGTGGACGCCTCGGATGGCACGGCAGTCGCTGAACTTGCCACGACTGTGGGCATCGACCTGGTCGTGATCGGCCCCGAAGCACCTCTCGTAGCAGGTGTCGCCGATGCCGTACGGGCCGCGGGCATCTCCTGTTTTGGGCCGTCCAAGGAGGCGGCGCAACTGGAAGGATCGAAGGCCTTCGCCAAGGAGGTGATGGCTGCGGCAGGCGTGCCCACGGCGCAGGCGCGGGTCTGTCGTACGCCGGATGAGGCGCGCGCAGCGCTGGACACCTTCGGGGCCCCATATGTCGTCAAGGACGATGGGTTGGCCGCGGGCAAGGGTGTTGTGGTCACCTCCGACCGTGCACTTGCGCTGGCCCATGCGGCCTCGTGCGAGCAGGTCTTGATCGAGGAATTCCTCGACGGGCCCGAGGTGTCGCTCTTCGCGGTCACCGACGGTGTGACCGTCTATCCGATGCAGCCGGCACAAGACTTCAAGCGCATCAGTGATGACGATCAGGGGCCAAACACGGGCGGCATGGGTGCCTACACGCCATTGCCGTGGGCGCCCTATGACCTGATCGATGAAGTCCTCGGCACCGTGTTGCAGCCCACGGTCGACGAGATGGCCCGGCGGGGCACGCCCTTCCAGGGTCTGTTGTACGCCGGTCTGGCCCTCACCTCGAATGGCGTGCGGGTGGTGGAGTTCAACGCTCGCTTCGGCGACCCGGAGACCCAGCCATTGATGGCGCTGCTCGACTCGCCTCTGGGTGAGCTGCTCAAGGCGGCTGCCGACTCTCGTCTGCATGAGGTCTCTGCGCCCCGTTGGCACCCGGGAGCCGCTGTTGCGGTGGTGTTGGCCAGCAAGGGATATCCCGAGGGCTCGAGCAAGGGTGATGTGATCACCGGGGTCAGTGATGTCATTGACGCCGATGTGATCCACGCCGGTACCGCCCTCAGCGAAGGCCAACTGGTCACAGCTGGTGGGCGAGTACTGGCCGTGACCGCCTTCGGTGAAGACCTCAACCAAGCCCGTGAGCGGGCCTATCGCGGGGTTGAGGCCATCAACTTCGAGGGCGCCCAGTGGCGCACGGATATCGCCAAGCTTGCGGCGAGTGCAACTACAGATCAGAGCGCTGCTCGGGAAGCAGAAGGACCATCATGACCATGCAAAATGTCTTGGCCAGCCGCTATGCAGGGGCCGACCTTGCTGCGATCTGGTCGCCGGAGCACAAGATCGTCTTGGAGCGTCGGCTCTGGATCGCCGTACTCCGCGCTCAGCGTGACCTCGGCATCGAGGTTCCCCAGGCAGCCATCGACGCCTATGAGGCAGCGGTCGAGCAGGTCGACCTCGACTCGATCGCAGCGCGGGAGCGGATCACTCGCCACGACGTGAAGGCGCGCATCGAGGAGTTTGCCGCGATCGCCGGGCACGAGCAGATCCACAAGGGCATGACCTCTCGTGACTTGACTGAGAATGTCGAGCAATTGCAGGTCAAGCAATCACTGGAGTTGATCCGGCATCGAGTCGTCGCCACGCTGGCGCGGCTGGCGAGATTGGCCGCTGAGCACGAGACCACAGTGATGGCAGGTCGCTCACACAATGTCGCTGCCCAGGCCACCACGCTCGGCAAGCGCTTCGCCACGGTGGCCGACGAAATGCTGATCGCGCTCGATCGGCTCGATGATCTGATCGGTCGTTATCCCCTTCGGGGCATCAAGGGGCCGATGGGCACCGCTCAAGACATGCTCGACCTGCTCGATGGCGATGCCGCAAAGATGGCCGAGCTTGAGCGACGGGTCGCTGCTCACCTCGGTTTCGAGCACGTGCTCACCTCGGTTGGCCAGGTCTATCCCCGCTCTCTCGACTTCGATGCGCTGTCGGCCTTGGTGCAGGTGATCGCGGGGCCGTCAAATCTGGCGACCACGATCAGATTGATGGCGGGCATCGAGCTGGTCACAGAAGGCTTCAAGGAAGGGCAGGTCGGCTCATCGGCCATGCCCCACAAGATGAACACCCGATCGTGTGAGCGGGTCAACGGCTTGGCGGTGATCACTCGTGGCTATTTGTCGATGGTCGGGGAGTTGGCCGGTGACCAGTGGAACGAAGGCGATGTCTCGTGCTCCGTCGTACGCCGGGTGGCCCTTCCCGATGCCTTTTTCGCGGCCGATGGACTCTTCCAGACCTTCTTGACAGTCCTTGATGAGTTTGGCGCCTTCCCCGCGGTGATCCAGCGCGAACTCGACCGCTATCTGCCCTTCTTGAGCACGACCAAGGTGCTGATGGCCGCCGTACGTCGTGGCGTCGGCCGTGAACTTGCGCATGAAGCGATCAAGGAGCACGCCGTGGCGGTGGCCCTGGAGATGCGCCAAGGGCGTGCTGACAACGACCTCTTCGACCGGTTGGGCGGCGATGACCGTTTGGGGCTCACCCAGACGGAGATCGAGGCCTTGGTCAGCGAGCCACTGGAGTTCACCGGGGCTGCCAGGGCGCAGGTGCAAACGGTGGTGGCTCGCGTCGAGGGCGTGGTGAGTGCCGACCCGATAGGGGCGAAGTACACCCCAGGCGCAATTCTTTAGTTCGTTTTGTGGCGATTTGTCCGAATAGTCGGTAATCTAGTCTCAGTGGTGGCCTTCGAGTCATCATCCAGCGTGCAGCGTCCCCCTCCAGCCAAAGACCTGTTCGATGGATCAGACCCAACGTGTTGGCCGCCACGACTCAGCCCTTGGGTGGGACCGTGTTTCGGTGCGCGGTCCCACCGAAGGGCTTCACCGTGTCGGCTTTGTAGGCTGCCGGTGTGCTGAACATCCCCCCTGCCCCTGAGCTTCCCGGCGCCAAGCACCTTCATTCAGGCAAGGTCCGCGACCTCTATTTGATGAATGACGGGCGCTTGCTGATGGTGGCCAGCGACCGGATCTCCGCCTATGACCACGTCTTGGAGACCACGATCCCCGACAAGGGTGCGATCCTGACGCAGATGTCGCTGTGGTGGTTTGACCAGCTCGCAGATCTGGTGCCCAATCACGTCTTGTCAACCGACGTCCCCGACGATGTTGTCGGCAGGGCGGTGCTTTGTGAGCAACTCCAGATGTATCCCGTCGAGTGCGTGGCTCGTGGATATCTCACCGGGTCTGGGCTGCTCGACTACCAAGACACCGGTGCGGTCTGTGGCATCGAGTTGCCAGCGGGGCTGGTCGAGGCGAGCCGACTTGAAGCCCCGATCTTCACCCCTGCGACCAAGGCCGAGCTTGGTGATCATGACGAGAATGTCAGCTATGACGCAGTGGTCGAGGAAGTGGGTAGTGAAGTGGCACAGCGCCTGCGTGAGTTGACCTTGGCGGTCTATGGCCGAGCCGAAGGGATCGCGCGTGAGCGGGGGATCATCCTGGCTGACACGAAGTTTGAGTTCGGGGCCCGTCAAGACGGCACGATCGTGCTTGCCGATGAAGTGCTCACCCCAGACAGCAGCAGGTTTTGGCCAGCCGCCGATTGGCAGCCCGGTCAGGTGCAGGCCTCCTATGACAAACAGATAGTGCGCAACTGGCTCACCTCGCCTGAGTCAGGCTGGGACAAGGCATCCGACCAGCCGCCACCGCCGCTGCCCGATGAAGTCGTCGAGCGCACTCGGGCACGGTATTTGGAGGCATACGAACTTCTCACAGGTCAAACCTTCAAAAGCTCCTGACTTGCGAGTAGGTTGGCCAAGTCCGGAGTCAGCTAGATGGAGGCACCTTGTTCAACCTCTCGGTCTTCTTGGAAGACAGCGCCCGCAACTACCCAACTCGCGACGCCATCGTCTTTGGCGACATGCGACTCAACTACCAAATGGTCAATGGTGCCGCCAACCAAGTGGCCAACCTGTTGGTCTCCAAAGGCATCCAGCCTGGGGACAAGGTGGCCTTGACCTGCGCCAACCTGCCCTACTTCCCGATCATCTATTACGGCATCCTCAAGGCCGGCGCTGTGGTGGTGCCGCTCAATGTGCTCAACAAGGCTCGGGAAAACGCCTATTACCTTGAGGATTCGGGAGCCAAGGCCTACTTCTGTTTCGAGGGCACTCCTGACCTGCCGATGGGCAAGGAAGGCAAGGAAGGTTTCGATGCCGCACCCGGCTGCACTGACTTCTTCTTGATCACCGTTGACCCTGCAGCTGCGCCCGAAGGTGTCACGACTTTTGGGCAGGCCACCAAGGATCAATCCCCAGTCTTCGAGAGCTATCTGGGCCAAGAAAACGAAACCGCCGTCATCCTTTACACCTCGGGTACGACGGGACAACCCAAGGGCGCCGAGCTCACCCACTCAAACCTGGTGATGAATGCACTCGTTTGCAATCGCTTGCACGAGAGCAAGATCGCTGATGAAGTCCACCTGATCACGCTGCCGTTGTTCCACTCCTTCGGCTCCACCGTGCAGATGAATGCCGGCTTTGCGGTGGCCGCCACCTTGGTGTTGCTGCCCCGTTTCGACGGTGAGCAGGCCTTGCGGTTGATGGAGAAGGAACAAGTCAGCATCTTCGCTGGCGTGCCAACCATGTGGTGGGGCCTGCTGGGTGCGATCCAAGAACACCAAGACATAGACGTCTCCAAGATCGCTGGCAATCTGCGCAAGGGTCTTTCTGGTGGGGCTTCGTTGCCGGTGGAAATCATCAAGGATGTCCAGGCCAAGCTCGGTGTCACCATCCTGGAGGGCTATGGCCTCTCCGAGACGGCGCCGGTGGCAACCTTCAGTGACCCCTTCCGTGATCCGCGTCCCGGTTCGATCGGGATCCCGATCTTCGGAGTTGAGTGCAAGCTGATCACCGATGATTGGGGCACTGTTGAGGGCGCCGATGAGATCGGGGAGATCGCGATCCGGGGACACAACATCATGAAGGGATATCTCAACCGGCCCGAGGCTACAGCCGAGGTGATGAAGGACGGTTGGTTCCGCACCGGTGATTTGGCTCGTCGTGACGAAGATGGGTTCTACTACATCGTCGATCGCTCCAAGGACATGATCATCCGTGGTGGCTACAACGTCTACCCGCGAGAGATCGAAGAAGTCTTGATGACCCACCCAGATGTGTCACTGGCGGCTGTGGTGGGCGTGCCTCATGACTCGCACGGCGAAGAGATCAAGGCATTTGTGATCAAGAATCCCGGTGCTGGCGTCACTGAGGATGAGCTCATTGCTTGGGGCAAGGAGCAGATGGCTTCCTACAAATACCCGCGTTTGGTGGAGTTCAAGGATGCCTTGCCGATGACTGCTACCGGCAAGATCCTCAAGCGAGAGTTGGTCTAGGCAAAGGGATTGGGCAACGCGCCGGGCAGGCCAGCCAGCAGATTGCGGGCCTGCTCGGCGTGTTTGTGCTCCACGAGCACCTCGTACTTCGTGGCGACTACTTGCTGGATGGAGCTGAAGTCACGGCGACCACGAGTCATGGCATAGCCGACCAGAGCGAAGATCAGGCCAAAGGCGGCGCCCATGCCCATGGTGGTGAGGATGATGGACAGTGACTCGCCCTTGGTGAAGATCGAGAAGAGCAACCCCACGAAGAGCCCCATCCAAACTCCGCTGATCAGGCCACCTAGGGCAACCTTGCCGGTAGTCAGTCGGCCCGTGATGCGTTCGATCTGCTTGAGGTCGGTGCCCACGATCATGCAGTTCTGCACTGGGAACTCCTGGTCGGCTAGATGGTCAACCGCGCGTTGCGCATCGGCGTACTTCTCATAGACGGCCAGGGACTGTGGAAACTCCAAGGAGAGCAATGAGGCGGCATCGATGCCTGCTCCCATGCGGGGATTGTTGAACTGCGACATGGCTCAACTGTGCCACCACCGAAAAAGACCCAAGTGCCTGGCCACTAGACTGAAGCCGTCGATCAAACCTGACCCCGTGATCGTTGGGGCTCAACCCAGGAGTGCCCGTGGCCCGCGTAGTAGTCGAAGTCATGCCGAAGCCGGAGATCCTCGACCCTCAAGGCAAAGCCGTCCAAGGAGCCTTGCCGCGATTGGGTTTCAGCGGGGTGAACGACGTGCGTCAGGGCAAGCGCTTTGAGTTGGAGCTCGATGGCGAAGCCACCCCGGAGCGCTTGGAGCAGGTCAACGAGATGGCCGCGACCCTGCTGGCTAATCCGGTCATCGAAGACTTCGAAGTGCGAGTGCTGCCGTGAAGATCGGTGTGGTCACCTTCCCGGGCTCACTTGATGATGTCGATGCTGCCCGTGCGGTGAAACTCGCCGGTGGGGAGCCGGTGGCCCTGTGGCACGGTGAGCGCGACCTCCAAGGCGTCGATGCGGTGATCTTGCCTGGCGGATTTTCCTATGGCGACTATCTGCGCTGTGGTGCGATCGCCCGCTTTGCTCCTGTGATGGATCAGGTGATCGCGGGTGCTGAGCAAGGACTCCCTGTGCTCGGCATCTGCAATGGCTTCCAGATCTTGTGCGAGTCACACCTGTTGCCCGGTGCGTTGATCCGCAATGACCACCGCAAGTTCGGCTGCATTGACCAACGTGTGGTGATCGCCAACAACAACACCGCCTGGACCAACTCCTATGCAGTCGGTCAGGAGATCACGATCGTGTTGAAGAATGGTGAAGGCGCCTACGTCGCCGACGAGTCGACCTTGGACATGCTTGAAGGCGAAGGGCGCGTCGTGGCGAAGTACGCCGACAATCCCAACGGCTCGCTGAGGCAGATCGCCGGCATCACCAACGAGCGTGGCAATGTGGTCGGCCTGATGCCTCACCCAGAGCATGCCGTCGAAGATCTCTGCGGTCCGGGCACCGATGGCTTGGGCTTCTTCACCTCGGTGCTGAGCAGCCTGGCTGTGCGGAGCTAGCGAGAACTTCTCGCATTTGCGACCAGCCCCAACTGGGTGCGCAAAATCCACCAGTCGGCGCGCGTGAATCGCTTTTGCACGCGGTGGTTGTACGCCGCCTGGTAGGACTTCACGGCCTTGGTCGTGGCTGGCCCCCAGTGGCGATTGGGGGTGCCATTGAAATATCCACGGAGCTTCAAGCCGCATTCCAGGGCTCTGATCATCCGCTTGTTGCGAGGCCTGGTCATTGGATACCTCGCCCGCATCACGGTCTGATTGGTGCAGTTGGCGGCGACTGGCTTGGCCGTGGGCAGGGCGACGCCGCCGAGTTGCAGGTAGTTGTTGTCGATATTGATCGTGACCCCGCCCCAAGTTTCGTTGTGCCCACCGCGGTACTGGTGCACGCGTGCACTGGGCATCCAACCGTCGGAGCGCACATATTTTGAGCTCACATTGGCTTGGCCATTCCAGTCGGCGATCCACAAGATGTCAGGCATCGTGTAGGGATTGCCGGGGGTGACCCGAGCGTTGTCGAGGAGTTTGATGCCCGACGCTCCGGATGAGTAGACACCTGAGGTGAAGCCGTTCACGTGCAATTGCTCGGTGAAGCTGCTCAACATCGCCAAGGCAGAGGCATTGCAGTTGGTGCTGTGAGAGGTGTTCCATGCCTCGAGGTCATAGAAGATCGTGCTGCCAGGGGCCAGACCAAGGGCCCGTGATGCGGCGGCCGCGATATTGGCTTCATTGACCCCCTGGGCTCGAGCAGCGGCGTAGTTGTTGGTGGAGCTTGACTTGATCACACCCTCTTGGAGATAGCGGGTGCGGCCGGTGCAGGAGGCCTGCACGCCCAAGTGGATCGGGAGTAGCTTCCAACCCTTGGCCAACTGGGTGGCCACCCAGGTCGGGGTGAGATTGGGCTGAGCCTTGCAGGCGCGGGACTGGCCGGATTGATAGATGCCCACGGCCCGGTATGGCGACTTCTTGATCCACGCGTCCATCGCCGACTGGGTGGGCGCATTGCACTGATCAAAGCCCAGGCCCGTAAATGCCCCTGGGGTGACCGGATTTCCTGCGGCTGGACGAGTCGGAGCGACCGGGGCTGCGGCCGCAGAAGGCAGCGTCAACAGGGCGACACACAGGGCCAAGGTGGCGGCGTACGCCAGGGCAGCACGGCTGATCCGACGGCCGGTTGCATGGGGAAGCATGGGTCTTCCTAACCTCGATTGCAGCAAAGGACTGCGCCACCTTAACCACACTCGTCACATGCGTAACAGGGCTTTGAGATAACTACAAGGGTGTAGTTATCGAGCTTGCAGTTGTCTGCCCACTGGCCAGCCCGATTGATGTCGGACAGGCTCACTAGACTCACCTACCGTGAGCCTGGACACCGTCGACATCGCCGCCCTTGACCCTGACCGGGAGCAGCCTTGGTCTGAGCTTGGCCTCAAGGCCGACGAATACGACAAGATCAAGCAGATCCTCGGTCGACGACCCACCGCCAGCGAGTTGGCGATGTACTCAGTCATGTGGAGCGAGCACTGCTCCTACAAGTCATCAAAGGTGCACTTGTCGCAGTTCTCTGAGATCCCGCAGGAGACGCCGCTGGGCAAGACCCTTGCCGGCATTGGTGAAAATGCCGGAGTGATCGACATCGGTGATGGCTATGCGGTCACCTTCAAGGTCGAGAGCCACAACCATCCGTCATACGTAGAGCCCTATCAGGGTGCTGCCACGGGCGTGGGTGGCATCGTGCGCGACATCTTGGCCATGGGTGCACGTCCCGTGGCGGTGATGGACCCACTGCGCTTCGGCCCTCTGGACGCGCCTGACACCCATCGAGTGCTGCCCGGCATCGTCGCTGGGGTCGGCGGCTACGGCAACTGCCTGGGGCTGCCCAATATCGGTGGTGAAGTGGTCTTCGACGAGACCTACCTTGGCAACCCGCTCGTCAATGCGCTGTGTGTCGGCGTACTCCGTCACGAAGACCTGCATCTGGCCAAGGCCACCGGCATCGGCAACAAGGTCGTGCTGTACGGCGCCCGCACCGGCGGCGACGGCATCGGCGGGGTGTCGATCCTGGCCAGCGAGACCTTCGACGAGGAGGGGCCAGCCAAGCGGCCCAGCGTCCAGGTCGGCGATCCATTCATGGAGAAGCTCCTGATCGAGTGCACCCTGGAGTTGTTCGCCGCCAAGTTGATCTCTGGCATCCAAGATCTCGGCGGGGCTGGCCTGTCTTGTGCCACCTCTGAGCTGGCTTCGGCCGGCGACGGCGGCATGCAGGTTGAGCTCGACACCGTGCCTCTGCGCGACCCGAGTCTTTCGCCCGAAGAGATCTTGATGAGCGAATCGCAAGAGCGGATGATGGCGATCGTCGAGCCGACCGACATTGATGCCTTCATGGCGATCTGCGAAAAGTGGGATGTCGAGGCAGTCGTGATCGGGGAGGTCACCGACACGGGTCGGCTGAGCATCACCTGGCACGGCGAGCAGGTCGTCGACGTGCCCCCGGCTTCGGTGGCCCACGACGGACCCACCTATCACCGGCCCTTCGCGCGACCCACTTGGCAAGACGCTTTGCAGGCAGATGCGGCCGAGCTGCTCGAACGCCCCGACTCTGCGCAGCTGCGCGAGACCCTTCTGCGACTGGTGGCCTCGCCAAACCTGTGTGACCGCTCGTGGGTCACTGATCAATATGACCGCTATGTGCAGGGCAACACCGTGCTGGCTCAGCCAAGCGACGCGGGCATGATCCGAGTTGATGAGGAGACCAATCGCGGAGTTGCCGTCTCCACTGACTGCAATGGCAGATTCGCCAAGCTCGACCCCTACTCCGGCGCCCAACTCGCGCTGGCCGAGTCCTATCGCAATGTGGCCGCCTCCGGCGCGACCCCACTGGCGATCAGCGACTGCCTCAACTTCGGCTCTCCCGAAGACCCTGATGTGATGTGGCAATTCGCCGAGGCATGCAGAGGGCTCAAGGATGCCTGCATGGAGTTGGGCATCCCGGTCACCGGCGGCAATGTCTCCCTCTACAACCAGACCGGAGAGATCGCGATCCTGCCCACTCCGGTCGTTGCGGTACTCGGCGTGATCGACGATGTCACCAAGCGCACTCCGACCGGCTTTGAAGCTGATGGAGAGCGCATCTACCTGCTCGGCGCCACCCACGAGGAGCTCTCGGGTGGCGAGTGGGCACACGTCGTACACGCCCATCTTGGTGGGCTGCCACCCAAGCTCGACCTCGCCGCCGAGAAGGCCATGTCGCAGGCGCTGATCGACGGAGTGGGGCTGCTCACCAGTGCTCACGACCTATCTGATGGTGGCTTGGCGCAGACCATGGTCGAGTCGTGCCTGCGCAATGACATCGGGGCCACGATTCGCCTCGGCGACGATGCATTCTTGAGCCTGTTCAGTGAGTCGGCCTCGCGCTGCTTGGTGACTGTTAAGGCGCAAGACGCCGACGCGCTGGCGGCATTGGCGCGCAGTCACGGCGTACCCCTCACGCTGCTGGGGGAGACCGGCGGCGCCGCTCTGGTCGTTGACGGACACTTCGAAGTGTCGCTCGCCGAGCTGCGCGAAGCATGGTCAAGCACCTTGCCGACTGCATTGTCCTGATGGCTCGCCGCCTCAAGCCAGCCGCCGCCGACGACGTACGACGAGCACTCGCCGCCAGAGAAGGCGAAAATCTGCGCCTGCTGGTCAAGCACTACTTGGCGCTCTTGCAGGAGCAGGCTCCGGGTGGGGCAGTCGAGGTGCGGGTGCCGCCGTACGCCGCAGTGCAGGTGATCGAAGGGGTGCGCCACACGCGCGGCACCCCGCCGGGTGTGGTCGAGACCGATGCGCTGACCTGGGTCGCCCTGTGCGTGGGTGAGATCGAGTGGGGCCAAGCGGTGGCAGACGGATTGGTGCATGCCTCAGGGGAGCGCACCGATCTGAGTGGGTTGTTGCCAATGCAGGATGCCTGAGAGGATTGGCGCGTGCGCCGTATCGTCCAGAGCAAGAAGTTGCAAAACGTCCGCTATGACGTCAGGGGTCCGATCCTGACCGAAGCGCAGCGCCTTGAAGCCGAAGGTCATCGCATCCTGAAGCTCAATATCGGCAACACCGCCCCATTTGGCTTCGAGGCGCCAGAGGCGATCTTGGCCGACATGATCCACCACCTCCCCGACGCGCAGGGATATTCCGACTCGCGGGGCATCTACTCCGCGCGCACTGCTGTCTCGCAGTACTACCAATCGCGTGGTCTCAAAGACACCGTGGTCGAAGACGTCTACATCGGCAACGGTGTCTCCGAGCTGATCAGCATGGTCTTGCAGGCCTTCGTCGACGACGGCAACGAGATCTTGGTGCCGGCGCCTGATTATCCGCTCTGGACCGGCGCAGTGTCGCTGTCTGGCGGCACCCCGGTGCACTATCTGTGCGACGAAGAGAATGGCTGGAATCCCGACCTGGCCGATATCGAGTCGAAGATCACCGAGAACACCCATGCTCTGGTGATCATCAACCCAAACAACCCCACTGGCGCCGTCTACAGCAAGGAGACCGTCAAGGCCCTGGTCGACATCGCGCGGCGCCACAAACTCGTCATCTTCAGCGACGAGATCTACGAGAAGATCCTGTACGACGATGCCGTGCATCACCACGCGGCCACCTATGCCGGAGACGATGTCTTGTGCCTGACCTTCTCCGGTCTGTCCAAGGCCTATCGGGTCTGTGGCTATCGCGCTGGTTGGGTGATGATCTCGGGCCCAAAGGAGTTGGCCAGCGACTTCTTGGAAGGGCTCACCCTGATCGCCAACATGCGGATGTGCTCCAACGTGCCTGCCCAACACGCGATTCAGACCGCGCTCGGCGGCTATCAGTCGATCGAGGAGTTGATCTGCCCGGGTGGGCGCTTCTATGAGCAGATCAAGCTCGCCGACCGGTTGCTCAATGACATCCCCGGCGTCTCCAATGTCACGCCGGCCGGCGCCTTGTATTGCTTCCCGAAGCTCGATCCTGAGGTCTATCCGGTCGACGACGACGAGGCCTTTGTGATGGACCTCCTGCGCAGCAAGAAACTCTTGGTCACCCATGGCACCGGCTTCAACTGGCCCAAGTCCGACCACTTCCGGGTGGTGTGCCTGCCCGACGAGGAGTTGCTCGAGGAAGCGATCGGTCGGATTGCCGACCATCTGGCCACGATGCGCTGATCGCGCTGACGATCAGTCGCCGCGGTCTTCGCGTCGCCTCGGGGGCGGTGCTCGGCGTACTCTCCATGCATGGAGACCAATGAGCTTCGCTCGCGCCTGACCGAGCTGATGCCGCAAGTACGCCGTGACCTCGAAGACCTGGTGCGGATCCAGTCGGTCTCGGCCGACCCGGCTCGCAAGGCTGAGGTGCAACGCAGCGCGGATGCGGTCGCGGAGTTGTTGCGCGCTGAAGGCTTCGAAGAAGTCAAAGTCGTCACGGCAGCCGATGATGGGTTCGCGCCCGCCGTACTCGCGAAGCTGCCGGCGCAGCCGGGCCAACCAACCGTGCTGCTCTATGCCCATCACGACGTACAACCCGAGAACGACCCCGCTGAGTGGGACTCGCCCCCCTGGGAGCCGACCGAGCGCAATGGCCGGTTGTATGGGCGCGGAGCCGCCGATGACAAGGCTGGGATCATGGCTCACATCGCCGCGATCAGGGCGCTAGGAGACGACCTGCGGGTCGGCGTGACCATGTTTATCGAGGGCGAGGAAGAAGTTGCATCGGCGACTCTGCCCGCCCTGCTCGACCAACACCAGGACTATCTCCGCTGCGACACGATCGTGATCGCCGACAGCGGCAACTGGGATATCGGCGTGCCCGCGCTGACCACCACATTGCGCGGCGCGATCCGGTGTGATCTTGAGATCCGCACGATGACCCACGCGGTGCACTCTGGCATGTGGGGCGGCCTCGTGCCTGATGCTCTGATGACTCTGGCGCGGGTCATCTCGAGCCTGTACGACGAGTCGGGGGGCGTAGCGGTGGCGGGCCTGCACTCCGGGCCAGCAGAAGATGTCGACTATCCCGAGGCGAGATTGCGAGCCGAGTCCGGCGCGCTGCCTCAGGTCTCCTGGATCGGCTCGGGCAGTGCTGTGGCGCGGATGTGGACCCAACCCGCGATCACGATCACGGGCATCGATGCCCCCAAGGTCGACGGAGCCAGCAACACCCTGACCCCGATGGCACGGGCCAAGGTCACGATCCGGCTCGCTCCAGGTGACTCGACCTCCAATGCCTTCGCCTGCCTGCAGCGGCATCTTGAGGCCCACGTGCCGTTTGGTGCGTCGTACTCACTGACGCTGTGCGACTCTGGCGAGCCGACCCAGATCGACGCCACCGGGCCGGCGTACGACGCGGCTCGCGCGGCCTTCACCGAGGCCTGGGATGGCACCGCGCCGATCGACATGGGGGTGGGTGGGTCGATCCCGTTCATCGCGGAGTTCTTGGAGAAGTTCCCTGCCGCCAGCGTGTTGGTCACCGGCGTCGAAGACCCCGACACCCGGGCGCATGGGGCCAATGAAGGCTTGCATCTGGCTGAGTTTGAGCGGGTCTGCTTGGCTGAAGCATTGCTGCTGGACAGGTTGGCTAACTGAGTCGGGTGGTTGCTTCATTGCAGTGTGACTATTACGACGCGGGCGCCTGCCGCTCGTGTACCTGGATGGGGCTGGCCTATCCGGAGCAACTGGCCCGGCTGGAGGAAATGATCCGCGGTGTCCTCGCTCCAGTGATTGCGCCGGAGACCTGGCTGCCGGTAGTGCCCAATCAGGAGTCAGGTTTTCGCAACAAGGCCAAGCTGGTCGTGGGTGGACGTCGGGGCGAGCCGACCCTTGGCATCCTCGACAAGCAGGGTACGGGGGTCGACCTGCGTCACTGCGGGCTCTATGAAGCTGGCTTGGCTCAAGTGGTGCCGCAGGTCGGGGAGTTTGTCGCGGCTGCAGGGTTCACGCCGTACGACGTGAGCACGCGTAGCGGCGAGCTCAAACACGTGATCATCACGCACTCACCTGAGGGGCGCCTGCTGACTCGATTCGTGTTCCGCTCCGAGGGGCAGGTGAAGAGGCTGCGCGAGTGGCTGGATCAGCTGCCCGGCGGGGTGCTCGTGGTGACCGCCAATCTGCAGCCCGAGCACAAGGCGATCCTTGAGGGGCCTGAGGAGATCGTGCTCAGTGAGGGGCGGCATCTGCACATGCCGATCAATGATGTGGTGCTTCAGCTGGGGCCGAAGTCCTTCTTCCAGACCAGCACCCCGATGGCGGCTCGGCTCTATGCGACCGCCCGCGATTGGGTCGCCGAGGTTGAGCCGACACGGGTACTCGACCTGTATTGCGGGGTCGGAGGTTTCGCCAAACACGTGGCTGCGCCCGGTCGCTTGGTGCACGGTTTGGAGATCTCAGCAGAAGCTATCGAGTGCGCGCGCGTTGGTGAGGCCGCCGGGGTGTCCTTCGAGGTGGCTGATGCCTCCCAACTGACCAAACTCGATGCCGAGCTCGTCATCGTCAATCCGCCACGACGCGGCATCGGTGCCCTGGCCGGCGCGCTCGATGGTTCCGAGGCAGAGGCGATCCTTTACTCCAGTTGCAACCCGGGCTCACTGGCCGCCGACCTCGCCGCACTCACGTCGTACGCCGTGGTCAAGGCGCAGGTCTTCGACATGTTCCCCCAAACCCACCATGCTGAGGTTTTGGTGTTGCTGAGACGCCAGTGATGGCTGCGTACGACGCATCCGGGTCGGTGACGTCGTAGGCTCGGTCGAAGGAGCAAGAACTTCGTCAACCACTCACTAGAGCATCCGGTGATGAACGGCGGCGCTTAAGCCATCAACGGACTCACCCACTCACACTTCAAGTAGGCGGAGTCACGCTCGCCGTGAGGCTCGCCGCAGGGTTGAACCAGCGATACCTAAACGGATATCATCTAGGCATGTCCGGGTCGATCATCAAGCGAGCGCGCCGTGGCAGTGGATTGTCTCAGCGCGAACTCGCGCGCCGTTCTGGCACTTCACAATCCACGCTGTCGACGTACGAGCACGGCACCAAATCACCGACTCTGGCTGTGGCCGAGCGGATAGTCCACACCACTGGCTATGCCCTGGATCTTGTCCCCCGAGTCAGTTTCACGGTGCATGTTGGTGCACGCGGCGAACCCTTCGTCGTGCCTGATCAGTTGTGGCGACTCAATACGGTTGATGCCCTTGCCACTGTGATTCTGCCCCAGCATTTGCACTGGTCTGGGAAGTCGCGCGCATTTCGACTGCGTGATCGCCGGGACAGGGCCAGGGTCTACGAGATCGTTCTGCGCGAAGGCGAGCCGGGTGATCTGTTGACCTTCATCGACGGCGCGCTGCTCGTCGACATCTGGGATGACCTCGTGGTGCCCGTTGCGATTCGCGAGGCATGGAAACCCCTCCTCTCCGGCGTCGGCGAGGTGGCGTGAGCGAGTTAGGTCTCAGCGATTTCCAAGTCGAAATTGCCAGTCTCTTCTTTTCCCTGCCGGAGTCCGCTGGCTTCCTGCTGGCTGGCGGTGGCGCACTGATCGTGCAGGGCATCGTGCCCAGACCAACCGAAGATCTTGACTTCTTCACCAGTCGACATCTCGGCAACGTAGCAGCGGCGAGCGATGCGCTGGTTGCTGCTGTTGAAAATTGTGGCTGGTCCGTCGAGTTGCTGCGTACAGGCCCGGACTTTCGCCGCTGGGCAATCACTGGGCCCGAGATGGTGCTCGTCGACCTCGCCGTCGACAGTCCCGCCACAGGGTCCCCCGCCATCACCATCGCTGGTCCAGCGCTTGCTCCCGCCGAGCTGGCGGTTCGCAAGACGCTGGCACTATTCGGACGTGCTGAGCCGCGAGACTTCATCGACGTCTACGTACTCAACCAGCAGTTCGATCGGGCTGAGACGCTGGAAAAGGCAGCGGACATCGACCTTGGTTTCGACATCAGTCTCTTCGCGCAAGCACTCAGATCCCATCGCCGCTTGGACAACGCGGACTTCCCCGACATCGCGGTGAGCATCACCGAAGTGCGCGCGTACTTCGACACCTGGGCCGAAGAACTCGAAAGCCCCTAGCCGACGTCACCATCACTCATCTGGTCTTGGTGAGACCTCTTGGCGCGTCCTGCGTACGACGCATCCGGGCCGGTGACGCCGTAGGCTCGGGGGCGTGCGAACTGATCAGATCCTCCGGCTCATGCAGGAGGTCGCGGCCGAGGTGATCACCCCACGTTTCAAGGCGCTGGCGCAGGGGGAGATAAAGGAGAAGCGGCCCGGTGATCTGGTGACGGTCGCCGACCATGAGGCCGAGGTGTTGATCACCGATGCTTTGTTGCAGGCTTATCCAGCGGCGGTCGTGTTGGGCGAAGAAGCGCATTCGGCAGACCCCTCTTTGATGCAGCGTTTCCAGCGGGCGGAGCATGCCTTCACCGTCGACCCTGTTGATGGCACCAAGAACTTCGTCAACCACTCCCCAGATCATGCGGTCATGGTCAGTGAGGTGATTGATGGCATCACCATGCGCGCTTGGATCTGGCAGCCCGAACACAAAGTCGCGTGGACTGCAATCCGTGACCATGGCGTACGACGAAACGGCGCACCCTTCACGCGGGCACCCGCCCAGGACCCGCCCGTGGGAGCCACGTCGATCTGGTCGCGCCGAGGGCGTGAGCCTGAGGGGCTGCCGCCACTGATCGGCAGTTGGGTCTGCTGCGGGGTCGACTATCCGCGCCTGATCGAGGGTGAGTGCGATTACCTCGTTTACGGACACACCAACCCCTGGGATCACCTCCCTGGAGGACTCCTTTTGCAAGAGGTCGGTGGGGTCAGCGCGCACCGCGACGGTACGCCGTACCACGCCCGCTCTGGTGGCCTGGGCATCATCGCGGCGGCCGATCCGGTGACCTTGGCTAGAGCGGTCGGCGCCTGCGAGAGCATCTGGCCCCGTAGACCCGTAGACTGACCGCGTGCAAAACCATGCTCGCCGTCGTGGAGACGGCCGCCTCACGCACGAGCTCGACCCCAACGACACCGGCCCCCAAGATGCGTGCGGTGTCTTCGGTGTCTGGGCGCCTGGCGAAGACGTCGCAAAGCTCTCCTATTACGGCATCTATGCGCTGCAGCATCGCGGCCAGGAGTCGGCTGGTATCGCGGTCAGCAATGGTCGCCAGATCTTGGTCTACAAAGACATGGGGCTGGTCTCCCAGGTCTTCGACGAGTCCACTCTCGAGGCCCTTCAGGGCTATGTCGCGATCGGCCACGCGCGCTATTCCACGACCGGTGCCAGCACTTGGCACAACGCCCAACCGACTTTCCGACCAACCGCCGACGGCTCGATCGCCTTGGCCCACAATGGCAATCTGATCAACACTCGAGAGTTGCTCGACATGGTCAATGAGTTGCCCAGCGATCGCGGTGAACTCGACATCCATGCCCGCAATCTCGAGACCTCCACCAATGACACCTCCTTGGTCACGCAGTTGCTGGCCCATCACCCCGATATTGCTTTGGAGGAGCGGGCGGCCGAGGTCTTGGGCAAGGTCAAGGGCGCCTTCTCCTTCGTCTGGATGGACGAAACCACCCTGTATGCCGCCCGCGACCCGCAGGGCATCCGGCCGCTCGTGCTGGGGCGCCTGGAGCGCGGCTGGGTCGTGGCCAGCGAGACAGCCGCCCTCGACATCGTGGGCGCATCCTTCATCCGTGAGGTTGAGCCGGGTGAGCTGATCGCGATCGACTACGACGGCCTGCGCACGCGCCAGTTCGCCGAGCCAGCCCCGAAGGGATGCTTGTTCGAGTTCGTCTACCTCGCCCGCCCCGACACGGTGATCTCCAACCAGCGCGTGCACAGTGTGCGAGTCGAGATCGGCCGCAGGTTGGCCCACGACTTCCCGGCTGAGGCCGATCTGGTCATCCCGGTGCCTGAGTCTGGTACGCCGGCCGCGATCGGCTATGCGGAGGCCAGCGGCATCCCCTACGGCACCGGCTTGGTGAAGAACTCCTACGTCGGGCGCACTTTCATCCAGCCCAGCCAGACCATCCGGCAGTTGGGTATTCGGCTCAAGCTCAACCCACTTCGCGACGTGATCGAAGGCAAGCGTCTCGTAGTCGTGGATGACTCAATCGTGCGCGGCAACACCCAACGTGCTCTTGTTCGGATGCTCCGCGAAGCGGGCGCCAAGGAGGTCCACGTGCGGATCTCGAGCCCGCCGGTCAAGTGGCCCTGCTTCTATGGCATCGACTTCGCCACTCGGGCCGAGTTGATCGCAAATGGCTTGAGCACCGACGAGATCTGCAACTCGATCGGCGCCGACTCCTTGGCATATATCTCCTTGGAGGAGCTCATCGAGGCAACGGGTGTGGCTCAGGATCGGCTCTGCATGGCCTGTTTCAGCGGCGAATACCCGATCGCCTTGCCCGAGCCGCAAGACCTTGGCAAACACCTACTCGAGGCCCATTCGCCTCGGCCCACGGATGTCGATGGCTTGGCTACCTCGCTTGCCGGAGGCATGGCCACCGATGCCCTCGACCGCCCCTGACGACCTGAGCGGAGAAGCACACATGAATGGCGCAACCTACGAGGCTGCCGGCGTTTCGATCGAGGCCGGAGACAAGGCCGTCGAGTTGATGAAGGTCTGGATAGACAAGGCCAAACGCCCCGAGATGATCGGCGGGATCGGCGGCTTCGCAGGCCTCTTCGACGCCAGTGCGCTCAAGGCCTATGAGCGCCCACTCCTGGCCAGTTCGGCCGATGGGGTCGGCACCAAGGTCGCGATCGCTCAGGCCCTGGACAAGCACGACACGATCGGCTTCGACCTCGTTGGCATGCTCGTCGACGACCTGGTTGTCTGTGGGGCCGAGCCGTTGTTCCTCACCGACTACATCGCGACCGGCCGCGTCGTACCCGAGCGGATTGCCGCGATCGTCAAGGGCATCGCCGAGGCCTGTGTGGCGGCTGGCTGTGCGTTGATTGGTGGCGAGACAGCTGAGCACCCCGGACTCCTTGAGCCAGATGAGTACGACGTTGCCGGCTCGACCACCGGAGTGGTTGAGGCCAGTCAAGTGCTCGGGCCGGGGAGAGTTCGCCCGGGTGACGTCGTGATCGCGATGGCTTCGAGCGGACTGCACTCCAATGGCTATTCCTTGGTGCGCCACGTCTTGCTCAATGCCGCTCAGATGAGCCTTGATGCCCATGTCGAGGAGTTGGGTCGCACCTTGGGTGAGGAGCTCCTCGAGCCCACGATGATCTACGCCAAGCCCTGCCTTGAGCTGGCCAGGCAGACCCAGACCCACGCGATGTCGCACATCACCGGCGGTGGCCTGGCTGCCAATCTCGAGCGCGTGATGCCCGTCGAGCTGACGGCGACCATCGACCGGTCGACCTGGCAGTTGCCGCCGGTCTTCGACCTCGTACGCCGCACCGGCGATGTAGCTACTGCCGATCTGGAGGCCACCCTGAACTGTGGGGTTGGCATGGTGGCCCTGACCGACCCAGCAGACGCTGACAAGGCGGTCGAGGCGTTGGCGAGTCATGGGGTGCGGGCTTGGGTGGCTGGCGAGGTGGCCACTGCTGCTGCTGAAGACGGCGGCAAGGTGCGTTTGGTTGGCTCCCACGCTGGTTGAGTGGGTGCCTAGGGCGCGTGGCCCGCATGGGTTGCCGCTTTTAGACACACCGGCATCGGCAAAATGCCGACCTGAGTGTCGCCAAGTTGTTCGACCGGTTAGAGTTGTCCTCACGAACAGTTGACTACCGACCGGCAGCCATAGAGCGCCGGCCAGACGTGCGAGGGGGTCGACCCATATGGGGCGCGGCCGTGCAAAGGCGAAGCAGACCAAGGTTGCCCGCGATCTGAAGTACCGCAGTCACGATACGGACTTCAATGCGCTGGCTAGAGAGCTCCACGGAGATGATGTCCAAGGTGACGTCGATCCCGAGGAGTTGGACAAATGGGCGGATTACGCTGATCCGCCCAATCAAGACTGATCGGCTCCTTCGCAGCCCTTCCCTTGAGGGTGCCACACCCGAGATCCACGTCGTGTCAGTAAATTCTTGACCACAAATGCGCGTTAGTCTCGTATTTGCCCGATTTTTCTGATACACATGGTTTCGTAACTTCTGAACGAATAGCAAGCATTGTCCGAGTGGTCTAGGGCGCAACTGTCAATAATCCACAAGATGGACATTTCAGGTTTGCTGCTCGTTGACGAAGTGGCAAGATGCTTCTCACTGGGGAAACCAGGGGGAAGTTCCCGAAGTAGCACGAGGATGAAGGTGATTGCAGTGGTTTCGCGACCGACTGAATCAGAAGCACTGTTGACTCCGGCAGAAGTTGCCGCGATGTTCCGAGTAGATCCCAAGACGGTGACTCGCTGGGCCAAGGCCGGCAAGTTGAGCGCTATCCGCACGCTCGGTGGCCACCGCCGCTATCGCGAGTCAGAAGTCAAGGAGCTCTTGGGAGAGATCATTCCCTCCCAGCGCATGTCTGACGACTGATCGCGACCCACACTGGGTTTGGCTCCTGACCAGGTGACCTCCGGCTAGGGACGGCCCACAACACGACTCAAACAACCCGGTTTCTCCGATGGCGAGGCCGGGTTGTGCTGTCCCCTCTTGCGCCGCCTACGGGGATCATCCAAGCCCCTGATAGACAAGACCAATGAGCAGTCTGCGACAGCGCCCCAAGTTTCTAGAAACCAGCTCTTTCCACAAGGTGATGAAGCACCTGTCGCGGGCCCACGTAGGGCTGTATCGGCGTACTGGCGGCAAGGTGGGGGCCACAATGCCGGTCTCTGCGCGACTGTGGCTCCCGGTGTGCTTGCTGACCCACACTGGCCGCAAGAGCGGCGCACGTAGGGTCACGCCACTGCTGTTCATGCCCGACGGGCAAAATGTGGTGCTCTTCGCGGCCCAAGGAGGGCTGCCGCAGCATCCTCAGTGGTATCTCAACCTCAAGGCCAACCCCGATTGCACGATCCAGGTCGGGTCGCAAGTACGCCGCTTGAAGGCGCGGACGGCGTCG
>WBZP01000210.1_pt3 | contig 25579 bp, 22 predicted proteins | sample 5204301 | NCBI WGS metagenome assembly WBZP01 (sample SAMN12412401, study PRJNA552823) | activated sludge metagenome | isolation source: activated sludge from nitrification reactor of wastewater treatment plant... | place: USA: Pennsylvania | collected 2017 | reverse complement strand
CGTCATCGGGGAGAGGCCGCGGAACGTTTACCGGATGTCAGTATTACCTGACACCTTCAATTCTCAAAAGTCGATCTTCGTTTAAGCGAACCGTGAGACAAAGTGTTGGAGCTTGCGGTTTGAGGTCCATTTCAGGAAAAGCCTTTGCTCGGCTACTTGAAAGTCGAGAATGGAAACTCATTTGAGTCAGCGGCAGTCACCATGTGTACATGAAAACTGGAAGATGAACGAACCGCCGGCGTATTCTGATTTTTCTTTTTCCGGCAATCGCCTAACAATGCGTTTCACCCGACCCGCGCCCGCAAGCTGTTTCATGTTTTTGGGTTTTGTGGTGAGTACGGACGGGTGGGCTTCCGTGTTAGCTTCCTACCAATTTCCATTAGGCTGAACTATGAGAGGTGTTCGGAAAAACCATAAGGTTGGCCGAGAGATGAACCTTCATGGTTGGCTCTTGTACTTCTGACGCTCCCGGGCAGGGGCTCGTTGGGCCAGTTTTTGTTCTTATTTAGAGAACAGATAGCCTCTATTCTAGCTAATTGTTCTCGTGATAAGAACAAAAATGGCCATTTCCAGCCGATGCCCGGAGCCCCTGAGGCTTCATGTTCATACCCATTCCTGTGAGTCCTTCTCTCGTCGGCGGATACGGGCCACCCCGTTCTCAACCGCTCCGAAGCCTGAAATGTATTCGGAAACGCTATCAACCGCCGGCCAAGCCGGGTAGGTCGGCCAAGGGTTGCCGCCCTACGAACCCATTCGTTTTCAATAGAGCAAAAGCCCGGCTCGGCGCTTGAGGCACAAAGCCAAAGCCGGGAACGAAAAGCGCCTCACCTCAGCCTGGCCAGGATCTGTCGTCGCGGCTCAAGCCAAGGCATCTCCCAGCCGTTTCCCAGCCGGTCATAGGCAAAGGGTGAATGGATCAGATGGTCGATCCGGGTCAGGCGTGCCGTCTGCTGGCGCAGCTTGGTGAGCCAGTCTTCGCTGCAGGAAGTCTCACCCAGGTGCTCACAGACATGGATCAGATCGAGCCCGGCCTGCACCCTGCCGGCCTCGGCCTGGCGTTGCAGCAGTGGTCGGGCGGGCTCGAATTCCCTCCGCTGGATATAGCCCCAGGCCCTGAGTTCATCGGCGCCTGAGGCATAGAGATCCAGCAAGGGAGCCAGCGTCGTCTTCCGGGTTGGCAAAGGGGGCGCGGCCAGGAGTTGTTCCATCTCCACGAGGCGACCCTCCAGCAACAACCAGGCGGCCAGATCCAGGGTATTGGTGGCGAGGAGGTAGTCGTTGAGCTCCGTCATCCTGGACATCGGCTCCAGATTGCGGCGCAACAAGGACTCGGCGCCGGCCCGATCGCCGTTGCGAACCAGCAGAACGGCCAGGGTGCGACGGTCTTCGATGAGGAAATATCTGTGTTCCCCATCATGCTCCAGATCCCATTCCCGCAACTCGATCGCCCGCCGCAACCAGCCGATGCGGATCGCCTCGCTCCGCTCGCTCCCCCGCTGCACCAAGGCCTCGTAAATCGCCGCTTCCCGGGACGGAACCTGGGCCCGATGGGTCCGGATCAGGTCGAGCAGGGCCTCCAGTTCGGCCATGGCCTGGGCGTTTTCCTCCTGTCCCGAGGCCAGGCGGATAGAGGCCTCCAGGGTACGATCGTCCACGGGCCCGAAGGCCTCCAGGGCATCCTGATAGGCCCGCGACAGCCAGAAACGCCAGCGTTCGGGCTCATCCTCCTCATGGGCCCAGGCCGCTTCCGAAGCGATCTCCCAGCGTTTGTCCGCCTTCCCTTCCGCCTGGGCATACTCGTCCGCCCAATCCCGGCGCGGTGACGTCGGGGTCCTGGGTGAAGAGTCCCGACCAATACCGCCCAATACGCTAGCGAGCACCGGCCAGGATACCACCTGTACCGCCAGGGCCACCGGGGCAAGGAGACAGCCGAGGTAGATCCCCATGGCCAGCACGGTTTCCATCAGCCTGGGCGGGCGACTGAGTAGATGGGGAAGCGCCGCCTTCGCCAGGGCGTAGCGTTGCGTGCTATTGAGCCCGGCCAGGGCAGGAAGGCTGATCAGGGCTTGGTAGATCCGCTCCAGGGCGGCAGCCTCCGGCTGTGGCTGGTGTTGACTCGTCGCCCGCAGCAGGCGCGCCAGGCGCAGACTTCCGAGCAGGCCGAGGGCGAACATGGCGGCGATCAGATAGAGGATGGGGATATCCAGCCACCAAGCCAGCGCGATCAGGCCACCCAGACTGAGAACCAGAAACACCACCCGGGCCAGGGGCAGACGGGAAAAGAGGAAGGTCTCCACCACCTGACCGCCATCCAGGGGGGTGAAGGGCAGCAGGTTGAAATAGTTGAGGCTGATGGCGATCGCGCCCAGGGTGACGAGAAACTCCGGCTGGATTTGGAGCGACAGCGCCAGATAGAGACAGAGGATTCCCAGCACCAACCCGGGGATGGGACCGGCCAGATAGACGAACAGCTTCTGCCAGGGTCCGGCATCATCCTTGTCCGCCGTGGCCAGGGCGCCGAGAAAAGGCACGAAAAACACCGAAACATTGGAGTAGCCACTGAGCTTCATCGCCAGGGCATGGCCGAACTCGTGCAAGAGCAGCAGGGCGAAGAACATGGGGATGAGCGACCACTCCATGAAGGTGGCCGCGGCGCCGATCCCGAGCGCCAGGGTCAGCAGAAACAGACCCAGGCGCATCCCCCTGGTCGCCAGGGTCCCCTGCTCCGTCACCCTGGTCTGATGGAAGTGCCTGATCCCTGCCGCGACCTCATGGGCTATGGGAATCGCCAGGGCCTCGGGCGCGGGGGCCTGTTTCAGACGGACAGCCCCGGCACGAAACTGTCGTATCAGACGCCAGGCCCCGGAGAGACTCAGGCGCCACTGCCCGGGTCCAGCGGGCCGGGTCCAGCCCAGTTGTTCCCACCAGAGCGGTAACTGCTGCAACAGGGTCTCGGCCCGAGACTGGTATTCCTCCCAACCCTTGACCAGCGCCTGACCGGCTGACTCGACCTGCTGCCGATGGAACTCCCACTGCTTGGCCAGACTGGGGCTGTAATCATCGATCACCAGCCATTGGGGAGGCACCGGCAGGAGCAGATGGACGCTACGTCGCATGGTCTTGAGCGTGCGTCCATCGGCGAAACAGTTATGGAAACTGATCATCACCGGCAGCGCCGCCTCGGGCATGGGATGGTTCTCCACCAGGGCGATCGCCCCGGTCTCCGCATGCTCGTAACAATCCACATAGCTCCAGCCCGGCTGGCCGACCAGGATGGGGCGAATCCCCAGACTGCGCAGATAGCGGAACCCCAGGGCCTCCAAGGGCTGGGCAAAAAGATCGTACAAATCCCGGATCGCTTCCGGTATCTCTTCCCGCGACAGATCGAGACGTTCGCTGCGCCGCAGCCGCAGCCGCGTGAAGCGGTAAAGAACAAGGCCCTGCCACAGCAGATAAGCGAATACCAGCAGCGAGACGGCCACGGCCAGGATTTCCAAGGGGGTTTCCATAAGATCGACTCCAGAGGGTCAGACACCCCTAGGATAAAGGGCGCGCCTGGATATTGGCATACTCCCGGGCTGCTTCCATACCCTGCCTCATCTCAAACCGCCCGGAAGGCCAGACACAGGGATATCGCCCCTCCCCGATCCGGTTCAGCGCCCGATGTTCAGCCCCGCGTGATTATTTGCCTGTTCAAGATTACCTTGTATGCTTGGCCGGGTTATTGATTCCCCACTTGTTAGATCGGATTGAATAAGGGGTCCGGTGATGATCGTGAACCTCCACAAGAAAGCCCGTACGACCCCGGAGATTCGTCGGGAGATTCAACAATCAAATTTGTCGGAACGGGTGTTGGCCAAAAAATATGGGGTGAGTCGGCCCACGATCCGCAAATGGAAATCTCGTGACGCGGTGGAGGATCGCAGTCACCGTCCGCATCGGCTCGCGACCACCTTGAGCCCCGCCCAGGAGGCGCTGGTGGTGGAGTTGCGCACCACTTTGAAGTTGAGCGTGGATGATCTCTTGATGGTGGTGCGGGAGTTCATTCACCCGGGTGTGAGCCGTTCGGGCCTGGATCGGTGCCTGCGTCGTCATGGGGTGTCGAATCTCGCCGCCATGCGATCGGTTGAGAACGGCCCGCCAGCCCCTCGCCAGACCTCCAAGGACGACGAACCCGGGTCTCTGTATCTGGATGTCAAGTATCTGCCTCAATTCTCGGGGGAATCCCAGCAGCGCGCCCTTTTGGTCGCCGTGGATCGGGCCACCCACTGGGTATATGTGGAACTTCACCTCGAGCCATCCGCCGCGGACGCAACCGCCTTTCTCGACCGGCTCCGGGCCACGGCTCCCTTTATCATTACCAGGTTTCTCACCGACAAGGGCGGCGACCAGCCCAGCGGTCGGCACCAGTTCGAGCAGGACAGCTTTCCTTCCCACCCGCCCCAAACCAACAGCCTGGTCGAGAGCTTCAACGGGCGGATCGACGAGGTCCTCGCCACCTCCCATTTCAACCCCGATGAAGACCTTGCCCGGACGCTAGAACGCGCGCTCCGGATCTATAATCATCAGCTTCCACAAGGGGCGTTGGGACGCCGAACACCGATGCAATCCTTGCGGCAGTGGTATAAAAAACGCCCGGGGTTGTTTCATACAGCGGTTTATGACCTTAGCGGTGATGGCGACCCCGATATCCCGGTTTCATCCCTTTCCAAGTAGTCAGGATTCCGTCATGGATAAGCCAACAGGGTGCCTCGCTTTCATAATGACCCTTTGCCTCATCGGCTATGGCGCTCCGGCGATGTGCGCCCAGTATTGGGAGAATCGAACCCTCGACGGCAGCCGCATTCAGGTCGACCCCAATACCAACAAGGCCACCATCCAGTCTTCCAAGGGTTCTTCCGCCCCGCTCTGGGATGGGGTGCATAAGCTACAGGACGGTTCCACGGTGACGGTGCGATCCGGGGTCATGGTGCCCAACCCAGACGTCCTGGACCTCAGACAGAGCGAACCCAAGGCCCAGGAACTGGCCTCGGAAGGCCAGCGTTTGTGCAACAAACTGGTACGCAAGGTCTGCGGGTTCGGCAATGAATGTTCGCCCTCGCCCCAGTGCAAAACCGCCCAGCAATTGGCCCAGTTCGCCTTGGAGGAGCAACGGGAACAGGCCGCTTCCCAGGGCAGCAACCGTTTTTTGGAGACTCCGGGCCAGTGCCGCGAGGCCCTGGCGAGAAGGGATTTCTTCACGCCCTGTAACGCCGGCGAGCCCACCCCCTGCGGACGTTTACAGACCAAGGTTTGTGGCGCCAGGAATCAGTGCGCCGATCGGCCCGCCTGCACGAGTGCCGGAACTTTGCTGGAACAGGAGTTGGAGGAACGACTGGAGGCCGTCGCGCCCGCTTCCGGGGGCCCGACCTCCGGCCAGTGTGAGCAGGCCCTCGCCAACGACCAGTTGTTCAGCGCCTGTCGATGACCCGCTTGGCCTTGCCGGTAAAACGTTCGATGGTGCGGGGCTCCACCAGTTGGACGTTGGCGCGGATCCCGGTGATGGTGTAGATCTCGCGGGCGATCCGATCCCGTAGTCCTTGCATGCGATCCATGCGGTCGGAGAAGAGTTCGGGACGGATCTCGACCTTGACGACGACCTGATCCAGAGTCCCGGGGCGCTCCACCTCGATCAGATAGTGGGGTGTGGTGCCTTCGACCCGCAGCAACGCCTCCTCGATCTGGGAGGGAAAGACATTGACGCCGCGGATGATGAGCATGTCGTCGCTACGACCGCTGACGCGGCTCATCTTGGCGGTCCCGCGGCCACAGGAACAGGGCTCGCGACAGAGGCAGGCGATGTCGCGGGTACGATAGCGAATGAGTGGCATCGCCTCCTTGGTCAGGGTGGTGATGACCAATTCCCCCGGCTCGCCTTCGTCGACCGGCTCCAGGGTCTTCGGATCGAGACACTCGACGATGAAATGGTCTTCCTGTAGGTGCATGCCGGTGCGATGGACGCATTCGCCACTCACCCCCGGACCGATCACCTCGGAGAGACCGTAGTTATTGAAGGCCAGCAGGTCCAGCTCTTCCTCGATCTGCTGCCGCATGTCCTCGGTCCAGGGTTCGCCGCCGAAATGGGCGAACTTCAATGGCAAGGCCCGGGGGTCCAGCCCCAGTTCGCGGGCGGTATCGGCGATGGTCAGGGCATAGCTCGGGGTGCACACCAGCACCTCGGCGTCGAGATCCTTGATCAGGTCGAGCTGACGCCTGGTGTTGCCGGAAGCGGCCGGCACCACGGCGGCGCCGACGCGCTCGATGCCGTAATGCAGCCCGAAGCCACCGGTGAAGAGGCCATAACCGAAGGCGACGTGCACCGTGTGCTCGGGTCGCAAGCCACCGGCGACCAGGAAGCGGGCGCAAAGATTGGACCAGAGGCGCAGATCCGCCGCTGTGTATGCGACGAAGGTCGGTTTGCCGGTGGTGCCGGAAGAGCCATGAATGCGGGCCACCTGCTGACGTGGTACCGCTAAAAAGCCTAGCGGATGGTGCTGACGCAGATCGGCCTTGGTGGTGAAAGGCAGACGGCGGATGTCGTCCAGGCTATGGATGGTGCGGGGACTGATGTCGTGGAGCTGGAAGGCGTCACGATAGAAAGGCACATGGGCTACCCGGGCGATCAACTCACGGAGCCGCTGGAGCTGTAACGCCCTGAGTTCGGCCTGGGTGAGGCGTTCGTTCTCATCCCAGATACGATTTTCCAGCTTGACTGTGGAATGGGTCGACATCAATGCCTCCCGCGCATCGGAAACCGGCCGTCCTCGCGTTCAAGCCACATGCTGGGACAGTTCCTCGGCCTCGACCACCTTGACCCCGGCCGCGAGCAGATGCTCGATGGCCCGATCCGGGTCTTCGAAGCGGAAGATCAGGATCGCCTTGTCTTCCCGCCGCAGGGAGAAGGCATACATGTACTCGATGTTCACCTGGGCGCCTTCGAGTATCTTGAGCACGCCCGCCAGGCCGCCGGGCCGATCCACCACATCGACGGCCACCACATCGGTGAGGTTCACCACCCAACCGGCCTGTTCCAACACCCGCCTGGCTAGTTTCCAGTCCCGCACAATGAGTCTGAGGATGCCGAACTGGGCGGTATCGGCCAGGGACAAGGTCAAAATATTGATGCCCTGCGCCGCGATCAGCTCGAGGGGGGCACCGAGCCGGCCCGGGCGGTTTTCGAGGAAGACCGACAACTGTTGCAGCTTCATGGATAGGTTCTCTTGAGGCTAGGGATTGAGATTCAGATGTGGCGCCGATCGATGACCCGTTTGGCCTTGCCCTGGCTGCGCTCGATACTGCGTGGCTCGACCAGCCGCAGCTCGACGCGGATGCCGAGGATGTGCTCGATGGCATGCGCAAGCCGGGCGCGCACCCCTTCGAGGGCGCGGATCTTGTCGCTGAACACCTCCGGGGTCACCTCCACCTCGACGATCATCTGGTCCAGACCCTGTTCCCGCACCAGGATGATCTGATAATGCGGCAGGGTGCCTTCGACCGCCAGCAAGGCCGCTTCCACCTGGGATGGATAGACGTTGACCCCGCGGATGATGAACATATCGTCGGAGCGGCGGCCGATGCGGCGGATGCGACGCAGGGTCCGCCCACAGGCGCAGGGTTCGGGGATAAGGCAGGTGATGTCCCGGGTGCGATAGCGGATCATCGGCATCGCCTTCTTGCTCAGGGTGGTGAGCACCAGTTCGCCTTCCGCCCCATCGGGAAGGACCGCGCCGGTCTCGGGGTCGATGATCTCGGGATAGAAGTGATCCTCGAAGACATGCAAGCCGTGCTGCTGGGCGCATTCGCTGGCGACGCCCGGGCCGATGATCTCCGACAGGCCATAGATATCGAAGGCCTTGATGCCGCTGTCCTGCTGGATGCGTTGGCGCATGGCGTCCGACCAGGGCTCGGCGCCGAACACCCCCACCCGCAACGGCAGGGTATGCAGATCCACCCCGAGCTCACCGGCGCGTTCGATGACGTGGGTGAAATAGCTCGGTGTCGCGCACATGGCGGTGACGCCGAAATCCCGCATCACCATGATCTGACGATCGGTATTGCCGCCGGAGATGGGGATCACCGTCGCCCCCAGGGCCTCGGCGCCGTAATGAGCCCCCAGACCGCCGGTGAAGAGGCCATAGCCGAAGGCATTCTGCAGGATATCGCCACGATGCAGCCCGCAGGAGGCGAAGGTCCGCGCCATGACCTCGGACCAGACATCCACGTCCTCCCGGGTGTAGGCCACCACGATGGGCTTGCCGGTGGTGCCGGAAGAGGCATGCAGGCGCACCACATCCCCCATGGAACTGGCGAAGAGGCCGAAGGGGTAGGTATCGCGCAGGTCGGTCTTCACCGTGAAGGGCAACGCCGCGATATCGCCGAGCCGCTGGATGGAGTCGGGCGTCAGGCCGCGTTCGTCCATCCGGGCGCGGAACAGCTCCACATGGGCCCAGGCACGGGCCACCACCGCCTTGAGTCGGCGCAACTGCACCTCCCGCAATCTGGGTTCGGGCAGAAAGTCGGGGGCGCTGACGGGGTGGAAACCTCCGGCGGCATCATTCCAGAGTTCACTTAACATAGAGGGATCCTTTTATGGAACAGGGGTATCAGGCGGCATGATCGCGATTGAGCATGGCCGCCCGCCCGATGGCGAAGGCTTGTTCGTTGACCTTGTGCAGCTTCGGCGCCAGATTGGCGTGGATGGCAGCGATCCATTGCTCCTCGGGCAGATCGAGCACCATGGAGAGCGCCCCCAGCAGCGCGACGTTCAGACTCTTGCCGCTCTTGAGCGTCCCCGCCGCCAGCCGATCCGGCCCGATCAGCACCCCGTCTGGACGCAGGACGCGGCGATTCACCTCGACCTGGGTGGCATCCAGCACCAAGAGCACATCCGCTTCCCCCGGAGGGACCATGGGGCTCAGGACCTCCGCGCCATAACGCACGTCGCTGCTGACCGAGCCACCCCGTTGGCTCATGCCGTGGAGTTCGCTTTTTTTGACGTCGTGACCGGCACGGAAAGCGGCTTCCGCCAGGATATCCGAGGCTTTCAAAACGCCCTGGCCGCCGAGGCCGGCCACCACCACATTGGTTACTTTATTCATGGTTCTACTCGCTACTCGACCGGCACCGCGGCACAGGTATGAGGCGCCTTGTCCGCCTGCATCTTTTCATAGAAGCGGATCTTGGGGGCGGCGAGGACACAGGGCTGACGGGTCACCACCAGCGAGGTCTCCGACTTCGCCAGCAACTCCCGCAGCAGGGGTTCGAGCTTGCCTTCGTCGCTGAAACGATCCAGCACATGCACGTTCTGCACCCCCATGGCCCGGCCCAGGGCCTCGAAGCTGATCTTGCCGGTGGGGTCGTGATGCAGGTTGCGGCCGGTGCCGGGATGTTCCTGCAAACCGGTCATGGCGGTGGTGCCGTTATCCAGGATCACCACCACATGACCCGTGGGCGGCGGGTTGTAGACCATCTCCGCCAGCCCGGTGATGCCGGAATGGACGAAGGTGGAATCACCGATCACGCTGACCACCTTGCGCGCCTGCTCTTCCGGCAGCACCTGGCGCAAGCCGAGTCCCACCCCGATGCTGGCTCCCATGCAGACGCAGGTATCCATCGCCGACAAGGGGGGTAAGACGCTCAGGGTGTAACAACCGATGTCTCCGGCGATGATGCAGTCGAGATCCTTGAGCACCTGGAACACGTCGCGATGGGAGCACCCCTGACACAACTCAGGCGGCTTGCCCTTGGCCGGGGCAGGCTCGGGGCTGGTGTCGCCAGCCAGGATGCGGCGCACCCGATCCACATTGAGTTCACCGAAACGGAACATCTCCGGCTTGCCTTCCACCGGGATACCGGCGGCGCGCAAGGCATCCTGGAGCACGGGCTCACCTTCTTCCACCACCACCAGGCGCTCCACACCGGCGGCAAAGTCCCGGATCAGCCCCATGGGCAGGGGATAGGTCATGCCCAGCACCAGCAGACGCGCTTGTGGCGCCGCCTCCCTGGCATGCACCGCCGCGATGCCCGTGGCGATGAGGCCCAGTTCCGCTCGGCCCTCGTGGATCCGGTGCAGACCGCTGGTCTCGTTCCAGGCGGCGATCTCCTCCAGCTTTTTACGCAGCCGATGATGGGCCGGCTTGGCATAGGCCGGGATCATCACACGAGCCGGGATGTCGCGATGGAAGCTCGGCTCGGCGGAAGCGGACCTGATCTCCCGGGGCCGTACCACGGTCTTGGAATGACAGACCCGGGTGGTCAGCCGCAGGATGACCGGGATCTTCCAGCGCTCCGAGACCTCGAAGGCGGTCAGGGTCAGATCATAAGCCTGTTGGGAATCCATGGGCTCCAGCATGGGCACCGCCGCCGCCCGGGCGTAGTAGCGGTTGTCCTGCTCGTTCTGGCTGGAGGCCATGCCGGGATCATCGGCGGAGACCACCACCAGCCCGCCTTCGAGATCGACATAGCTGGCGGTGAACAGGGGGTCGGCAGCGACATTGAGCCCTACGTGCTTCATGGTCACCAGTGCCCGGGCGCCGGCGAAGGCCGCTCCCAGGGCCACCTCCAGGGCCACCTTCTCATTGGGCGACCATTGGGCCTGCCCACCCAGATGATCGAAATATTCCAGGATCTCGGTCGATGGGGTGCCCGGATAGCCGGTGCCCAAACGCACCCCGGCGGCCTTGGCCGCCAAGGCTACCGCCTCATCACCACTCAAAAGCAAACGTTCTTCCGCTTGCATTCCCCTCATCTCCCCCGTCTGGATGGCCCCGACAGCCTGGCGAAAAAGGAATAGCTTATCCAGCCGACTTCGGCAGGACAACCCAAAACTCAACCAGGAAGGCTTGCGGCTATCAATTGATACAAACAAAGAACAATGCGGCGTTTATCGTTCTCATTACAAGCTCGCTTAGGGCGGAACTCCGACAGGAAGTTCCGCCATTTCGGTGAGTTGGTACATGGCGGATCGCCCTGAGGGGCATCCGCCCTACGAGCTGAGGCTGGAAATGGGCTATTTTGTTCTCTTTTCGAGAACAATAACTGAAATAATACTATTATTGTTCTTCTATGGTTAAGGCATCAGGGCTTTTCAGGCCAATGCCCGGGCCTCAAGAACAAAGAGGTTCCCACCACCCAGGGCAGGCGGTCTTTAACGAGAATCATTGATGAAAAGCCTTTCCCCATCTCTGGAACCCTCTGAAGGTATAAAATGGCTACCGGCCCGGCATGTAACGGACCCAGCCGCCCGCAGCCTTTCCCTCAGAGGAAATCAAGGCTCAGGACTGAGCCCGGTCTGCCGTAGCCATCCTGATAACGCTTGTCTTGGCAACGGATACTGGAAACCTGCGATGACCTGCCCACTTCAGCCGCTCGACGCGGCCCGTTTCGCCACCCTGACCGCAGACCTGCAACCACGTTGTGAGCTGTTGCGCGCCGAAGCCAAGGAGCATTTCGATTTTGATCAGGCGACGGCCAATCTGGCCGGTGATCCCTTGTTGTCGACGGCACACAAGTTCGAGCTGGCTGCGGAGATCTGCCGAGCCCCCGCCGCTTCCACCGATGACTGTCGGGATAAAGCCCTGGCTTATTGCGACGCGCATCCCCGACTCGGTCCGCGCCTGAGCGAACCAGGGCGATTCGTTTTCGGCCATGTCATGACCCGAAAGAAATTACGGGACCGCTTCGCTTCTCTGGCCGATCCGACCCTGCCAATCACCCGCGCCATGGACGACCTCATGCTTGATGAGTTTCTGCGCCAGGACCTGGGCGACCAGCGCGCCGATCTGGCGAACGCCGCACTCTCTCACTACCAGATGTGGAGTTTCATCGGACCGATAGCCGAGAAACAACCTTACGATGGTCTGGGCACATTAGGAAGCGACCTACGCCGTCGGCTCGGGCTGGGGTTTTATCCCCCGAGGACAGAGTTCGTCTATTGCGGCCTGGACCTGGCGGCCGGCCCATCGGTCCAGCCGCCGACCACCTTCGATTCCCGTCTCAATCGCTATTTCCGGCCCGGCGGTAAGACCCATCCCCTCGACGGGGCGGTAGATGGCCTTAAAGAAGTTGTACACTTACCTGTATCGGGCTACCACCTTCGGCTGCCCCTTAGAGCCACCACCTGAGGTCGAAAATGACAGATGACTTTGTCAAGCACTGGAACGACCTAAGCGAAACAGGTCTGCGCACGGCTATAGTTGACCGCCTGCACCGCCTAGAAGCGTGCGGGCCGCCTATCGACCCCCGCGGCGACATCCGGCCCCACGAATGGATCGCGGACTACTTCCTGAAAACCGGCGAGTCCCGCCAGCGCCTGCTGAGCCTCCTGTTGGCCAAATTGCTGGAGGAGGTCGAGGAAAAGAGGCATTGGCCCGAAACGGCCCGACTGGAGTTGTTGGACCTGTTGCAGACCACGGGCGACACTGTGGTCACCGAGGCTGTACTGGCCTTGCTGCGCCGGAACCGGGACAGCGACCCCATCCGCCCGGCCCAGCTGCTGAAACTGTTGCTGGCGCGGGGCTATCGAGCCACGCCGGAGTTTTGGCTCCAGTGGCTGGAGCGACTGGGGGCCGATTACGGAGGCCTTATCCTTGGAGGACTGGCCAGCCACGGCCCGGAAACGGTCGGCGAGTCCCTGCCCAAGTTGGTCGTCAGCCCCCTCGCCCAGCGCGCCCTTCGCCTCTTTCTGCCGGAGCTGGAGCAGCGTTGGGGACGCGACAGTTTGAAGGCAATGATCAAAACCGTCTGGCCACGGCTGAGTGCCGAGGCCCGTACCCTGTTCAGCCAGCGCTTTCCAGATCTGTCCGATATCACACCCTGGCTCAAGACCTTGTGGGCCGCACCAGACCAAAGCCACCTCACCATGGCCCGTGGTTGGGGGCTAACCGATGATCGGCGCGGGTATGCGGGGATAAGTGAGATGATCGTCCCAGGCGCAAACCGACCGAATCCAAGGCTGCTGCCCGAGGCGAGGGGAGTCTAAGCTCCCATGGCCGCTTGCACCTTCTTCACCTTTTACTCCTTCAAGGGCGGCGTCGGCCGTTCCATGGCGCTGCTCAATTGCGCCCAATTTTTGGCCGCCAGTGGCCGCCGGGTATTGATGATCGACATGGACCTGGAGGCCCCGGGCCTGAGCTATCTGATCAAGCGTCTGCGAGATTGTGACGCCAATAACGGATCGACTTGCCGCGAAGAAGGCCTGGTGGAACTGGTGCGGGGCTTCGCCGAGGCGCCCGAGAGCTGGCCCCTCGGTGAGGCCGATCATCCCGAGCGACTCGAACCCTATCTCATCGAACTGGCCGTCCCCCCGACCTTGCGCCTGCCCGGCGTCGAGGGCCGCCTGGCCCTGCTGCCGGCCGGAAAGTTGGACCACGGCTATGCCGGCCGGCTGGCCCGTTGGCATGAGCCGCCGCTCGAAGCGCTACGCGAGCGCTGGGCGGCCCATCTGCGCGGCGTCATCGAACGGCTCCAGTCCTTCGACTATGTCCTGATCGACGCCCGCACCGGCTTCTCCGACGAGGGTTACCTGGCGGTGCGCATCCTGGCCGATCACCTGGTGGTGCTGAGTGGCCTCAACGACCAGAACCTCGCCGGGACGGCGCGCTTTCTGCGTCAGGCCCAGACCTGGAACGAAATCGACGGCCGCGGCAAGCGGCGCGTCATCCTGGTGGCGAGCCCGGTACCGGAATGGGAGGACGACCGCAAGGCGCAACGCCGAAAACAGGCGGAAGAGGTCTTTCAGCGCGAACTCGGCGAAAAGGTCGGCTTCAGCCATGCCCTGCCCTACCACCCACGCCTCGCACTGGAAGAGACGGTGATCGTCGCCGACCTGCCGGACAGCGGCTTGGCCAGCGCCTACCGCCGACTGGTGGACATGATGCGCGACCTAGCCGCGGACTCCCAGCAATCGTGGCTTGAGCATCTTTTCGAGGCACTGAACGCGAGCGATGAAGCCAAGAGAGAACTGCCGGAAAAAGTGCTCGCCGATTTGAACACCGCTTGGCGGGAAGTGTCTGTGCTTGCACCCGACTTAGCGCGCCAACTCGCTCCCCTGGTTGCGTCTCACTTTGCCGATTTTGCCAATACAATGCGTGTTTCTGGCGCTACGAAGACCGCCCGGCGCGGCTACCAGGAATCACTAGAGATCTTTCGGGAACTGGGCGACCGCCAGGAAATTGCTATCGGCTTGTTTGGCCAAGCCAAATTGGACCTCCTGCAGGGGGACTATGCCGCCGCCCGGCGCGGCTACCAGGAGTCCTTGGGTATTTTTCGAGAACTGGGCGACCGCCAAAGAATCTTGGTGACGGAACTCTATCTGGCCGCGTTGGAAGGCCTCGCCGAGACGTCGATTCCTCTGGAACGGATCGGAAAGGCCCTGTCCGCTGTCCGCGACTTCGGTGACCCACACCTAACCTTGCGAGGCGAAAATCTCCTAGCCGAGCTGTTGCTTGCCCGGGGCGAGATGGCAGCGGTCGTGACCCAGGCTACAGCGACTATCGAAGCCGCCGCAGCGCTCGGTCTGCGTGGTATCGAAGCCGAGGCCCGTGCCTGGCGAGCGATAGCCGAGGAGGCGCTCGGACAACACCAAGCCGCCCGTGAGGACGCAACGCGCGCCCTCGAATTCTTCGCCGCGGCCGGCGTGCGCCATCACCCGCAAATGGACGCCCTGCGCGCCCTGCTGGAAGCCCTCGAACCGAGCTGATCAAATAACCCGAAGCCGGAGCTGAGCGGCTTCATCCAGAGCTCTCTCAGGTGGGCATCGCCTACCTTGATCATGTGATCTTGCCTTATCGAAATACTGGGCCGTGCCCACCCTACACCCTCGCGAATCAAGCCCGAATTGATCCAGCCCCATTGTCGCCAAGCGGGGATTCTGTTTAGAGTGCCGCCAGATGTTACGAGCCGGAGGAGCAATCACCATGGCGGACAAACCCGAAGCCGAGGAAGAGAGCGAGGTTCCCCAGATCTTCAGCATCAGTCGGCGGACCTTTTTCCGTCGCACCGCGGCCGGGGCCATCGGCGGCCTGGCGTTGCGGGAAACGCCCCCGGCGGAGGCGAAGAGCCAGACCTCGGCGAAGAAGGATTCCACCAAGTCGACCGCCTCCAGGGTGCGTCAGTTTATCGCCCAGCAGCCCTTTCTCAGCCCGCCGCGGGAGGTCTTTCCGGTGCTCGACGGCGACCAATCGCGTCTCATCGCCATCTCCGAGGGGGGATGGCTGGCGCTCTGGTCCTTCGATCAACCCAATCGCCCCAGACATACCGGCTCGGGAGACTGTTGTCCGCCGCCCACCTTGAGCAAACCGGCCAAGGGCTTCCGCGCCCCCGAGGGTAAACCTTTCAGCCTGGCGGAGTCCGGCTTGGCGATCGCCTGGTACAAGGGTTCCGGCGCCGTGGCGGTAGAGTACAAGGATCACAAGGGGCCGCTGGTGACGCTGCCGAAGGAACGCGGCACGCCCCTTTGCCTGGGGCTGGGGATCAATGGCGAGGCCCTGGCGGTAGGCTATGACAAGGGCGGTATCCTGGTGTTCGATCTGCGCGGTGGGGCCGTCAAACTGGTCGGAGAATTCCACGATGGGTCCCTCCAGGAGGAGTTCCTGTGCGCCGAGCAGGAACCCTGTTCCCGGGGCCAGGCCATGGTGTGCGCCTGCGATCTTGTCAACGCCATGAGCGAGGCCAGGGAGAGCACCACCATCAGCCAGTACGACAGCCGCACCGGCAGCGTCACCTCGTCCACCGCGCCCTGTGGCACACCGCTGCCGCCGAATGCCATCTGCCTCTGCAACTGCGTGCGCTCGCCGGCGCGCACCATCGCCTACGAATACTGTAGTTGCGATCAGGTCTGTTCCTGCGACACGGTCTGCACCTGCAATACCGTGTCGACCACCTATACCTACACATACACCTATACCTACTGGTATCCCAACTGAGGGTCCGCCGATGGAAGCGGCCCCCCGCCTGAGCAGCGAGACCTTCATCTGCGCGCACCTGGGGCGCTATCTGGTGCATGTCCCGCTGTTGCAGGTGAGTCTGTTGGTCAATCGGGCCATGGCCGAACTGCTGCAACGCCTGCGTCGAGGCGAGGGCGGACCCTGGAACGCCGCCGAGCGTTTCGCCTTGCGGGAGTTGGTGGCCCAGGGCCTGGTGAACGGTGACTCCCCGCCCCCGCCCAGGTCCGGGATCCAGGAATGGCCCACCGAGGTCGCTCTCTTTCTCACCGAGCGCTGCAATCTGCGTTGTGTTTATTGCTACGCCCAGGGTGGCGAGGGGCGGCGCAGCCTCTCCCGGGAGACGGCCCGGGCGGCGCTGGAACACATCCTGCGCCATGCCCGGGAAACAGAGGAACGCCGGATCGCGGTACACTTCCACGGCGGCGGCGAGGTCAGTCTGGTGTGGGGAATCCTGACCTGGATCGTTGCCGAGGCGCGGCGTCTGGCTGCCGACTCGGGGCTGGCGTGCCGCTTCTCCGCCGGGCTCAACGGGGTGATGAGCGCCTCCCGGGCCCGAGAGGTGCCCAGGTGGCTGGACGAGGCCACCCTCTCCATCGACGGACTCCCCGAGGTGCAGAATCGGCAACGTCCCAGCCGCGGCGGTCGTCCCACCGCGCCAATCCTGGAACGCACCCTGGGCCTTCTGGACCAGGCCGGTTTCCCTTATGGCCTGCGCCTGACCCTGCTCCCCGACTCCCTGCCCCTGTTGAGCGACGGCATCGAGTATCTGTGTCGCCTGAGCGCCGCCCGGGTGATCCAGGTCGAGCCCGCCTCCCCTCAAGGTCGCTATGAGGATGGGGCCGCCATCGACCCCGAGGCCTTCATCCAGGCTTTCAGGGAGGCCAAGGCCGTGGCGCGGGGGCATGGCCGGGAACTCAAGTACAGCGGGGCGCGCTTTCCGGAGGTGACGGATATCTTTTGCCGGGCGGTCAGCGGCGCCTTCGCCGTCACCCCGGGAGGAATGGTCAGCAGTTGTTTCGAGGCCAGGGAGGACGACGAACGCTTCGTCTATGGTCGTTTCGATCCCCAACTCGGGGACTTCCGCATCGATACCGCACGCCGTCAGGCGCTCCTGAAGCTGGGGGTCCATCATCGGGCCGAGTGCCAGGACTGCATCGCCAAATATCACTGCGCCGGCGATTGCGCCATGAAATCCGGCACCGGCCCGGCGGCGGAGGCGCGTTGTCTGATCAATCGCGAACTCACCAAGGATCTGATCCTGGAAAGCCTCGAATCCTCACCATGAGCGCCCAGACGTTCCTCCTCCCCTGCGGCGAGCGATCTCTGCTCTTCGCTCCCCTGCGGGATCTCGCCGCCCTCCTCTCCAGGCGCGACCACGAGGATCTGGTTCGGCCCGGGGGACCGCCACCCAGATTGCAAGCGCTGTGGGAGCGCCTGCGACACAGGGTCGAACCGCCGAGCGAGCGTCGCGGCCCACTCCAACCCAGGTTTCTGGGACTCATCACCACCCGCGACTGTAGCCTGGCCTGTCGCTACTGCGACTTTCAGCCCGGGCAACGGGGCGAGACCCTGACCCCGGCGCTGGTCAAGGCCGGGATCGCCCTCATGGGCGAACTGGCCCAGAATCAGGGCGCCGAACTCTTGCCGGTGCATTTCTTCGGCGGCGAACCCCTGCTCGCCTGGGATCTGGTGCAACTGGCGGTGGCCCGCGCCCGGGCCGAGGCCGAGCGTCGGGGCCTGAGCGCCTATTTCGAGGTCACCACCAACGGGCTGCTGAGCCGGGAGAAGGCGGTCTGGATCGGCGACAACCTGCACAAGGTGGTGTTGTCCCTGGACGGGCCGCCGCCGGTGCAGGATCGTCAGCGTCCGCGCAAGGACGGTGGCGCCAGCAGCGCCCAGGTGGAGACCTGTGCCCGCCTGCTCAGCGATGCCGGGGCCGAACTCTGTTTGCGTCTCTGCGTGACGGCGGAGACGGTCTCCCAACTGGAGGAGATCGTCGAGTATTGCCTCACCCAGTTCCGCCCCACCGAAATCGCCGTCGAACCCATGCAGGAAGGGGCCGGACGGCGGGAGGGATGGCGTCCCCCAGTTCCCTGGGACTTTGTCCGTCACCTTGCCAGGGCTTATGATATATGCGAAGAATACGGGGTTGAGCTTATCTTCTCCGCCACCCAGATCGACCGCCCGGGTCTGAGTCTCTGTCCGGTCGGCAACGATGGTCTCATCCTCCATCCCCAAGGCCGCTTGGCCGCTTGTTATCTGCCTCCCGAGGAATGGCGTCGTCAGGGGCTGGAACTGGAGTATGGCGTGATCGATGCCGAAGGGCGCTGGTCCATCGACGCGACCGCCCTGCAAGGGGTGCGCGCCTCTAATGTCCTCCACTATCCCCGCTGCGACCACTGCTTTTGCCGTTGGTACTGTAGCGGCGGCTGCCATGTGCATCACAGCCCGCCCGGCGGACGCCGAGGGCGGGATGACTTCTGCGTCATGACCCGGGCCATCTCCTATTGGCAGCTCCTGAGACGCGTCGGCGCCGAGGCCGAGGCGGCGGCCTTCCTCGATCACCCCGAAGCGGACCTCAAGGAATGGGTTCTCATGCTGGGGGAGGATTAGAGGATGGCGTCGAGGGGCGAACTGTCCAGCGGCGATCCGGGCGAAGATAGGCGGATCCCGGTCGCTTATGAACTCCAGTGGCACGGACAAAGCCTGGTCTATCGACCCGGGGCGGGGCAGCTCGAACTCTGGCCGCCCGGACGGATACCGGTATGGGCGGACGAACGGCTCCCCTGGCCTGAGGTGGATATCCGCCCCCGCGCCCTGACCCTGGCGCTGCATCGGCAGTGCAACCTCGGCTGTCAATACTGTTTTGCCGGACCAAGATCGCCAGGTGGAGCCGTCCTGTCGCCGGCGCTGGTGCGCCGGGCCGCCAGATTGGTGGCCGAGAACTGCCGGAGTTTCGGGCTTCCCCTCGAGCTTGGCTTTCACGGCGATAACGAGCCCTTGTTGCACCCGCCACAGGTGGAAGAGCAGATCGCCGCGGTACAGGAAGTGGCGGTGGAGATCGGTGTCGAGTTGCACCTGAGCGTCACCACCAGCGGCTTCCTCCCGGTCGAAACGGCCCACTGGGCGGCGGCGACCTTCGATCGCCTGACCCTGTCCCACGATGGACCCTTCCAGGACCAACAGCGCCCTACCCTCGCCGGCGACCCTTCCAGCCCCACCCTGGCCCGCACCTGGGCGATCCTGGGGACAGCCCCCAGACGGGGCGAATTAATCATCCGCGCCACCATCACCCGGCTCAATCAAGCCCGGCAAGTCGAGATGGTCGAGTATTTCCTCGACCATGGGGTGGTGGATCGGCTGCTCTTCCATCCGGTCTATCCCTCGCCCCATTGGCGGCACGACCCCGGGCTCGGCGTCGACCCGGAGAGCTTCGTGCGTCACTTTCTCCGCGCCCGGCGCCGGGCGCGGGAATTGGGGGTGGAACTCGCCTATGGCGGCAGCCGTCTGGGCGAAGCGCACGGACGCCATTGCCCCCTGCTCCAGGGGCGTCTGCTCCTGACCCCGGAAGGCCGGGCCAGCGCCTGCTTCCTCGTCCTCGCCGCGGATTCCCCTTGGGCCCGCCAACGCCTCTATGTCCCAGGGGAGGCCGATGCCCTGGGACAGCGGCTGAGCCGGATCGCCCACCAATGCCGCTCCTGCTTCAATCTCCGCCACTGCGAGCAGGGCTGTCCCCAGCATTGCCCCCTGGAATTGGCGCCCGAGACTCCCTTCGATTGCCGCATCCCTTTCTGGCTCGGCTTCGCCCAGATCCTGGAGCAGGCGGGATTTGAGCTGGAAGACGCCGACCTGGAACAGCTCGGCCAGCGCTTTCCCAAACCGCCGGGGATGCGCGCCCCATGAGCCCGGATCATCCATGGCGTCGCCTGCGTCATCGATTGCCGCCCGACGCCGGCTGGGTGCGGGACGACGAACGCCTCTGGCTGGTCCTGCCCGGCCAGGGCCTGTCCCTGGGCTTTACGGGCGCCGAGGCCCAGTTGGGCGAACTCTGGTTGCAAGGAACCCCGGTGGCGCGGGCCTTGGAACGGGTCGGCTGGTGCCAGGATCTCCCGCCCTCGGCGGTAGAAAATCTCATGATCCGGTTGCTCGACCGCATCGAATCGGCCCTGTCGCCCAGGCCGTCGGACAGGGAAACCGGCCATGGCTAACCTGATTCTGACCAGGGTCTGCAACCAAGGCTGTCCCTATTGCTTCGCCCAGGCCTTCATGACCGAATCCAGGGCGGAGGCGCCCTTTATCTCCCTGGACGGCTTTCGTCGCCTGCTCGACCTCATCCAGCGTAGCGGCGGACAAGAGGTGCGTCTCCTGGGAGGCGAGCCCAGTCTGCATCCGGAGTTTCCCGCCTTGTTGAAACTGGCGGTGGAGAGCGGTCTGCGGGTGCTGGTGTTCTCCAACGGGATGATGCCGAAGCGGGCGCTGGCGGCCCTGGCGACGCCGCCCGGAGATCAGTGTCTGCTCGTGCTCAATGTGGAAACCGGAGCGGATCAGTTGCTCAGGCTGCCGCCACGGAAACAGGTGCTTCTGGCAACCCTGGGTCGGCGGCTGGTGCTCGGCTACAACATCCATCGCCTACCCCTGGATCTCTCGCCCCTGCTGCGGATCTGGCAGGACAGCCGTTGGGGCCCCCTGGCGCCCTTCATCCGCCTCGGCCTTGCCCACCCGATCCGCGGGGCGAGCAACGTCTCGCTGCACCCCAAGAACTATCCCGTCGTCGGCGCGCGCATCGCCCGCTTCGCCGACCAATGCACCCCGCTCGGCCTGCGCCTACAGTTCGACTGTGGCTTCGTCCGCTGTATGTTCGATGATGCGGCCATGGCGGCGCTGGTGCGCAACCGCGCCGGGTTCAGTTTCCATTGTCGCCCCATCCTCGATCTTGGCCCCGGCGATGAGAGCCTCCATTGCTTCGCCCTGGCGCGGGATTTCCATCTCCCGCTCCAGCCCCGATCGAGCCTGGCCAGCCTGCGCCAGGAGATGGAAGGCATGACCCGGGCCTATCAGTCCTTTGGTATCTATCGGGCCTGTTCCCGCTGTCCGCAGAAAGCGGCGGGACAGTGCGACGGCGGCTGCCTGTCGATCCGCCTGGGACGGTTGCGCCGAGTCGCCGATCACCTTGCTGAGGAGAGATTCGATGGTTGAACAAACCGACCCCGTCCAGGCCCAGATCGGCCAGATCCGTCAATGGTTCGCCGCCGGGACGGAACCCCAGGCCCTGAGCCGACACTTGACCGCCATGGGCTCCCCGGCCGTGCCGGCCATGATGCTGGTCTTTGCCGATCCGACCCTGGACTCAGGTAAACGAACCCTGTTGCAGAAGGTGATCGAAGACTTTCCCGATTGGCGGGAACAGATGCTCAAGGCCCTCAAATACGGCGGCCTGGAGCTGAGTATCGCCGTCGCCCGCTATGGCTGGGGCCGCTCGGCGGTGCAGATGAGCCGGCGGGAGCGCCAGGCCCGGGAGCAGGAACAGTTGAAACTCGGGCTGCAACAGGAAAATCAGCGTAAATTCAAGGAATATGTCGGCAAACAGGTCACCCTCACCCTCTGGGAAGGGATGCGGCGTACGGGCCGCCTCAAGACCATCTCCACCAATCACCTCACGCTCCAGGTACCCATGAACCTCGGCGGCTCCCACACCAACATGGATACCCAGATCAGCTTCAGCGAGATCAAAAGCATCGAACCGGTGGAATGAGGGCGGAGGGCCGCCACCCGCGTCTCTATGGCGCCCTGATAGCGGCCCGAAGCGGATCGCCTGGGTTCAGTCCTGACCCGATGGGGGCTGGGAGCGGCCCAGATCCTGTCCAAAGAAGGCGAAATAGAGGCTGCCGGCGATCCCGAAGCCGAAGGCCACCAGCAGATTGGTGGCGGGAGAGCTCAGGGCTTCGAACAGCGGGAGGATGGAGGCGCCGAAACCCAGTCCCTCGACGATGAAGCGGGCGGTGGAAGCATCCCACAACAGCGCCCCGCCGAAGGCCGCCAGGGAGACGACAGCATCCCGGATCAGATAGTAGAGCCCGAAGGTCACCGCCTTCATGCCCTCCGGGGCGAGCTCCAGGATCAGCGCCTTGCGGGCCGGTTCGCCGAACTCCTTCAGGCCCCGGATCACGAAGGCGAGGACCATCGTCCAGAAGCCGTGGGCGAACAGCAACAGCAGCGGAAACAGGGAAAAGAAGAGGAAGGTCGTGAGCACATAGGGTTTCTTGGTGCCCTTGTCCGCCAGGTAGGCGACCGGGATGTAGACCAACATCGCGGTGACCATCTCGATCGTCGTCAGCAGGCCGAACTCGAAGGGGCTGATGCCATGGATGGTCACGCACCAGACCACCACGAAGGCATAGGGGATCTGCTCGCAGAATCGTACCAGCACATCGGATACCAGAAGTCGGCGCAGTGCCGGGCCGAGCCGCCCGAGGCCCTTGTCCGTCGAACCCGCCTGGCGGATCACGGCGGGACGGTCGTCCTCGATCAGTGTCTGTTGGAGGAAAACCGCCACCCCGGCGAGAAGGCAGGCGATCAGAAAGGCGAGCCGCACCCCCTGGGTCTCCCCCAGGGCGCCGATGAGCAGACCGCCGATGAGCGGACCCAGGGCCATGGGGATGCGTCGCACCAGGGAATGCATGGAGACGCCCATGGTGTGTTTGTGTTTGGGCAACTGGGTTGCCAGCATGTCCATGGTGGCGGGAAAGGAGATGGCGCTCCAGGAGACGAAGAGAAAGGCGCCGAGGATGGCGGCCTGCCAGTAAGGGAAGAGGATCACGATGAGATAGCCGAGCACGGCCAGGAGGTTGAAGAGCAACAGGGCGCGTTTGTATCCCAGACGCTGGCTCAGATAGCCTCCCGGATAGGCATAGAGGGCGCTCAGAAGATTGTTGAGCGCGTTCAGCAGGCCGACGGCAAAGGCCCCGCCTCCCAGGGCGAGGAGATAGAGCGGCAGAAAGCGTTCCGCCAGCCTTTCGCCGAGTCCGACCAGGATCACTATCAGCAGCAGGACCAGGATATTCCGTTTCAAGCCGAGAAAATCGGCCAGATCTCGCCCTCGTCTCAATATCACCTCACGGCCTCCTGTTTTCGGAGCGGCGCCACAATTCCGCCATGGACCCGCATTCTAGCGGCTCTCTTCGACCTTAGCCGAGAGGCCCGGGCATCGGCTGGAAGTGGCTGGCATTCGTTCTCTTTCAAAGAACAATGTCCAGTAAAATGTAGGTTATCGTTCTTATTATGAGAACAGGAAATCGGCCCAATGGACCCTGGCCCGCGCCGGCGCACCAAGACCGGAATGACAACTTGGCTGAGGTAACCCGCCAATAGGTCGATGCATCAAATTATTTCGTTCGGCCTGAGCCTGTCGAAGGCTGGTAGCGGCGGGGTGCTCGCGGTTCGACAAGCTCACCGCGAACGGTAACCGGTTTGGCGGAAGGATCTACTCATCAGGCCAAGATCCCCATCCGCCGTTGCCGACCAAGCTACATTCGCCTAACGATGGGTTAACACCTATCTACGCCTACCTCGCCTAAGCGGAAGCCAGTCGGTTCGCCATCAAGGTACAACCTCGGTCCTCGGCGCTCACCAAGGCCAGGAGTCGCGTCGCCCTTTCCGGGGTGCCGGCCCGTGGCGTATCCAGTTCCAGACCGGAATCCGCCAAGCTTTCCAGTTTTTGATTAGTGAGTTTCCTCAGCTGTTCGGAGCCATGACTCAGAACGGGGGCCGATCGAGACGGCGGCGATGAGGAGGCGTTTGGGGAGCGTCTCCAGATGGAAGCGGCGATTGAAGCGATAGGTGAAGGCGGCCAGGTAGCGCTTGGCGTATTTGGCGAACTTGAAGGCGTGATAGGCGCCGCTGAGGCTGGTCTTGAGGTTTCCCAAGACGGTGTTGACCCAATGAAAGGGCGTGAAGTCCTTGGGCTGGGGGCCGATGACCTTGGGTTGGTGGTCGACCCCCGCCTCCGTCACCCCGCCGAAACAGCCCAGCCCATCGGAGATCACCCGACAGCCCGGGTCGAGATTGTCCTTGGCCCAGTCGGTGATGGCGTGGCTGGTAAAGCCCGGAACGGGGGTCATCTTGGCGTACCTGGGATAGCCTTCGTCCGTTACCGACACAGCGGCGACGAAGGGGACCTTGTTTTCCGAGCCACGTCCGGGTTTTCCACCGCTTCGTTTACCGCCCAAGTAGGCGTCGTCGACCTGGACCGGCCCCTCCAGGCGGTAGCGGGCCTCGCGTTCGACCATGGCTTGCATCAACTTGTGGTGCACCAACCAGGCCGTGCGGTAACAGACGCCGAGGAGTCGCTTGAGCTCCAGGCCGGATAACCCGGTCTTGGCGCCACTGATGAGATAGATGGCCAAAAACCAGACCCTCAAGGCCAGGTGGCTGTGGTGGAACAGGGTCCTGGCGGTCAGGGAGGTCTGTTTGCGACAGGCGGAACATTGAAACATCAGGCGCCCCTCGACCCGGAACCGGCTGTGGCGGGCTTCCCCGCATCGGGGACAGCGGAAGCCTTCCGGCCAGCGGGCCGACTCCAGGGCCGCTTCGCACTGGGCCTGGGTGCCAAAGTGTTCGAGAAAATTCGCCAGGGAGAGGCCCGGTTGGAATTGAATGCGGTTCATCGGCATTGTGGCGTCCTCCATACCAGAGACACACTTTAAGTATATCTTTTTCCTGAGAAAGTTTGGCTGGCTGAGGTAGCTCGCTAATCAAATCCATAAATACCAGCTCGATGATCCGGCCCTCGCCAGCTTGGCGCTCATCGTGCGGGCCGCCGATTGCGATCGGCTGGAACTCGCCAAGGAAGCGGCCGGGTTGCTGGCCATCTCCAAGGGCCTGTCGCTGAACTTCGAGGACGACCTGGAGATGCTGAGCCACGGTCTGCTGATCTATGACGCCCTCTATGCCTGGTGCGCGGAGAGGCCGTTAAAGGAGAGCGGTCGGCTGCTGGAAAGACGCTGAGGCCGAGAAACACCCGATCCTGGGCTCCGGCAGCCAGGGAGGGTCTCGTCACCGATCGGCCATCATCCCTTCTCTCTCAGGTTGTGTCCCCCCCAGGTTCCTGGGAAAATGCGGGAAATTCATGATCTTCCAGGCGCTTAGGGCGGTCTCTGGGGGGCTGGTGCCGCCGCGGACCCCCTTGTCGCCAGGTGGATGACTCCAACGGGGGGCTGTCATGGCTGTGCTTCGCATCTATTTCCAGGGCGTACTGCAACAACAGATCGAGCTGACCGCCGAGCGGACGCGGATCGGCCGCGCCGCGGACAATGATGTCGTCATCGACGACCCCTCGGTATCCAGCCATCACGCCGAGATCCTGCGTGAAGGCAATGGCTACCGGCTACGCGACCGGGGCAGCACCAACGGCCTCTATGTCAACGGCAAACTGGTCGCCGAAAAGGATCTGGACTACTGGGACGAGATCCGCATCGGCGAGCACCTGCTCACCTTCATGGCGGTAAAGCGCCCGCCGGGGGAGGCCGCCGCCGAGCATGGACAGGAGGTCAGGGCGGAGGCCCATCCGGGCGTCACCACCGAGATCGATTTGGCCGCCG
>WBZP01001803.1_pt1 | contig 25585 bp, 22 predicted proteins | sample 5204301 | NCBI WGS metagenome assembly WBZP01 (sample SAMN12412401, study PRJNA552823) | activated sludge metagenome | isolation source: activated sludge from nitrification reactor of wastewater treatment plant... | place: USA: Pennsylvania | collected 2017 | reverse complement strand
CCATCTTGCCAGCCACTGCCTGATTTAAAACTTCCAGCCTGCCCCGTTCTTTCCTTTAGGGTAGCCTTTCCCGTTACCTGCTCATCAAAAGCGGATTTAAAAAAACTTTCTCCCGAAACCACCGGCGCAGGTGCTGAGGCGGTTGCCGGTTTTACAGGTTCCGCAGGGGTTTCCACGGGTGTCGCCACTTTGCTGACCTCCGTCACGGGGGGCGCTGCGGGCTTGACGGATATCGGTTCGGCAACAGGCTGAGGGGTCTCCGTGGCCGTTTTAACAGGTGCCGGCACTGGCGCTGCCTTTGACATCGTTGATGCAGTTTCGGCCTGCCTGGGCTCTTTCTTATACCCGATCACGAGTTGCATGCCCTCTTTCAACGCATCCCCGGTTAAATGATTCCATTTCCTGATATCGGGTATCGATGCTTTGGTTTTCTTACTGATCTGGAACAGCGTCTCCTTTTTAGCCACGGTATGATACACAGGCACCGATTCATAAACCTTACTGGCAGTCTGCGCCGCAGGTTGCTGTACCGGCTGCGGTGCAGATGCGGCCGCCAAAGGTGTCATGCTGGTTTTGGAAGGGATCTTCAGTACCTGGCCAACGGTAAGCCCTGCTTCATAGGGGATCTGGTTAAAACTGGCCAGTTCACGCGGGTGAACCTGGTATTTACGGCCGATGGAAAACAAGGTTTCCTTAGGGCCTACGGTATGCGTCTTCTGTCCGAATAAGAATAACGGAAAGAACAAGCAGGCTACCAGGAATGTCTTCATAGCTAAAAATTTCCTTGCAAATATGGTGAATTATATTGGTTGACGGCCTTTCTACTTGTTAAGAATGCGCCAGTCTTTCGGATAATAATTATTTACCCTGTTGGAAAGAATTTTGACCCAGCCCAATGCAAGACCCTGGTAAGTCATTAAAACCCATCCGCGTAAATTGGTGTCGAGCAAGAGATCGGACCGGCGCAGATATTGAAGGGCCTGCTCCCTGTCCAATTCCATGGCCGGAATGCCCGCATCCAGAAAATCAGACATCGCCAACTGGTGGTCGGGGATTAGCTCCTCCCTCACCCGGGTTCCCATATTGATGCCGGCCCTGCGGATATACAAATGTGATTGCAGTGATAAAAGTTCTGGCATCCACCGTTCGGGAAACAATAATACGGATTCCTGCCAGGCCATCCAGGATATCCCCTGCATGGGCTTGATCCAGGCCGAAATATTCCTTTTTTCCTGTTCAGGAATCACAGACATTTTATGCTTATCCTGTTTATTCCTTGATTTTTGTTGCCTGGCTTCCGGCATTTCCCCCGGTTTTTGAAACACCGCCATAAAAAAGCCTTCCCCTTCGAGTTTGTCAGGATAAAACCGATAACAGGCCGCCTGCCGCTCAGGGCTAAAAGATTCAACCAGGTTCCAGCCGGGCTCTGTTTGTATTGACCTGGATACAAAACCCGCTTCTTTGATGAGCCAGTCTGCTATGGCTTCATCTTCCTCCATTGAATAAGAACAGGTGGAATAGATCAATAAGCCACCCGGCTTAATGCAGGGAAGTATATCGGCCAGTATCCTTTGTTGCCGCTGGCTGCACAGGTTAACGGCATCCGGGCTCCATTCGGCAATGGCATCAGGATCCCGGCGAAAAAGTCCGCTGCCACTGCAGGGCGCATCAACCACCACACAATCAAAAAATGACCCCAAAGCCGCAAAGTCGGCCGGATCGTTGCTGGTAATGACAGAATTGACGGAACCCCATTTGATGATATTTTCTTCCAGTACATTGACCCTTGTGCGGATGATCTCATTACTCACCAGTAAACTCTGCGGCGATAACAATGAGAGCATGTGTGTGGACTTTCCCCCGGGAGCGGCGCACAGGTCCAGTACCAGTAAGGGTTGGGCAATATCGAGGCATTGACGAAATGCCTGTTCCAGGAACATACTGCTCGCTTCCTGCACATAATATGCCCCGGCATGAAACAGGGGATCGGCGGTGAATGAGGGTCTTTCAGGGAGATACAAACCGGATGCGCACCAGGGTATATTTCGGGTATGCTTCCAGGATAGTTCAGTTGCCTTTTTCAGGGGATTCAGCCTTACTGAAGTAACCTGGATACCGGTTTCGTGTACCCGCACAAAATCTTCCCGGTTAAAGCCGGGAGCCTGAGCCAGTGAATCCAAAAAAACGGAGGGCAATGGAGGCATACTTTATTTCTTCAGTGCAAGATAGGAAACGATCAATTCAACACGCCTGTTCCTTTCGCGACCAGCGGGTGTGCCGTTATCGGCCACCGGTTCCATAGCCCCTTTACCTTCCGTTCTCACCTGTTCAACCGACAGGTTCAGGCGCCTGGCCAGGTAGTCGCCTACGGCTTGCGCCCTGTTTTTCGATAATGTATCATTCAATATCGTATTGCCCGTATTGTCGGTATGTCCGATGACATGTAATCCCGCGATCTTTTTACTCCCAAGATGTTGCACCAGGCTATCTAAAAAATCCAGGCCCTTCTTTTTGATCACAGATTTATTGATATCGAAATAAACGGAGGGCATCAACAGCGTGTCCCTTTCTTCCTGCAACCATTCGCTCACAGCTTTTTTAGTTTTCCATACATGGGAATGTTCCGTATGCCGGTCATTCTGCTGATAAGCCAGTTTCTTATTCGTTTCAAATTCAGTACAGGGATCAGTGAATCCTATGGGTCGCAGGATCATGTCGTCTATAAAACAAATAATATCCCCTTTCTTGTTCATTCCTTCATAAGAACGGTAACTGGCATGCCGCAGGTCAAGATTGCCCAGCAGCATGAATCTCTCTCCCCCGGTGGCTTTGAAACTGGTCTCCACTGCCTTCCATCCGCCTTTATAATCCGACAAAACATCTTCTTCCTTGATGCTGACCAGTGTAGAGACCTGCCATGCCATTGAGCTATCGGGTTCATCCCCGGTAAAACCGATATCCAGTTTTTCAAAACGGCGCTTTCCAGTATATAAAAAGAAAACCAGGTCATACATCCTGTCTTTTTGTAAAGGGCAACCTAACAACGTATATACCACCTGTTTCTTCGGTCGGGTAACATTGTCCAGCATGACCAGCAGTACATTGCGGCCTGTCGCGGGTTCCGGAGTGTAACTGGCATTCACCAGTATGTTTTCGGCAGGAATATTGTACCATGCTTCCGGGCTGCAATCCATGTGATATTCAGTGCAATTGTTGATATCCTCGAAGCCGGGGTTCAGTAAAATATTTTGAGCGCTGGACGGCGCCAGCAGCAACAGGAGATAAACAACAAGTATCAGTTGCTTTTTCATAACAGTGAGGAGTACCTGTCAGGCAGACTTGATCTCGGCACAAAGATCCTGCAGCACTTTTTTTGCATCGCCGAACAACATGGATGTTTTGGGCTGAAAGAAAAGGCTGTTTTCAATACCGGCGTAACCGGGTTTCATGCTCCGCTTGTTTACGATCACCGTTTTGGCCAGTTCAACATCCAGTATTGGCATGCCGTAGATAGGTGACGATGGATCCGTTTTGGCTGCGGGGTTCACCACATCATTGGCCCCCAGTATCAACACCACATCGGTGGTCTTAAATTCATCATTGGCCTGTTCCATTTCCATGAGCTTGTCGTAACTCACATCGGCTTCGGCGAGTAATACATTCATATGCCCCGGCATGCGCCCGGCAACGGGATGTATGGCATAGCCGACCTGAACCCCTTTTTCAGCAAGCAATTTCTCCAGTTCGTGGCAGATGTGCTGCGCCTGGGCAACGGCCAGCCCGTAACCTGGAACGATCATTACTTTGTTGGCGTAATTCATCACCATGGCTGCATCGCTGAGGCTGATCTCTTTGAAGTGCCCCTGTTCCGTGCTCCCGCCTGTGGCCGCCGATTGCCCGCCGAAAGAACCGATGAGTACATTTTTCAGGGAACGGTTCATGGCTTTGCACATAAGGATGGTCAGCAGTGTTCCCGCCGCACCAACCAGGATGCCGCCGGTAAGCATGACTTTATTGTCGTATAAAAAGCCGCCGCAGGCCGCAGCGACGCCAGTGAAGGAATTTAGAAGCGAAATCACAACAGGCATGTCGGCTCCGCCGATGGGCATCACAAAGAAGATACCGTATAAGAGAGACAAACCAAGTACAACATATACCATCATCACTGATTCAGGATGCAACGTCAGTATGCAGGCTACCGTAATGGCCATTGCCAGCACGGCCAGGTTAAGGATGTTCTGTCCTTTGAAACTAACATCCCTGATCTTACCATTCAGTTTACCCCAGGCAATCACACTGCCTGAAAAAGACACAGATCCGATGAGGAGCCCAAGGAGTATGATGATGATCGTGCCGGTATGACCTTCTGTTGAACCGGATGCTTGCATATGGCGAGACAGATGACCGAATTCCACCAGTGAAATCAGCGCCGCACAAGCGCCTCCCATGCCATTGAATAAACTCACCATCTCAGGCATCGCGGTCATTTTCACTTTCCTGGCAGCCAGGGCCCCAATGACGCCACCGATCAGCAATCCACCGAAAATCCACCCGTAATTGTGCAAGCCTTCCCCATTGGAGCTATCCTTATACAGAAAAATCGTACCGATGATGGCTATCGACATACCGGCCGCCGCTAGCAGGTTCCCTTTGCGGGCAGTGGCGGGGTTAGACAACATCTTCAATCCCAGTATAAAAGTGATACTGCCGATCAGGTAACAAAGGGTGAGTATGTGCAATTCCATTCGATTGATTATTGCGGTGTCGGTTAAACGCTATTTTTTCTTTTTGAACATTTCCAGCATACGGTCGGTCACCACAAATCCACCCACCACGTTGAGGGTTCCCAATACCACGGCCAGGAAGCCCAGAATCAGGGCGGGATAATTGCCCTCTTCGGCCTTTCCCATAACGATGATCGCGCCGATGATGACCACTCCATGAATGGCATTGGCGCCGCTCATCAATGGCGTATGCAGCACACTGGGAACGCGCCCAATGACCTCAATACCCACAAAGATCATCAGGATGACAATGTAGATGGTCTGTTGATTGGATGTGATCCAGGATAAAATACTGTCCATAATTAAGTCAAAAGTTGAAAGTCAATAGAAAAAAGTCAGGCTCGTATATCATAACCATTTCCCTTCCTAATTCAATATTCCTTGTTCCTCATTCCTTATTTAATATTTCTTGTTCCTCATTCCTTATTTAATATTTCTTATTCCTTATTTTAAAAGCTCTCCCCCATGCGCCACACAGGTTCCTTTCACCAGTTCATCGTTCATATTAAGGTTGAAACTGCCGTCTTTACTGATCATGAGTTGCAGGAAATTCAGGATATTTTTTCCATACATTTTACTGGCATCCCCCGGCAAGGTGGATGGCAGGCGCGAATGCCCGATGATGGTCACACCATGCACACAGACCGAAAGGTCATTTTTGGTCAGTTCTGTATTTCCCCCGGTGGAAGCCGCCAGGTCGATGATCACGGAACCGTTCCTCATGGTTTTGATCATTTCCTCCGTGATGAGAATCGGCGCTTTTTTTCCGGGTATCTGTGCGGTGCTGATGATGATATCTGCTTTGGCCACGCTTTCTGCGATCTTTGCTTTCTGTCGGGCCATAAAATCGGCAGACTGTTCTACTGCATATCCACCTGCTCCGGAAGCATCAGCTGCCCCTTCCACTTCAATGAACCGGGCACCGAGGCTCATCACCTCTTCTTTTACGGCCGGGCGCGTATCAAACACTTCAACCACAGCGCCCAAGCGGCGTGCGGTGGCAATCGCCTGCAAACCGGCCACGCCCGCACCCAGGATCAGCATTTTCGCCGGTGGCACCGTTCCTGCCGCCGTCATGAACATGGGGAAATAACGCGGGTAGCTGTTGGCCGCCAGCAAGACTGCCTTATAGCCTGCGATATTGGCCTGGCTGCTGAGCACATCCATACTTTGCGCCCGTGTCGTGCGCGGAAGGGTATCCATGCTGAAGACCGTCAGGCCCAGTTGCGCCCATCGCCTGATCAATTCCGGCTGAAACAGGGGCTGATACATGCCCAATATGATCTTCCCTTTGCAGGAAGCCAGTTCATTTTCCGTGAGCGGATGGATGGATAAAAGAAAGTCGGACCGCCTGATCACTTCGTCTCTGCCTGCCAGTGAGGCGCCGGCGGCGGCATACTGTTCATCGGAGGCGAATGAAGAAGCGCCTGCTCCGAATTCCACGCAAACCTGCGTATTCCATTTTTGCAAAGCGGCAATATGTTCTGGCAAAAGTGATACCCTGGTCTCCGGATCCAATTCCTTAAGCAGTCCAATGATCATACGGTAATTATTACCGTGAAGTTAGGGAAAATTAAAATCGTATCGGGAAATGCTGTTTAACCAGAAAGGACTTGTCGAAGAATACGATGCCAATAAAAAAAAGGTCGATACTCAATGTTACTGCAGGGTCATCCTTGATCCTGTTCCAGGCATCCTCCATACCCCGGCTCCAGTGTATATCATCAAAAACCATGATCGTTCGCTGATGTGACCTGGCAAGGAGTTTTGAAAAGTAGTCGAGTGTCGGCCCGTACTGGTGGTTCCCGTCGATGAAAGCAAAATCAACCGGCGGAATTTCATGCAGGATTCCCGGTAATACAGCGGCGAACTCTCCTTCGGCCAGTTGTACATTCCCGATGTCCGTATCTCTGAATTGTTGTAAAGCGATGGATGCAATCGAGGGCGCTCCTTCCAGCGTATACACCCGGGCGGAAGGATTACCCTTTGCCATATACGAAGTGCTGATACCAAAGGAGGTTCCCAATTCAACAATGACGGACGGCTGGTAATAACGAACCATCCTGTGCAGCAGCCTGGCGTATTTGACAGGTTTAAGTGATGTGGATGCGATGGCGCCGACCTTTCTCTCCGTCTGCTTTATCATGGCCGAGCCTGCCCCATAATCCTGTACACTGATCATCCGGTCATCTTTTAATAACCGGCGACGGTAAGCTTCCAGCTGATCGTAACAGGGATATTGTTTCCGGTCGTTCAATACCCGGGTTATGAAATCAAATACAAATGGAGAATGCACGCCATGCCCCTTTCCATTGTGAGCCCCCAGGTAATAAGAGAGGTATTTGACTGCGAGTTGAGCGGAAGAGTACAAGGCTAATAAATAAGGAATACAAAATAAAGAATAAGAAATTAGAAATAAGGAATAAGCTTGCCCGCCGGGACGGGAAATTAGAAAACGAATTCAGCTTTTACGTTTCCAGGTTTGGAACGAGTAAGGATATGCGTGTTTTTCATCGGCCGGAAAATCCTGGTTACCGGTCAGTTCCCATATTGCCGGGTCAATTTCAGGAAAAAAAACATCACCATCCAGGCTTGCATGTACCCGCGTCAGGTATATGGTTGATGCCATGCTGATTGCCTGCCGGTATATTTCACCGCCGCCTATGATAAATATTTCTTTGGCATTGGTTTCTTCCGCCAGCCCGATCGCTTCTTCCAGGTTTGATGCAACCTGCACACCTTCGGCTTTCCACCCGGCCTGCCTGCTGATCACGATATTAAACCGGCCAGGCAGAGGCTTGTTAACTGATTCAAAGGTTTTCCTGCCCATGATCACCGGCATTCCCCAGGTGGTATTTTTGAAAAATTTCAGGTCGTTGGGTAAATGCCAGAGAAGCTGGTTGCCTTTACCTATGGCCTGATTGGAAGAAACTGCTACGATGAGTGAAAGCATGGAATGAAATTAGAAATACAAAATAAGGAATAAGGAATGATAAAAGATCATATAGAATACTCTAACTCTTTTGCAAAGGCTGATATTGAAATACAAGACAAAGGCAAACTCAGCGTTTTCTGGCTGTTTCAATACTCTTCATAAAAATGGCCATCAACTGATCACATTCATTCAGCGCTAACTCAATTTGCGGATGCTGTAGTACAGGTTTTCGAATGATAATCTGAAGGTTTATTCTTGTTTCCCTGATTTCCTTGAGCACCAATTTTAACTTATGAATAAAATCAGCTTTTGATTCTGCAGCCTGAGCCTCTCCGTAAATCAAAGCGGAAGCCGTTGCGCTCTTGGATAATTGAAAAGACAGGTTCTGAGCTGGTCTTGTAAAAGGCAATAGATCACAGATTTTTAAACAGGTGCAGGCAAACTCAATCAACCTCTGTTCCAAATCAAATTTCCCCCTTGACATATGATACAATATTGAAAAGGGAAAATTAACCAATGATATTTATGACTGACATGTCATCTTCACTCCTATCCGAAAGAATTTAAACAAACTAAACTGAGTATTTCACTTTCTTATTTCTTATTCCTTATTCCTTATTCCTTATTCCTTCTTCCTTATTTCTTATTTCACTACACCGCCACCGGCGCCTTAATCGCCTCATGGCACTGGTAGTTCTGCAGTTCGAAATCAGCAAAAGAGAAATTGAAAATATTGTCGATGGCCGGGTTGATCTTCATATGCGGCAAAGGGAAAGGCTTGCGGGTAAGTTGCAACCTGGCCTGGTCGAAATGATTATTATAGAGATGCACATCCCCGAAAGTATGTACAAATTCACCCGGCTTTAATCCGCATACCTGCGCGATCATCATGGTCAGCAAGGCATAGGAAGCGATATTGAAGGGCACACCGAGAAATACATCCGCGGATCTTTGATACAACTGGCAACTCAGCCTGCCATCGGCCACATAGAACTGAAACAGGCAATGACATGGCATCAGTTTCATGTTGGGCAGATCAGCAACATTCCAGGCACTGACGATCAGTCGGCGACTGTCGGGGTTTGTTTTGATCTGGTGAATAAGGTCAGTGATCTGGTCTACTTCCACGCCATTCGCTCCTTCCCAACTGCGCCATTGCTTGCCGTACACCGGACCCAGATTACCCTGTTCATCTGCCCATTCATCCCATATGCTGACCTTATGTTCTTTCAGGTAGGCAATATTGGTATCCCCTTTCAAAAACCACAATAATTCATGAATGATACTTTTTAGGTGTACTTTTTTGGTGGTGACCAGTGGAAATCCTTCCGCGAGGTTGAAACGCATTTGGTAACCAAAAACACTGCGCGTACCCGTTCCCGTTCGGTCGCTTTTGTCGTTTCCGTGTTCTAAAATATGATGCAGGAGCTGATGATATTGTTGCATGGGCGCAATTTAGTTGATCCTCATCATTTGTGATGTGTGATGCAGGTTAAGTGATGTGTTACGGTATTAACTTATCAGGAAACACCGGATTAAACTGTCGAAGTAGCGTTTTATTCTGTACCCATATAACAGAAGCATGAATACTAAAATCACAAACAGATTACTGATATTCAATAATTTATAACGTTAAGAATAATAATTTTATCCCTTGATTTATAAATTTTCACATTCTTACCTAACCCATTTCCATATTATCACATTTCCACATTTCCATATTAACTCATTACAGAATGATCAATTTCCTCATCTGATAAATACCCCTAAACCCAATCCCGTATCTTTGCATCGAAGTTTTTCGATATGAGTAAGAAAGGAAAAGTACTGGTTGCCATGAGCGGGGGTATAGACAGCACCGTAGCCGCCCTCATGTTGCATGAACAAGGCTATGAGGTGGTAGGGATCACTATGAAGACATGGGATTACGCCACCAGTGTGGGCACCACCGGCAAAAAGGAAACCGGCTGTTGCAACCTCGACAGTTTCAATGATGCCCGCCAGGCTGCGGTAGATCATGGTTTCCCCCATTTCATCCTGGATATCCGGGAAGAATTCGGGGATTTTGTCATCGAAAATTTTGTGGAAGAATACCTCGCCGGACGCACACCCAATCCCTGTGTGATGTGTAATACGCACATCAAATGGAAGGCATTGCTGAAAAGGGCCGATGCGCTTGATTGCGAATTCATTGCCACAGGCCACTACGCCCAGGTTCACCAGCATGAAAACAGCCGCTTTTTTATCCGCAAAGGAATCGATGAAACCAAGGATCAAAGTTATGTGCTCTGGGGGCTCCAGCAAGACCTGCTAAAACGTACGCTCCTGCCGCTTGGCACTTTTCATAAAAAAGAAATCCGCCAGATGGCGCATGATTACGGATACCCCGAACTGGCCAAAAAGAACGAAAGCTATGAGATCTGCTTTGTTCCCGACAATGATTACCGTGGCTTCCTGAAACGCAGGATTGAAGGCCTGGAGGAAAAGGTGGCCGGTGGAAATTTTGTAGACCCGAACGGACAAATCCTGGGCCAGCATAAAGGTTATCCATTTTATACGGTCGGACAGCGAAAAGGACTGGATATAGCCCTCGGCAAGCCCGTATTTGTCACCCGTATCGACCCGGAAACGAATACCGTTGTACTCGGATCGGAAAACGACCTGAACCGCAGTGAAATGGAAGTCCGGGGCATCAACTGGATCAAATACGATGGTATTACCGAGGGGATGGAAGCCGTCACCAAGATCAGGTATAAGGATAAGGGCACATTAGGCAATCTGTATACATACGAAAATACCGTCAGGGTTCGTTTTTACGAGGAAGTAAAAGGCGTTGCCCCCGGCCAGAGCGCTGTTTTTTATGAAAATGATGACGTCATCGGTGGCGGGATCATCCAGCGCTATTGATATTAACCCTGGATCCCAAGGCAGCCAAATGCTGTGAAAAAAGGTCTTTTACCGTATATTGTACCATATTTTATGAAACAACTTACCCTTATCCTCCTGGCAGCCATCACCTGTTTCAGTGCTTGTAAAAAATCTACGGAAACCAGGCAAAATGCCGGCATTGCAGACTATGCGCCCCTGGTTGTGGGAAAATACATCACCTATCAGCTTGATTCACTCGTTTATAAAAGTTTCGGCACCAGGGATACGACCATTACCTACCAGGTAAAATTCATGGTGGATGCCGAGATCACGGACATGATGGGCCGCCCCGCTTTCCGAATCTTTCGCTATATCCGCAAAACGGAATCTCAGCCCTGGTTACCGGATGCCAGTTTTATGGCCACCAACACCGGTAACAGCCTCGAATTCATTGAAAACAACTTACGCTATATCAAACTTTCCCTCCCCATCCGCGATGGGCTGACCTGGAAAGGAAATGCTTACATCGATACATATTCTGCCAATTCCGAATTACAGTATATGGATGGCTGGGATTACACTTACGAAAACACCGGTCAGCCAACTACCGTTGGCGCATACACGCTAGACAGTACTGTCACGGTCAACCAGCGCGACGAAGTGATTGGCAACCCGGGAGATCCGGCTTCATACAGTGAGATCAATTTCGCGAAGGAAATTTATGCGAACGGCATCGGCATGGTATACCGCAAATTTTTTCACAGCGAGTTCCAACCTGGTAATGGCGGTTATTTTGCCGACGGGTCGTATGGCGTAACCTTCACCATGATTGATCATAACTGATCGTTTAAACGATATGCAGATCAAAAACGCCCATATTGTTTAAGTCGTAATTCCATTCATTGTATTACACTCCATTTCCCAACCCCTGAACCCTTCAACCCCTTCAACACCTTCAACCTCAGAACCCCTTCAACCCTTCAACCTATCAACCCTTCAACCCCTGAACCCTTCAACCCTTCAACCCCTTCAACCCCTTCAACCTCAGAACCCCTTCAACCTACCTCCTCCTACAATACAAAACAAAATCAGTTCCCGGAATATCGCTGGCGCCTAGTTGCCTGAGCATTGTTACCAGTTGGCCACGGTGATAAGTGCCGTGATTAAACACATGCAGCAATACGTCACAAACCGGTTGTTTGAATTGCTCTTTCTTATTGTTCCGGTATATGAACTCATGGGCCAGCGCCGCTTCCGTTGCCAGGGAAACCCAGTCGTTCCATTGGGCAGACTGTGCCAGCCATGACCGGCAAAGTTCTTCTGCATTACCCGCGAAATCCATTCCGGGGATGACAGGATTTTCAATGAGTTTCATCCTTTGCCACCAGGCGGATTCCGCGATCCACATATGAAGTATCGTAGCTCTGATACCGGGGAAACTGCTGTTGATCTCCTGTTGAAACTGCTCTTCTTTGAGTTTCAAAACGGCTTCCGCTATACGCTGGTTGGCCCAGAGATTATAATCGGCATATTGGCTTAATATCTTTTTCATAATTCACTTATTCGGGAATAAATGTATAGAAATACCCGCCACGCTTCCGGGAATCCGGAAAAAAATCATTCTTTTGCGGCTATGAAAGAAATCACGATCAGGCAGGCGGTGAAGGAAGATTGTCCCCGTATGATGGAGCTGATCCATGAACTGGCAGAATATGAAAAAGCGCCAAATGAAGTAACGGTTTCCCCGGAACATTTCACCGAAAGCGGATTTGGCAGGAATCCGGTCTGGTGGGCCTGGGTGGCCGAAGTGCATGAAGACGGGAAAGCCCCCCTTGTCATAGGGTTTGCATTATGGTATATTCGTTACAGCACCTGGAAAGGGCAAAGACTATACCTGGAAGATATCATCATCACTGAAGCCTGGCGGGGAAAAGGCGTAGGAAAAATGCTATTCGACAAACTGATCGGGATCTGTCAGGAAAAACAATTCAGCGGGATGGCCTGGCAGGTGCTCGACTGGAATGAACCCGCCATCCATTTCTATAAAAAATACCTGGACGTGAAATTTGAAGCAGGCTGGCTGAACGGAAGTCTGCCTGTTTCCAGGTGATCAAACCATTTTTCTTAATTTTTTTTAGGCTCAGGCAACACAGTAACATCAAAAAGCCTCTTATAACTCCGGATCCAATTGTCAACATTTAAAAACAAATCAACATGATACGTTCTCTTAAATCCAGGTTCTTAGTGCCCGTTTTTACTCTGGCCACTGCCCTTTTCCTGTTCTCCTGTCAAAAGGAAGTTACAGATACCAACAACCCGGTCATTCCGACAACGCCGGCCGACCTGACAACGAAGGTCAATGCCGCCAAGGTGTCCGGCTTTGTAACGGATGAAAACAATGCCCCCGTTGTTGGCGCCAGCGTTAAAGTGGGTACAACTGCTACCACCACCACCGATGATTACGGTTATTTTGAAGTCCGTAACGCCGAAGTGGTAAAAAATGCCGCTGTAGTAACGGTTACCAAAACCGGTTATTTCAAAGGCATCAAAACCTTTATTGGCGCTGATGGCAAATCTGCCTTCTTCCGCATCAAACTGATCCCCAAAACAGTTGCCGGTACCGTTAATGGTACTTCCGGTGGCGATGTAACCCTGGCCAATGGCCTGAAGATCAGCTTTCCCGCCAATGGCGTGATGGTAGACGGCAGTGGTGCCGCGTATTCAGGCACTGTGAATGTAGCCGCATACTGGATCAACCCAACCGGTTCAGATCTTCCCCTTGAAATGCCAGGCGACCTCCGCGCACTCAATACAGATGACGAATTCCGCCAGCTGACCACGTATGGCATGGTGGCCGTTGAACTGACCGGCGCTACCGGCGAAGCCTTACAAGTGGCTACCGGCAAAAAAGCCACCCTGACCATGCCGATCCCCTCTTCCATCCTTTCCAGCGCCCCGGCCAGCATTGCCCTCTGGCATTTTGACGAAGCCAAAGGACTCTGGATCGAAGAAGGCACCGCCACCAAAACAGGGAACACCTATGTTGGCGATGTCAGTCACTTCTCATTTTGGAACTGCGATTTACCCAACGATTATGTGCAGTTCAACTGTACGATCGTTGACCAGGACGGAAACCCTGTTCCCTATGCCGTGGTGAAGATATCAGTAGTCAGCAACCCGCAAAACCAAGCTTATGGCTGGACGGATTCCTCCGGATATGTAAGTGGTGCCATCCCCGACAATGCCAGTCTTTTGATGGAAGTCTTTTCATATTACCAGTGTGGTACAGCCGTTTACAGCCAGACTTTTACCACCACCAACACAAACGTTTCACTTGGCAATATCACCATCAATACCTCTGTCAATTCAGCCAATCTAACCGGCACCGTAACAGATTGTTCCAATATGCCTGTTAGCAATGGTGCAATTATGGTGCAAAACAACGGTTACTTTACCCGTTATCCTGTCAGCAGTACCGGTTCATTCGACTTCAATGTATTGTTGTGCAGCAACGCGAGCGCTAACCTGGTTCTCATAGCAGAAGATTACGCAGGCGGACAACAAAGCCCCAATACGCCGTTTACTGCCGTAGCCGGAAATAACAATGTGGGCAACCTCCAGGCCTGCGGCGTACAGATCGCCGAATTCCTGAACCTGACCGTTGACGCAAACACCATCAATTATGCGCCTCCGGCCGATTCCCTGACCTATTTTATTAATCCGCAGACTACACCTGCCGAAATTAGCATTTATGCTTTTGGTACGCGTGTCGTTGGTGGTAATACCATATCAACTTACAGCGATATCGCCTTTACACAAACCGGCATTGCGGCAGGTTCTACACAAAACCTGACCAGGATTGGAACCAACACAAACGGTGCACCCACCTCACAGTACGTCATCAGTACACCGATCAATGTGAATATTACCGAATACGGAGCCATCGGAGAATTCGTGGCAGGTAATTTCACCGGGCAGGTGACCATTGCCGGTACCACCAATACTGCCAATGTAACCTGTAATTTCAGGGTCAGAAGGACTCAATAAGCTTGTTCATTGTTTGACACGCATAGCGGCCTCATAACGGGGCCGCTTTTTTTATGCAAATCCAGCTAATTTGATATAGTTACGCTGGCAAATTCGACAGGCATGCTGTACATTCGTGCCGCATCCGACGAACAGCGATCCACCGTACAAGTGTGCGACGCCACAGGAGCAGACATTCATTCATCAGCCCGGACAAACATCATCATGGCAGAAAAAATCACAATGGGCCCCAACAACAGGTTGCAGGTCCCCAACCAACCCACCATTCCATTCATTGAAGGCGACGGCATTGGTCCCGATATCTGGAAAGCCAGCGTACGCGTATTTGATGCGGCGATACAAAAAGCATATCATGGCGAAAAAAAGATACACTGGCTGAAAGTACTGGCCGGCGAGGAAGCTTTTAACAAAACCGGAGAGTGGATGCCGGAAGCCACCATGGACGCTTTCAAAGAATACCTCCTGTCGATCAAAGGCCCGCTGACCACCCCGGTTGGTGGCGGCATTCGAAGCCTGAACGTGGCACTGCGCCAGGAACTCGACCTGTACGTATGCCTGCGCCCGGTAAAATATTTTGAAGGCACCCCATCGCCGATGTGGCAACCTGAAAAGGTGAACATGGTGATCTTTCGGGAGAACACGGAAGATATTTATGCCGGGATCGAATACATGACCGGTACGCCCGAAGCCAATAAGCTTAAAGAATTCCTGATAGGAGAACTGGGCGTTAAAAAGATCCGTTTCCCCGAAACCACATCGTTTGGCATTAAGGTTGTCAGCCGCGAAGGTTCCGAGAGGCTGATCCGCTCCGCCATCAAACATGCGCTGGAACACAAACTGCCCTCAGTTACAATCGTGCACAAGGGCAATATCATGAAATACACGGAAGGCGCTTTTAAAAACTGGGGTTATGAGCTGGCCGAACGTGAATTTGCCGGAGACGTATATACCTGGCAGCAATGGGAACGTACCAAAAAAGAAAGCGGTGAGGCCGTTGCCAATGAAGAGATGAAGCTCAGTTCCATCGGCGGTAAAGTGATCATCAAAGATGCCATCGCTGATAACTTCCTGCAGCAGGCACTGCTGGCGCCGCAGGATTATTCCGTGATCGCCACGCTGAACCTGAACGGCGACTATATCAGCGACGCCCTGGCGGCACAGGTCGGTGGCATCGGTATTGCACCGGGTGCCAACATCAATTACCTGACCGGCCATGCCGTTTTTGAAGCCACGCACGGCACAGCGCCGCGCTTCGCCAATACCAATACCATGAACCCTTCTTCCGTCATACTGAGCGGAGTGATGATGTTAGAATATATGGGATGGAGGGATGCGGCGGAACTGATCACTAACGCTGTCGGTAAAACGATCCGGAACAAAACCGTGACCATCGATTTCTTCAACCTGATGAAAGATGCAACACTCCTGAAGACCAGCGAGTTTGCCGATGAGGTCATCAGGAACCTCTAACTTTCATGAGCATCCCCCTTTCCGGAAAGGAGGAGGGGAATACAACCGATATGCCATCTACGAGGGAGTTATATGAAAAATATGAGTCGCATATGCGACGCATCGCCGACGTGCGGTATGCATCCGCCGTTCTGCAATGGGACCAGGAAACGTACCTGCCTTCCAAGGGAAATGAAACCCGTTCAAGGCAGATCGCCACATTAAATGAACTGGCGCACGACCTGTTCACCGATGAACGAACCGGGCACCTGCTGGAGAGCCTGGCTGCCAAAGATGACCTAACGGACAGGCAGCAACGAAACATTGAACTAAGCCTGTACGATTATACCAAAAACAAAAAACTGACGCCGGCATTTGTCAGGCAGATGAGCGAATCCGTCAACAAAGGTTTCCATGCCTGGCTTCAGGCAAGAAAAGAGAACGATTTCACTTCATTCAGCCAGCCGCTGAAAGAGGTTGTTGCATTCAAACAACAGGAGGCGGATATGCTCGGGTATTCGGCCCACCCGTACGATGCGCTCCTCAATGATTACGACAGGGGCATGACCGTGCAACTGACCGATGAGTTGTTCGGATCGCTTCGAAAAGACCTGCAGCATCTGCTGCACCGCATACAACAAAAACCCCAGGTCGATCATTCCTTTCTGCAACAGGGATTCGATAAAAGCAGGCAATGGCAATACGGACTATACCTGTTAGGCCAGATGCATTTTGATTTTGATGCCGGCAGGCAGGACCTGAGCGAACACCCATTTACGATCAACTTCAACAGCCGCGACGTTCGCATCACCACACGAATCGATGAACAGGATTTTAGCAATATGACCTGGAGCTGTATCCACGAAGGAGGTCATGCCTTGTACGAACAGGGATTACCAGCGGAGGAATATGGCATGCCATTGGGCGAGTACTGCAGCGTCAGCATTCATGAAAGCCAAAGCAGGCTGTGGGAAAATTGCATTGGCCGCAGCCGGGCATTCTGGGCCGCGCAATACCCATACCTGAAGTCGGTATTCCCCGCTGAATTAAATGGTGTCGATCTGGAAAATTTCTACAAAGGCATCAATTGCGTCAAACCTTCCCTCATCCGAACGGAAGCGGATGAACTCACTTACCATTTTCATGTCATGGTACGCTATGAACTGGAAAAAAAACTGATCAGCGGCGAACTACAGACCCAGGATATACCGGCGGCATGGAACGAGTTATACCGCGATTACCTGGGTGTGCACGTACCCGACGACCGCAGGGGTTGCCTGCAGGATGTACATTGGGGACATGGCAGTTTTGGCTATTTCAGCACCTACTCTACCGGCAGCCTCTACGCCGCCCAGTTGTATGACCGGCTGGTAAACAGCATACCCGGACTTTCAACCTGGGCTGGGTCCATAGAAACGACAAGGGTGCATGACTGGCTGAAACAACATATTTACCAATTCGGACGTTATCATACCGCCGAAGAGCTCTGTACCCGGGCAACGGGGGAGCCACTCAACAGCCGGTATTTTATTGACTATGCGACCCAAAAATTTTCCGATATTTACGGGATATAAATGGAACGACATGCCAGTATTGTTTTACCGGAAAAGATTGTTTATCGCCCTGTTGTGCTCCGCCATATTGCTGTTTGCCAGCAGTTGCAAGAAAGTCAAAGAAGACCTGACTGTCAATATCCTGGAACAGTATTTTGAGCAGAACATCCTGAACCGCGATTTCAGGGTTTACCTTGCCACCAACCTGGGAACCGATATAACTTCCACTTATGACGGCTATTTATTCCGCCTGCTGAAAAATACGAATTATGACGGCCCGATGACCGCATCCAAAAACGGCACGGTACTGTACACGGGCACCTGGAGTACCAATGAAGACTTTGGGAAACTGGTAATTACCCTGAATACCCCCAGTGTGCCGGCTGAATTCGTCTTCCTCAACCGTCAATGGCGTTTTACAGAAAAAGGAATCCCCATCATGAAACTGGCCCCCTGGGGTAGTTCCGCCGACATCGTCCTGCATATGGAAAGGCTATAATCTGTTGAATTTTATCCTTTCAGCACAATTTTTTTGCTTTATTTCTGTTTAATAGTTAACCCCCGGTGGGGGCTATCCAATTCATAAAGCAAAAGCCAATCCTATGATCATCGTTAAACTGATGAAAACCAGCAGCTTAGTGGTTATTTCCTGCCTGCTTAGCCTGGTTAGTTTAGCTCAACCGACGGCCAACTTCAGCGCCAACCCCACTGCCGGATGCGCCCCGTTGGTTGTCAATTTCTCCGATCTTTCCACCGGAAATCCTACAAGCTGGAGATGGGATCTGGGAAACGGAACAACCTCGTTGTTGCAAAATCCCTCGGTAACCTATTTTAACCCTGGCCAATATACCGTCAGGCTTATTGTACAAAATGCCGCCGGCCGCGATACGCTGATCCGCACACAATATATCACGATCTATGCGCAGCCAACCATTAATTTCAGCTCCTCCACCACAACAGGATGCTTCCCCCTGACCGTCAATTTTACCGACCAGAGTACGGCCGGTAGCGGAACCATTTCGCATTGGCAATGGGACTTTGGCGACGGTAACCTAAGTACACAACAAAACCCAACCCATATTTATACCTCTTCAGGCAACTTCAACGTTTCGCTGAGGATCACTAACTCAAACGGATGTACGAAAACGGTAACGCGTGCCAATTTCATCAATATCATGGAAAAGCCCGTACCCGGTTTCACCATCACCAACGCCACGGCCTGCCGGCCACCGGCTGCCATCCAGTTCCAAAACACCACCACCGGAACTCCCCCGCTCATATACCAGTGGAATTTCGGAGATGGCGGAACTTCAAACCAGGTAAATCCCACTCATATTTATACTGCCGCCGGAGCCTATACCATCCGGCTGGTGGTGATCAATCAAAATGGTTGCCGGGATACCCTGATCAGGACCAATGCGGTCAATATTGGAGCCACCACAACCAGCTTTACTTCACCCGACAGCATTTGCGTCAATGCCAGCGCCACGCTCACCAATACGTCATCTCCTGCCCCAAGCAGTTCATTCTGGGATTTCGGCGATGGAACAACATCCACGCTCGCCAACCCGGTAAAAACATACAGTAGCCCGGGTACTTACCAGATCAAACTGGTGAACCAATTCAATGGCTGCTCGGATTCACTGATCAAAAATATTGTTGTAAAACCGGTACCTGTGGCGGCCTTCCTGGGAAACCCCACCCGCTCATGCCAGGCGCCACTGACCGTGAATTTCGTCAATGCAAGCATGGACGGCATCAACTATTTATGGGAATTCGGCGACGGAACAACGTCTACCCAGGCAAACCCCTCTCATACTTATACAACGAGCGGGAATTTCACCGTAACACTGACCACCACCGGCCTGAACGGATGTTCACATACGGTTACGCAAACAGACTATATCCAGATACAACCACCCACCGCATCCATCAACCTATTGCCCGCAGGTGGCTGCGCCCCATTCTCCTGGACCTTTGATGCAACCATCAATAGCAGCGAACCGGTAGCCACTTACCTATGGGATTTTGGCGATGGCACCACATCGGGCCTCGCCTCACCCACACATATTTTTAACCCGGGCGTGTACGACATATCTCTCATCATCACAACCATCAATGGTTGCCGAGACACTGTGACCGTACCACAGGGTATTCGTTCCGGCATCAGGCCAACAGCAGCTTATACAGCCACTCCATTGATCACCTGCGCTTACCAGCCGGTGGCATTCACCGACTCATCGACAGGTAACGTTACCAGTTGGTTCTGGGACTTCGGAGACGGCGCCACTTCCATTCAACAAAACCCGCAGCACGTTTATACAGATACCGGTGTATTTACCGTCATGCTCATCGTCATGAACAACGGCTGCCCCGATACATTAATCAAAGAAGATTACGTACAGATCACACCACCCATCGCTGATTTCCGGACAGATTTCAGCTGCAGCAACCCGCGGGTTCGCAACTTTACCGATGCTTCCATTGGTGCAGACACCTGGAACTGGGATTTTGGTGATGGCCAAACTTCAACACAGCAAAGTCCTTCACATACTTATGCAAACCCTGGAGCTTATACGGTTACACTGGTCGTGTTTAATAACCTGACAGGATGTTCGCATGAAAAATCGATCAGCTTCAATGTGATCGATGAAATACCGGACTTTACCGCATTGCCCCGAACCATCTGTAAAAAAGACACCGTACACTTCAACACGGCAGGGATCAATGCGGCCAATATAACCAGCTATGCCTGGACCTTCGGAAACGGGGCCACCGCTACAACAGCTTCTGCCAATATCATTTATAATAACCCGGGCTCTTATGATGTCAGGCTGATCATCACCGATCTGGCCGGTTGTAAGGATACGCTGATAAGGCCGCAATACATCAGGGTGAATGGACCTTCCGCTTCATTTACGTCTGCGGTTGCAGGCACATGCTTCAACAGCTCCGTGCTCTTTTCCGATAACTCAACAACGGATGGCGTCAACCCGATCGTCCGCTGGATTTGGAATTATGGCGATGGCGTGATCGATACACTCACCGCCGGGCCTTTCCAGCATACTTATGTAAACCCCGGGCTTTACACGGTGAGGCTCATGGTAACAGATGCCTCCGGTTGCTCAGACGGCCGCACACGCCCGAACATGATCACCATTTCACGGCCACAGGCAAACTTCCGCACGGCGGATACCAGCACCTGCCCTAACCGAACGGTGACATTCGTCAATACTTCAACAGGCCCAGGCCTTACTTATCTCTGGAACTTTGGCGATGGCAATACAAGCACGGTGGCGGCCCCGGTACACAATTACCTGGCAAACGGCACTTATTCGGTGAAACTTGTTATAACCGATCAATACGGATGCCGCGATTCAGTGACGCGCAGCAACTATGTAACCGTTCGCTCTCCGCTGGCACGCTTTACCGTTAGTGATTCCGTGAGCACCTGCCCGCCACTGGTGGTAGACTTTACCAATGCGTCAACCAACTATACCACGTTGCTATGGGACTTTGGCGACGGAACTTCTTCCATCAACCCGAACCCTTCACATTTCTATTCCATATCTGGCGTATATATGGCCAAACTGACCGTTACCGGGCCTGGCGGATGCTCTGATACGGCCGTGATCCCCATAGTCGTGCGCGGGCCTTACGGCACTTTCACCTATGCCGATCTGACCGGTTGTTCACCCCTGCAGGTCAATTTTGTAGCAACTACGCGCGACCGCACATCCTTTATCTGGGACTTTAATGACGGAAATACGCTCACCACAACGGATTCCATTGTATCACATACGTACAGCACCCCCGGAGCCTTCCTGCCAAAAATGATCCTGCGTGATCAGGGAGGTTGCGTGGTTCCGGTCATTGGCGACGACAGCATACATGTTTACGGCATCACGGCGGATATGGACTTCAGTACCCAACCGATCTGCGATGCTGGAACGGTACAATTGAACAGCACATCTACGAGTAATGATGGCATAGCACATTACCAATGGACTTTTGGAGACGGCGGAACATCTACCCTTCAAAATCCATCGCACAACTATACGCAAACAGGATTATTCTATCCGACCCTTTTGGTCACCTCACAAAATAACTGCCGGGATTCGATCAGGAGCCTGGTTCCTGTGAGGATCGTTGCCTCACCGCAGGCGGCTATCACCTCATCGGCCAACGGTTGCGTACCGGTAACGATGACCTTTAACGGATCCCTGGTGGTTCCGGACACATCGGCAGTTACCTGGAACTGGAATTTCGGCAATGGACAGTCTTCTACCCTGATGAACCCATCGCCCGTACAATACCAGAATGCCGGCAACTACCCGGTAAGCCTGGTGGTGACGAACAGCAGCGGATGCCGTGATTCGGTTAGCACCAACATCGACGCATATCCGATACCGGTAGTAAGCGCAGGGCCCGATACGCTGATCTGCCAGGGAACCGGCCGCATGCTGAACGCTACTGGCGCCGATACCTACCAGTGGTCACCGGCAACAGGGCTAAGCTGCACAAACTGCCAGAACCCGATTGCAACACCAGCCGTGGAAACCCAATACATTGTTACGGGTACAACCATCCACGGGTGCAGCAGTATTGATTCTGTGACCGTTTCTGTTGTACTGCCCTTCCAGATGACAACCTATGGTGGAGATACACTCTGCGTAGGAAAATCAACCAGGATGGCGGCTTCAGGGGCCCACCACTATCAATGGTCGCCTGCCGCAGGGCTTGATGACCCAACTGCCGCCACACCCATCGCTTCACCACAGTCTACCACCAATTATATGGTCGTTGGCTTTGATGATAAGCAGTGCTTTACCGATACTACGTATATCAGGGTGGTTGTTTACCCGATACCGACCGTGGATGCCGGACCGGATAAAACCATCAATGTCGGGCAAACCATCGACCTGGTGCCAACGATTTCCCCGGATGTCACCGCCGTTACCTGGACGCCGACCGGCAGTATTTTCAGGAACGACTTTCCGGCCATCTCGGTAAAACCAAGGGAAACCACCACGTATCAGATCATTGCAAAAAACCCGGGCAAGTGTACGGCAGTCGACCAGGTTACCGTTCACGTTATCTGCAACGGCGCCAACGTATTCATCCCGAATACATTTTCACCCAATGGCGATGGCAGCAATGATATCTTCTACCCCAGGGGAACAGGGCTGTTCAACATCAAAACGATGCGGATATTCAACCGGTGGGGAGAAATGGTATTTGAGAAAAGTAATTTCAACGCCAACGACATGATGTCGGGCTGGGACGGAACATATAAAGGACAAAAACTCAACCCGGACGTCTTTGTTTACATCATCGATGTCAGGTGCGATAACGACAATACGCTGAACTACAAAGGAAATGTCACACTGATCCGGTAGTTCTTCATCTTGCTTTTGTTTTATGAATGCTCAGGGTCTGCGTAATGCAGGCCCTGTAAGCATTTTACAGATCAAACATAACATATATGCATACATGATTTTTTGCCGGACATGTACATATATCAAATAAAAAAATTACTGTAAAGCCGATACTAAAGAAAACATACAGGCGTTTTATTGTTGTTATCCTATTTGAAAACACTATCCAGTACCATGAAAACAATCTTTAGGCAAACATATATTAGCATCTTGCTGGCATGTGGCTTGCAAACACAGGCTCAGGATATACATTTTTCACAAATATTCGAAACGCCCTTATTGCGCAACCCTTCTTTGGCGGGTCTCTTTACCGGAGATGTCAGGATGCAGGTTGTTCATCGCTCTCAATGGAACAGCGTAACCATACCTTACCAGACCACATCGTTAAGCGGGGAATATAAACTCCCCTTCGGAAAAGGAGATGATTATCTCACCATCGGCGGACAGATACTCTATGATAAGGCAGGATCGGCTGTGCTCACCGCTACGCACGTACTGCCCACCATCAACTACCATAAATCTTTAAGCAGTGAAAAGAACCGTTACATCTCGCTCGGTTTCATGGGCGGCCTGGTACAACGCAGGGTAGATCAAAGCAAAATGACCACCAACAGCCAGTTCGACGGCACCGTATTCAACCCCGCGCTGGGTACGGGTGAAGCACTCACCAGGCCTTCTTACATCTACATGGACGGAAGCGTGGGTATGAGCTTTAACTCGCAGATCGGGGAAAATGAAAACAACAATATTTTCCTGGGACTTGCCTACCATCACTTTAACCGTTCTAAAAATATTTCATTTTATTCCAGTACAGAGGCGGAAATGCAACCCAAAATGGTGGGATCTGCGGGCCTCAGAATGAGCATGACCGATGTCTCCTACTTCACCCTTCAGGCCGATTTTTCAAAACAGGGTGTATATGCTGAAACCATTGCAGGCGCTCTGTACACCTGGAAGCTGAACGAATCGGAACAATCGCCTTACCGGTTCCATGCAGGTGCATATATCCGATGGAAAGACGCCGTAATACCCGTGGCCAAACTGGAGATGAAACCAATAGCCGTTTCCGTTAGCTACGATGCCAATATTTCGCCCCTGCGTGCGGCCAGCCGCGGACAGGGAGGCTTTGAAGTGGCCCTCACCTATCAAAAATTTACAAGGAGCCTGAACAGCAGCCAGGATGCAGTCAGGTGCCCCAAATTTTAAAAAGAGTGTTTTTGTTAACAATCCACCCCGCAAAAGTCCTGTACTAACAATGAAGATTTTTGTTTTTATGGATTGTTTGGATAACAGGGGCCCCTATTCTTAGGGGCCCTAATTTTTTGGTGAACCTTTCTCTTTTAATCTTGTTTCACAAAGCATGAACAACCAACATGAACCAATAACAGGCATCCTGGCCGGTCAGCTGGCCCCGGATTTCAGCCTCCTGAATACCAACAATACACCCGTTAGCCTGTCGGATTTTACCGGCCGAAAAAACGTTCTATTACTATTTTTCCCGAAAGCCTTTACCAATACCTGTACCAGGGAGCTTTGTTCCGTCAGGGACGATTTGAGCCGGTATGAAAACGCCGACACACAGGTTATCGCCATATCGGTGGATCCCACGTCTACCCTGGCCGATTATAAGAAAGACCAGCAACTGAATTACGAGCTCCTGAGTGATGCCGATAAGCAGGTTTCTATCCTCTATAACAGCATCTATTACTCACCGGATGACAAAGCCCTGCCAACCGTCAGCAAAAGATCGGCGTTTTTAATTGATAAACAAGGCATTATACAATATTCCGAAATACTGGAAGACGCCTACCAGATACCGGATTTTACGGCAATAAACAACATCCTGCTACGTTTAAGCAAATAACAGGCTATCCAATGGCTTTTTTCCGGGGTCTATTTTTGGCTAAAAATCTGTTGTTTTATTGAAAGATTTACCTATTTTTACTATCACTTGAAAAGAGTTTTACTCATATTAACCCTCATATTTGGAATAGGTGTATCCGCAATGGCCCAGGAAAGACCCGGGTCCGCGGCCATTGCCATTCAAAAAAAGGTCAGGTTCTATCCCAACCCGGCCAATGTGGTGATCAATTTTGAACTCCAGCAAACTTCCGCCGATAACCAGGCCTCCCTGCTCATCTTTAATTTCATGGGAAAGAAGGTGTATGAACAAAAGAACATACCCAATAAGCTCACTGTAAACCTGGAGGATTTTTACAGGGGCATCTATATCTTCCAATTAAGGGACAAAAATGGAATCATCCTCGACTCCGGTAAGTTCCAGGTAGTTAAGTAATCTGACTCCCCTGCTGTTTCCTGCTTATTTTCGTGCCAAAATGACTGCATATTCCAATTGGCAGAATGTTTGACTATTGTACTTTTGCAGCCCAATTTATCATAATCAGAATATATGGAACAAATGAACAAGCCTTTGGATGACAACCAGACGATGGATATCAATGCTGATGCCGATATTCCGGGAAAAACACACCTGACCAATCCCGAATCGGC
>WBZP01001801.1_pt1 | contig 25602 bp, 23 predicted proteins | sample 5204301 | NCBI WGS metagenome assembly WBZP01 (sample SAMN12412401, study PRJNA552823) | activated sludge metagenome | isolation source: activated sludge from nitrification reactor of wastewater treatment plant... | place: USA: Pennsylvania | collected 2017 | reverse complement strand
CCTTCTGAAAATCGTAGATGCGGATCTCTCCGTCGAAGGTCGAGCTGATCAGGAGTTGTCCGTTCGAATTGAACGAAAGCGTGTTGACAGGCGCCTGATGGGCTTTGATCTTACGAAAGACCTGTCCGGTGCCGGCATCCCGGAAATACAAGTTTCCGTCCCGGTCTCCGTTGATCACCATCTTTCCTTCCGGGTGACGTGCCATGACGGTCACGCCAGCGGCATTATCCGAAAACCTGGCTTGCGGTCGAAACAACTGCCCGTTGGATCGGGGCAGGTTCATCAGGCAGCAAACGAAGTAAACGAGCAGAAACGGTGATCTCATGCAATCCCGTAAAGTTACCGGGGTCTATTGCATCCCAGGAGGCAATGTGAACGGAATTATCACAACCGGATGTTCAATTCCCCTTCAAGCCTGCTGATCATCGCCCGCCTATGACCAGCCGGTAACCCGCATACGCCAGCAGGATACCGGCGAAGGTGGAAGCGCCGGCATAGAGGCCGGCCAGTTGCCAGTGACCATTCCGGATCAGTTGAACCGATTCCAGCCCGAAAGCGGAGAACGTGGTGAACCCTCCCAGCAAGCCGGTGAAGAGGAACAAGCGCGCCGATACTTCAAAAGGGCTGCGTTCGTTCATGCCTGCCAGTATGCCTATGACCAGGCAACCGCAGAGGTTGATCGCGAAGGTTCCCCAGGGAAAGAGGGGTTGCTCAAGGGTTCGGTTGATCCATAAGCCGGTACCATAGCGGGCGAGGGTACCCATGGCGCCACCCAAGGCCAACAGGAGGACATTGTACATGCGTTATTCGGAGGTGTAGGCAAAGCTAAGGTAATAGTTTGCCGAACCGACTGTTCGCGCGCTACTGCCGGGTTATGAAACGCAAAACCCCGGCAGGTGGCCGGGGTTTTGAAAAGCTCATCGTACTTATCAGAATTTATAGCCGAAGCCAACGCCAAGGATCTGACGATATTGGGTCCGACGGACAACGTTGTGATCATACACCACAGTGGCAATAAAAGAAGTGGTGAGGAACTTGTTCACTTTCATCAACAAGCCGCTTTCCCAGTTGACGTCGATGTTCTTCCGGTTGTTCTCGTCTTCGTCGGTGTAGTTGTTGAAGAGTTCAAGGCGGGAGGCAAGGGTCACGTTCTCGAAGATCTCTTTCTTGAAATTCATGTTGAGGTAGGCGCCGAACTCGGAACGGACCTTTTCGCCGGTGCCTTTATTGATGTTGCCGTTCGCGTCCGTCGTGGCAGCTTTTACTCCGTACGCGCCGAGGTCGGCCAGGTCCTGATCGTTTACGATGACGAAACGAGAGGAGACGGGCGAGAAGAAGACTTCGAAGTAATCTACCGGTTTGTAGTTCATACCGAGCGCCAGGGTAAGAAAAGCCGGTGCAAGGAATCGGGAGATGGCCACCGAATCATTCGGATAGTTATACCCGTTGGCGACCTGACTCTTAAAGTTCAGGATCGCGCTGTAAAACCACTTGCTTTCAGGTTTGACCCGGTAACCGAACTTGGAGGTGAAGTCGATTCGGTCATCGTTTTTACGCAACGGATCCGTGCCGTTCTTCAGTAACGCGTACGCGAGGAGGAGGTTGTTGTCCCATTGCGTACGATTCTTCGCATAGTTGGCGAACACGTTCGCGTTGGCGGCTATGGAAATGGAATTATCACCACCCGGAGCCCAGTGCGAAAGGCTCACCTGGGAGAAGTTGATCCCGACGAAACCGCCGGTCTTCCAGGAGGTGTCAGAAGGGGCAGCGCCTTTCAGCGTGTCTCCCGTGATGGCGGAGATCTTGTTCACGTCGGTTGACTGGCCGAACGCGGTCATCGTTAATGTGCTGAAAATCAGCGTAAAATAAATGTTTCGCAGTTTCATTGTTGGGTTGGTTTTAGCGGGGCAAAGAAAAGCAAAAAGGAGGCGGGGGACATGCCCGCCGCCTCCTTTTTCATTGAATTGATCACTTTTTAAGCAAGTCCCTGATTTCGGTCAGGAGTACCTCTTCTTTGGTAGGTCCGGGTGGAGGAGCGGGAGCGGCTTCGTCGGCCTTCCGCATGCGGTTCACGCCTTTGACCACCATGAAAATGGCGAAGGCGATGATGGTGAACTCGAACAGCACCTGAATGAAATTTCCCACGTTGATGCTGACGGCCGGAATGGCCTTACCGGCCGCGTCCACAGCGGCTTCTTTGATGGTCAGCTTGATCTCGGAAAAATTCACTCCTCCGATCAAAAGGCCGATCGGTGGCATGATGATATCGGAAACCAACGAGTTGACAATCTTGCCAAAAGCTCCGCCGATAACGACACCGACAGCCAGGTCGATCACGTTTCCTTTGTTGATGAAATCCTTGAATTCTGAAATGAGTCCCATAGTTGAAGTGTTTTGGTGATGCTGAAAGTAAGAAGTGAAACGATGCAGGACAAGTCGACAACATGAAGTATCGCTATGCATAACGCTCAAATATTCGGAAATTCGTGGCGTGATTACCCTGCATCAAGTCCGCTTCGCCTTCGGCGGACGTTATCTGCTCGACGGCGCTTCCTGGCAGATCAATCCTGGTGAAAAGATCGGACTTATTGGACGAAACGGGACCGGTAAGTCGACCTTGTTACGGATCATCAATGAGGAATACAGCATTGAATCCGGGACGCTCCAGAAAATGCGGGGTCTCCGCATCGCTTTTTTCAACCAGGACCTGCTGAGCTACGACACCGAGAATAGCGTCTTATCAGTCGCGTTGGAGGCATTTCCCGAACAACTCGAGCTCGATGAGAAGATCCACCGGATCGTCCATCGTCTGGAGACCGAACATGATAACGAAGCCCTGCTGCATGAATTACACGATGCTCAGGAACGCTTCGCGATGATCGACGGTTACCAGTTCAGGCAAAACGCGGCGACCGTGCTGGAAGGCTTGGGTTTCACTACCCGTGACCTGGAACGACCCTTTCGGGAGTTCAGCGGCGGTTGGCGGATGCGCGCCCTGCTGGCCCGGATGATGCTGCGGGATCCCGACATGCTGTTGCTCGACGAACCCACCAACCACCTCGATCTGCCTTCGATCGAGTGGCTGGAGAATTATCTGAAGAGTTACCAGGGAACGGTGATTGTGGTTTCGCACGACCGTTGGTTTCTGGACCGCATCGTGAACAAGATCGCGGAGATCGACCAGCGGAAGATCGCGCTCTATTCGGGTAATTTTTCGGAGTACATCGACCAGAAATCGCAACGCCTCGCGCTGCAGGAAGCTGCTTACCGGAATCAGCAAAAGTTCCTCGAAGAACAGAACAAGTTGATCGACCGTTTTCGGGCCAAGGCTTCCAAAGCCAGCATGGCGCAATCGCGCATCAAGATGCTCGAACGGATGGAGAAGGTGGAGGCGGTGGATGGCGAAGCGCCCACTATCCGGATCCGTTTCGATGCAGCTCGTCAGCCGGGCAAGATCATCTCCCACCTGATCATCGACGACAAGCGCTTCGGCGATAATGTCCTCCTGCACGATACCGAAGCCATGATCCGCCGGGGCGATAAGATCGCGCTGATCGGTGCGAACGGAAAAGGGAAGTCCACGCTCCTGCGGATGATCAACGGTAGCGAACCCTACGACGGAAAAGCCGAGACGGTCTACAATGTGGACGCCGCATTTTACGCGCAGCACCAGTTGGAATCCCTGCACCTGCAAAACGACCTGTTGACCGAGTTGCAGTCGTTCGCCCCGGAAAAGAAGGAATCAGAATTGCGGGGTATCCTTGGCTCGTTCCTCTTTTCGGGTGACGATGTGTTCAAAAAGATCAGCGTATTGTCCGGGGGGGAAAAGGCCAGGATCGCGTTAGCCAAAGTGTTGTTGTCCAAGGCGAATTTTCTCCTGCTCGACGAACCGACCAACCACCTCGACATGGCGACGGTTTCCATGCTGGTGGATGTGTTGAACGATTACGAGGGGTCCTTCCTTGTCGTGTCCCACGATCGCCATTTCCTCAGCTGTGTCGCCAACAGGATCTGGTGGATCGAGGACCAGCACCTGCGTACTTACGAAGGATCGTACGAGGAATACGAAGAGTGGAAGGCGCGGCAGTTGAAGACCGAAGCGGTTGCGGTGAAAAAGCACGCCGTTCAGCAGAAAGTCGAGAAACCGAAGCAGGAACGGAGTGATGAAGGGAAGAAGGAGCGTCAGCGCGCGCAGAAGAAATTCGACAAACTGGAAGCGGAACTCGAACAACTCCGGCAGTCGCGTCACGAACTGGAGAACCTTTTGGCCCGCCCCGAAGTATACAGCGATCCCGGCAAGTTCCAGGATCATCTCGACCGGTTTAACCGCATCGACGCCGATTTTCAGGCGAAGACCCGGGAGTGGGAGGAACTCTTCGAGCAGTTGTCCGGGATGGAATAAATCCTATCTTGCGTGAACCTGCGCATGGTTTTCCAACACCGGTCCCGTACTGCCCTCCGCGGCAAGGACCCTCAACGAAGCCGATTGTTGCGTTTTACGCGGCTTTCAGCCTTTTTGGAGGCGTTCCTGTTTCTCTGTCTTGTGCTCTTCCTGCTCTTTCAATTCGGGTCTTTCTGATCCGCTTCAAGGCATTTTTGGACCAGGGCGCTAGTCCGCAAAGCCTCGTCGTTCACCCGTCCGTTACGGTCGTTGGTCAAATACTTTTCCGGATTTACCTGCTGATTTTTACATTTGGTTTGCTTGCCAAGGCGGACCATTATGATCACTCAAGTAACCTCCGGAATCAAAGTCAGTGTGGAGACCTTCTACCGACCGGATCAGAGCAACCCCCTGCTCAACCAGTACGTTTTCGCTTACCGGATCACCATCACCAACAACAGTGATTTTTCGGTGCAGCTCAAGCGCCGCCATTGGTTCATCATCGATTCCAGCGCCACCAACCGCGAGGTGGAAGGCGAGGGGGTGGTCGGCGAACTGCCGATCCTCGGGACGGGTGAATCCTATCAGTACGTGTCGGGTTGCAACCTCGACTCGGAACTCGGCAAGATGTACGGTACGTATCTGATGGAACGGTTGATCGACAAGAAGCAATTCTATGTCCGCATCCCCGAATTCCAGATGATCGTACCGTACAAGCTCAACTGAATTCCTGATCAACAACACACCATAAGCCGCTCCGAAAGGGCGGCTTTTTTCGTTATGGCTCGACGAACTTCGCCCACTTCTTACAGCTTCCATCGGGGTGGTTCAAACGAATGTTAAAATCGACTTCTTTGAAATCCGCTTCCAATGCGGCTTTTCAGCCTTCGACCTGTTGAAAAACCTGTCAATAGCGGGTTTCAGCTGGCCGGGTTTATTCATTCCACTCCCAAATTCGGACGCGTTCATTGTATCGTTATCTGAACGCAACAGTAAAAGATGTTCAGGAAATCGTGAAGATGGATCGTCGTTCATTCCTCTCCCTTTCATTTCAGGACGTGCTGACCGAGCCGGGCTGCGGCGAGGGCGCGTCGCTGTCCGCAAGCGGCTTGTCTCCATACACCGGTCAATGGACCGACAAGGAGGTCAAGCACCTGTTGCGGAGGACACAATTTGGCGCTCCGAAGGCGGAGATCGCCTACTTCCGTTCGCTGGGTTGTTCGGCCTCCGTCGACACCTTGCTGGAGCGGATCAATCATCCGGCCTTTACGCCACCTGCACCTCCTGTCAATCATTACTACAACGATGCGCAGGATCCGCTGGTCGGACCGGAGCAACCCTGGCCCGGCACCGCGGACACCGAAGGCCCCGGAAACATCAGCATTCGCCGGCGAGAGGGTTTGAAAGCCTGGTGGGTCGGACTGATGATCAATCAGCCGCGCAGTTTGCGGGAGAAAATGACCTTGTTCTGGTACAACCACTTCGTCATTGAGATGCGCGTGGTCAGCCAGTCCACCTTCTGTTACAACTACCTGCAGATGCTGCGTGCCAACGCGCTGGGTAACTTCAAGACGCTGACGCGGGAAGTGACCATCAGCGCCGCCATGCTGAACTACCTCAACGGCGACAGCAGCACGGCCTCGGCTCCGAACGAGAACTACGCGCGAGAATTGCAGGAATTGTTCACCATCGGAAAAGATGCCAATGGACAATCCCTCTACACCGAGGACGATGTGGTCGCAGCCGCGCGTGTGCTGACCGGCTGGACGAACGATCTCGTAAACGGGGTTTCCGCCAACGGTTATGTTTCCATCTTCGATCCGGCCCGACACGATACCGGGAGCAAGACGTTCAGTTCCTTCTACAGCAACCGCGTCATAACCGGACGTGCCGGCGCTTCCGGCGCACAGGAAGTTGACGATCTGCTCGACATGATCTTCGCGCGCAACGATGCCGCCTTGTTCATCTGCCGGAAGTTGTATCGCTTCTTCGTGTATTATAAGATCGACGCTACGACGGAAACTAATGTCATTCAGCCGCTGGCCGCCATCCTTCGACAGAACAATTACGATATAAGCGCCGCATTGTCGACCCTGTTCAAGAGCGAGCACTTCTTGGACATGCTGAGCCAGGGCTGTGTGATCAAACCGCCGATCGATTTCGTGGTCGGACTTTGCCGCGATTTCAACGCCGATGTGCCGGCAACCGCTACGGTGACTTCGAAGTACGCCTTCTGGAGCAGCATCGTCGACCAGGCCGGGCGTATGCAGCAGGACATCGGTGATCCGCCCTCCGTGGCCGGCTGGCCGATGTACTACCAGGCACCGATGTTCCACGAGATGTGGATCAACACGGACACCTTGCCGCGCCGGAACAAGGTCAGCGATGAGATGGCCGGCAATGCGCAAACCATCGGCGGACTGGGCGTCAACATCGATGTGGTCGGTTATACCGCCACGATGAATAACCCTTCCGACCCGGTAGCGCTCATCGATGAAGTGTTGCGCCTGCATTACTTCTTCGACGCATCGCCATCCGTCATCAACTACCTCCTGAATATCCTCCTTAGCGGACAAAGCCAGACGTACTATTGGTCCGACGCCTGGGACAACTACATGAACGACCCTACGAATCCCACGTACTACGGAACTGTCAAGTCGCGTCTCCAGACGTTCTACCGTTACATCATGGACCTTTCCGAATACCAGCTTTCCTGACAGCATGAAGCGCAGAGATTTTCTTCGTACCGCCATCCCCGCGGCCGTTGTGCCCGCCGTACTCAACGGGTTACCGTTGAAAGCATTCGCCAGTTCGCCACTGGCGGAGGCGATCAGCGCGACCGACAACGATCACGTGCTGGTGATGATCCAGCTCAACGGGGGTAACGACGGCCTGAATACCATCATTCCGCTCGATCAATATGCGAACCTCACGCGGGCCCGGCAGAACATCCTGCCACTTGCGAATCGCATCCTCTTATTGAACGGAACTACCTTGACCGGCATGCATCCTGCGATGGTAGGCTTGCAGCAACTGTACAACGACGGTAAACTGAACATCATCCAGAGTGTCGGTTACCCCAACCCGGATTTTTCCCACTTCCGCGCGACCGACATCTGGCTCACCGGATCGGACTCCGACCAGGTACTGACCTCGGGTGTGATGGGTCGCTACCTCAACTATGAATATCCCAACTTCCCGACCGGGTACCCCAATGCGGTGATGCCCGATCCGCTGGCGATCCAGATCGGTTCCAGCGTATCGCTTGGTCTGATGGGGCCAGCCGCCTACATGGGCATGTCGGTCACCGACCCGGATGATTTCTACCACATCATCAACGGAGTCCAGGACCCCGCACCCAATACGCCCGCAGGAGACGAACTGACCTATGTTCGGGGCATTGCCCGACAGACGCGTGCTTATCAATCCGTGATCGAAGCGGCCGCTGCCCGTGTACCCACCCAGGCGACGGCCTATCCGGCCCCGGGGACCAACTACCTGGCCGATCAGTTGAAGATCGTTGCACGGCTGGTCGCTGGCGGTCTGAAGACCAAGTTGTACATGGTCAGCATCGGTGGGTTTGATACCCATTCAAGTCAGACGGAAGACGGCGACACTTCCATCGGAACCCACGCGGACCTCCTGCGCCAGCTTTCGGAAGCGATCCTGGCTTTCCAGATCGATTGCGCGTTTCTCAACATCGAAGACCGTGTGGTCGGAATGACCTATTCCGAGTTCGGACGTCGTGTCAAGTCCAACGCCAGCTTCGGAACCGATCACGGCGCGGCCGCACCGGTGCTGGTATTCGGCAAGCAGGTGCAAAGCGGAATCGTGGGGGCAAGTCCGGTCATTCCTTACCAGGCAGGATCGAACAACAACCTGCCGATGCAGTACGACTTCCGGTCCGTCTACGCGTCCATTCTCCAGGATTGGTTCTGCGTGCCTCCAACTGATCTGCAAACGATCCTGTTCAACAATTACCAGACATTGCCGATCATCAAGTCATCGGCCTGCCTGGGCATCGGCATTCACGAGTTGAACCAGACGGCTGGTCTGCAACTGATCTCCAATTCGCCGAATCCATTCTCGTCCAGTACTTACATCACCTACACCACGCAGGGCGGTCATACCCGCGTGCAGGTATTCTCGCCGGAAGGCAAGCTGATCAGGAACCTGGTGGATGCCGAGCAATCCGCCGGAACCTACAAGGTGTGGTTCGAGAATGAGAATTTCGCGCCGGGTGTATACTACGCCCGTTTGCAGAATGGCCCGATCGCCCAGGTGGCGAACATGGTCATCGTGCCCTGATCATTTTAGCGGGAATAGTTGCTCCAGTACCTTTCTGCGGTGCTCGAAGATGCCGTGGATCCTGTTCCGGATGTACAGTGCGTTGAGCGCATCACCCAGCTTTCCAAGCGGGATCTCGTAGTGCACGATATCGGTCATTTCAGTGCCGCTGTTGTGCGCACGAAAATGATGCTGGTGGTGCCACATCCGGTAGGGACCCTTTCGTTGTTCATCCACGAAGAAATGCGGCGCCTTGACATGCGTGATCTCCGTGATCCAGCCGGAGCGTATGCCCGCGACCGGCGTCAGGGTATAGGCGATGATCTGTCCCGCGTACGTTTCGTCCGGCAAGTCGGGCGTGACGATTCGGAAGTTCATTTCCGGTGGTGTGATCCGGGTCAGGTTGCGCGGAGTCGAGAAAAATTCCCAGGCTTCTTCCAGCGAAAGCGGCAGCAGTTGGGTGGTGCTGAATCGGTGTACACTCATGTCGGAAATCCTAACAAGCGGAACTTAAAAAGGTTCTTTGGATGCTGTATCTTGTTCCCGTTACCTAAGCTGCTTGAATTCCGCTATGACTGCACGCGCCGAGGCCTTCGAACGACTGGCCACCATCATGGACGAGCTTCGCGCTCAATGTCCCTGGGACAAGAAACAGACACTGGAATCGTTGCGCCACCTGACCATCGAAGAGACCTATGAGTTGGCGGACGCGATCCTTGACCGGGACCTCCCGGAAATCAAGAAGGAACTGGGCGATATCCTCCTGCACATCGTTTTCTATGCCAAGATCGGGGAGGAGCTGGGTGCCTTCGATATCACCTCGGTCATTCTCGGGCAATGCGAGAAGTTGATTCATCGCCATCCCCACATTTACGGCGATGTCAAAGTGCAGGACGAGGAGGAAGTGAAACGCAATTGGGAAAAACTGAAGTTGAAAGAGGGGAATGCCTCGGTACTGGACGGTGTTCCATCCAGCCTTCCCGCCCTGATCAAATCCATGCGTATCCAGGAAAAGGCAAGAGGTGTCGGGTTCGACTGGGAAAAGCCGGAGCAGGTGTGGGAAAAGGTTGAAGAGGAACTCGGGGAGTTCCGAGCCGAAGCGGACGCGGGGAATATGGCTAAAGCGGAGGAAGAATTCGGCGATATTCTCTTCGCCCTGGTCAACTACGCAAGATTCCGGAACATCAACCCGGAAGAAGCGCTGGAACGCACAAACCGGAAATTCATCCGCCGCTTTCAATACCTGGAAGAGGCCGCCCGGAATGCCGGACGGAATCTCAGCGACATGACACTGGCCGAGATGGATGTGTATTGGAACGAAGCCAAGCATTTACCGGATAACCCTCGCTGATCAGATCATGTCGGAGCGGAACACCCTGCCCTGGAACGGTGACAGCCGGTATCCGCTTTGGGTGTTGGCGTTCCTGGCCGTCTTTTACGCTTCGATCAGTTTCGTTAACCACAGTTGCTACCGGACCTTCGGACTCGATCTGGGATTGTACACGAATGCGCTCTACGATTACGCGCATTTTCAATGGAACGATAGTTCAAGCTTCCGACCTGTCGCGGAGAATCTGTTGGGCGATCACTTCGATCTGCTCTTGCCCTTGATCTCGCCGTTCTCCTGGATCTTCGGGTCCTGGACCCTGCTCTTGCTGCAATGGTTGGTGCTGCTCATCGGTGCCGGTGGCGTCTATCGGTTTGCGTACCTGCGCAGCGGCCGGACCCGGGAGGCCACCCTGCTCATGCTCGTCTTCGGACTCCACTTCGGTGTGACCGGCGCCCTGAGTTTCGACTACCACGGTAATGTAGTGGCTGCGGCCTTGTTGCCCTGGTTTTTCGTTGCCCTTCAGGAAAGGCGGGTGACCTTGCAGTGGGTCGTCTTCTTATTGATCCTGTTCGCGCGGGAGAACATGTCGTTGTGGATGGTCTTCGTGACTACCGGTGCCACTTGGTATTACCGGGATCGTACACAGCGAAAACTGCTTGCATGGCAGGCCTTGGTGGCGGCCGTCTGGTTTGTTCTTGTCGGCAATTGGCTCATGCCTCACCTGCATGCGGGTGGTGTCTTGTCGCAGTATCGTTACAGCGTGCTGGGGGGAAATTTATGGAGCGCTGTGAAGACCTGTGTGACGGATCCAGGGCTGGTCATCCGAACACTGTTCACCGACCATCTTCCGGTTCCGGGATTCAAGCCGGGAATCAAGAACGAGTTCTGGTTCATCTTCCTGTTGTCGGGAGGCTGGTTGTTGTTCCGCGTGCCCGTTTTTCTCTGGATGGCCTTGCCGATCCTGTTTCAGAAGTTGCTCAACGATCAGGTGCAGGTCTGGGGCGTGAACGATCATTACAACATGGAGTTCGCACCGCTTGTTGCCCTCGGCGGTACGATGGCGCTGGAATCGATGAGTGGTGTTCGCCTGCGCATGGCGTTGCTGTCGGTTTTTCTGCTGCTGGATCTTGGCGCAACGATCCGTACCATGGACCGTGTACAGGCGTTTGTTCGCAGAGAGAACCTGCGCGTATACCAGGCACCGCATTGGAAGTCGGCCGCCGATCGAACAGCCGTGCAGGAAGCCCTTAGTATGATCCCCGCCGAAGCCACTGTTTCGGCCCATACCAATCTCCATCCCCGGATAGCGTGGCGCGACAGCGCGTTGATCTTTCCAAAGATGGACGGATGCCGTTACTTGTTGCTGCTGGAGAAGGGGAATCCCTTTCCGCTGTCCCCCGAACAATACCAGCATGTGCTGGACAGTCTCCGGCAATCCAGTGCGTATACGTTGCTGGTGAACCGGGAGGGTGTGATCCTGCTGCGCGGAAAATGAGTTTCCGGTAACCACGCAATCATCCATCAATTTGGTGAGAAAAGCCCGTATCCGCTGAACATTCCTCGTTGGAGCTTGTTTGGTCCTTTATCCCTAAATTCGCACCTCCTAAAACCAGACATTATGCTTCAGATCGGACAAAAAGCTCCTGATTTTAAACTCGTTAATACGAACAAGGAAGAGGTCACCCTCGACAATTTCAAAGGAAAAAACCTGGTCATTTTCTTCTTCCCCATGGCCTGGACCGGCGTTTGCACCAAGGAAATGTGCAGCATCCAGGAAGATTACAATGCTTATTCCGGCATGAATGCTGAAACGATCGGCGTATCGGTCGATACGCACTTCGCGCTCAAGCACTTCGGTGAGGATAACAAGATCGCGTTTCCGCTCTTGTCAGACTTCAACAAAACGATGATCAACGACTACGATGTCGTTCATGCCGATTTTGCCTTTGGCTATAAGAATGTCGCAAAGCGTGCAACCGTGGTGATCGACAAGGACGGCATTGTTCGCTTTATCGAAATCCTTCCCAACCCGGGCGATTTCCCGAACATGGATGCCATCAAACAAGCCGTTCAGCAACTGGGCTGATCCAACTGATCCAAGCATAAAGCCGCTCCGACAAGGGCGGCTTTTTTATTTCAGCTCATCAGGGCGATCGCGGCGCCCAGGAGCATGATGCCCAACTTGTAGAGGTTGAATCGATGCTCTTCGTACGATTCAAAAAGGATGGTGGTGGAGATGTGCAGGAAGATACCGATCACCACCGCCATGGCCCGGTCGAAGAACAGCGAAAGATCTCCTGTCGTATATTCGCTCAGTAACAAACTGGCGCCTGCGCCCAGCGGCGCCATGGAAGCGAACAACAACAGGTAGAATAATGTGGCGGGCTTGCTGATGTGGGAGGCGAGCAGCATACTGGTCAGTGCCAGGGCTACCGGGATATGATGCAGGATGATACCGGCCAATAGGGAGCGCTGGGTGTTGGCATCGGTGAAATGCTGGACCAGCGGCATGCCCTCCAGGAACGAGTGAATGCACAATCCGAGGATGACGCCTAACGGGAACGCGTGCTTGTGGTCATGTTTGTGGACGTGTATGTGACCGTGTTCGATCCCTTCCGAGAAGATCTCCAGTAAGAGTTGGAGAAAGAAGCCGCCGAGGATGAAGATGCCGATGCCGGCCCCGCCGTTGCTGTAAACCTCCGGCAAGAGATGGAGCAGGCTGAGGGCGAAGAGGTAGGCGCCACTGAACGACAGCAGTAATTTGAGTGTGTTCGGCGGAATCCTCTTGATCAGGAAGATCAGGCTTCCACTGGCCAGAATGGAGGCAAAGAGCAGGAGGAATTCGAAGGATGACATGCCGGGCCGACGAAGTTACGATTCCGGGGCTTGCGGAAAAAGCTGTCAGGCGGGCTTGCCTGCAACCAGGATGTAACGGTCGGATTTCGTTTCGTCGAAGGGGTTCAACTGGTAATCTCCATATTCCTGCAGGACAAGCAAGCCGGCCTTTTGCGCGAAACGGTGAAAGTCGTCCCGATTGAAAAGCCGAACCTGTTCGGTGAACGAACGCTCTTCTCCGCCGGCGTAGAATCGCACTTCCTTCCGCACATGGTGATCCGTAAAGTACTTCCTGCTGTTGAAGGTGATGCCGTCGATTTCCTGCTCAACGGTATTCCCGCCGGCGGCGCAGACTTTTTTGGCATTGAAGAAATCCACGATAATGCTGCCGCCGGGTTTACAGGCGACCGCGTTCGCCCGGAAGGCCTTGTAGTTCTCCCGTTCGCTCTCGAAGTATCCGAAGCTGCTGAACAGGTTCAGCACATAATCGAAATAGTTGACCCGAAACACTTCGCGCATATCGTGCACGAAAAAGTGCAAACGGTCGTTTTCGAATTGGCGATTGTGCGCGATGCTGGCTTTGGAAAGATCGAAGCCGCATACATCAAAACCCCGTTTGTTCAGGTGGATGGAATGCCGGCCTTTTCCACAGGCGACGTCGAGCACCCGGGCCCCTGATCGCATCGGCAGTTGTCCGATCAAGCGGTCCAGGAACGCGGCCGCTTCCGTACCATCACGGTGATGGTACAGGATGTGGTAGTAGGGCGAATCGAACCAGGTTTCGTACCAGGGTTTCATGCGTGACGAAGTTCGGTTTTTTCGGCCTTGCCTAATGAATGGGATTGGAGGGCTTTCAACAAACCTGCATGGATTATTTGAGCGTTTGTCTGGGTTCGAGAAACGAATATTTGTAAATCTTTAACCTCCGATCATGAAGCGCCCCAGCAGCAAGAAACGTCACCGCGCCCGTCGCGCGCGACATGCACCGCCCGGTACCCCGCCCGGCAACATCCTGGTGGAGGAGGGCGCGCTCAAGCCCCGGATCACGGGTTTTTTCTATACCCCCGACTTTTTCGACGAACGACCCTTCAATAGCCTGGCAGAAGCAACGGCCGCGATCCAAGCGTATCCGGACCGGGTTGCCTGGATCGATGTACAGGGTTTTGGCAGCCGTGCCTTCATGGAAGAACTCGCGACCGCATTCGGTATCCACCGCTTGCAGATAGAAGACGTCGTCAATCAGTACCAGCGGCCTAAGGCCGACGAATATGATCAGCACCTGTTCCTGATCTCCCGTATTTTTCGCGAAGCGGAAACGGGTTTGAGCAACGATCAACTGAGCATTTTCCTGGGCAGGAACATGGTCTTGTCCATCCAGGACCGGTACGACAATGTGCTCGATCCGGTGCGCGACCGGATCCGGCATGGAAAAGGGTTCGTGCGCAAGCATGGCGCCGATTACCTGGCCTACGCGCTCATGGATGTCGCGCTGGACAACCTGTATCCGATCCTGGAACACGTAGGCGACCGCCTCGACGAGTTGCAGGATGAATTGCTGCTGCGGCCTACGCGCGAGGCGCTGAACCGTATCCTCCAGATCAAGCGTGAGCTCATCGAGATCCGGCGTAGCATCTGGAGTGAGCGGGATAAGGTGAACGACATCCTTCGGTCGGCTTTCCCGCAAGTACAGGAGCCGACGAAGATCTTTTTCCGCGATACCTATGACCACAGCATCCAGATCCTCGACCTGGTCGAAAGCTACCGCGAAGTCACGGCATCCCTGGTCGATGTTTACCACTCGTCGGTGAGTCAACGCATGAACCAGGTGATGAAGGTATTGACCATCATCTCCACGATCTTTATTCCGTTGACGTTCATCGTCGGCCTTTACGGAATGAACTTTACGGATGTGCATCCGGTGACAGGCAAGGTGATGCCGCTCAACATGCCGGAATTGTACATGCCGTACGGTTACGTCACGGTATTGCTGGTCATGGTCGTGATCGTGATCCTGCAACTTATTTTCTTTTACCGCAAAGGCTGGCTATCGAAAGAATGATATGGAAGCACCCCTGGTGATCAAAACCTTCGCCGGACTCGAGTCCCTGCTGGCCGAGGAAGTAACGGCCCTTGGGGCAAGCGGAGCGAAGGCCGGCAAACGCGCGGTCTATGCCAACGGCGATCTGAAGACGGTATACCGCATCAACCTTTGCAGCCGCTACGCGCTGCGGGTCTTGCAGGAGGTGCATCGTTTCTCCGCGCCGGATGAAAAGGCTTTGTATGCCGGTGTACAGGAAGTGGAATGGAACCAGTTCCTTCCGGTGGACGGATCACTGGCTGTCGACGCGGTCGCGTATCGCTCCAACATGGACCATACGCAATACATCGCGCTAAAGACGAAGGACGCGATCGTTGACCAGTTCCGCGACGCGTATGGAAAACGCCCGAACGTCGACATTCAACGCCCGACCGTCCGGATCCACGTTCACCTGGTGGAGAACAATGCCACCGTTTCGCTCGACAGCTCCGGGGATTCCCTGCACCGGCGCGGGTATCGCGAGGAACCGGCGGGCGCGCCCCTGAGCGAAGTACTCGCGGCAGGCCTGATCGGCCTGACCGGCTGGAAGGGTGATCGCCCCTTATACGATCCGTTCTGCGGCAGCGGCACCTTGTTGACCGAAGCCGTCCTGATGGCGCGTCGAATAGCACCGGGACGTTTTCGCGAGGGCTTCGGATTTCAACGTTGGATGAATTTCGACGCCGGTTTATGGAACGCGGTGCGCGAAGCCGCGCTCGCGCAGGAGTTGCCGGCGTCACCGGTACCGGTATTCGGGTCGGACCGCAGCTCGGTCGCGCTTTCCTCGGCAAAGTCGAATCTGCGTACGGCCGGCATGGAACGCGACATCATCCTGCGCACGGGTGAGTTCGAACAACTGGAGCCTCCGGCCGACGGCTGCCTGCTGGTGATGAACCCGCCTTATGGTGAACGCATCGCCCACGAGGACATCCAGCGTTTATACAAGGGCATCGGCGATACCCTGAAGCGGCAATATGCCGGCAGCGAAGCCTGGATACTCTCGGCCAATCGCGAGGCGGAAAAGCAGATCGGCTTGCGCCCGTCCAAACGCATCCAGGTCTTCAACGGCCCGATCGAGTGCCGGTTCCTGAAGTTCGAACTCTATCGCGGCAGTCGCCGGGGTGGGGAATAGCGGAACATTGTTTCCGTAGCTTTGTTCTTATTCCAATGATCGCAGCACCTGCTATGAAGAAGATCGCCGTCATGACCACCGGTGGCGACTGTCCCGGCCTCAATGCCGGAATCCGTGCCGTCGTCCGCTCAGCCATTCATCACGGACTGGAAGTGACCGGCATCCTGCGCGGTTACGAAGGGATGATCCAGAACCAGTTCATCCCGCTTCCGTCGCATGCCGTTAGCAACATCATCCAGCGCGGCGGTACGATCCTGAAGACCGCGCGTTCCGAACAATTCAAGACCGTTGAAGGACGTAAGAAAGCGTATGAGAACCTGCGGACCAACGGTGTCGATGGATTGATCCTCCTGGGTGGCGACGGCTCCATTCGCGGCATTCAGCAGTTTTTACAGGAGCACGATCTTCCCGTCGTCGCCATACCGAAGACGATCGATAACGACATCTACGGCACCGACTACGCGATCGGTTACGATACGGCACTCAACACCGTCGTGCAGGCGATCGACAAGATCCGCGACACGGCCGATTCGCACGACCGGATTTTCTTCGTGGAAGTGATGGGCCGCGATGCCGGAATGATCGCCGTGCTCAGCGGCATCGGTTCCGGGGCGGAAGCGATCGCCATTCCGGAAACGCGTACGCGCATCGAACAGATCGTCCAGGTCTTGCAACGCGGCTGGCATCGTAAGAAGACATCCATGATCGTGATCGTTGCCGAAGGCGACGACGCGGGCGGCGCGTACAAGATCGCGGACGCCGTTCGAAAGCGTTTCGATTCCTTCGATACACGTGTCAGTGTATTGGGACATATGCAGCGGGGCGGAAGTCCGACCTGCTTCGACCGGGTGCTCGCCAGCCGGCTGGGAGTAGCAGCGGTCGACGCGCTGGTGCAGGGTCGCCGCGACATCATGGTCGGCTTGGTGGACAATAAGATCGCCGAAACGCCCTTTGAAACGGTCGTTGCGCGCCGCAAAGAATTCCCCTACGATCTGATGCGGGTCGCGGAGATCCTGTCGCTCTGAGGAGTGCCGTTAAACGAAGGTGAGTCTTTCCAGGTATTCCCTGCTTTCCGGACCCAGATGAAAAAGCAGGTCCAGCGAACTTAGGTTGGGCAGAAAGCCGTGACGGTCGGCGAACGACTGGTAGTAGGAAGCAAAGGTCCATCCGGTCGCTGCATCGATCTCCGACCATACTAATCGCGGGTCGTTATCCGTGTAAGGAGAGAAGATTTCTGTGCGCTCGATCGGGTTATCCGCTTTCAACAGTTTCAGGACGCTCCGCAGACAGGCTTCATTGAAATCCAACAGGCGTTCGGGTGAGTCTTTTCGAAAGCAGGCTTCGATCGTCTCTGCATAGTACTCGAAGTAAGGCGCCTTGCCGTAAGCCGAACGGATACTCTTCCAGTGCAGACTTTTCCAGTCAGTGGCGGAAGATGTTTTCAGTTCATCGATCGGGATCCTCCAGCGGTTGGTATGGTCCACCGGGATCACCAACTCGATCGGGCCGTTGCCGCCGTAGATCCTGCAACGGTTACGCCAGGTCTGTTTGGAAAAATGCTCTTTCGCTTCGATCACAACCGCTTCTCCGGACAAGGCTTGTTTCAGCCAGGAGATGGGAGGGAGGTAGGCGGTTGGGAGCAGCATTACTTTTTAGTTGAAAGTTGAAGGTTGAAGGTTGAAAGTTGAAAGTTGAAAGTTGAAAGTTGAAAGTTGATTGAAATGGGCGTTTGAAAGTGCGAATGATTGCGAAGTGAGTAAGAGAATCTTGAGATTTTGATATAGGTGACGAATTATACCATATGATTGTTGGATCACTGACACAGGCCAACTTCAACAGTCTCCATGTACATAAGCAGCGTGATTCCTTCTACCTTCTACCTTCAACCTTCAATTTTCAATCTACAATTAAGAAATCATCGGCGTTCATAAGCCCCCAAATCCGGTCCCAAACCCTGCGGCCTGACAAGGCCTTCGAGATCGGTGTTGAGGATCGGGTCAATGGAAAGAAAAGCGGCGTCACCGGCATCGATGGCGATGCTGGTGCTGTCGAGTTTGTAGTTGTTATTGTCGACGTCCTGGAAGCGCGGACTGTTGCTGCTGCCCGTAGCGCGGATGATCGCGTTGTAGAAGAGCGGATTGGAAGTGGGGAAAGTGCCTTCGATCTTCAGCAGCGCGTGGTCGAACTTGTAATTGAACAGGCCGGGGGCGGCATTCGGAAAGGAGTCGATGCCGAGTTCCTGGTCGTTGTTGCCGTACACGATGCAGTTGAAATAGTTCGCGTCGATCCGTCGCACATTGTTGCCGAAGTAGTTGTTCATCAACACGACCGGGTCCTGGCGGGATTCCTCCGACCAGAAGTTGGCAAAGGTGCAGTGGTACCAGCGATACGTACCGCCGTAGAGCATGTTGGCCACCTGCAGTCCGCAATTGGCAAAGGCGCAGTTGTACGCGTCGATCACCGCGCCGCGAAGCAGGAGCGCGTTGCCGCTCATGTTCCGCACGAAGGTGTTTTCCAGGCGAAGCGTCGTTTCGCCCGCGCCAAAGACCGTGTCGACATGCAAGCCGATGTTGCCGTTCTTGATCACGCAGTTTCGTATGACCGAATTACGCGAGCCCGGACCGATCTCGTTCGTACCGTTGATCAGGTTGCTGCGCGTGATGTTGCTCAGCCAGATGCGGTCCCACTGTCCGGCGATCTCCTGGTAGTCGAAGCCGAGGCGGTCGCCCTGGATGGTGACCGGACTGCCGGTGGTGCCTTCCACTTTAAGTGTGCCGGAGGACAAGACGATGATACCTGAACCCGGATGCAGGTGGACGTTCGTCCCCGCGTTGATCGTCAAGGTGCAGGCGGAATCGACCAAAGCGTAGCCGTAGATGACGTGGGGCTTGTCGTTGTTCCAGCTGTCGTTACAATCCAGAAAGAAGAGCGGGGGAGAGCCGGCCGGCGGCTTGTGGAAATAAGCATCCTGTCCCCAGGCCACCAGGTCGATGTCCTGCAGGTTGCCGTTGGTCTCAAAGAGAATGGAATCCGTGACAACCAAAGGCGTGTTCTGGTTGTTCGGGTCCACCGTTACTTCCACGAAAATGAAGATGCTGTCGTCGGCGCCGATCTCCACATCGCTGAACGAGCGTCCGGGCAGGCCATCGACGTTCAGGCGGAACATCGACTGGTCGCCGGTAGCCAGGCGGATGGAACTGACCTTCACCGGCTGGTCGTTGCGGTTGTAAACGACGAAAACCTCCGTGGAACTGCCGACCGTGGTGAAGACCGTATCGAAGATGACCGTATCGGTCGAAAACTCCAGCTTCGCGTCGCCGTCGGTGATGAATTCGTCCTTTTTACAGGAAGAAAATCCGATCAGCAATCCGAAAAAAGCCAGTAACAAGGCGTTTTTAAGGCTCATAGGCGGCAAATATACGGGAAAGGTGGGGGTGGGGATGGGTGGTTGGATGCGTAAGGATTTTGGTTGTTCCGGGTTTCGAGTTTCGCGTTTCGGGTTGGTTGAAGGTTGAAGGTTGAAGGTTGTATGTTGGAAGGTTGTGTGGTGGCGTTCGAGTGATTTGTAACTGGTAATTAGTAACTAGTAATTAGTAATTAGGGACTTCCAACAAGTTTCTAGTTACTAGTTACTAATTACTAATTACGAATCACGAATCACCAGCCCTTCACCCCAATGGCCTTCCTTGGACGAGTAAGAATTTCCACACTTCGCCTTGTACCCGCGTAGTTGCCCATCTACTTTTGGATCATCGAATCAAACGCATCCAACCAACCCTAAATTCTAGTACCATGAAGTTTACCAATTACTCCTTGCAACGCAGCGGTCCCTGGCTGACCGGCTTGTTGCTGATGTTCTTCCTGGGTATGGGCAGTATTGCCCGTGCACAGGTGCCGTGTTATACCGGTTTCGGTTATATGACCTCCGGTTCTCCATTTCAGTTATCGTTCTTCGATTCTTCCTACGACGCCAACGGCGACCGTCCGGTTTCCTGGCAGTGGAGCTTCGGTGACGGCACTGCTTCCACCGCGCAGAATCCTACGCACCTGTACAATTCCAACGGCACGTACCTGATCTGTCTGACAGCGACCTTCCAGACGGGTTGCTGGTCGACCTATTGTGATTCGGTGTATGTCGGACAGACGCTTGCCTGCAATGCTTCGTACACCTTCACGGTCAGCCCGGCGGGTGTGTACGACTTCCAGAACACCAGCATCGGCTCCGGCGGGTTGACGTATTCCTGGGACTTCGGGGATGGTACCAACTCGACTGTCGCGAATCCCTCGCACACGTTCCCTGGTCCGGGTACCTATACCGTATGCCTGAGCATCGCGGACGGTACCGGTTGCAGCGATACTTACTGCACGGCCATCACGATCAACGGTACCGGCTCGTGCCAGGCATCGTTCACCACGACCACCAGCGGCAACACCGCGACCTTCACCGGTAACCCTTCACCGGCGGGCGCGTTCTGCACCTGGGATTTCGGCGACGGTAGCTTCGGCACTTCGATCGGCAACGCCAGCCTGACGCATACCTACAACGCCAACGGCGCTTATACGGTCTGCATGACGGTGACGGATTCCATGCAAGCCTGCACCGACACCTATTGCGATTCCATTTATGTGAACGGCGGCGGCGCCATCACCTGTTCTGCGGCCTTCCAGGGCGCGTGGGTGGCAGGAACGATGCTGGTGAATTTCACCGACTACTCCGTCTCCAACGATTCGATCGTGAGCTGGGCCTGGGATTTCGGCGACGGCGCTACGAGCAACCAAAACAACCCTTCGCATGCCTATGCTACGCCGGGCAACTACCAGATCTGCCTGACCATCACCACGGCTTCCGGTTGTTCCTCCACCTTCTGTGACCGTGTTACCGTCGGTGGCGGTGGTACGGGTTGTACGGCCAGCTTTACGGCTAATGTCAGTCCTTCCGGCGCGGTGGTGTTCACCAACACCTCTTCTCCGCTGAACGTGCTTTGCACCTGGGATTTCGGTAACGGCGGCACGGCCACTTCGTACGGCAGCAATCCTGTTACCTGGCAGTACAATGCCAACGGCGTGTATGTGGTCTGTCTGACGATCACCGATTCCATGTGTACCGACACCTACTGCGACAGCATCGTGGTCGGCGGTGCGATCGGTTGCACGGCGAACTTCCAGTACATTCCGGATAGCGCCGGTACGACGGTCAGCTTCTACGACGGCTCTTCCGGTGGCGCAACGTCCTGGCAGTGGTCGTTCGGCGACGGCACAGCTTCTACCAGCCAGAACCCGGTACATACCTATGCGGTCACCGGCACCTACACGGTTTGCCTGACCATCACCACCGCATCGGGTTGCACCGATACCTGGTGCAGCAGCGTAGACGCGCAAAGCCGTTGCATGCCGCAGTTCTTCGCTTATCCGGATTCTACCATGCCGGGAACGCCGACCATGGTGTACCAGATCTACTCACCCTGCGGATTGCCTTCGGCCATCTTCTGGGACTTCGGCGACGGCACCACGGATTCTTCCGGCACCCTGAACCCGACGCATACTTATGCGACCCAGGGCTGGTTCAACGTCTGCGCCTGCGTGGTGATCGGTACCGATACGTTCTGTGATTGCGACAGCGTGTACGCCTTCCGTCTGGGAACGGGCATCGCGGAAGGTCCGGTGCGTAACGGTTCGCTCCAGAACGCTCCGAACCCCTTCGGCCTGGCTACCGATATCCAGTACACCCTCGACCGCCAGGCCGATGTTACCCTGGAAGTCATGGACCTGACCGGTCGCCGCGTACAACTGCTTGACAGCGGTGCCCGCCAGCCGGGTGAACACCGCCTGCGCTTCGACGCCGCCGCGCTCGCACCGGGTCTCTACATTCTCCACCTCGACGCCGACGGTCAGTCCGTAACGCGCAAAGTGGCGATCCAGCGATGATGTTGCTGTAGTTAGTGTTTGTTCCTGTTTCAATACGCCGCCCGGGGGAGTTTTCTCCGGGCGGTTTTTTTTAGTGAACAGTGAACAGTGAACAGTGAATAGTGAATAGTGAATAGTGAATAGTGAATAGCGAATAGAGCCTAGTTCGCCTCATTTCCCTCGGTCTCGGTCTCGTCCCTGCCTTCGCTAAAGCTTCGGCAGGCAGGCCTCGTCCCATTTTCCCTCGGTCTCGGTCTCGCCCCTCGTCCCTGCCTTCGCTAAAGCTTCGGCAGGCAGGCCTCGCATCTCGTCCCTCACAACCTACCTCACCACCATTTTCCTCACGTTACTGCGGTCGCCTTCGGTGAGTCTTGCGAGGTAGATGCCGGCGTTGAGGTGTTGGAGGCGGATCGGGGTTGGATTTGGACCGGAGATGCTTGCGCGATGGACCAGGGATCCCTGGGCCGAGAATAGTTCGAAGCAGGCATCGGTGATGCGCTGGTCGAGCCGGATGGTGATTTCTCCTGCCGAGGGATTGGGGTACACCAGAAAAAGCTCCAGTTGTTCGGTGGTGGGAATGCCCGTGGTGAAGTCGACGCAAAATTGTCCCAGACCGGTGGTGTCGGTCGCGAAGACCGGGAAGTAGGGCTGATTCTGTATGACGAACAGATCGAGTGCTGATGCATAATCAACGCCGGAGTTGGGCGGAAAAAACAGGCCGTGTGCCGGACCGATGCCTTCGACCATGTAGTTGGTGTAGCCGAAATAGAGGTAGTTGATCCTCTTACGGTATTGGCCGGCGATCGGCAGGGAGTCGATGCGGATGACCTGGATGGGATCCACCGGGAAAAGGTCCCTTGCCCAGTATGCGTTCCGGGCATCGATCGTGTCACCGACTTGTAAGTCGAAGTCGAGAAAGATGGTGTCCCGGTTGGTCGCGAAGTCGTAGAGCCAGATTTTCTTGTTCGGAATATCCTGCCGGAGATAATACGTGGCCGTATCGACCTGAACGATCTGGGCGCAAACGCAAAAGCCCCCGCCGTTGCACGACCGCTGGAAGTGTTGCAGCCGACTGTATTGTTGACCGTTGATCTGGGTAGTCCCATTCAGAACATCTGTCGCTTCAATCAAGCCATTGCCCATATTCCCGCAATATTCCGAGCACCAGTAAGCGCTGTCGTTCGGAAAAGGAAAGTAGGTGGAGGTTTGCGCAGGGGCGGCAGCGGAAAGAAGCGTAAGCGATAGGAGGAGGAGGGAGCGCTGAATCATAGTGAACAGTGAATAGTGAACAGTAAACAGTGGACTTGAATTTAGTAGTTAGTAATTGGCAACTTTCAACCTTCAACTTTCAACCTTCAACTATTTCTCCGCCGCTTTGGTGAGTACCACCAGCAATCCTTCGGCTGATTCGAGGATGTATTGGTCGTTGTGGATGAAGACACGGAAGAAATAATTCTTTTCCAAAAAGCGAAACCGGATGGAGTGGTCGTTGGTGTCGCGGGTGTAGGGTACTGTGGTGATCTTTCCACGTTGATTCAGGGTCAAAGAATCTGCCCCGAAGTCGAGTTGTATTTCCGAGATCATCGAAGTGTTGTCGCTTTTGGAAACGCTCATAAAAGGGCATAACTCACAATGTCGAAAACTCGCTTTGTCCATGACTTCCATCGGACATTCAGCCCGATACTTCCCGCGCGGGTAGAGTTGGTTGATGTCCTGGCCGAAGGAGGTAAGCGAGAGCAGGAGTAAGGCGAAGGGGTAGGAAAGGAGTTTCATGGTTGAGGGATGTTGAAAGTTGATTGCCGGTAATGGGTTGAAGGTTGAAAGTTGAAGGTTGAATGTTGAATGATCGATTATTTAGGTTTAAGAATCCAGTTACTAATTACCAATTACCAATTACCAATTACCAATTACTAATTACTAATTACTAATTACTAATTACTAATTACCAACCACCAACCTCTCCACCCGCTTCCCCGCTGATCCACTGAACTGCAGCAGGTAGATACCCGGCGCCAGTGAATTCAGCTCAAGTTCGGTATCGCGTTGCAGGCTTTTATGGAGGAGGGTTTTGCCTTGCAGATCCTGGAGGTCGACCGTGTTGTAGGGCGTTGCGTCGGACTGTTGAATGGTCACCCGGTCATGTGCGGGGTTGGGGTAGAGGGCCATGTCGGCTGTCGCATTCGAGGCTTCGTTGATGCCGGCGAGCAGGAGGCAAGCCGGATCGGGTTCGTAGCTCCAGAGGTCGTTCATCACGGTCTGGATGCCGGTACCGTTCCGGAGGCACAGGCCGCCGAACAGGTAGAAGCGGCCGTTACGGTCCTTGAAACTCGCCGTTCCGCAGCGCGATCCGGGATGGCTGTTGATGTCGGGTTGGCCGAGTACGCCAAAGCGCCGGGCGATATTGAGGGAGTTGGCCGGATCGGGTAAGGGTGATTCCACCAGCATCCACCGTTTCTGGGACATGACGAAACACCAGAGCAGCGACTGGTAGTAATAATAGGCGTTGTTGGGGTTTTCGTAGATACCGCCGTACTTCCAGAGGTTACCGTCGGCATCGGTCCAGGCAGCGCGGGCTTCGATGACGTTGCCCGGGGTAACGGAATCGGCAGGCTGGCAGAGCGGACCGATATGGTCCACATCCGAAATGACATCGTCGCCCGCGTACCAGGCCCACTCGTTGGTCTGCGGATCGTAGCACCAGAGGTCGTTGAGGAAGTCGTCGTACACGAGTCCTTCGCTGGCGCCACCGAGGAGCCAGAACCTTCCGTCGTTACCCTTCCAGGAGGTGTGCGCGAAGCGCTGACCCGGGACATTCTGGCTGTCGAACACGCCGCGCGTTCCGTAGATGGGGTTGCCGAAGTTCGTACCGCCCGACATCCAGGTCCATTCGCTGGTCTGCGGGTTGAAGCGCCAGAGTACATAATCCGGGTAGAATTCCACACCGCCTCCATAGAACCAGAAATTGTTGTCCGGATCGGTCCAGGCATCGGAGCATTCGGCGATCTGACCGGGCAGGTTATTCGGAGAGGGCACTCCGCGCGTTCCCAATACCCGCGCTCCGGGCAGGGAGTCGCCGGCCATCCAGGTCCACTCGTTGGTTTGGATGTCGTACTTCCAGACGTCCGACATGTACCGGAACGGGAAGGAGCCGGTCCGTTGCCTGGCATACCCGCCGAACATCCAGAGGTTGCCGCTGGTATCGGTCCAGGCCGGACAACCGAGTCCGCGCGCGCCGGGTGAGTTGGTTGGCGAAGCAACCCCTTTGCTGCCAAACACTGGCGGCAGGTCCACCTGTCCGCTGTCGCCTTTCATCCAGGTCCACATGCGCGTGTCGGGATCGAACCGCCACAACTCGGAGAGGTAATGCGAGTTGACGTCCTTTCCGCCGTACAGCCAGAACTTTCCCTGCTTATCGGTCCAGAAGACCGGAGCATACACCCCGGCGGGGAGATTGCTGCTGTCGGCTACGCCGCGGGTACCATAGCGGGCGGGCGTGTTATAAGTCGAATCGCCGTGCACCCAGGTCCAGAGGCCGGGTTGGGCATTGGTGCCGGGTGGTTGAATGAAGAGAAAGCAGAGCAGGACAAAGCTGTACAGCCAGGGGCGGGTAGGGGACATGGTGGTGGTTGGTCATTACAATGTAGTGAAAACCGGGT
>WBZP01001800.1_pt1 | contig 25603 bp, 13 predicted proteins | sample 5204301 | NCBI WGS metagenome assembly WBZP01 (sample SAMN12412401, study PRJNA552823) | activated sludge metagenome | isolation source: activated sludge from nitrification reactor of wastewater treatment plant... | place: USA: Pennsylvania | collected 2017 | reverse complement strand
CAGCACCGCATCGACGTCCTCGGCGAGCAGCTCCCACGGCAGTGGCTTGCCGGCGACCACCTTGAACCGGCCGGAGTGCATCTTCAGCGCCCGCACCGTGGTGACGATGACCGCAGCCCGTGGGTAGACCCCGGAGACCCGGCACTTGACGTTGAAGAAGCGCTCCATGCCCATGTCGGAGCCGAAGCCGGCCTCGGTGACGAGGTAGTCGCCCATCCGGGCCCCGACCCGGTCGGCGACGACCGAGGAGTTGCCGGTCGCGATATTGCCGAAGGGCCCGGTGTGGACGAGCACCGGGGTGTGCTCGAGGGTCTGCAGCAGGTTGGGCTTGAGCGCGTCGCGCAGCAGCACGGCCATCGCGCCGGCGGCCTTGAGGTCCTCGGCGGTGACCGGCGAACCGTCATACGTATAACCGACAACGATGCGACCCAGCCGAGCGCGCAGGTCCGCCAAGGAGGTGGACAGCGAGAGGATGACCATGACCTCGCTCGCGGCGGTGATATCGAAGCCCGCCTGGCGCGGGACGCCGTCCATCCGGGCGCCCAAGCCGAGGACGACATTGCGCAGCGAACGGTCGTTGACGTCGAGGACCCGGCGCCAGGAGATATTGCGCGGGTCGAGCCGCAACGGGTTGCCGTGGTGGAGCATGTTGTCGACGATCGCGGCGAGCAGGTTGTGCGCCGCCGTCACGGCGTGGAAGTCGCCGGTGAGGTGGAGGTTGAGCGACTCCATCGGGATGACCTGCGAGTACCCCGCGCCGGCCGCGCCACCCTTGATGCCGAAGGTCGGACCCATCGAGGGCTGTCGCAAGGTGAGGACGGGCCGCTTGCCGCGCTTGGCCAGTCCCTGCGCCAGGCCGACCGCCGTGGTCGTCTTGCCCTCGCCGAGCGGGGTGGGCGTGATCGCGGTGACGACGACGCAGCTCGCCTCGGGTCGGTCGTGCAGGGCCGGTATGGCGTCCAGGGTGACCTTGGCGATGAAGCGGCCATAGGGCTCGAGGTAGTCATCCGACACCCCCGATGCAGCGGCGATCTCCACGATGGGAGTGATCGGCGCCCCGCGGGCGATGTCGAGGTCAGAAGGAAGTGGCGTCGATGGCACGGCCCTTACTGTAGGCACCCGAGGCGTCGGCAGACAGGGGGCGGGGCCAAAGGATTCCGCCCAGGTCAGCGGCCGGTGCCGCCGTAGACGACTGCCTCGCCCTCGGCGTCCAGCCCGAACGCGGTATGCACGGCCCGGACCGCGTCGTCGAGGCACTCCGCCCGGGTCACCACTGAGATGCGGATCTCGGAGGTCGAGATCATCTCGATATTGACGCCGGCGTCGGCGAGCGCCTGGAAGAAGGTGGCCGACACCCCGGGGTGCGAGCGCATCCCCGCACCGACGAGCGAGAGCTTGCCCACCCCGTCGTCATACTGCAGGGAGGTGTAACCGGACCGTTCCTGGATGGCGCGCAGCGACTCGAGGGCGCGTTGGCCGTCCGCCTTCGGCAGGGTGAACGAGATATCGGTCAACCCGGTCTCCACCGCGGAGACATTCTGGACGATCATGTCGATATTGATGCTGGCCTGCGCCACCGCGGTGAAGATCTCGGCGGCCTTGCCCGCCTGGTCGGGAACACCGACCACGGTGATCTTGGCCTCGCTGCGGTCGTGCGCCACGCCGCTGACGATCGGGGCTTCCATGGTCTCTCCTTCGCCGTAAGGGTGCTGGACGACCCAGGTGCCGTCCTTGGCCGAGAAGGACGACCGGACGTGGATGGGGATGTCGAAGCGGCGCGCGTACTCGACGCATCGCAGGTGCAGGACCTTGGCGCCGTTCGCCGCGAGCTCGAGCATCTCCTCGCTGGAGATCGTCCCCACCTTGCGCGCCTTGGGCACCACCCGAGGGTCGGCGGTGAAGACGCCGTCGACATCGGTGAAGATCTCGCAGAACTGCGCCCCCAGGGCCGCCGCGAGGGCCACCGCGGTGGTGTCGGAGGCGCCGCGACCGAGGGTGGTGATCTCCTTGGTGCTCTGGCTGACGCCCTGAAAGCCGGCGACGATGACGATGTCGCCCTCGTCGATGGCCGAGCGGATCCGGCCGGGGGTGATGTCGATGATCCGCGCGTTGCCGTGGGCGGCGTCGGTGATGACCCCCGCCTGGCTGCCGGTGTACGAGCGGGCCTTGAAGCCGCGGTCGTGGATCGCCATGGCGAGCAGTGCCATCGAGATGCGCTCGCCCGCGGTGAGCAACATGTCGAGCTCTCGGGCCGGCGGGGCCGGCGACACCTGCTCGGCGAGGTCGCGCAGGTCGTCGGTGGTGTCTCCCATGGCAGACACGACGACGACGACCTCGTGGCCGGACTTCTTCGTGTCGATGATCCGTTGCGCGACGCGCTTGATGCCGTCGGCATCGGCGACGGAGGACCCGCCATACTTCTGGACGACCACGGTCACGGCATACTCCCGACAGGACTGGGACTTCGCCGCCCAAGTGTAGTGACGTCTCTCCTGGTGAGACCCAACGCCCGTATGCCGAGACCTCCACCTGACGCCGTCAGGCGGTTCGGCCGGTGGCCGGGTCAGGGGTGGAGGGCGTCGAACTCCGCGGAGGCGACGGTCTCCTCGTCGGCATCGCAGCGCAGGTGCTTGAGCACCGACTGAAGGACGCGCAGCGAGGCGGCCGCCCGCTCGCCCCAGGACGAGAGATAGCTGAACTGCCACCACCACAGACCCTCGATGGTCCGCCCGGCGTCGACATGACGCAGCCCGTGGCTGAGGTCGAGGGCGATATCGGCCAGGTCGTTGCTCAGCGACCCCTGGGCCAGCTCGGGCGTGGTGACCGGGTCGACGACATCGGCATACTCGTCGAGCCCTTCGAGCAGGTTCGCGAGGTTCGTCCGCAACGGGTCGAGGTCGGCGTCCGGGCCGGGGTCGGGCTCGAAGCGCTCCTCCGGGACGACGTCCTCGATGGCGCCGAGCCGGGCCCCAGCGAGCAACAGCTGGGAGGTGGCTAGGAGCAGCAGCGGTATGGCGGTGCCGGGTGACTCACCCGTGGCGACCTCGGTGACCGTGGCGAGGAACTCGCGTGCCTCGACAGCGGTCTGCCGGGCCAGAATGTCAAGGTCGGAGTCCGCCGTGGCGACCGAGCCGGCTGGCGCCTCCGGTGCGTTGTCAGCCATGGACAGACCGCCTTCCCTCGAACGCCCGACCCAGGGTCACCTCGTCAGCGTATTCCAGGTCGCCCCCGACGGGCAGGCCGGACGCCAACCGGCTGATGGTCAGGCCGAGGTCCTTGAGCAGCCGGGACAGGTAGGTCGCCGTGGCCTCGCCCTGGACGTTGGGGTCGGTCGCGAGGATGACCTCGGTGACCGTGCCGTCGGCGAGCCGAGCGACGAGCTCGCGGATCCGCAGGTCGCCCGGGCCGATGCCGTCCATCGGGCTGATCGCGCCACCGAGGACGTGGTAAAGGCCGCGGAACTCGCGGGTGCGCTCGACGGCGAGGACATCCTTGGGCTCCTCGACGACGCAGATGATGGTGCGGTCGCGGCGGGTGTCGAGACAGATCCGGCACTGGTCGGCCTCGGCGACATTCCCGCAGGTCTGGCAGAACCGGACGGTGTCCTTGACCCGCGCGAGGATCTCGGACAGCCGGGTCACGTCCGCCGGGTCGGCGGCCAGGAGGTGGAAGGCGATCCGTTGCGCGCCCTTGGGACCGACGCCTGGGAGTCTGCCCAGCTCGTCGATGAGGTCCTGGACGACACCTTCGTACACGCTGGCGAGCCTACCTGGGGGCGGCGACAGCGGCGCGGTACGCGCCGGAGGGTCCCGGCACTGCCCTGGGAGCCGTGCGGTTGGGTGGGCGCATCCAGAGGCGATGTGCGCTCGAGGACCAAGGTCGAGAGCGCAGTCGAGGATGAGGTCGAGAGCGCGTCGAGGATCTCGTATCGTCATATCGTGATCGACGCACCGGAGCAGGCCCCCGCCGGGCTCTTCGCCCTCCCGGCTCGACAGTGGGTCGACCTGCTCTACGACCTCGCCGTTGCCGCCGGAATCATCGCCCTCTCGGGGGCCTATGCCTATGACCATTCTCCCGTCGGCACACTCTGGTTCGCGCTGGCCTACGCGCTGCTCTGGTGTACCTGGCTGCTCACCAGTTCGGCGACCGGATCGTTCACCGCCGAGGGAGCCACCCATACGGTCTGGTCGGTCTCCCTTCTTGTTGCTCAGATGGGTGCGATGCTGCTGCTCGCCATCGCGGCGACCGACTCCGTCGACGCGTCGGCCGAGGTCTTCGACATCCTCCTGGGCGTGGCACTGCTGATCGTGGCGATCCTCGCCGTCCGCGCGCGCCGCCATGGTCTCGGCGGCGCGCGGCGGATCCCCGTCCTCGCGGGCCTGGCCACCCTCACCTTGGTCGGCTCGTGGTTCCTGGACGCTCGGCTGAGCCTGCTCGTGTGGTGCCTGGCGCTCGCTCTTGTGGCCTGGGCCGCCTGGGCGGTGACATCCGACCCTCGCATCGACCAGCACCGGCTCCGCCATCGACTCGGCGAGCTGACGATCATTGTCCTCGGCGAGATCCTCGTGAAGATGGTCCTCACCGTGGGCGAAGAGACCTTGTGGTCGGTCAGCCTGGTGGCCCTCGTCCCCAGCTTCGGCATCCTGTCGGCGATCTGGTGGGCCTACTTCGTGACGGGCGACCGGTCCCGGTCCTCCAGTCGGGGCTCCCGGCGGGTGCAGGTGGCCGCCCACCTCCCGCTGCACGTGGGCCTCCTCGGTCTGGCGGTGGGACTGGCCAAGCTCGTCGTCGGGTCGGATTCCCTCACCCAGGCCGATGGAGCGACAGCGCTGCTCGCCGGTCCCCTTGCCGTCGTCATGGGCTCGCTCGCACTCGTCGCGTATGCCGGCGCCGTCCCCTCGCAGCGGGTGCTGCGGCTCGGGGCAGCCGCGGCGGCAGCGCTGGTTGTGGTCGGGGTGCTCACCGGGTTGACGGCGGCCCCCACGGCCTACGCCGGCTTCGCCATCGCCCTCGGGACGGCGGCGGCGGCGGCCTGGCGTGGTTAGGTGCCGGGGCCGGAGTCGGGGTCGGGGTCGGGGCGATCTGGGTCGGCATCGGGCGGTAGGTCGTTGTAGGTGTCAGCGCGTTCCTGCCCGGACAACGCCGCGATGGCATCCATGACCGCGTCGGTGGCCAGGCGTCGCCCCTTGCCGGCCGGCAGGGCGCCATACCGGCCGGCGATATCGAGCGGCGCGCCGAAGGTGACGCTGACCGAGGCGATGGTCGGCAGCCGGGCCCCGACCGGCTGGATCGCATCGGTGCCGCGAAGTGCCACCGGAACCACCGGCACCTTCGCGGTGAGCGCGAGCCAGGCGACGCCGGTGCGGCCGCGGTAGAGCCGGCCGTCACGGGAGCGGGTGCCCTCGGGGTAGATCCCGAAGGCGCCGCCACCGTGGAGGACCTCCAGGGCGAGGTCGAGGGACTCCTGCGCCGCGCGGGAGGAGTGGCGGTCGACCGGGATCGCACCGATGCCCTCGAAGAAGCCGCGCTGCAGCGAGCCGCCGATGCCGGTGCCGGTGAAGTACTCCTGCTTGGCGATGAACCGGACGTGCCGCGGCGTCGCCAGCGGGATCGCGAAGGAGTCGATGAACGACAGGTGGTTGCTGGCGAGGATCACCCCTCCGGTGGGCGGCACATTGTGCGCTCCGAGGATGGTCGGCCGGTAGAGCAGGTGGGTCAGCGGTTTGAGCACGCCGACGCCGAGGTGGTACAGGCCGCTCACCCGTCGTGCTCCTCGATGACCCGGCCGCCGAGGAGGTCCTCGATGACGGCCTGGCCGACCGCTCCGGCGTCGCTGACGTCCTCGTCCAGGTCGGGGTCGGCATCGTCCGAAGCGCCGAAGACGGCACCCAGTGGCGGCACGGCTCGCAGGGTGGGCCGGGTGGCCGACGCGGCGGCCGGAGACGAGGCATTGGGCGCGCGCCGTGGGTCGGCCGGGTCGGCATCCCAAAGCCGCCGGGCCGGGCGGGCCGGGGGTGCGTCCTCCGGCGGCGGCTCGTCGTCCAGCGGCGGTATGTCGTCCTCGTCGTATGCCGGCGACGCACTGCGGACCGGCGCGGCGGTCGACGCCATACTGGATGGTCCCGAGGCGCGAGGCGGTTCCGCGCCGTTGGTGGGCTCGGCTGGGGCCACCGTTCCGGGGCCAGCCGCCGTCGACGCACGCCCCTTGGCGCCTGCGGGAGCGGAGGGCAGCGTAGCCGAACCACTGGAGGTACCCGCCCCCGAGCGGCTCGCCGGGCCGTAGCGGGGAGCTGCTAGGGAGCGGGATGCCGACCCGGATGCCGAAGGATCCGCGCTGGGCGGGCCGAAACCACCCGAGCCTGAGCCGGAGCCGGAGCCCGCGGCTGAGCCGGAGCCCGCGCCTGAGCCGGAGGCGGAGCCAGGGCCGGGGCCGGAGTCGTCGCCCTCCCCGGCCGGCACCCCCTCGACGCGGACCTCGAGCCCGATCTCGTCGATCAGCGCCTGCCTGACGATCTCGGCGTGATTGCCCGCGCGGAAGGCCGAGGCCAGCCCAGTCGTCGCGATGGTGAGGACCAGCCGCTCGCCGGACAGGTCGCGGACCTGGGCGTGCGCGGAGAGGAAGGTCCAGGTCGCCCGGCGCATGGTGAACACCCGGGAGAGCACGTCCGGCCAGGCCCGACGAACCGCATCGGTGTCGAGCCCTCCGGCCGACGCCACAGCCGTTGGAACCACCGCGGGGGTCGACACCTCAGGGGTCGACACGGGTGGTGTTGACGATACCTCGGGTACCGATACATCGTGATTCGAGACGTCGACCGCCGCCCCGTGCTCCGGCACCTGGCCGGCTGCGGGCGTCAACACCTCGGGTGTCGGCGCCGGAGCAGCCGTCGACACGTCCGGGCTCGACACCCCAGCGCTCGACACCTCAGGGGCGGGTACCGGAGCAGGCGTCGACACCCCAGGTCTCGATACCTCTGGCGTCCGGGCGGGCGCGGGCGTCGACCCGGACAGCTCCAGCCGCCGCTCGATCCGGTCCAGGCGGGCGGCATACCCGCTGACCCCCGACGCCCCCGGCAGCAACACCCGGGCGCAGATCAGCTCCAGATGGAGCCGCGGCGAGGTCGCGCCGGTCATCTCGGTCAGCCCGGCGTTGACGATATCGGCCGCCCGCGACAAGGCTCCGGGTCCGAAGGCAGCCTGCTGCACCCGCATCCGGTCGAGCTGGTCGGCGGGGATCCCGCGCAGCACCGCCGAGGCCCCCTCGGCGGTCGCGGCGACGATGATGAGGTCGCGGAGCCGCTCGAGCAGATCCTCGACGAAGCGCCGAGGATCGTGACCGGACTCGATGACCCGGTCGACCTGGCGGAAGACGCCGGCGCCGTCCCCGGCAGCAAGCGCGTCCACGGTCGCGTCGAGCAGCTCCGCGTCGGTGAACCCGAGCAGCGCCGCGGCACCGTCATACGTCAGACCCTCCGGACCCGACCCGGCGATGAGCTGGTCGAGCACGGACAGCGAGTCACGCACCGACCCACCGCCGGCCCGGACGACGAAGGAGAGCACCCCCGCGGCGACCGGCACCCCCTCGGAGTCACAGATCTGCTCCAGATAGCTGGCCAGCCGGGCCGGCGGGACGAGCCGGAACGGGTAGTGGTGGGTCCGGGAGCGGATCGTCCCGATGACCTTCTCCGGCTCGGTTGTCGCGAAGACGAACTTCACGTGCTCCGGAGGCTCCTCGACGATCTTCAGCAGGGCGTTGAAGCCCTGCGGGGTGACCATGTGGGCCTCGTCGATGATGTAGACCTTGTAGCGGCTCTGCGCCGGCCCGTATGACGCACGTTCGCGCAGGTCACGGGCATCGTCGACGCCGCCGTGGCTGGCCGCGTCGATCTCGATGACGTCGACGCTTCCGGGGCCGCCCCGAGCCAGGGCGACGCACGAGTCGCACACCCCGCACGGAGTCGCGGTCGGGCCCTGCTCGCAGTTGAGACAGCGGGCCAGGATGCGCGCCGAGGTGGTCTTGCCGCACCCCCGCGGACCGCTGAACAGGTAGGCATGGTTGACCCTCCCGGTGCGCAGCGCCTGCATGAGGGGCACGGTGACGTGCTCCTGCCCGATGACGTCCTCGAACGTCTCGGGACGGTAGCGCCGGTACAAGGCGGTGGTCACGTTCCGAGGGTAGTCGTCCGTCCCGACAACGCGGTATGCCGCCCACGGCGGCGCCTGTTCAGGGGCCGACCGAGAAGCGTGGAAACGCTGGCGGTCGAGTCGGGGCAATGAATTGCCGACACTGGCGTTGGCATCTCTGGGCCTCCCCCTCGCCAGCCGACGCCGTCGCCGTCGGGGGCGAGCAGGCCACTGAGGTCGAGGTCGGGGCGCGGGGCGCCGACGACGCCTGGAGCTCTTCGGCCACCTATGCCGTGCTCCACATTTCGACGCAACACCCCTCTGCCCCACGATCGGGAGCAGTGAGGCGCTGCTTCACCAGCTGGCGCAATGAGCCACTGCCTCACCGGCTGGCGCAATGAGCCACTGCCTCACCAGCTGGCGCAATGAGCCACTGCCTCACCAGCTGGCGCTTCTGAATCTGGAGCAGGGGGGTGTTGCATCAGCATGTGGAGCACGGCATAGGGCAAGACAAGGGGCAGACCCGGCACCATGAATTCCTCCCGCCGACCCCGCCGACCCACACACCGACCGACCCGACAAGCCGCGCCCCGCCGACCGACACTTCAAGCCCGCGCGGGCTCGCCTGCGGACCCGCGCTCCGAGCCGGCTTGCCATGGCCGCGAGCGTCGACGCCGTCGGCATACCTCAAGGTCCTGGCCCCGACGGTGACCTAGAGAAACGGATGGGGCCCCGCCCGAAGGCGAGGCCCCACTCCGCTTGGTCGACAGTGCTACGGCAAGATCTGCACGACCACGATCCGGCTCATGTTGACCGCCTGGAAGGCGTCCTTGGCCAGACCCTGGATCGTCTTGTTCCCGCCGTACCAGACCTTCGTGGCGACGACGTACTGCAGATCGGCGTACTTGAGCATCTGCATGAGCGTCATCTGCGTCACCCCGCCGAAGCCACCACTCCACTTCGTGATGTCGAAGACCATCTTGCTGAGCGACCCGTAGGGCGCCCCGCGAGTGGGCTCGACCGTCGTGTAGTAGTAGTTCAGCGCCGCCGCCAACATCTGTGCCTTGAGCATCGCGTTCATCGTCGCGCCGGAGGCATTGGCCGCCTTGATGACATTCGAGACGTAGGCCGCGACCTGAGCACAGGTGGCGTTGGCCACCAGATCGTCGAAGACATTGAACTCCGCCTTCAGCCACGTTCCGACATTGCACACATTGACGTAGGTCGTGCCGACGAGCGTCCGTGTGTACTTACCGTTCTTGATCAGGCCCTGGCCGTTCGGGTTCGACCAGAAGCCGATCGTCCCGTCACCGATCTGCTGTGGCCCGCAGACCTGCACGGTCACGGACGACTTCTGGTAGGTCTCCTTGATCGACGCCGTGTTGGTGAACGACACGCAGCCGTTCTTCGGCACGGTGTAGGTGTTCGAGTACGTGAACACCCAGCCTCCGATCGTCCCGGTGACACCGGTCCCGAGGGTCTTGATACCCGTGAACCAGTCGACCGTTCCGAGCGGCTTCGCCGTGGACCCTGCAACCTGGTCGTTGACCGTGATGACCTGGTTGACCTTCGTCACCGCGCCGGTCTCGAAGTTCACGGCTGCCTGACCCGTCGCCGAGGCCGTCGTACCGGTGTGGGCCGCGGTCGCGTCCCACGTGGCCGTCGCGGTGTTGTTCCCGCTGTAGCCCGTCGGCCCGGTGATCGGGAAGGAGCACGCGTACGCATATGTCGCCGTGGCGCCCGCGGTGCCCTTGGGCGTCAGTGTCTTGGCCGTCGTGCCGCCGGTCACCGTGCAGGTGCCGCCGATCGAGGCGCCGAGCTGGTCGGTCACGGACGTGACCGTCACCGGCTGCCAACTGTTCGGGTTCGTCACCGTGATGACACCCGTGACACTCCACAACGAGTCGGTGTACCCGTCGGGAGAGAGCGTCACGGTGTACGGAACCGTCACGGTCGACGCCAGCGTCGGACCGTAGGTCAGCCCGTTGGGGGCGGACTTGACGATCTTCCACTTGTACGTCCGGGTCATCGACGATGCCGCCGTCTTGGTCACCGTCAACGGCAGGGCCGAGCAGACCGAGACCACCGCGTCATCCTTTGCCCCGGTCGACAGCGTCGCCGTGTTGGTCTTGGAGACGCAGCTCCCGGCGGTACCCGTCCAGTCGAAGGTGTAGCTCTCCGTGACCGGACCGCGGAAGCCGTCATACGGACCGTACGTGCCCTGGGGCGAGTTCGGGTCGCTGAAGGTCACCGACTGAGAACCGGTCACGGACGGGGTGACGCCGCTGAAGTCGACCGTCGCCGCCGGGTTCTGGTCGCCGGCCGGGATGTAGTACGACGCCGGCCAGGTCACATGTGCCGTGTTCGTCACGGAGCCGGTCGGCACCGTGGCGAGCGAACACGTGTAGCTGACCGTCAGCGAGCCGCCCGCAGGCACCGTCGTCCCGTTCGGGTAGGTGACGGTGCACGTCGTCGTGCCGATCGAGTCGGTCACCACGACGCCGGTGATAGGCCGGTCGTTCGGGTTGGTCACCGTGACCGTGCCGGACACCACCGCAGCGCTGTCCGTCATGGTCGGCGTCACCGTGACGACATAGCTGGCGGTCGCCTTGCCGGTGGCCGGGTCGACGTAGATCGTCGACGCGGTCGCGTCCTTGGTGATCGCCCACTTCCAGTCGCGGTGGAAGGCACCATCGGCCGACTTCGCGGTCGAGACGGCCAGGTAGCCGCACAGCTCGGTCGTCGTGCTGCTCCTCTGCGGCGGCGTGGTGCTGATCGTCGCCGTGTTGGAGAAGTCCGCACACGTGCCGGCCGGCGCCTCGTGAGTGACCGTGTACCTGTAGAAGGTCTCTTGGTCGGCGATGTTCCAGTCGAGCGTCCCGAGCTCGGTCGGGTTCGCCAGGGCGTCGGTGACCGTGATGAGCTGGTCGGTCTGGTGCTCGGTCATCGTGAACCCGGCCTCGCCGGAGTCGGTGCCCGTCGGCGTGTGGGCGGCTGTCGCGTCCCACGTCGCCGTCGCGACATTCGTCCCGGTGTATGCCGACGCCGCGCCGGTGCACGAGTAGTCCACCGTCACCGAGTCGCTCCGGTCCACCGTGACCTTGGTCGGGTCGACGACCGAGCCGGTGGCCGGGTCGGTGATCGTGCACGTCATCCCGTTGCCCGGGGTGTCGAGCAGCGAGGTGAGGGTGACGTCCTCCCAGGTGTTCGGGTTGGTCACCGTGATGGTGCCGCTCAGCGTCTCACCGGAGTCGACATACCCGTCCTTGGTCACCTTGACCGTGTACGGGAAGTCGACCATCGTGCCCGCCGCGACCGGACCCACCGGGGTGACCGACTTCTCGATCTTCCAGTTGTAGTCGCGGTCGTAGGAGCCGCTGGCGGTCTTGGTCACGACGAGGTCAGTGCCGCGGCAGGCCTCGACGACGGCGTCATCCGCGGCACCCGTCTCGACGATGGTCGCCGTGTTGGGGTTGACCGTGCAGGTGCCCGGTGCGACCGACCAGTCGTGGCTGTAGGTCAGGTCGATCCCGACTCCGCTCTGGCTCGGTTCCGGCGCGTTGACGACGGTCTGGTCGTCTGTCCAGCCCGCGGCCTCGTCGAAGACGGTGATCGAGCCACCGCTGGTGACGGTCGGGATGACAGCTCCGAAGTCGACGTCCTTGGTCGGCGAGAGTGAGCCGGCCGGGACGTACTCGGTCTTGGACCACGACACGGTCGCCGTGTTCGTCACGACGCCGGTGGGCACCGTGTCGAGCGTGCAGCTGTAGCCGACGACCAGGTCATCGTTCGCCGGGGCGACCCGGTCCGCCGTCGTGATGACGCAGGCCTTGCCGAGCATCTCGTCAGAGACCGTCATCTCGAGGTCGACATTGTTCGGGTTGTGAACCGTGATCGAGCCGGTCACGGTCGCGCCCGTGTCAGAAACCGTCGGGGTGACCGTCACCGTATAGTCGGCGGTCGCCTTTCCGGTGGCGTGGTCGTAGTAGACCGTGTCGGACGCGGCGGCCTTGTCGATCGTCCACGTCCACGCCCGGTTGTACGCACCCGTCGCCGACTTATCGGCGGTGACCTCGGCGGCGCCACAGACGGTGACGGTCCGAGTGTCGCTCAGGTCCCCAGCCTCGGCGACATTGGTGTACATGTCGCACTTGCCGTTGGGGGCCGTGAAGGTCACCGGATAGGACTTCGACCAGGTCGACGAGTCTGTGGCCACGGCGGTGAAGAGGGCGCTCTGCGTGCCCGTCGTCTTGTCGTCGGTCACGTCAAGGGTCGCGTCGGTGATGGGGTCCGGTTCGCCGAAGTCGATCAGTCCAGACACCTCGGTCCGTCCAGCAAGGACATACGCAGACTTCGCCCACTCGATGGTGGCCTCGTTCGTCCGGTCAGCTGCCGAGTCGAACGTGCAGCTCACGTCGACCTTGAGCGTGCCCGGACCATCCGCCGTTGCCGCGGGGACGACGAGCCCAGAGGAGTCACCGACCACCTCGCACCCCATGGGGTGCTCCGCCACCGAGACACCGATGAGGTCGACGGAGTTCGGGTTCGAGATGACGATCGCGCCCGTCGCGGCGAAGCCTGAGTCGGTCACGGTCGGCGTCGCCGTCACCGTGTAGGTGAAGGTGGCGTTAGCGCCCGAGGTCGTGTCGATCTGGTTGGTGTCGACCGTCTTCTTCAACGTCCAGTCGTAGTCGCGCGAGTAGCTCGCGGTCATCGACTTCGTCGCGGTGACTGGAGCCTCGAAGCAGACGTTAACCGTCGCCTCGTCCCAAGCACCCGACGACAGCGTTGCCCTGTTGGTGTAGTCCACGCACGTGCCCGGCTCGCCGATCCACGTGACGTCATACTTCACGGCCTGCTCCCCGTCGGCGCCGAAGTAGGTGCCGAAGGTGCCCTCTGGGGCGTAACCGTCGGTCACGGTGACCCCGTCACCGGAGACCACCGGCTTCACCAGTTCGAAGTCGACGTGAGCCTCCGGATACGCCGACCCGGCCGGCACGTACGAGTTGCCCTCCCAGGTCACGGTCGCGACATTCGTCACGTCGCCGGTCGGCACCTGGGGCAGGCTGCAGGTGTAGGTGGCGGTGAAGTCACCGTTGGCCGGCATCGTGCCAGTGGCAGGATCCACGGTGCACGTGGTGTCGCCGATGGCGTCAGAGACGGAAACCGTCAGCGGCACATCGTTGGGGTTGTGGGCCGTGATGGTGCCCTTGACGGTGGCACCGCTGTCGGTGGCCGTCGGGGTCACCGTGACGGTGTAGGTCGCGGTCACCTTGCCGGTCGTCGGGTCGGCGACGAGGTCGGTCTTCTTGGCGTCCTTGACGACCTTCCACGTCCAGTCGCGGTCGAAGGCGCCGCTGGCGGTCTTGGAGGTCGTGATGCCGGCCGCACCGCACACCGTGGCCGAGGCCGAGGCCGAGGCGCCGGTCTCGGAGATGGTCGCCGTGTTGTGCACCGTGGTGCACGACCCGGACGGAGCCGTCACGTCGTGGCTGTAGGTGAAGTCTTTCGGCGAGTCGGTGATCATGGCGGTGCCGAGGGTCGTCGTGACGCCCTCGTATGTGTCGGTCACCGTGATCGTGTCGAACGTCTTGCCGTTGAGCGCGAGAGTGTAGTCCGCCGAACCCGACGCCTCACCATTCGCGGTGTACGCAAGGTCCTTGGCCCAGGTAACCGTCGCCCTGTTGGTGCCCGAGTAGCTGTCCGGCTGGGTCGCGTAGGTGCAGGTGTAGTCGAAGCCCGCGCTTCCCTTGGCAGCGATGGTCTGGTTCTGGTCACCCGTCACCACGCAGCTGGCTCCGTCGACACTGAGCGAGTCGCTCACCGACTGCAGCGTGACCGACTCCCACGTGTTCGGGTTGGTCACGGTGATCTTGCCGACGACCATCCAGTTGGCGTCGGTCTGGCCGGTGTTGGTGGCGGTCACCGTGTAGGGCACCGTGACGACCGTGCCGGCGGTGGTGTTGCCGGCGTACTCGCCCGTGGACTTCTCGATCTTCCACAGGTATGTCGTGTCATAGCTGCCCGTGGCGGTCTTGGTGACCAACAGGTCGGCGCCGACACAGACCTTGACCTGCTGGGTGTCGGACGAGTCGTTCGCGCCGGTCTTGACCCAGGCCTTGTTGTCGTATGTCGCGCACTGGCCAGGGGCGATATCCGCGCCGGACTTGGTGACGTCATAGCGGAAGGTCACCGGGGTGATCCCGTCGCCCCACTCGGCAGTGCCGAGATAGTTCTCAGCACCCTCCACGGTCTCGTCGTCCCAGACCGCGATGTCCTTGTCCACGGGGTTGGTCTCGGTGTAGAGGAAGCCCGACCCGTCGGCCGTGGTGTCGCCGGTCAGTGCGCCGGCGTCCGTGGTCGCCGTCCACGTAACAGAGGCGCTGTTGGCCGTCACGGCTGACGTCAGGCCGGTGCAGCGGTATGCCAGGTCTGCGGTTCCGTTCGCCGCGACCGTCACGGGGCTGCCGGTGACGGTGCACTCGGACAGGTTGTCGGTCACGATGGCGGTGGCCGGGAAGGCGTTCGGGTTGGTCACCGTGATGGTGCCGGAGAGGGCCCACGCCGAGTCGACCGGGGTGCCCTGCGTCGCGGTCACCGTGTAGTGGAAGGTCGCAGTGCCGTCCGGAGCGATGTCGATCTCGGTCCGGTCGACATCCTTGGTGATCGACCACGGGTAGGTCCGGGTGAACGTCCCCTCACCCGACTTCGTCGCGGTCAGCGCCTTGACGATGCACAGCGAGACATCGGCCGAGTCCGTCGACGAGGTCTCGGTGATCGTGGCGGTGTTGTGGATCGTCTGGCACTGGCCGGGCGTCCCGGTCAGGGTCTTGGTGTAGACGAACGAGCCGTGGACAACGGTCACGCCCGCGCCAGTTGCGGTGAGCGTGCCGTCGGCGTCCGCCGTGCCCAGCTCACCACCGAACATCGAGTCCGTGACATGCACGGTCTCGTTGATGGAGCCGGTGAGCGTGCCGGTCACCCCAGCGGTGCCGAAGGCCGAGCCCGCGGACGTCGAGGCCGCGTCGGCGTTCCAGGTCGCAGTCGCGGTGTTCGTCCCGGACAGGGTGCCCGGGTCGGCCCCACCCGCGACGGTGCAGGAGTACGTCCGGGTCGCAGTGCCCGGGGTCGCTCCGGTCGCCTTCGGGATGACGACGCCGTTGCCGTCAAGGACGGTGCAGGTGAGGCCATCGATGTTCACCGCGTCGGTGATGTCGACGGTCACGGTCTCCCAGTCGTTCGGGTTGGACACCGTGATCTGACCGGTGAGCGTCCACGCGGTCGGCGTGGGCGTCCCGACGGTCGGCGTGACCGTGTACGTCACGTCGGTGTTCCCGCCCTCGGCGACGACGATCTTCGTCCGGCTCGCGTCCTTCGTCACCGTCCACGGATAGGTCTGGGTGTACCCAGCCTCCGCCGTCTTGGTCACGGTGAGGTTCGCGCCGCCGCACACCTGCGCCGAGGCCTGAGCCGACGCGCCGTCGATCTGGGTGATCGCAGCCGTGTTGTCGATCGTCGCGCACGACCCCGACGGTGCGGGCACCGGAATGGTGTAGTCGAAGTCGGTCGTGTCATTCGCCGTGGCCCACACAAGCGTCCAGGAGGGGTGCTGTGTATCGGTGACCTTGATCTCGTCGTTGACCTCCGAGGAGGGGCCACCGAAGGTCACGTCAACCGGGTCGCTGGTGTCGGTGCCGGTGGGGCTGTGCACCGCAGAGCTGTCCCATGTCACGGTTGCGGTGTTGCTGCCGGTCGCAGCCACCGTCATCGACCCAGCGAAGGTGCAGGAGTAGGGCACGTCGACGGACTCACCCGCCGGCACGGCGACCGCCGTGGTGCTAGGGGTGCAGCTTCCGCCGGCGATGCCGGTCAGCGTGTCGGACAGAGTGGCGGTCACGGCCATGAAGGTGTTCGGGTTCGACACCGTGATGGTGCCACTGGCCGCGAAGGAGGAGTCGGCATACCCGTTCTTCGACACGGTCACGGTGAACGGGACGTCAACGACAGTGCCCGCGGGCACCGTGCCGTCGTAGGCACCAGCCGCCTTGGCGATCGTCCAGTCGTAGGTGCGCGTGTATGACGTGGAGACGCTCTTGGTCACCGTGAGGTCGGCGCCGCGGCAGACCTCGACGCTGGCCGAGTCGCTGTGGCCGGTCACGCTGGCGGTGTTGTCGAACCACTGGCAAGTGCCCGGGTTGGGGTTGGTCCACGTCGCGCTGACTTCATATGTTCCGCCCTCGGGCGCGTATGCCATTGCGGGGAGGCCCGAGGTCGCGTTCGGGTCGGTCACCTCCGTCGAGGAGCCGTTCTCCGTCGTCGGCTCGAGCCCAGCGAAGGTCGTCACTGCCGTGTTCACGGCCGTGCCACCCTTGACATAACCGCTGTCCGCCCAGGTCGCCGTGACCGTGTTGGTCATGGTCGCGGTGCCGGGGTTGCTGCTGAACGTGCAGGTGTAGTTGATGGTGGCATTGGCCCCGGCCGCCAGGCTCGTCGGCACCGGGTCGGTGATGCAGGTCGCGCCCGGCAGCGAGTCCGTCACCGTGAGACCGGTCAGGGCCACGGTGTTGGGGTTGTGCAAGGTGATAACACCCGAGACGGCCCACGCCGAGTCGGTCGAGGTCGGGGTCGCCGTCACCGTGTAGTTCGCGGTGGCCAGACCGGTGGCCGGGTCGGCATACACGCGGTCCTGTGTCGCGACCTTGTCGACGGACCAGGTCCAGTCCCTCGTGTAGGAGGGAACAGCGGTCTTGGAGACCCCGAGGGGAGCGCCGCCACAGACCGTCACGGTCTGGGAGGCCGGGTGGGCGGTGTCATCCCCGAGCCAGGCGTTGTTCGTGTAGTTCTCGCAGCCGGTGCCCGCTGTCTTGGTCAGGGCGTACGTGTAGGTCTGCGACGACGGGATGGTTGCGTCGGCCGTGCCCAGGAAAACCGGGTTGGCGGGGTCTGTCTTGTCATCTGTGACGGTGATGGTCTGCCCACTGGTGACGGTCGGACTGACCTTGCTGAAGTCCGCAGTCGCGGTCCCGCTTGCCGAGCCCGTCGTGCCGAACGGAGAACCAGCGGTCCAGGTGGCCGTGGCGGTGTTCGTCACCACGGAGCTCGGCATCGAGGAGTACGTGCAGGTGTAGTCGAAGGTCGCCGTCGCCCCCGCAGCCACGGTGAAGTTGGTCGTCGTCCCAGTGGTGATCACGCAGGTGCCACTGCCGGTGATCGAGTCGACCAGCGAGACAGCCGGGACGGGAACGGTGTTGGGGTTGTAGACCGAGATCGTGCCCGAAACCTTGAAGTTCGAGTCGTGCGCCGTCGGGGTCGCGGTGACCACGTAGTTGAAGGTCGCCGTCTCACCGGAGGCCTTGTTGATCGTCGTCTGGTCGACGGACTTCGCGATCGTCCACGTGTAGCTGCGGTCGTATGACGCCGTGGCCGTCTTCGAGACGACGAGGTCCTTGTAGCCGAACTTGTTCGTGTAGGTGCACGTGGTCGAGCCGCCGGAGACAACGCTGATCGTGGCCTTCCCACCGGCCAGCGATACGGTCGAGCTGTTGCCGCTTCCGTCAACGCACACAAGGTTCGTCAGAGTCCAGTCGGTCGTGGTCGACTCGACGACTGCCCACGCGCCTGGCGCCGCCTTGAAAGTCGTGGAGTTGGCAAGAGTGGGGTCCGCGTCGTCATCGAGAAGCAGCGTCTTGTTCGAGCCTGCGCCAGAAATGGCGAAGGTGAAGTCCTGTGCGCTGTCCGGGACGGCATCCTTAACGATGGTGATCGATCCGGCCAGAGTCAGAGCGCTCGCCTGCATCTGGTTGTCACGAGCTCCGATCGCGGAGCCGTCGAAGTCGGCAAGCGCAACGTGATACGGGGAACCGGGGATCGACGCCGCACCTTGACCTACGCCCCAGTCAAACTCAGCGGCGACGTGCGCACCGAACCAGAGCACGGCGTCACAGGTGGTGACTCCCTTGCTCGTCGCGCACATGGGCCCGGAGGAAGGGACGGTGAACTGAACCGTCAACTGCGTTTCGGAGTCTCCGCTGTAGGATCCGCTCGCCAGGGTCGGCCCGGTGAAGGAAGCAATCGAAGCACCGCGAGATACGAAGTAGCGCCCCGTCGCGGGGTCATTGGTCGTGTTCGGGTCGTCGGGGATCTGGGGAGACTGGACGTCAGCAGCACTGAGGCAGTTCGAGATGCCCTGGCACCGGTCCGTGTCCGTGATCCAGTTCTCGGAGTAGTTCCAGCGCGTGAGGTAGTCGTAGGCGTGCTTACCGCCCTTGGTCGTGCCGTAGCTGAAGGTGACCGAGTGGTTGCCGGGCGTGAGGCCGGTAAGCCACAGCCGCTGCACGGTGGCGTCGTCCTCGGCGTAGATCGAGTTGGCACCCTGGACGTTTGAGGGGATCCAGCGGCACCCGGTGTCTCCGGTCGGATACCCACTGCCAGCGTCGTTCGAGCACTGGTCGTAGCCGCCCACTGCCGAGTCAGTGAAGGAGGTCTTCAGCGTCCCTGTGGTCGCGCCGGTCGCGGTCGCGGTGTAGTTCGCGACGAACCAGGCGGGCAGGCTGAAGGTGTAGCTGAACGACCCAGTGTCGTTTGCCACCGGGTCTGCCGGCGCCGTGCCGGTCCCCGACGACAGCGACCAGGTCTGGCCGGCGTCGTCGTTGACGGTGATGTGGACGGACTCCCCGGACGCCCAGTTGTCACCGGTGAGCACCACGGTGCCACCCGGCGGGTAGTCCGCCTGATCGGAGACGAAGGTTGCAGGCCCGCTGGCGGCATACGTCGGGCTGGCGAAGCCGAGCATGGCCGCGATGAGGCTGATCACCGCCACCACTGCTGCGCGCGCCCACAGAGTGCGGGCCGGACGGGTGGTCGAGATCTCTGCTGCAAGCATGGCGGGGGCCCCTACTTCAGTCGTGCACGGACGGACTCCCCCGAGCCACATCACACCTTGCCGCAGTTAAGGCCCTCTTGACTCAGGAATCCGCTCACAATGTGCTCACGAATTGTGCGGAGCTGAACGACCCTGTCCGACGTGTCCCGTCACCTCCCAGCGACGTGAGCATCGATCGCGGCTGCCGGGCACTCCGTCGCACGATCTCCCTCGTCCCGCGCGTCGAATGTCCCCATTCTTGGGGTCAAGCGCGTGTGAGGAGCGCGACGAAATGGACACTGAGGTGGCCGACCCTCCCCTATGGTGGGGCCGAGCGAACAGGGGAGACATGGGCAGGATTGTCATCGCAGGCGACGAGTCGCCGCTCGCACAACAGGTCGAAGCGTGTCTGAAGACGCTCGGCCACCACACCTCGACCTTGACCGCTGCGCAGCGAGAACAGCTCCCCCGGGACCCCCTGCCGGACCTCGTCGTCGTCGTCTCGACGGACCATGCCGAGCTCCTCACGTGGCGTCAGGCGGTCCAGTCGGTCGGCGAGATCGGCCTGGTGGCGGTGAGCCGGCGCGACGAGGCCGACGAGATTCTCGCGCTGACCTGCGGGGCGGACGGAGTCCTCGACCTACCGCTGTCGGGCTCCTTGGTGCAGGCCCGCGTCGACGCGGTGATCCGTCGCGTCGAGAGGTGTCGCAAGGCGCTCTCGACCTACACCTTCGGCGGTATGTCGGTCGACCTCGGCCAGCGCCGGGTCGTCGTCGGGGACACCGTGCTGTCGCTGACCCGCATCGAGTTCGAGCTGTTGAAGCTGCTCGTCGAGAACCGCCCGCGGGTGATGAACCGCAGTGAGCTGGTCACCGCCGTCTGGGGCCAGTGGGCCGGCGACGACCACGTCCTGGAGGTGCATCTCAGCCGGCTGCGCTCGAAGGTCGTCCGCGCCGGCGGCCCTCGGCTGGCCCGGTCGACCCCGGGCGTCGGCTACAGCCTCGGGCTCGACGAGGCACCGGCGCGGCTCTGACCCCAGGCACAAGCCCCGGCATGCCGGGCGGGGACGACCCCCTCCGGGGCAGAGGAAGACCCCCCGCGTACCTGGAAGAGCTCGCCTACCCTTGCTGCATTCCTGCCCTGGGGGAGTTCGGTGAGGTACCACCACGCGGGGGGCTGCGGCCAAGTCTAGACGAGAGCGCGCTCAGACGTGCGCGGTGATCCTCCGGGACAGCTCATCGGTCCGGTCCGTCGCCAGGTCCATCGCCAGCGACGACACCGAGTCCCGCGCCAGGGGCGCCGCCGGGTCCGATGCCCGCTGCGAGTCGCACAGGGCACGGCCAAGGGCCACCCCGAGGATGAAGGTGCTCACCGGCGCCAGCGGCCGGGCCAGCCCGTGGGCGACCTGGCGGGACAGGTCGTGGATCGCGGCGACGTCGACCAGCGCGGCCGGGACGCCGAGGTCCGCGCACACGGCGTCGATCCAGCTCTGCCACTGGCGCTGCTCAGCGTCCAGGTCGTGGGTGGCTCTGCGCTCGTCGGTGGGGCTCATGGTGTCCATCGGTCCAGATCCTCCGGGGTGTCGATATCGGTGGTGATGCTGGCGGGGGCGGGAACAGCGCGCAGCCGCAGGCCGCCGAGCAAGGCGCCCATGGACCGGTCGGTCGGGTCGCCGAGGACGGCCGCGGCGCGGTCCAGCGCGCTGATGCGGTAGAGCCCGAAGAGCCACTGGAGCCGGCCGTCGGGCTCGGCCAGGCTCCACCCGTCGACGTCCGCGAGCTCGCCGTCGCCTTCGGCGGCCGCCCGCAGCAGGGCCACCCCCGCCGCAGCGAAGGGGAGGTCGCAGGCCAGGACGAGCACCACGGGCGCGGGCGCCGGCATACCGGCGGGAGGTTCTTCGGGGCCGGACGCGGCCCGCAGGGCGCGAACCCCGGCGACCACCCCGGCGGCGGGCCCACCGAAGGCAGGCTCCTCACGGGTGAGAAGCACCCCGGCGGGCACCGGCCCGTCGCCGACGACGACTACATGCTCGGCCCCCGACACGGCGTCGAGGACCCGGTCGAGCAGGGCGCGTCCGGCCACCGGGACGGCGCCCTTGTCCACGCCACCCAGCCGGGAGCCGCGGCCCCCGGCCAGGACGATCGCGTCGTGGCGGATCACCCCACGCGCTCCCAGCCACGCTGCGGCGCCCGGGTGCCCATGACCCGCACGGCGCGCGGCTCCCGGGACCGGTAGACGATGTACGGCCGGGTGAGGTAGCCCACCGGCGCCGAGAAGACGTGGACCAGCCGGGTGAACGGCCACATGGCGAAGAGCAGGAAGGCGAGCAGGGCGTGCAGCTGGAAGCCCAGCGGCGCGCCGACCATCAGGGCCGGCTTGGGCCCGAAGGCGAAGATGCTGCGGAAGTATGGCGAGACCCCGTCGCGGTAGTTGTACTCGCCGCCGAACTGCAGCAGCGACCCCGCCACGGTGTTCCAGATGCCGAGGATGATGACGGCGCCGAGGACGGCATACATCGCCTTGTCGTTGGTCGTCGTCGCGCTGAAGACCGGTCCGGTCATCCGCCGACGGTAGATGAGGATGAGCAGCCCCACCACGGCGGCCACCCCCGCGGGGATGCCCGCGGCCAGCGCAATCACGTGATAGGTATGCCGGCTCAGCCCGATCGCGTCGGTCCACCCCTGCGGGAGGACCAGCCCGATGAGGTGACCCCCCACGACCCCGAGCATCCCGAAGTGGAACAGCGGCGACCCGATCCGCAGCAGCCGGTCCTCATAGAGCTGGCTGGACCGGGTGGTCCAGCCGAACTTGTCGTAGTGGTAGCGCCAGTAGTGCCCGACGACGAAGGTGGTCAGGCACATGTACGGGAAGATGACCCACAGGAAGGTCGTCATCGGTCGGCTCCAGCTGCTGAGTAGGCGTCGAGTGGGGCGAGCACGGAGGGCGGCCCCGCGGGGTCCAGATAGTCGGGCAGCGGGTTGAGCCGTGGGTCCATCGCGTAGGGGGCCAGCCCGACGTCCTCGGAGGGCGGACCCTGCTCGATGAGCCTGGCCACCGCCTCGGCGTCCTCGCCGACCAGCTCGGGCAGGGTGCGGCTGATCGCGACGACCGCGTCGGCCCACGGTGACCCCTTGTCCTGCAGGGCCATCCGCAGGACCTCCAGGCTGGCCCGGTAGCCGTTGAGGATCGTCCACGCGGTGTCGACGTCAGCCGTCGCCCCGAACTCGAGGACGACCCCGAGGTGGTCGGGCAGCTCGCCGCTGGTCAGCTCGACGCCCGCGCGCCGGTAGGCCTGCTTGAGCTGGACCAGGGCCAGGCCCCGCTTGCGGGTGTCTCCGGTGGTGAAGTACGTCAGGTAGAGACAGCCGCGGCGGGTGTGGTCGAAGGTCTCGACATACTCCCGCTGCAGCTCGGTCAGCGGGGTGGCCGCGAGATGGTCGGTGAGCCGGTTCACCGGCTCGGCGAGGTATGCCGGCAGCTCCCCTGCCGCCCGCCGCGCCAGGTCCAGCCGGGCCACCAGGGTGGGGCTCGGGTAGTCCAGGAGCAGCGAGCAGACCTGCCAGGCGATGCGCAGCTGCTCGTCGGGGAACCGGTCCTGGGCGGCCGTGCGCTTCCGGCGGCCGAACATCAGCCGTCCCTCCGCTCGGTCGGGAACATGCCCTGGGGGATGCCCTTGCCGTCCCAGGTCAACAGGTTGACCCGGCCGCTCTTGCTGCCCCCGCCGACCAGCTCGCCGTCGGAGGTCTCAGCCGCGCGGGCCTTGAGGACCCGCAGGTTCTCGATCGCGACCGGCGTGAGCGGGCCGGAGCCCTCCCCGACCGGCCCGGAGCCGCCCATGCCGACCCCGCCGTCCCCGTCGAGCGCGCACTCGGTGGCGAGCTCCTCGAGGGCGTGCGCCTGCTCGGCGTGGGCGGTGGGGATGACATAGCGGTCGGCATACTTCGCGATGGCGAGCAGCCGGAACATCTCGTAGAGGTCCTCCTCGGACATCCCCACCGCTTCGGCCATCGCCGGGCCGGGCTCGCGGCCGATGGTCCGCTCCCGCATATAGGACCGCATGGCCGCCAGCCGCCGCAGCGACGTGTCGACCGGTCCGGTGTCGCCGGCGGCGAAAAGGTTGGCGAGGTACTCGACCGGGATCCGCAGGGTGTCGATCGCGGCGAAGAGGTTGCCAGCGTCCTCGGCGTCGTGCCCGGTGTCGCGGATGACGTCGACGACCGGGGACAGCGGCGGGATGTACCAGACCATCGGCATGGTGCGGTACTCCGGGTGCAACGGCAGGGCCACCTCGTACTTGCTGATGAGCTTCCACACCGGCGACCGCTCGGCGGCCCGGACCCACTCCTGCGGGATGCCGGCGTCGCGGGCGGCCTGCTGGACCTCCAGGTCGTCAGGGTCGAGGAAGCAGGCCCGCTGGGCGGCATACAGGTCGGTGTCCTTCTCCACCGACGCGGCCTCGAGGACCTTGTCGGCGTCATAGAAGACCAGCCCGATGTACCGAAGCCGCCCGACGCAGGTCTCCGCACACACCGTCGGCAGGCCGACCTCGACGCGCGGGTAGCAGAAGGTGCACTTCTCGGCCTTACCGGTCTTGTGGTTGAAGTAGACCTTCTTGTATGGGCAACCGGAAATGCACATCCGCCAGCCGCGGCAGCGGTCCTGGTCGACCAGGACGATGCCGTCCTCGGTGCGCTTGTAGATCGCCCCGGACGGGCACGATGCGGCGCACGACGGGTTGAGGCAGTGCTCGCAGATCCGCGGGAGGTAGAACATGAAGGTCTTCTCGAACTCGAAGGTGACCTTGTCCTCGATGCCCTTGAGCATCGGGTCCTTGACCGCGTGGGTGCGCGAACCGCCGAGGTCGTCGTCCCAGTTCGCCGACCAGGAGACATTCATCGGCTTGCCGCTGATGATCGAATACGGTCGGGCAACCGGGAAGTTCTTCTGCGCCGGGGCCTTGAGCAGGATGTCGTAGTCGTAGGTCCATGGCTCGTAGTAGTCCTGCAGGGACGGCATCTTCGGGTTGGAGAAGATCGAGAAGAGCTTGGAGAACCGGCCGCCGGCGCGCAGCTTCAACCGGCCGGTGGCCGTCCGGACCCAGCCGCCCTTCCACTCCTCCTGGTCCTCGTACCCGCGGGGATAGCCGAGGCCCGGCCGGGTCTCGACATTGTTGAACCAGACGTACTCGGTGCCGGCGCGGTTGGTCCAGGCCTGCTTGCAGGTGACCGAGCAGGTGTGGCAGCCGATGCACTTGTCGAGGTTCATCACCATCGCCAGCTGGGCCATGATGCGCATCAGTACTGCACCTCCTGGTTCGCGCGGCGGCGGATCATCGTCACTTCGTCGCGGTTGTTCCCCGTCGGGCCGATGTAGTTGAAGAAGTAGGCGAGCTGCGCGTAGCCGCCGATGATGTGGGTCGGCTTGATCATGATCCGGGTCAGCGAGTTGTGGATGCCGCCCCGGCGGTTGTTGGTCTCGGTGAGCGGCACGTCGACCATCCGGTCCTGCGCGTGCGGCATGTAGATCGTCCCCTCGGGCATCCGGTGGGTGACGATGGCGCGACACGCGACGACGCCATTGCGGTTGACCAGCTCAACCCAGTCGTTGTCCTTGATCCCGACCTTGTCGGCGTCGGCGTCGGACATCCAGATCGTCTGCCCACCGCGCGAGAGCGAGAGCATGTAGAGGTTGTCCTGGTACTCGCTGTGGATCGACCACTTGTTGTGCGGGGTGAGGTACCGGACCGACACGCTGCGCTGCCCGTGGGACTCCGACTCACCCCCGATCGGGGTCTCGCCGAACAGCGTGGTCATGTTGAGCGGCGGTCGGTGCACCGGGAGGGCCTCGCCCATGCCGATGACCCAGTCGTGGTCGAGGTAGAACTGCTGTCGACCGGTGAGGGTATGGAAGGGCTTGAGCCGCTCGATATTGATGGTGAACGGGCTGTACCGCCGCCCGCCGGACTCCGAGCCGGACCACTCCGGGGAGGTGATGACCGGGACGGGGGCGACCTGGGTGTCGGCGAAGGTCACCTGCTTGCCCTGGTGCTCGGCCGCGAGGTCGTGCAGCTGGGTGCCGGTCCGCTTCTCGACATTCTTGAAGCCGTGGGTCGACAGGTGCCCGTTCGTCGTCGCCGACAGGTGGAGGATGGCGTCGGCGACATGGACATCGCTCTTGAGCCTGGGCTGGCCGGCACCCGCGCCGGTCTTGGCCACCCCGTTGCGTCGGCGCAGCAGCTTGATCTCGCGCTTGACGTCATACGGCACGCCCTTGGTGAGCATGCCGACCTTTTCCATGAGCGGACCGATCGAGGTCATCTTCTGGAAGGTCGCCGGATAGTCGCGCTCAGCCACCGCGAGCACCGGCATGGTCCGCCCGGGCACCGGCTCGACCTCGCCAGTGCGCCAGTCCTTGACGACCCCGTGGACCGTGGCCAGCGCCTCGGGCGTGTCATGCCATAGCGGCTTGGCGACGACATCGGTCCGGGTGCCCAGGTGGTCGACCGCGAGCGAGGAGAACTTCTTGGCGATCGCCTTCCAGATGCCCCAGTCGGTCCGGGCCTCCCAGGGCGGTGCGATGGCCGGGCTGAAGGAGTGGACGAAGGGGTGCATGTCGGTG
>WBZP01001797.1_pt1 | contig 25635 bp, 21 predicted proteins | sample 5204301 | NCBI WGS metagenome assembly WBZP01 (sample SAMN12412401, study PRJNA552823) | activated sludge metagenome | isolation source: activated sludge from nitrification reactor of wastewater treatment plant... | place: USA: Pennsylvania | collected 2017 | reverse complement strand
CTTCTCGACGGGCGTGATCTTATCGGGCTTCAAGTCGCGGTGATAGACGTTCTTTTCGTGGGCCGCACACAGTGCCGAGGCAATCTGCCGCGCCAGCCGCATGATCTCTGGCAGCGGCGGCATGCCCTTCGACTTCTGCCGCTGGCTCAGCGTCTCGCCCTTCAGGTACTCCATGACGAGATACGCGGTCCCGTCAGGAAGCTGGCCATAGTCCGAGATCTGGACGACGCACGGGTGATCGATCAGGTTGACCGCACGCGCCTCATTAAAGAAGCGAGCGCAAATGCCAGGGTCTTGCGCGTACTTCGGGTGAAGGATCTTGATGGCAACCCGGCGACCGATGGGATCTTGAACGGCTTCATACACCGCTCCCATTCCACCTTCGCCCAGCTTGCGAATGACCTGATATGGACCAAAACGATCGAGAGACACTTTGCGGCTCTTACTTGCCACTATACCGGCTTGGGGTTTCTTTGTCGCTCATCTTGTGTTTTTGGGCTTACTAAAACATCGTTATGAGAAACCAGGCGCTGATTGGGTCCGCTGTCGAAGCGGGTGGAGGGCGCTTCCGTTGACTGGCACAATGTCGGTAGCTGTGAGCGGCGGGCGAAGCTGATAGGGTAGGGGGCCATGAGTCAGCAGGTCGGTATGTTCGGTCAGAAGGTAGGCGGCTTCTTGGTGTGGGTGGCGCTGACTTTTGTGGCACTGGCTTCATTACGGGCCGGCCCGGAGCTGCGCAGTCGTGAGTGGGCGATCGGCGAGTTTAAGCCGCCACCGCGCTGGGAGGTGACGCCTCGCGAACGTCCGAGCTACCCACAGCTTATTGCGTGGGCGAGTCGAGGCGATGGCAGCGAGCGAGCGGTGATTAGCCTGGTGGGCAAGCGGGTTTCACCGGGCACAACCGTGCGTGAGCTGTTGTCGGATGCCTCGGCGATCAAAGGCTGGCCGCGAGTGGACAACGTGCGGGTACAGATTCTGTCGACGCTCGGTTGGAGCACGGGCTGGACTGGAAACTTGCGGCTTCAGGTCGATGCGGTCCTGACAGCGACGGAGCGGGAGCGTGCCCAGGTGGTGCGGCAGTATCTGTTCTTAAATGGACCGATCGCGTACACGATGACGCTGGTTGCACCGTTGGAGCAGGCGACTGCCCGGCTGCGTGATCTGGATGACACGGCATCGAACTTGGTGCCACTGGACAGCTCAGCACACGCGGCCGCTCAGGCCACTCCTCCGGCTCCGGCGCGTACGATTCCTGATGCTGGCACCGCACCGGATATGCGCTGAGAGCGACCAGCGCAGCGGGCAAACTGAGAAATCGACAGGCATACACAGGAAACCCTTGCGATGGGTCGGCCCACATTGGTAGCGTTTCGCGCATCATGAGCACGTCCCGCACCCTCTTTTCGCTCGCCTTGGTCGCGCTTGTGGCAAGCACCACCGGCTGCGACACGCTGCGTGCTCGTGCGCGCGCACAAAAAGGCGTGGAAAAGTACCGCGACGGGGAAATTGCCGAGGCCGCTAAGCTGTTCCGCGAGGCCGCCGAGATCGACTCGACCGTCCCTCCCATCATCATCAACCGGGGCTTTACCCATCTGGCGCTCTACCAGCTCAGTCCGCGAACCAAAGAAGGCCAAGAAGCGGCCAACATCGCGGTGCAGTCGTTCCGCCAGTACATGGAGATGCCCAAGCTCAAGCCGGAGCAGCGTCAGCGCGCACGCGACTACCTGCTTCAGACCTTCGTGGACGCGAAGAAGTACGACGAAGCGGTCGACTTCTTTAAGCCACAGGTCGAGCGCGACAACCCCGACGTCGAAGCGCTGACGATCCTTGGCAACATCGCCAAGAGCATCGGCAAGCTCGATGCCTGCCGGATGTGGCTGGAGCGACGCGTCAAGGCGAACCCCAAGGACACCGATGGCTACGTGTCCTTGGCGATCATGACCTGGGATGAGCTGTGCGCGGACTCGCAGTGTCGCACGGCGATGGAGCTGCGGCGTAACCAGCTTCAGATGCCCTGGGCGGATCGCATCGCCAAGGCGAACCAGGCGCTCGATTTGATCGAGTTTGCTCGTCAGCTATCACCGCAGGCACCAACACCGGCCATTTACGGCAACCTGCTGCTTCGTGAGCGTTCCTACGCGCAGCCGAATGACGAGCTAAAGCGGCAAGACTTGGAAGATGCCGGCAAGCTCCTCCAGCTTGCGCTCGCCATGCAGAAGGCAGCGACTCAGGCGGCAGCGGCCGCAGCGGCGAACCAGGCCGGGGCAGCCGCCAAGCCCGGTGACGCCGCTAAGCCAGCGGAAGCCGGTAAGCCGGCCGAGGCCGCGAAACCAGCCGAGCCCGCCAAGCCAGCCGAGGCCGCGAAACCAGCCGAGCCCGCCAAGCCAGTTGAGCCCGCCAAGCCGGCCGGTGCTGCTGCTAGTCCGCCGACTAGTCCAACGGTTCCGAAAGCTCTGACGGCACCCGTGGCACCTCCGACGCCTGCGGCTGTAGCGCCTGCTGCCCCAACGGCACCAGCGGTGGCGGCACCCCCGAAAAAGCAGAAAAAGAAGGCCGCTGAGCCCGCTTCTGATCTGCCGCCCCCGGCGGATGCGCCGTTTGCTGGCGGAGCCCCGAGTCCCGAAAAGAAGGAATCACCGCCTCCCGCGAAGGAGGAAGGTAGCCCGGCTGCGACGGAGAAGCAGTGATGTTTGATCGCTACGTACAAGACAAAAGGCGTAAGCGCCCACTGCTCTATGCAGCTTTCGTCGTTTCGACGGCGATTGAGGCCGGTGTGCTTATCTTTTTCATCATCTACTCGCTCATTCACGTCGAGGAGGTGCAGCCGCCACCGTTGACGGTGCAGTTCTTTGCGACTACACCGCCGCCGCCGCCGCCGCCACCGCCACCGAAGTCGTCGAGCAAGCCGAAGACGCCGCCCAAGGTGGTCAAACCAGTCGTTCAGCCGACGGAGGTGCCGAAGTTTATCCAGCCCAAGCTAGAGCCCGATCCTCCCGAGGAGAAGGACACTGGTGGGGGTTCGGATGGCGTGCCTGGTGGTGTGGAAGGTGGTGTTGCGGGTGGAGTCGTTGGGGCACCGCCGCCGCCACCGCCGAAGGAAGAGCCGAAGCCGCCACCCAAGCCAAAGGTGGTTCCAGCCATCCGCATCCGCAGCGAGAAGCTATCGGGTGAAGATCCTCACCTTCCTGCGGTCGTGAAGGCACAGCGCCGAGGCAGCGGTATGGTCATGGGGGCTTATAAGATGTGCATTGGCCTCGATGGCTCGATCTCGGACGTCGATGTCGTGACCAGCATCGCTGGTGCGGACGACTCGATCGTCGAGGTGCTGCGAACCTGGCGTTATAAGCCACAACAGATTCCGGTCTGCTTCATTCAGAACCTACAGTTCGTGTTCGAGTAAGCGTGCCGCGACCTAGCTAAGTTACCCCGGGAAACGAGGAACAACATGGAACAAGGAATTAGTTTTAGCCCGAAGGCGATATGGGACTCGACGTCCGTCGCCGGTAAATCCGTCATCATCGTGCTCGCCATCATGGGGATCTACATGTTGGCCGTGAGCATCGAGCGCTGGATTACCTTCTCTCGTGCGAAGCAGCGGTCGCTGCAGTTTGTGTTCGCGCTCCAGAAGAAGCTGGCGGATCGTGACATCAAGGGCGCACTTAGCCTCGCCCAGGTCAAGCCACAAGGTCCGATTGCGATCGTGATCGAATCGGCGCTCCACGAGTACATCGACGGTCTGCAAGCCCTCAAAGCGATTGGTCCTGACGAGATTGGTGACTTTGATCTCCTCGACGCCGTAAACCGTGCCATCGATCGTGTCAAAGAGCGTGAAGTTGCGGATCTAAAGAAGGGACTTGGCGGTCTGGCCACCATCGCTTCTGCTGCACCATTCGTCGGTCTTCTTGGAACCGTTATCGGCATCATCACCGTCTTTGCAACCATGTCGACGAAGGGCGCTGGCGGTATTGCGGCTGTGGCTGGTGGTATCGGTGAAGCACTCGTCACCACGGCATTCGGTCTTTTGGTCGCAATTCCGGCGGTTATGGTGTTCAACTTCTTCACCAACGCCATTGACGAGTTCGTCGTGGACATGAACGAAACGAGCAGTGAGCTGGTGTCGTTCATCCTGCGCGAGGGGCGCCGAGCCGCCTAGCAGTACCCGTGCGGTGTTCCGCCGGCTCATGGACGAAGGACCAACGATGTCCGACTTGGATGAACTGCTCAAAAATCCTCCTCGGTTGCCCCCGCGGAAGCACAAGCGGCATGGTCGACATGCTGTAAAAAACGCATCGATCCGATCCGAGATCAACGTGACGCCATTGGTCGACGTCGTGCTGGTGCTCCTCATCATCTTCATGGTCGTCACGCCGATGATCACCCGAGGTATGCCCGTTGAGCAGCCGGTGACTCGCCATCACGACAAGAAGAACGACTCCGGCGAGCAAATCGTCGTGTCGATCACTTGTGAAGGCGGAAAAATGGGCGCGATCCACTGGGAGTGCGCTCAGTCCCGGATGTTCGTGGGCTCAGATCCCGCAACGGACGAGACGCTGGGAGACCTTGTGCAGAAGGAAATGCGCAAGGGCTCTGGCGGTCGTGAGGTCCACATCAAAGGGGATCGCCGTGCTTCTTACGGTGCGGTGCGTCACGCCATGGAGCTGGTCAACGCCACCGGCGTGCCGCAGGTTCACCTTGGCTCCGAAGAGTACAAGGAGGCGAATTAGCCATGTCATTTGCAGCAGGCGGCAAAGGCCCGCGCTCTGACATCAACGTCACTCCGCTCATTGACGTCGTGCTGGTGCTCCTGATCGTATTTATGGTCATGGTGCCGAAGCTCTTGAACCAGACGTCGGTCGACGTTCCGCCCAAGGCACCGGCCAGCATGAACGAGCCACCGCCATCGTCGGATCAGCTCGTGGCCACGGTAGCGGAAGACGGACGTGTTGCGATCAATGGCGAGGCGATCCCGATCGACGGACTGGCCGATAAAGTGCGTACGCTGCTTCAGAATCGAGCCAAAAAGATCATCTTCTTCAATCCCGACGATGCCGCTCCCTATGGTGACGTGGTCAAGGCCATGGATATCTGCCGTGGCGCTGGGGTAAAGACGCTTGGCATCATGACCAAGTGACGACCGTTCGTCGTTCATTCCCTCCCATTGCTGTTCCCTGACCGCTAAGTCATAGACTCCATCGACCACTTCCCCCGTCTCGTCGGTGTTTCGAGCGAGCGCATCAACGTGGCCATGTAGTCGCTGCGCGGGATGAGCGCAAATCCGAGCCGTTCCAGGTGGGCGTTCATCACCTGCCCGTCCACGAGATCAAAGCCCCACGCGGCCAATTGCTCACATAGCCGAACCATCGCGACCTTGCTGGCGTCGTCCGTCTTGGCAAACATCGATTCGCCGAAAAACATTCCACCGAGCGACACCCCGTAGAGTCCGCCGACCAGCTCGCCATCGAGGAACGTCTCGACCGAGTGGGCAAAACCGGCTTCGTGGAGGGCGATGTAGGCTTCGATCATATCGGGCAAAATCCAGGTTCCCGACTCGTGGCGACGAGGAATCTTGGAGCAAGCGGCGATCACCTGCGGAAAGACTGTGTCGATTTTCACCTGATACGGGCCACGCACAACGACCTTGCGCAGGCTGCGTCCGACGTGAAGTGAGTCGGGACGGATGACGGCGCGTTGATGCGGTGCGAACCATAGGAGCGGCATGCCCTCGCTCGGCCACGGAAAGATCCCTGATGCATAGGCGATCAGCAGTCGCTCGAGCGAAAGATCACCACCGACGGCAAGCAGGCCATCTCGGTTTGCCAGACTGACCGGCGGGAAGACAGGCTCGGTCGGGAGCCAGATGGGAGTCCGTAGTCGTGCCAAGCGGCAAGATGGTGCCTTCACGACTCGCGCTTGGCAATGGGGAGCGTCCGAAGACGCGATTGGGAGGAGGGGCGGGCGGTACAGCCAGCGGGCTGGGCGCTTGCTATTCGTCGGGCAGGTTCTCTTTGGCGATCTTGCGGATCTTGGTCGAGGCGTTCACCGAATCGACCCACGCTTTGTCGAACTGCTCGAGGTCGTCCTTCTTCGACTCTTTGGTCATCTTGCGCAGGCAGGTTCCCCAGGCCTGGCTCAGACGATCGAAGTCGGGGCTGAACTTGGTGAAGGTCGCCTTGAACGTCGCTGGGGTCTTGGTCGGAATTTCCTGCGCCTCGGCGATGCAGGTATCACGGACCTTGGCGAGGAACTCGGTGTCGGTCTTCCAGCCCTTGGCCTTGTTCTCGGTGCACTTGCTGGCGAGGAACTCGAGCAATTCCTGACCGTCCTTCATCTTGTCGAGGTTCGGGACGGCGCAGTGGATGAACTTGTCGTACTGCCACGCGGCGGGATCGGCCTTGTTCGGGTTGTCGGTGGTGCTCCAAGTGTCACCCGATGCGGTGATCTTGTTCTCGCGCTGCTTTGTCTCGACGCGCTTGCCGGCGCCCTCGGCCCAGGTGTTGAGGGTGTTGGCCAGTCCCGCGAGCGCTTTGCCGTACTCATCGAGCGCCGACTCGTACGGTGCCGGGGCGGGCGGCGAAAAGTCGCGGATTTTGCGCGAAGCATCGAGCGCCTTTTTGACGCACTCGTTGGCGACTTTTTCGGGGAAATTCTTCGGATCGGCATACAAAGCGGCCTCGAGCTGACCGTTGAGCTGCTCGGGCTGGTTGAACCGTCGACCGTCGCCTTCTTTGCCGAACAGGCAGCGCCAGAACGCGTTGACCGTGTTCTTTTCATAGTCCTGAAGCTGTTCTAGAAACGCGACGTGTACTTTGCGTTCCTCCCGCTTCTTTTGGCTACGAAAGGCGAGAAAGCCGAGGACCGCCACCACCGCAATTCCAATTGCGAGGTACGCTGGCCACGGTAGCCCTTTCTTTTTCAGCTCAGCACCCGGATCGTAGCCAAACGCGCTACCGACCCCGGGCAAGTTCGCAAGATCTTCCTGCTTGTCACCGTCCAGTTGGCTCATGGTCCCCATCTTTGATCGGTGCGCTTGGCCTTGTGAAGCCTGTTTTCAGACTTCGCCATTTTCGTCGCTGGAGCAATTGTTCAAACAGTCCTGTATCTTCGCGACATGCTTGACGATCGAGACCGCCATCGCGTTTGATGTTCGGTAATCTGTGGCCGGATGGGCTGGTATGGAACGGCCGGTCCGGTCACCTCAACCACAACGAAGGAATGGTCATGAGCAGCAAGGTGAAGAGCTTTTTTCGTGCAGCGAGTGTCTCGGCGGCCCTGCTTCTGGGCGCAATGACGGCGGGCGGCTGTGGTCCGGCGTGGACGATTGTGAAGCAGGCGGCCCCGAGCCCGTTCAACGCGCAGTCGGCGTTTGCCGTTGAGCCGATCGCTTATGAGGGACTGAAGGTTGGTGGCAAGGCTGAATCGGACTACCTCGCGGAGAAGAAGCCCGAGCAGGTCGAAGCGTGGCGCACCGATCTGGGCAAGCTCAACCAGGCGTTTGCCGACACCTTGGTCAAGGAATCGAAGGGTCTGACCGTTTCGGTGGGTCCGGCTGCTGCTCCAGGTCCGTACTCGGTCAAGCCGATGGTCAGCTACATCGAGCCGGGCGTGTGGGCCGCCGTCGTCAACATTCCGTCCGAGGTCCGCATGACCCTCCGCATCGTCGATGCCCAGGGCGCGGTGGTCGATGAGGTTGCCACCTCCGTCAAGTACGCCACCGGCAACATCATGGGCGTGCCGGTCAACGTCAGCGTCACCGAGCGTCTGAACGAGTGCGGCAAGATCCTTGGCGAGTCCGCCGCCAAGTACCTCAAGACCCGCGCCAACGTGAAGTAGTTCCCCGCAGAGCCCAGCGTCGGTTGGGCTCGCGTCCGTCCCGGCGGAATCTGCTGCGCGAGAGGTCTCGTGCCGCGACTACGAATTCTTGGTCGGAGCAGCCATCACAAATGGGTCGGCCAAGATTTCTCGCCGACTACAGCCTTGCAGAAACACCTGCTTGCGCAGCGCGTTGACGAGCCCGGCATCACCACACAAAAAGACGCGATAACCACCGAGCTTGGCAAAGCGCGTACGGATCACTTCGTCCAGCGGCGATACCACACAGTCAGTCGTGCCTGCCATCGGAGAAGACACCATCCCAGGCGGATCCTCGCCGAGCACGACCGGAAGGTAGGTCAGGTTGGGGTGTTGGGTCGCCAGTGCCGCAAGCTCATCGCGGAGATACAACCCGCTCGGGAATCTCGCCCCGTGGAGCAGCGAGATCGGTCCGCTGTGGTGTTGCTGGAGTGCCTCGCGGACCACACCGAACAGAGGTGCCAGTCCGGTGCCAACCCCACAGAGCAGCAGCGGCTGAGTGGGTCGCCCTGAGACATAAAAGCACTCGCCGGCAGGACCGCGCAACTGGGCCGTGGAACCAACTGCAACCTCGCGTAGCCACGAGGACATTCGCCCGTCAGGAAGGATGCGCACGTGGAGTTCCAGAAACGGATCGAGGCTGGGCACCGACGCGAGCGAATACGAACGAGTCAGTCCACCGCCAAGCAAATTGACGTATTGACCGGGTTGATAGGGAAACGGCACTTCGCTCATATATCGAAGTCGCAGCACCGTCGATGAAAGCCACTTCCTTTCAATCAGCACGACCGGAACCAGCAGCGAGTCGCTGTCATCCATCGTCACCGTTAGATCCTCGGCCGGCTTGGCCACGCACGACAGAAAGTAGCCTCGTGCGCGCCACGAGTCCTTTAGTCCCTGCTGCGCGTTGGGCGGTGGCGTGCCTTCGGTCGCTCGCAGCAGGCATGACTGACAGACTCCGCTGCGGCAGGAGTTCGGGACGGGGACTCCCTCTGCCAGCAGCTTTTCTAGGACGGTTTCTCCCTGTAGTTCAAATACACATTGGCCATGCCTAATTCGAGCCATCGCAGTATTTTGCCAGGGTTGACTACGTCGCGACAGACAGTCCGTCGATGGCATGCGCAATTTTTGACTTCCGTCGCCGGCCAAGTAGAAACGGCTGCATGTCTTTGTCTTCGCCCAAGCCGATCGGTCTGCCGAGCGCGGCCAAACGCTTGCAGCGACGGCTGAGTCGACAGATCGGGGTGCTGTCTAATGAGACGGCGACGCTCGATATTCGGCTGACCAATAACCACTCGACGATGCTGTCGGTGAGACGAGAGCCGGGGCGCTATCGGCTGCGGCTGCATCACATGTTTGTCGCTGCCTCGGCACAGGTGGTGGCCGCGCTCGGTCGCTACGTCATTCATCCGGAAGCGGAAGCTTCGGCCACCCTGGATGCCTTCATTGCCGAGCGGTCGGCGGCACTCAAGCCGGTCCGGGATGTCTCGCTACGACGACCCCGTATCATCGAGAGACCGGGTGGACAGCACCACGACCTAAAGGCGATCTTCGACGAGATCAACGCAGGTTATTTCGCCGGCACCATCGATGCCAAGATCACCTGGGGACGACGCAAGCGGTGTCCCGATCCAGCGCGGCTCCACAAGACGCTGACGATGGGCTCGTACTCGGTGGAAGATCGGCTGATTCGCATTCATCCCACGCTCGATCGTCCCGACGTGCCGCTTTATTACCTCGCCTGGATCGTCTACCACGAGATGCTGCACCAAAAGCACGGCATTCCCGAACTGGGAGGCCGTCGCTGTTATCATCCTCCGTCGTTTCTTGCCGAGGAGCGCTTGTTCGACGAGTACGAGCGAGCCCACCGCTGGGAGCGTCAGCATCAGCACCGGCTGCTCATGTATTGACCGGTTCGGCACGTTGGGCGGAGTTGGGGGTTGGCAAGGGGTGGAAGGGTCGCAGTTTTCCGGGCATCATAGACACAACATGCAGCGTGCGATTCAAACGGCCGGTGTGCGAAAGGGACTCGCCCAGCTTTTCGGACGGGCGCTGTGCGTGCTGACGATGGGCTCGGTCGGGCAGGTCGCGATCGCGGAGGAAGAAGTACCAACCCCGTCGCAGCATGTGCCACTCGAGGCCTTCTACGATGTGCTCCGTGAGCAAGGTACGTTTATCGAGACGGACCGCTATGGCACGGCGTTTTGTCCTCATCCCGATGTGGTCGGAGCAGACTTTCAGCCGTACCGTCGGGGCCACTGGGTCATGACCGAGTACGGCTGGACCTTCACCAGCGACTTGAAGATGAGCTGGGTGACGGATCACTACGGTCGCTGGGTCGAGGCAGGCCTGCAAAACTGTGCGTGGGCGTGGATTCCCGGTGGGGATTGGGGACCGGCGTGGGTCGATTTTCGCGTTGGTGAAAAGGTCGTTGCGTGGCGTCCGCTGCCGCATCAAGGGCCCAAGGTTTCGCTCAAGCTGCCCGCCGCCAAGTCGTTTCCGCGCTTCAATCTGCCGGACGTGACCCCGAGTGATTCGGCGTATGTGGTGGTCCGAGAAAATGAATTTCAGGCCAAGCGGCTCGACTATGTGGCGTTGAGCGGGGTGCCGCAGTACAGCGCGCTTCGTGAAACCGAGCCGGTGCGCGATCTGCGGGCCGGACTGCATTCCTACGAATACGACGTGATGGTGGCTCGGCGGGAACTGCAGCGGCGGAATCAAGCCGTGGCTCAGGATGCGACCGGCAGGCCCGCTACGGGCTCTGGCGTGGCTCAACGTCAGACGGCGAGTGGCTCGGCAAGTGATGGTTCAGAGCCAGCGCAGCGGCGCCGCAAAGGAGATCCGTCGGCAACGGCGGCAGCCGGGACGGTGCGGGCCGGTCTACCTGGCGCGGAGCTACCGAAGAACCCGGCGGCGCGGGAAAAAATGCCGCTTACGGGTGGTCAGCCCGGTGACAATCCTCCGAGCCGGACCAGCGTCTCCACCGGCAGCAGCGCCGGCAATCCGGGTGAGTTTAGCGGCGTCAAGGTTCTCGATTGGGGTAAGCCCAAGGTGGCCGAGCCGCCAAAGACTACGGTTCGTGACCTCAACCGCACGTTGACCCCACCGCCACCGTCGAAGCCAGCGGCCGCACCGAAGCCATAGTCTCCACGACAACCGTCGTTACGTTTTGCCAAGCTGCGGCAGCACTGCGAGCAGCTTCACGAGCTCGGCCTCTGACAGCGCCGCCAGTTGGGCCAGTACAGATTCTTTCACCGTCGGTGTTCCCTCATTTGGGTTCGTGCCGTGCGGCGCTTGCGTGAGCAGACCACTTACTTTGCGAATGCGCGTATTTTCGATCGCACCGGGGCGGACGTAGTGGAGGGCGGTGACTCCAAAGCTGCCGTGACCGAGCTGAGCGGCGATCTCTTGGCTCGTCCGACCCGCTTCTACCGCCAGCGATGAGTGTAAACCACGCAAGCTGTGGGGACAGACGAGGGGCAGGTTGAGCTTTTCGCAGTAGCGTCGTAGTCCTTTCCACATCCACGCTTGGCTGTGACCGTTCTCGCCACCGAAGACATACGAATCGGCAGGCTTTCCCACCACCAGGTGCCGGAGTAGGTCGGAAAGGGATTCGGGCACCTCGAGTCGCCGCCGAGCGTTTTCGGTTTTCCCCGATGGAATCACCAGCACTCGTCCGCCGTCATCGAGATCGCGCACCCGTCTGCGCAGCACTTCGCTTGTACGTAGCCCGAGAAGAACCTGCAACAACAGCGCTGCCGCAAGCTCATCGCCTTGTCGCGCATCGGTGATGAGGGTCTGGCTCAGCTTGCGGGCTTCGTCGAGCGAGAGCTGAGGCTTGCCGCGTCGTGGTTTGCCGACCGGTTTCACCAGCGCAAACGGGTTTTGGTGGACGAGGTTGTGTTCGATCGCCCAGCGGTACAGCTCTTTGGCACGCTTGAGGGCCGCATGATGGGTCGCTGCCGCAAAGCGTTCACCCAAAGACTCGTAGAGTTGCTGCGCCTCAGTTGGGGTGATGCTGGCGAGTGGCTTGTGGGTCGGCAAGATTCCACTCAAGCGATCGAAGACGGCCTGCGCCGACTGCGGCTTGCAGCCCTTGCGTAGCTTGTCGGCAGTAAACTGCTCCAGTGCCTCACCAACGAGGATGACGTGCTGCTTGAGCTGTTCACCGATCGAGGACCGTGCGGCTTCGGCTTGCTCGACGCTACCAAAGACCAGGCTTTTTCGGCTGGGGCCGTCAATGATGACCAGTCGCCACTTATCGCGTGCCTGGTAGGGGCCCAAGATTCGCGCTCCGCTAGAAACCGGCATGTTATGAAGATCACACAAAAAATCGACAAACAAAAGCCGTCGATTGCTTGATGCTGGGCAGGGAGGCAACGCGTGGCGGTGAGCAAACATTGAGAACCACGAGAGAGCGACGACGTAACTTGATTCCGTCGGCGCATGGGGTCATCCTGGGTAGCAGGAAGGGGTTTTAAACATGATGTATCAACCGAAGGTCTTGTTGTCTGGCCTTGTCGCTGCCTCGCTGTTGGCTGGCGTAGTGGGAGACGCTGCCGCCCAGACGGTGGTTGTCTCTCCCGCTCCGGTTCCGCCGCGCATCGTGAATGCGCCGCCGCCGATTCAACCCGGTGCGCCGGTTGCTCCTCAGCCTTACTACGCGCCGCCGGGAACGGTCGTCTATCCCGGTGGGCAGCCCTACTATCCGCCCAACCAGCCGCAAGGCTACGCGCCCCAGCCAAATTACGCACCGCCACCGCAAGGCTATGCTGGGCAGCCGTATCCGCCGCAAGGTTATGCGCCGCAGCCCTACGGTCAGCCGATGCCACCGCCACCGCCGGTGCGCTATGAGTACCGACGTCCGAACAAGGGGATGCTGATTGCCGGTATCTCGATCTTGGGCGGTAGCTATCTGTTTACGGCGCTACCGACGGCGCTGTGGAACGCGGCGGACAACGCCAGTACCAGTCTTTCTTCGTCGAGCACAACCACCCATGGGACGTATTGGCCGCTGTACATTCCGGTGCTCGGTCCGTGGATTGAGCTGAGCTATCTAAACTCCAATCCTCACTACGCAGGCTGGGGCGTGCTCGTGGGAATCCCAACGGTCATGTCGGGACTTATCCAAGGAACGGGTCTGGCACTGACCATCGCCGGTGCTCTCACGGGAAGTCGCGTACCGGTCACTGATAACCAGGCGATGTCGTCGCTGAGCATCACGCCGGTGACCATGCCAGGTGGCGGCGGCGGTCTGGCGGCATCGGGTCGTTTCTAGGTCCAGCGCAACACATCGTCCATTTCGGGGGGACGGGATATGTCTACGGAACCGCTGTTGCCGGTGCTGATTGTCGGTGCCGGTCCGGTCGGGCTGACCTTGGCGTGCGAGCTGTCTCGCCACAAGGTGCCGTTTCGGTTGATTGAGCAAGCGGACGCGCCGACTTTGTATTCGAAGGCGCAGATCCTTCATTCGCGGACGCTCGAGCTGTTCGAGGATCTGGGGCTGGCAACCCGGATCTGCGAGCAGGCGCGACCGGCACGAGCGCTGAACTTGTGTACTCGCGACTGGCAGCGAATTGTCCACGTGGCGGTGGGTGAGCACGACACGGCGTATCCGTACATGCTCAACCTGTCGCAGCGTGACTTGGAGCTGTTGCTGGCTGAGCATTTGGCCAGCGTGGGGGGCGTCATCGAGCGCCGCGTGCATCTCAACTCGTTCGAGCAAAAGGACGACCATGTGGTCTGCTCGCTGAGTCACGAGGGTGATCGGACCGAGACGGTGATGGCCCGCTATCTGATCGGCTGCGATGGTGCGCACAGCACGGTTCGCAAGGGACTCGGACTGCCGTTCATCGGCGACACCTACGAGTGGCGGTTGACCCAAGCCGATGTGCGGATTGACTGGTCGATCGCGCAGCCCACGGATGAAGCGGTGGTGTTTCTGTCTGCACAAGGGCCGCTGGCCGCGTTTCCACTGCCGGGAGAGCGACGGTATCGACTCATTGCCTTTGACGCGCCAGAAGAGCCAACGCTGGCGAATTTTCAGAAGCTGATGGATGAGCGTGGACCGACCGGCTGCCGCGTCAGTGACCCACACTGGATGGTGCAGTTCACGATTCATTGTCGCCAGGTCGAGCGCTATCGATCGGGACGGGCGCTGCTGTGCGGTGATGCGGCCCACATTCATAGCCCGGTGGGCGGACAGGGACTGAATACTGGTGTGCAGGATGCGTACAACCTCGGCTGGAAGCTGGGGCTCGTCCATCACGGCATCGCCAAAGACGCGTTTCTCGACTCGTATCATGAGGAACGGCATCCGGTGGCGGCGACGGTTCTGCGCAGTACGGACTCGGCGACCAAAGGGCTCGGTGTGCTGCTCAAGCTATCGAGCGACTGGGCCCAACACCTGCGCAACGGCGCGATGCGGTTTGTTTCGAGCCTATCGATGGTGCAGCGGGCGGCGTCGCGGTCGCTGTCGGAACTCGACGTGGCGTATCACAAGAGTCCGATTGTTGGTCAGGTTCAATCGACGCCCTGGAATCGAAATGGCGATGATGGCCACGAGTCCCCGGGACTGCGTGACTACTTCGTGTTTGGTGATGGGCCCGCGCCAGGTGCTCGTGTCCCCGACGTGCATTTCGTCAGCGAACGGGTCGATGATCGTCGCCTGCTGCCGCTCCTTCACGGGGGGCAGCACCATGTCCTTTTGTTCGATGGTGCTGCCGCCACCGCCGAGGGTTATCGTAACCTGACCCGGATTGCCGACTCGCTCTCGCCGCTGTACGGGGACCGTTTTGTCTGTCATATCATCGTCCCTAGCTTGGAGCGGCCCGAGGCGCTAATGGACTGGAATGGTTCGCTCGTCCTCGATCCTCGGGGAGAACTGCATCGCGCATTTGGGGCGCGCAGCGAGTGTCTCTACCTGATTCGTCCCGACGGCTACGTGGCGTTCCGCAGTCAGCCTGCTTCGGGCGAAACCCTGCTCGACTTTCTCGGTCAAATCTTCGGCTAATGCTCGGTCGGGCCCAGCACTGGCATCGGTCGGGCCGACTACTTGGCTTCCTCGGCAATTTGTTTCAGATGCTCGACGGCCTTTTCGACCTGGATCTGCACCGGCAGCTCTGCGGAGTCGCGGGCTCCTCGGTTGTGCTGTGAGATGTTGCCAAGCTGGACGAGGAAGCGCGGGATGAGCTGCGCCACCGTCAGATCCTCGGAGAGGATGCGCTCGCTCAGGCTCTCTACCTCACTCAGATCGTTCTGCACGGCCGTCTCGGTTTGCCGGTTCGAGCGCTCTTTGTTGAGCCGACGCAGCTTTTCGATGTCCTGACGCATCACGATCGCGAGCAGCGGCATGGGGTTTTTCGACAGCCGAAGCGCCGGCGGACCCGACGCGAGATCGGGCTCGGGACGCGTCTTCCACTTGTGGACAAACTCTTGCGCGATGGCGACCGGGATCGCAAAGCCGAACACCGGACCTTGGGAGTCGCGGCGGATGGACGTGTTGATGCCGACCAGTCGCGCCCGCAGATCGAGCAGGGGTCCGCCCGAGTTGCCGTGGTTCAGTGGGGTCTCCGTTTGAATCTTGTCATTGCGCAGCGCGGAAACGGTGCCAGTGGTAAACGTCCAGGTCAGCCCAAGCGGACTGCCGATGGCGACCACGTCTTGACCGATCTGGAGCGAGTCATTTTCCCCAAGTTCGATCGTCGGGTAGCCTGCCGCCTGCGTAGGCAATCGCACCAGGGCCAGATCGCTGCGCGAATCGCGTCGTACCACTTTACCGATGAGCGGCGAGTGCGTCTTTACGTAGTCTTGGATGGTCGACGCGAGGGTCTTTTCTTTGGGGTTAAACAGGAAGACTTGGACGTTTTCTGGAGAAGACTCGACGACGTGCGCGTTGGTGAGGATGAGTCCGCTTGGTTCGATGATGACGCCGCTGCCGATGCTGCCTTTGCCCTGACCGGGAATGATGATCAGCACCGTCGCGGGCGCGGCCTTGGCGAAGACCGCTTCCTTTTTGAGCAGTTTCCCGCCCTTTTTCACAGTTCCGGCTGCCGTCGCTGGAAGGAGCGGAGACGTCACGCCGAGTGCCACGCTTACCAAGAGCGCGCCCAGCCTGCTGCGAGTTGACCCGGACGATCTCACAGATCCCACGGATTTCATCATAGCGTGCCCGGTAGGATTGGTGCTGCCCGCGGCTCGGACAACTTGCTAACCTAGTACGTTATGGGAACCGCGATCGCTTGGCTGCGCGGAGGGGCGGTGGCAAGTCGAGCGGCGGCCACGGTCGCGCTCGCAGTCCTGGGGTTGGCTGGCTGTGGGGCGATTCCGTCGAGCCTGCGCAACCTCGAGCGCGGCTGTGTACAAGGCAGCGGAGTTTCGTGCCGTTCGCTTGGCACCGCGCTGTACGAGGGCAAAGACCCGAGCGGCGGACACGTCGACCTCGACTACAAACAGGCGCGGCGAGCCTTCGAATCAGGCTGCAAGAAAGACAGCGCGGCAAGCTGCTATCAGCTCGGCTTGATGGTCGGTAAAGGGGAGGGCGGCGAGCCGGACAAGCTGCGCGGAGTTGAATTGTGGCGGCGTGCGTGCGAGCTGGGCCACGGGACAGCTTGCGTCAAGACCGCCGAGAGCTATGTCGACGGCACCATCGGCATCAAGAACGGCGACCTCGCGTTCGCGTACGCAAAGTGGGGCTGCGAGCAGAAAGACGAGGGTGCCTGTGCGCTGTGGAAGCGACTCGGCGGCAAGCCGCGTTTGCTGAGTGCACCGGCGGGCAGTGAGATTGCCGTGCTCATCAACGCGTGCGAACAACAGAACGATGCTCGCGCCTGCTTCGCCGTCGGAGAGCGCTTCGACAAAGGCGATGGTGCCGAGATCAACAAAGAAAAAGCCGCCGCCAGTTATCGCTTTGCCTGTCAAAAAGGCGACATGCGCGGCTGCCACAACCTCGGGGTCATGATGATCAACGCCGAGGGCATTCCGTTGGATCGCAACGGCGGACTGCTGCTGCTCGACAAGTCTTGCGATGCCGGACAGCGCCCAAGCTGTGAACAGATGGTCAAGCTGCTGACGGTGTTATGCAGTCGCAACAACGGCGATGCCTGCACCATCCTCGGGCGCTCGTACATCAAGGGCGAAAAGGGACTCGAAACCAACGTGACCAAAGGGGTCGACTATCTGCGTCGGGGTTGCGCGGCGGGGGACAAAGACGGCTGTGAGGATGTGCGTCAGCTCGGCCTGTAATCGGAAGGAACTGGCAGACTACCGATGACGGGCATCGACGCCAAACAGAGCGGCTGAGATCCCGAACATCACACCACCACCAACGAGCAAACCGACGCCGGGCCACTGGGTCGCGAGCGGGTCGTTACACATCGTCGGAAAGTTGTTACAGCGACGCAAGCCATCAACCCCGAGCAGCGCACCACCAACGGCGAGTGCACTGATTCCAAGCACGCCGAGCGTCCACTTGGCAGCGCGTAGTCCGGTCCGAGAGGTGTTCGCTACCGGCGCTTGGCCAGAGACATCGACGGTCGTGATCGACTCCGCGCTAGCGTCCGATACCTTGACGGTTTTGGTTTCACCGGCACCGAGTCCAAGCTGCTCGATGTCGTCTTGCATCACCAAGCGGTGAGTACCTGGCTCGACCCATGCATCGATGGTGCCGCGTGGCAGCGGAGGTTCTTCATCGATCCGTACTGCGGAGAGCAGCGCTCGCGAAAACACCAGATGACCCAGATCCTTCTGTAGGCGGTTGATCGCGGTCGTTGCATCCTCGGTCTGACCGGGCAAGCGATCCGACATCGGCACCTTGCGCAGAAACTGTTGATACGACCTCATCGCGAGCAGCCGCTGTCCCTGGGCTTCGTAGACGCGGGCCAAGCTGTATTGAATCTTCTCGCTGGCGTAGAGCATGTACGCGGCTTCGAGAAGTGTCTGCGTCTTCCCGTAGTCCCGTCGTTCGAACGACTGGGTGGCTTCCTGCGTCAGCGAGCGTGCGACCAACCGCGCACGTTCCTTTTGCGGATCATCACTGCGTGAATCGGCGGTAGCAGTGGCGCTACAGCACAGGAGCAGCAAACACAGAGCGCGGGCTTTCATCACACTCCTGGATCAATCTTGATTCGCTTGGAGTTGTCGACCGGTGGCTTGGCCTGTGGTTTCTTCCCCGAGCTACTGCCCGATGAGCGTCCGGATGGCGGACTATTTTTGCTGGGGGTGGCGTCTTCACTGCCCGCGCTGGGAGTCCCACCATCGGGGACCAAGCCGAGTTGCTTTTGCTCACTGGTGGTAGGCGGTCCGCTCGCTGTCTGAGTTTTGTCGCTCGGGGCATCACCGCTGAGCAGCCACATCAAGGTGGCGATGCCCAGGACGATTGCTGCGCCGCTGAGTCCCAGGCGCAGATTGGAGCGCGGTTGGACGCCGATCATCGACAGCAAAAGTGAAAGAGGCGCGCTGCCATCGGTGGATTTCAGAGCCGAGGATATCTTGCTGCCGACGGACGCCGATTGCTGTCCCGTGGCCCGCGACAGCGTGCTCGGATAGGGATCAAACGGGCGATCTTCCGACGGTGTGCGCAGGCCGGGTTCCGGGACGGGTGGCGTTGGGTCGTTGTTACCGGTGAGCCGTGTCTGGCCTTGTTCAAACTCCACGCCGGCTGCATCCGTAGACACCGGTGTCGCTGCCGATCGGCTGAGCAGCGCCTGCATCTCGGCATCGTTCATCACGATGTTGGTGGGCGTGTTGCCACTTGGGGCCCGATGGGCCTGAGGCTGTGAGAGCGATGCCACCCTGGTCGGGATCGGTGTGATCGGAGGCGTCGTTTGCGGCGTGGTCGGTGGATCGAATTTGGGCGTGGGCGTTCCGCCAATGGTCATCGCGTTGGGCTTGACCGGAATCGCGCCCGGACCGGTTGGCATGTGTCCGACGCTCGGCATGGCCGCAGGCAGGCGAGCTGGCGCGACCTGTGGACGTGGGCTCGGTTGGGCTTTCACCGGCTCAGGCGGTGCCGGGTTTAGGTGCAAGCGTGATGGGGCCGTCGCTGGCTGACCGATGATCGCCTTCACAAAGTCGACCATCCGTGGGAAGCGCTCTTCCTTATTTTTCGCCATCGCCCGTTCAATCGCAGCGATGACGTGGTCGGGCACTTCCGGTGCGAGCTGCTTGATGGGGACCGCCCGTTCATGGACGACCATGTACAGCACGCCGACCGGATTTTCGCTGTCGAACGGCAGCCGTCCCGTCAGGCACAGGTACATGATGACCGCCAGCGACCACTGATCGGCCCGGCCATCGATGGCCGAGTTTTGACCGAGTGCGGCCTCGGGGGACATAAACTGCGGCGTACCGAGCAGTGTCATGTCACGCGTCATCTGAGCGCCGTTGCGTCGAATCTTCGAGATTCCGAAATCGACGACCTTGGCGACCTCGGTCACCATCTCCGCTATCTCGTGACGGACCAGGAAGATGTTCTGCGGCTTGACGTCGCGATGGACGATGCCCTTGTCGTGAGCAGCGTGCAGAGCCGAGCCCACTTGGCGGGCGATGTCGATCACTTCGGGAATCGACAACCGACGGACCCGGCACAGCCGCTGATACAAGTCCTCGCCTTCGAGCAGCTCCATGACGATAAACGGGGTGCCGTCTTCGTCTTGGTCAAAGTCGGTGACTTGCACGATGTGGGGATGGCGCAGCGCCGAAACCGTCTTCGCTTCGTCTTGGAAGCGCTTGTAAATCTCGGCATCCGCCGCTGTCTCGCGGTGCAGCACTTTGACCGCGAAGATGCCGCCGGTTCGGACGTGGCGTGCGGCATAGACTGCGCCCATGCCACCACCACCGAGCAAGCGCTCGACGTGGTAGGTGCGGCTCAGCGTTCGTCCGATTAGCTCGGCGCCCTGTTGGGCCTGCGCAGTCAACGGCTGTCTCTCCACAGACGAGGGTCGACAAATAGACCCTCGGTACCACTATAAAGCACCAAGCTGCCTAAGTACCAACACGCATGTTGAGACTCCCTAGGTTTGCCTTGGCTTAGGTGAGGCTTGGCTTGGGGTACACTCGGCTTCGCGGGTCGTGGAGGTTGACGGCAGAGCCCCACTGCGACATACCTAAGACCCTTGTGAGAAAGCACGTAGACGATCCCCATGCGACGGGACAAGCCGCCCGAGTGGTCCTCTCGGCGGTCGCTGCCGCTTGTGCGATAACGACCTTGGACCTGTTGCGGGGTGATGGAGGGTGGCAGCGCTTCTTGCCGCACAGTCGGTGGCAACTGAGCGCGTTTGTAGGCAGCCTGTACGGTGCGGTGTTCGCGGGTCTGGCGCTTTTGTTGTGGCTGCTTCTGACACGACTGTCGGCAGCGACCCTCCTGCGGGTCGTATGGCGAGCCGAGCGTCCGCTGCGGCTGTCGCGGGGCCACCAGGCGCTGCTGTTGCTGTTGCCTCCTTTTATCCTTGGGGCGGCGCTGTATCCACTGACGCGGCTGATCCTTCATCTGTTTCACCATCGCGGGCTGACCGCACTGCTCACGGCCACGGTGGCGGTGGGGCTGCTTGGGCCGTGTCTGATGGTGACGCTGCTGATCCAATCGGTATTGCCTCGCGGGGACCGCATGCAGACGGTGGTGCACCGGGGGCCGCTCAGCCTGTACGCGCTTGGTTGGATGCTGGGGCTGCTGCTGCTGGCCGGAGCCGAGACACTGATGATGTCTCGGTTGCTGGCAAATCCGCGCATGGATGCGTCGTTGCGCGCACTCAACCTGTCCCTGTGGACACCGCTGCTCGCGATCGGGAGCCTGCTGATTGGACATGGGTTCGGGCGCGCTTTGGCGGCCAAGGTTGGTTCGCGGATGCCCAGCTTGCAGGGCCGAACGGCGCTGGTCCTGCTGCCACTTGCCGCGATGCTGCTCGGGGTCTGCGGGACATGGCTAGGCTATCGCCACACACTGGCGCAGGTGGATTTGCGGGTGGTGCAGAGCGTTGCGCTGGCGGTGCTGTTGACGCTGGCTGGGCTGTGGGCGCTTACGCCGCTTCAACTTGGCCGTTGGCGGTTTCCGGTGCTGCTGCTGCCGGTGCTGCTGTGGCTTGTGGCGGTGCAGCTTGGTCACTCCGAGCGGGTTCGGAAGGCTGCCCAGAGCGAGCTACCACTATCTTCGCAATTGCTGCACGTGATCGCCCATCTGCTCGATATCGACCGTGATGGGGTGGCGTCGCATCTGGCGATTGGCGGAACGGACTGTGATGACTTCGATCCCGAGGTCTATCCCGGCGCGTTCGACTGGCCCGAAGACGGCATCGATCAAAACTGCAACGGACATGATGCTCGACCGACGGTTGCTCGTGCTCCGCAAGCGCCGCTGCCCGAGAGTTTGCCCAAGAAGCCGCACATCATCCTGATCACCATTGATGCGCTGCGTGCCGATCACATGAGCTGCTACGGCTATGCCCGGCGCACGACGCCGCAGCTTGATGCACTGACCAACGAACCCGACAGCGTGCTGTTTGTGAACGCGTGGGCGCATGCTCCGTCGACACGCTACTCGGTGCCAGCGATCCTGACCGGACGCTATCCCTCGCAGATTGCGTGGGGCTCGCCGTGGTCGCACTGGCCGCCCGAGGTGTTGCCGCAGAACCGCCTGCTATCGGAGATCTGGAAGGCCGATGGCTACCGCACGCTGGCGATGCTGCCGTATCACTACTTCGAGCCGACCTGGGGTCTGGCGCGGGGTTTTGATGACTACGACTACCACTTGCAGGCGCTCCATTCGCTCGGTGGAGATCCGTCCGCAACCAGCGGTAGCTCGGCCAAAGAGCTGACCGACCTGGCCGAGCAAAAACTACGACCACTGCTAGATGGAGAGCAGCCGGTCTTTGCTTGGCTCCACTACTACGATCCACACTTTCGTTATGAGCCGCATCCGCCACCGCCCGGTGAACCTATCTTTGGGGGCAGCGAGACGGATCTGTACGATGGTGAGATTCGTTACACCGATGAGCACATCGGACGGCTGCTGCGTCTTTTGAAGACGAGCCCGGCTTGGAATCGGACGGTGGTGGTCGTTACCGCAGACCATGGCGAAGGGCTCGGCGAGCACGGCATTCCACCCGACCGCAGACACGGTTATCACCTGTACCGAAACCAGACGCAGGTGCCGTTGATCGTGCGGGTACCGGGCCTTGTGGGCGTGCAGGCGCGCAAGCGGGTGACCTCGCCGGTCGGTCATGTCGATATCATGCCGACGCTGGTTCCACTGGGCGGACAGCCGCTTCCGGCAGAGTCTTCCGGCCGCTCGCTGTGGCCGCTGATTCTTGGCCATGAAGCCGAAGACTTGCGAACCGTGTTCCAAGAGGTCATGTACGAGGGGCCAACGGTCCGCAAAGCGCTGTCGACCAGTCGCTATCACTACATCGAAAACCTGGTACCCGATGGGACTCGCGAGCTGTACGACGTGACCTCGGATCCGGGCGAAGACCACGATTTGCAAGGTCTGCGCGGTGGGGACGAGCAGCGCCTGCACGACCAGCTCTCGGCCTGGATTGATGACAGTGCGGTGCCACCTGGATTCGCAGAGATGGTCCGCGGCAACCTGTCCACCCAGCCGATTGCTTCGCCAACGTCGGTCACTGCTCACCTCGGCAGCTATTTGACGCTGCTTGGCATCGACGTGCGGACCCCCAAGGTGCGGCGTGGCGGCTCGCTAGAGGTAGCGGTGGTGCTGCGCAGCGACAAGCGGATTCCAGCGGGCTACAAGCTGTTTGCGCACCTGCGGATGCCGGGTGGGCCTTTTGTGAACGGGGATCACGACTTTGTCTCTGGGCTGCTGCCGCCGCAGCGTCTACGGCCCGGCAACTACGTCCGTGATGTGACCAAGCTTCAGATTCCGGCGAGCTTCCCAGCGGGCCGTGCCACGCTTTCGCTGGGACTGTATCGGCGCAGCGAGCGAGTGCCGGTGTCGGGAGATCCCCTGATCGCGCTGTCCGCCGATCAAGCCCTGCAAGTCGCCATCATCGACGTCGAGTAGTCACCGGTCGCAGGTGGCAGAAATTTTTTGACGTAGCGCCGGATTGCCGATACCAGCCCAGTCGTGAGCGCAATCAGTAGACGGCGTGCGAAGCAGAGCCTTGGGCCTTGGGTATTGCGTGCGCTCGGGCTGATGGTCGCGATGCTTGGGCTTGGGACGTTCCTGTGGGTGTCGCTCCAGCGCATTCGCTATCCGCTCGATCTGGAGTGGATGGAGAGCGGCATGATGTGCCACGCGCTGCGGCTCTTTTTGGGGCAGGGCATCTACGTGCCGCCATCGGTGGATTTTATTCCGCACCTTTATACGCCGCTGTATCCGGCGCTGTTGGCGCTGATTGGGAAGCTGACTGGCGACGTGAGTTACCTGGCTGCCCGACTGGTTTCGCTGGGGTCGTTCGTGGGTGCGGTCGTTCTTGGGGGACTGTGGGTCAAGCGCGAGGGCGGCTCGGTGACCACGGCACTGCTCGCGATGGCGATTCCGGCGGCGACGTTTGCAGAGACGGGCGGCTTTTTCGATCTGGCGCGCTCGGACTCACTACAGCTCTTTCTGACGGTGCTCGGGGCGATGCTCGCGTTCTATAGTGAGGGCAGGGCACTTGTCACGGTAGCGGCGGGTTTGTCGCTGGTGGCCGCGTTTTTTGCCAAGCAGACGGCAGCCCCGCTGTGTGTGGCGATTGCGCTACCGATGCTCGTGATCAATCGTCGGCAGGCGGTGGTGTTGGGCCTGGTCGGGCTGTTGGGCTTCGCCGTGTGCAGCTATCTACTCAATCGAGCGAGTGATGGCTGGTTTTGGACCTACATCTTCCGTCTTCATCAAAGCCATCAGTTTTTTGCGCGGCGAGCCTTTGTCGATACGCCGAAGACGCTGCTTTTCATTTTGGGACCGTCGCTGCTGCTCTGTCTATGGGCGGCGCTTGGGCAGTGGAATGGCCGACTGGGCGACCGACCTGGACACGGTCTGTGGTTTTTGATGTGGCTGGGGCTGTGCGGCATCGCGACCTCGTGCCTTGGCTTTGGTACCCAGTGGGCTCATATCAACGCCTACATTCCGGGGGTGTTCTTTCCGGCGCTGGCGATTGGTGTCTCGGCGGGGCGACTGCTCTTACGACCGTCCACGGGTCGGCAGCCGAGCGAGGGCAGTGCCAAGCTGCTACGGGAGCTACTGGTTCTGACGCTGCTTGTCTTGAGCGTGCTGTTCCCGCTGCGGCGGCTCAAAGTGGCCGAGCACATTCCAGGACGGGCGCACTGGTCGGCGGCGGCGGCGCTCCTGTCCCGTTTGCAGACGATGCCGGGTGAGGTGCTGATGCCGTTCCATCCGTTCTACCCGCACCTTGTAGGCAAGCGGACCTACCTGCATCGGATGGGCGTTTGGGATGTACGTGGCACAGTGGCAGGTCCGGTCAAAGACCTGTTCCCCGCCCTGCGCGAGCGGCGCTTTGCTTCCATCGTCATGGATGACAAGGTCGAAGCGACCTGGGCGGACTGGCCGGACATCCTGCTCTACTATCGGGTCAGCGAGCGGTTTGGCGGCCCGCCTATGGTGGAAGGTGCGCGGACGGTGCCCTCGATCATCCTGATCCCGACCGAAGAATCGCCACCCACCCCCTAGTTGAGCCATTTTGGGATGGCGGGGTGGTCGTATCCTTTGCCATGATGGACCGTGCTGTCGCTTCGACATCGCAGCACGGCCTAGGGGAGGCAAGGAACCGTGACAAGCTGTCGATGGGGTGTTCGCAGAGCTGTCAAGCGCTGGGGGACATCGATCCTGCTGTGCTGGGCGATGGCACCGGGCTTGGTTGCGGCCCAGGACGGGGAGCAAGCGCAGCGTCCGGCCCGGCCCTCGATGTTTCCCGCCCCGCCGCCGATGGCCCCGCCGCCGCCGAGACAGGGACCACCGCCGGCACTTGGGTATCCGGCCCCGCCGCCGATGGCCCCGCCGCCGCCGAGACAGGGACCACCGCCTAACCGTTTGGTGCCCGTGGGGACTTCTACTTCATCGGTGCCTCCGGCCCCTGCGTCCGTCGGTGGATTGCCGGGTGTACCACCCTGTAAAGGCACGCGCCTGGGGTCGCTGTGCTTTTCTCCAGTGTCGCAGAGGCTGCTGCCGCTTGCCGAGCTGGATGACTACTGCGCGAGCCTCGGCATGAAGGTTCCGGGGCTGCGTGAGTATCACCATGGGATGCCGCATGCGCCTTACGGGGTCTTTCCTCCAGGTCAGAACCTGTGGATGTCAGAGTCGATGCAGTTTAACCGCACCATGGAAGAGATGGGTGGCGTGGTCGTGTGGGATGCGCCCGGGCAATGGCGCAACGGTCCATCTCCCGCGACAGCACGCTTGCCCGTCTCCTGTGTGGATCGCTTGTTGCCAGCGGAGGAATCGACCCGCATCCACTATGTTGGTGTACCCAAAGAGGGAATTTCGGCGCTGGCCACCACCACTACGCAACAGGACGCCATGTGGTGCTGGGCGGCGGTGGCTCAGATGATCCTGGCTCTGCGCGGACAGCGTGTGGCGCAAGATGACATTGTCAAAGCGACGTTCGGGGATGCCAGTGCGAAAGGAATCTCATCCGAGGAACTGGCGCGTCGTCTGCAAAAGATCGGAATTCAAGCGGTCGAAGACAGGTTTGTTGCCAAACGAGCGGCGGTGATTCGGAAAACGTCGGATGGAGTGAACTGGAGATCGAGCGAAGCCTACAATCCGCTGGGTGATACCGGGGTCGAGGACAACGTAGACAGTCGGCAGTTGGCGGCTGAACTATATGACCGTCGCTC
>WBZP01001795.1_pt1 | contig 25649 bp, 20 predicted proteins | sample 5204301 | NCBI WGS metagenome assembly WBZP01 (sample SAMN12412401, study PRJNA552823) | activated sludge metagenome | isolation source: activated sludge from nitrification reactor of wastewater treatment plant... | place: USA: Pennsylvania | collected 2017 | reverse complement strand
GCAAGGGATGTAGGTTCGAATCCGACTTGTCCGACCATTCCAACTTCTCCTCGCGCCCTGGAGTGCCGCACGGTTTTCTAGTCCGTGATCGCGTGGGTTCGAATCCTACCGGGGAGGCCACTTTGGTGATGTAGCTTAGCTGGTCAAAGCAGTCGACTCATAATCGACCGAGCGTAGGTTCGACTCCTGCCATCACCACCAGATTTGCCCGCTTGCCTCAATTGGTACAGGGCCTGCCTTGTAAGCAGGGATTTTGGCGGTTCGAGTCCGTCAGTGGGCACCATTTCTTGTCGCGCGATAGCCAAGCGGCCCGGCAGCAGTCTGCAAAACTGAAGAGGACGGTTCAACTCCGTCTCGCGCGTCCATCAAATTGGGGAGTCGCCAAGCGGCCCAAGGCACCGGGTTTTGAACCCGGCAATATCGAAGGTTCGAATCCTTCCTCCCTAGCCATGTCAATGGTGTCCGTAGCTCATGTGGCAGAGCGCGTGATTGTGGCTCACGAGGCAGCCGGTTCGATCCCGGTCGGACACCCCAGTCAAACTGCTCGTAGCTCACTTGGAAGAGCGCGATCCTCCGAAGATCGAGGTAGAGAGTTCGAGTCTCTCCGAGCGGGCCAGATTCTATCCTTGTAGCTCAGCGGAAGAGCAGCGGAATCCTAGTCCGCAAGTCCCGTGTTCGAATCACGGCAGGGATGCCAGAACACCCTACAACCTTCCTGAATTTCAAACCATTTCGCATCATGCATCGGAGAAAAAACGCCCGGCAGCGCAAGCAACGCCGGAAGGAGATTTCATGAGGATTCTTGCGCTCAGCATCAGCGGCATGCCCCATCGCTGGATGGACATTGATCGTGCGGCCTACTACGTGGCGACCGACAAGGTCGCATGGACTCTTGGCGACCCCGCCATGATCCTGCATGGAGGAACACAGCGGACTTCTGGATTGCGTAGCGAACTCGCCCTGCCACCGGTGATTGCCCTGGCCCGGAGCGAAGCTATGGTTCGTCACGCGTACGCCATTCCGCTTGGTCGCGATGACAACTTCCTGCTCGGAAAACGCGATCGCATGATCTGCGCCTACTGCGGCGACAGGATTCTGTCGGGCGATCTGACACGCGACCATGTGCACCCGAAAGCGCGTGGCGGCAAGGACGTCTGGACCAACGTCGTCGCGGCGCACCGATCCTGCAATATGAGGAAGGGTTGTCGCACACCGGAAGAAGCGCGTATGCCGCTTTTATACATCCCGTATGAGCCGTGTCGATTCGAGCACTTCATTCTTTCCGGTCGCCATATCGTCGCCGATCAGATGAGCTATCTCGCCCACCGGCTTCCGGCGCATAGCCGGGTGGAGACGGCTGGCATGCGGTAGTCCGCTACGGACAAGAGGGACATGACGCTCGCGCGAGGTCTCCGAGGGCGCCGAGATCGAGTTGCGCCCAGCCGGTGCCGCAGGCTTTCCATGCAGTCCAGCTCTCACTGGCAACGCGCCGCACGCTTGCCAGTGAGCACAGATATCTACGCTCGCTCGACTTCTCGACGAGGAAACGCCGCCACACGGACGGGCGAAGGTTAAACACGAAACGGCAGGAGCCAGCAAAGCGCCACCACATACGCTACTGCTCACCGCTTGGACATAGTTCAAATTCGTAGGCTTACTTCCAGTGAGGGCCAATGGTGACGGGAGTCGGTGGCACCGATACTGATGAGTCGGTGCAGTAGTTTGGATCCTCCGAAGCTGCCGGTGGCCACCGAGTACAAGCGGCCTATTCTGTTGAAAAACTCCTTTACATGCCATATGCATTAATGATATGATTATGGCATTGTGTAGGAGGATGCATTGCCATGATGGGTCGTCAAGCAACGGGTCGTGAGCAATTGTTCTACACCTTCAGCATGGAAGACCACGTTCCGGAGGGTCATCTGCTTCGGGGCATTCATCAGGTTCTTGACCTGAGTTCCTTCCGGCAACACCTGGAACCGTTCTACAGTCCCGTCGGGCGACCCTCGATTGATCCAGAGCTGATGATCCGCATGCTAATCGTCGGCTACTGCTTCGGCATTCGGTCAGAGCGGCGCCTGTGCGAGGAAGTCCATCTCAATCTGGCCTACCGCTGGTTCTGCCGGCTGGGCCTTGAAGATCCGGTGCCGAATCACTCGACGTTCTCCAAGAACCGGCACGGTCGCTTTCGGGACAGCGAAGCCTTTCGCCATTTGTTCGAAGGCGTCCTCCAACGCTGCATGGCCGAAGGACTGGTACGCGGCGAAGGCTTTGCGACCGACGCCAGCATTGTCAAGGCCGATGCCCAGCGGCAGAGCGGTGTGCCGGGGAATGAGCCGATTGACTGGGGCAACCCGGACGAAGCAACTCGACCGGTGCGCGAGTACCTTGCGGCATTGGAGGTGACGAATGATCCGGGTACGCCGCGTAAATCCATCTCGCGGACAGATCCCGCGGCCTCCTGGACTTGTGCTCCCGGCGGTCCGGCCTTCTTCGCCTATTCGACGAACTATCTGATCGATCTTAAAGCCGGCATCATCGTCGACGTCGAAGCGTCGGCCGTCAATTCAGCAGCCGAGGTTGAAGCAACCCGAACGATGATTGATCGGGTCGAGGACAAATTTGACTTGAAGCCAGAACGCTTGGTCGGCGACACCAACTACGGTTCAGCTGCCATGCTTGGCTGGCTGGTCGATGAGAAGCAGATCGAACCGCATGCGCCGGTTTGGGACAAGACCGAGCGTGAGGATGGAACATTCTCGTCCAGCAAGTTTGAGTGGAATGCGCAGACCAACGAATACTGTTGCCCCGCAGGCAAGGCACTTCGCTCCAATTGGCGTCCCTTCAAGAATCCCCGCACACATATTACGAAAGCCGACACCACCGTCTATCGCTCAAGCCAGTTCGACTGCGCCAAATGCCCGATGAAGAACCAGTGCTGTCCGAACACGCCGATTCGCAAGATCGCCCGCAGCCTCCATGAGGACGCCCGCGACGTGGCTCGCGCCATCGCCACAACCGATGCCTACGCACAGTCACGCAAGGATCGAAAAAAGGTCGAAATGCTGTTCGCTCATCTCAAGCGCATCCTGAAACTCGACAAGTTGCGATTGCGTGGCTTCAGTGGTGCCGAAGATGAGTTCTTGCTTGCAGCAACTGCGCAGAATTTAAGAAGAATGGCAATGTGGTTGATGCTAAAAGCACCAAAACCAGAACTGGTCCCCGCATAACAGCGGGTTGGGGGCCTGTCGCCTCCAGAATCTCACCATCAACTTCGCCAGCACTTCAGTTTCCCCACAGCCGGCCTCATCTGCCAGAAACTAAAACCGACTTTTTCAACAGAATAGGCCACTTCCGGCCGTTCGAGGTAGCCGTCCAGTTCCAGTGACTAACGTGAACTCTGACTCGGCTGAATGTCCGGTTTATGGCGAGCAACTTGTCATCCGCACTGCCCCGACCCGGCCTATTCTGTTGAAAAAGTCGGTTTAATTCCTCGGCGAATGCGGTTCAGAATTCTGGAATTGAAGTTCTGGCCGAGTTGATTGTTCGTTTCTGAAGGTGAGGTACCCTCAACCCGTCTTTACTCGGGTACTGTCGCATCGCTGAGGGTAAGCTCGGGGCGATCTTCTGTGGCGATTCTCCAACGGGAGACAGTGCTTCCTATGACAACTCATTCCTTGATCCAGCCAAAAGTCCTGATTGGCCAATTGTTTATTGCAACCACGCTGCACCACAGATCCGAATCGAACGCTGTCGCATACTGGCACGTTTCCAGTTAAGTCTTCGTCCTAAGTTGGATACGTACCGACGGGTCGATGAATCAGCCCGGCGTTACACACAAGGCAATTACCGCAACATACTGGACCTGTACACATTGCCCACAGAACTGCAAGAAGCTTGGAAAAGCGGAGATATCTCGATGGATATGCGTTTTGACCAAGTATCTTGCGCTGATAAAAACCAGCAGTCACGTCTGTCACTGCAAGTAGAGAACTTTTTTGCGCAACATGTGCTTTCTTGAATTGGTACGTCCGACTTCGCCTGATAAAGTAACCGACTGAACCAGTCTGACAAAAACAACAAGGACCTAAAAATAGAACGATGGCAAAGCCATACAGCACAGAAATGTCAAAGCTCGCGGATACGTTCGCTTGGGCGATGGCGAGCGATATTGCACCGTTGCGCTTGGCAGTTAAGACGGCAGGTCTTTCCCCGCTGCTTGCGATCGGATCGGGCGGGTCTCTGACTGCGGCACATGCGCTTGCCAGCCTTCATCGAAGATGTACTGAACGACTTGAACCAGAAGCAATCCGGTGAATGCTATCGATCCGACAAACACCGTTCGCGCCGCAAACCTTTTCTGGAGCCACATGACGTCTTGCCAAAACGCGGGCGAGCCACACTTGTGGGCCTGCGCCAGCAGCGACGGCACCACGACAATCATTGTCAGTAGCTTGTTCGCCTGAACAATCTTCACGGCGAATGCCTCGACTGCCCTGCCGATACAGGGTGTGAGAATCACCAGGAAGCCAAGCAAGGCGAAAATGTAAATTGAAGACACGGCGCTAAAAATTGTCAAGATGGAATCAGCGTAGAAAACTCGGGATACGTAACGCAAATTAGCCGCGCATGTCCGGGTGGTAGTAGTTGTTGCGCGCGATCGGCAGGAGATCGACCAGTCGCTCGTGATGGCGAGGAGTTGCGGAGCCAGACCCTTGGTGTCAGCCTGTCAATGCGCCGTATCGTCAGCGCCGACTTTTGCGAAATGAATCGCGTGGGACTTCGCTAAGGCCAGCAACAGGCCAGGTTCGATCATGGAAGAGGTCGAAATTACCTTGATCGAACGGCCGGTTAGCCGCTATCCGGCGCTATCCGGCGTGGTTTGCCAGCCACCTCCCAGTGCCTTGAACAGATCGACTGCCGCGCCCAGCCGGTTCTTGCGGCTGGCGAGGTAAAGCAGTTGGGAGGTATTCAGGGTGCGCTGGGTGTCGAGCAGGTCGTTGTACCCGGAATAGCCACTTTCGTAGCGTTTTTGCGCAAGGTCGTAGGCCTTTTTCGAGGCTTCGACCTGGGCGGCAAAGGCCGCTTCCTCGTTGGCGAATTCGTGCAGATTGACGATGGCGTCGTCCACTTCACGGAAGGCCGTCTGCAGTGTCTTGCGGTAGTTGGCGAGGTTTTCCGCCTGCGCGGCGCTGGCCTGATCGACACGCGCCTCTGTCTTGCCGGCATCGAAAATCACCATCGACAGGCCGATGGCGGCGGTCCAGATGCCGGCGCTGCCGGTGAAAAGATTGGCCAGCGCGGCACTTTCGCTGCCATACAAACCGGTCAGGCCGATGGTCGGAAAATAGGCGGCCTTGGCGACGCCGATGCGGGCGTTGGCGGCGATCAGTTTTTCCTCCGCCTGGCGCACATCCGGGCGCGCTTCGAGCAGCGTGGAGGGCAGGCCGACAGGCGGTGTCGGAGGCACCGGCAATTGCTCCAGGCCGGCCGGCGCGATCTTCAGGCCGGGCTGGCCGGTGAGGAGGCCAATCTGGTTTTCGGACAGGGCACGAAGGCGTTTGACCTGGCTCCACTGGCCTTGCGCGGCGCTCAGGGCACTTTGGGCCTGGGCCAGGTCGAGGCCCGAGGCAGTGCCGCCATCGACGCGGGCCTGGACGATTTTCAGCGATTGCTGTCGTGATTCCAGCGCCTGCCGGGTCACTTCCAGTTGCGCTTCATGAGTGCGCAGGGCCAGGTACTCGTTGGCCAGTTGCCCGATCAGCGCGAGCCGGATGCTGTCGCGGCCGTAGCGGCTGGCCAGTGCTTCGGCGCTGGCGGCTTCGTTGCTGCGCCGGATGCGGCCCCAAAGATCGACCTCGTAACTCAGCGACAGCGCGGCGCGGCGATTGTCGTAGGTCGCCTGACCGGTTTGCCGGCCGTTGAAGGTCTCGCCGCTGGTGCGGTTTCGGCTGCCGCTGGCGCCGAGGCCGACCGCCGGATAAAGCTCGGCCCCGGCTTCGCGGGCGGCGGCTTCGCTGGCTGCGAGGCGGGCGATCGCTGCTTGCAAATCCTGATTCGCGACCAGCGCCTGCTGCACCAGCTGGTTCAGCGTGGCGTCGTTAAACAAGGTCCACCATTCGGGATTGACAGGCATCCGGGCGCCAGCCTGAGCGTCCGGTTCGGCGGTGGCTTCCTTGTACTGTTCTGGCAGCGTCGACGTCGGTCGGACATAGTCGGGGCCGACCGCGCAACCGGCGAGCAGCAGGCTTGCGATCAAGCCCGGAAGCAGGCTGATTTTCGACTGGGTTTGCTTGCGGGCGGGCATGTCAGTGTTCCTCCGTCGGCGGCGTGTGCATGTCACCGGCCGGTGCCAGTTGCTTGCCGCGTTCCAGCCATTTGAAGAAGAGCGGAATGAAAATGGTAGCGATGAAGGTGGCGGCGATCATGCCGGCAAATACCCCGGTGCCCATCGATTGGCGGGCAGCCGCGCCGGCACCGCTGGCCTTGACCAGCGGGAAGACGCCAAGCACGAAGGCCAGCGAGGTCATCACGATCGGCCGGAAGCGCAGGCGGGCGGCTTCCATCGCGGCATCGACGACATTCATTCCTTCGGCGTATTTCTGGGCGGCGAACTCGACGATCAGGATGGCGTTTTTGGACGCCAGGCCGATCAGCACGACGAGTCCAATCTGGAAGTAGATGTCGTTTGGCATGCCGCGCAGCCAGATCGCCGTCAGCGCGCCCATCAGCGCGAAAGGCACCGCCATGACGACGGCCAGCGGCAGCGACCATTTTTCATACTGGGCCGCGAGAATCAGGAAGACCATGATGATGGCGAAGACAAAGGCCTGCAGCGACGAACCGGAGCTGCGTTTTTCCTGGAAGGCCTGACCGGTCCAGGCGATTTCGTAGCCGGCGGGCAGCGTTGCGGCAACTTCCTCGACGATCCTGATGGCATCGCCCGAGCTGATCCCCGGCTTGCTGTCGCCCATGATCTTGGCGGCGACGAAGCCATTGAAGCGTTCCACCTGTTCCGGGCCGACGATGCGCTTGATGCTGCTGACGGCGGACAGCGGAATCATCGCGTTGCTGGTTGCGCTGCGCACGTAGACCTTGGTCAGGTCGTCCGGCTTCATGCGATAGCTGGCCTCGGCCTGCAACTGCACCCGATAGACGCGGCCGGCCTTGTTGAAGTCATTGACGTACAGCGCCCCCATGGTGCTTTGCAGCGACTCGTAGATGCTGGCCAGCGGGATGCCGAGTGCCAGGGCCTTCGGCTCATCCACCTCGACAAAAAGTTGCGGTACCGTGGGGCGGAAGAAGGTGCTGATCCGGGTGAATTCCGGGTGCTTCTGCAGATCGGCGATGAACTGCTGGGCGACCTCGTTCAGCTTCCTGGTGTCGCCATCGACGCGGTTCTGCAAATACACTTCGAAACCGCCGGCGGTACCCAGTCCCATGATCGGCGGCGGATTGAAGACCAGCGCCATGCCGTCCGGCTGCATCATGCCGATGCCCATGAACTTGCCGGCCAGATCCTGCGCCTTGGCCTGGCGTTGGCTCCAGTCCTTGAGCGGAATGAAAATGGTGCCGGCATTGGGTTTGTTGCCGCCGCCGATCAGGTCGAAGCCGGAGACGACGAAGGTGTGCTTGACGGCAGGATCCTGCGCCAACGCGGCGCGCATGCTTGCGCCGGTGAGCTGCGTGCGCTTCAAGGTTGCGCCGTCGGGCAGCATCAGCGCCGAGATCAGGTAGCCCTGGTCTTCGGAGGGCACGAAGCTGCCCGGGATGACGCGGAAGAAAACGAAGGTCGTGCCGATGACCAGCGCAAAGATCAAACCGCCGATGATGCCGTGCTTCAGGGTAAGTCCGACCGTACCGGTATAAGCGCGGGTGATGCGCGCGAATAGCCGGTTGAAGGGGCGAAACAGCTTGTGCTCGGTGTGCTGGGCCTTGAGCAGCAGGGCGCAAAGGGCCGGCGTCAGCGTCAGCGCAACGACGCCGGACAGCACCACGGCAACCGCCACGGTAACCGCAAACTGCTTGTAGAGCTGGCCGGCGATGCCGCCGAGGAAGGCGACCGGCACGAATACCGCGCACAGCACCAGCACGATGGCGACCAGCGCCCCCTGCACCTGGTGCATGGCCTTGATCGCAGCGGCGCGCGGCGAGAGCTTTTCCTCGGCCATTAGGCGTTCGACATTCTCCAGCACCACAATCGCATCATCGACCACGATACCGATTGCCAGCACCATGGCGAACAGCGTCAGCGTGTTGATCGAGAAGCCGAACAGCCAGAGGCCGGCAAAAGTGCCGATCAGCGAAATCGGCACGGCCACCATCGGGATCAGGGTGGCGCGCCAGCTTTGCAGGAAGACATAGACGACGGCGAGGACCAGGATCATCGCTTCGACCAGGGTCTTGACCACTTCGGTGATCGAGGCGGACACGAAGAGCGTGGTGTCGAAGGGGATGACGTAATTCATGCCCTCGGGAAATTTCTTCTGCAGCGTATCCATCCGGGCGCGCACCAGTTGGGCGACTTCCAGCGCATTGGCGCCGGTTTGCAGGAAGACGCCCATGGCGATTGTCGGCTGGCCGTCCAGTGTCACGCTCTGGTCGTAGCTGTAGGCACCGAGTTCGAGTCGCGCGACATCCTTCAGGCGCAGCACGCCGCCGGGGCCGCTGGCGCGGATGATGATGTTACCGAACTCCTCCGGCGTCAGCAGGCGGCCCTTGGCGGTGACGGTATAGGCCAGCATCTGGTCGTCCGGCGCCGGTTCCTGGCCGATCTTGCCGGCCGCATTCTGGGCATTCTGGGCCTTGATGGCAGCGGAAATGTCGCTCGCGGTCAGGCCGAGTTGCGCCATGCGGTCCGGCTTCAGCCAGACGCGCATGGAGTAATCCTGGGCACCGAAAATGGTGACATCGCCGACGCCCTTGACCCGCTTCAACTCGTCGACGATGTTCAGGCTGGCATAGTTCGACAGGAAGAGCGTGTTGTAACGGCCTTTGCCGGATTCCATGGCGACGACCTGCAGGATGTCGTTCGAGCGTTTCTGGACGATCACGCCATTGCGTCGCACCTCTTCGGGCAGCCGCGGTTCGGCGGCCTTGACGCGGTTATTGACGTTGACCGCGGCCATGTCGACATTGCTGCCGACATCGAAGGTGGCGGTGATCGTGACGGCACCGTTGGCCGAGGCCGACGAGGTGAAATAGGACAGGCCCTCGACCCCGTTCAGTTGTTCCTCTATCGGCGCCGCCACCGTCTTGGCCAGCGTTTCGGCGGAAGCGCCCGGATAGGTGGCGGTGATCAGCACGGTCGGCGGGGCGATTTGCGGGTATTGCGCGATCGGCAATACCTGCGAGGCGACCAGCCCGGCAATGACGATGATGATCGAGATGACCGACGCGAATATCGGCCGGTTGATGAAGAACTCCGACATGGCCGCTCCTTAACCCTGTTTCGCCGGCGCCGGTGCCGGCGCCTGGGCGCCCGGCACGGCAGGCGGATGCGGGGCAACCGGCGCACCGGGGCGCAGTTTCATCAGGTTGTCGACGATCACCTTGTCGCCGGCCTTCAGGCCACCGAGGATGACCCAGTCCTTGCCCAGCCATTCGCCGGCCTGGACCGGGCGGGGGGCCACCTTGTTGTCGGCGCCGGCCAGCATCAGCAGGGCGCCCTGCTCGGTCTGCAGCACTGCGGATTGCGGCACCAGAAACACGCCGTCGCGCTCGCCGGTAAGCAGGCGGATGCGCACGAACTGGCCGGGCAGCAACTGGCTGTCCGGGTTGCTGAACTCGGCGCGCAAGGCCTGCGTACCGAGGGTGGTATCGATGTTGGAAGCGAGGAAATTCAGCTTGCCAGGCTTGCCATAAATTGCGCCATTGGCCTGCACCAGCTGGACGCCGTTGACATCCTTGGCGGACACGCGACCGCCGGGAAATTTGGCAAGATCGCTTTCGCCGAGACTGAAGCGTACCCACATCGGATTGAGCTGGTAGATCGAGGTCAGCAGGCTGTCGCCGCCGACCGTGACCAGATTGCCTTCCGACTTCGCGGCGCGGCCCGTGGTGCCGGCGACTGGTGCGGTGACCGTGGTCCATGCCAGATTCAGTTCGGCCTGGTGCAATGCGGCTTGGGCGATGGCGTTGTTCGAAGCGGCATCGTCGTATTCCTTCTGGCTGATCGCCTTCGATTCGATCAGGCCTTTCAAGCGCTTCATTTCGCGGTTGGCTTGCTCGGCCTTGGCGCGGGCTTCGCTGAGGGCGATTTCGTAGCTGGAAGGGTCGATCTGGAACAGGGCCTGGCCGGCCTTGACCGTTTCGCCCTCCTGATAAAGCCGCTTGACCAGAATGCCGCCGACCCGGGCACGGACTTCGGTTTCGCGCGCGCCTTCGGTTTGCGCCATGACCTCGATGGACGTCGGAATTTTCTGCGGCTGGACGTCCAGCACCGTTACCGGCAGCGGCCCCATGGCTGGCGGTGCGGCGGGTTTGCCGTCGGAGCAGGCACTGAGCGCCAGCACGCTGGCGATGACAATGAAGTAGAACTTGCTGGACCGTGACGGGGTGCGGAATGTCATTTGGTTTGCTCCTTCGAAGGATATCTGCGCTATTATAAACAAACATGAATGTATATAAGTGTTATGAATCGTTCTTTTTGATTGCCTATCATTCATGAAAATTCGGTGCACGTTTGCGACCGGGAGAGATGAAATGGCCAGAAAAACCAAGGAAGAGGCGGAAAAAACCCGCAAGGACCTGATTGCAGCGGCGCGCACGGTGTTCCACGAGTGCGGCGTCAGTCGATCCACGCTCGAGAAGATCGCCAAGGAAGCCGGCGTGACGCGCGGAGCCCTCTATTGGCACTTCAAGGACAAGGCCGCACTGTTCTCGGCCATGCGCGAAGATGTCTTCACGCCGCTGGTAGAACGCAGCGATTCCATTCTTTTTTCGGAATCCTATGAAAACCCGTTAAACGCCATCGAAGCCTCGCTGAAGGAATTTTTCCGCGTCCTGGATGATTGCTCGGTGGTCCGGCAAGTCTTCGAGATCATGATTTCGCGTTGCGAGTACGTCGACGAGTTTGCCGGCGTGCAGGAGGAGGCAAGCCGCCCGGCACGCGATTTTTTGCAAAAAATCGAACGCCTCTACCAACGGGCCGCTGAAAAAGGCTTGTTGCGCGAAGGACTGGATCCGCAGGAAGCGGCCCGTGACACATGGGCATTCACCAGCGGAATTTTGCATTTGTTGCTTGGTTTCCAGATGGATGCCGGAGTGCAGCGGCAGATACCCCAGATGATTTCAACCCACATGGCGCTGCGTCACCGTTAGTTATCACATTGCTGACGTAGACTGTAGAAACCCCAGTACCCGGCAGACCGTCTTCACTGGTCGTCCCCGGCTTGCAAGGGTGGGCGTGCAATCCAATTTTTTCTGCGGCGTACTCCACGGCTTCCTTGAGAATCTCGTGCTCCAGTATCTTCTTGCCCAGCACCCGCTGCAACTTGGCAATCCCGGCCCGCGCTGCGGCCAGCTCTGATGCCGGCACCACCGCCTCGCCCGCAGACACCGCCATCAGCGCGCCCTGGCGTTCAAGATTGCGCCATTGAAACAGCAGCTGGCTGAGACGCCTTCGTGCCGGGCCACCAGAGACACGCTCATGCCCGGCTCGTACGTGCGGCGCACCAGGCAGCCTTCTCGGCGGGGGATCAGCGCCTGCGGCGCTGATCTTTCAAATCAACTTCAACAGAATCAGTATGTCTAGTCGTATTCCGGTTGTTATCATGAGGACGCGAATATGAGGATGCGAATATGATTATCAAGCGTTGGGCTCTTCGTTCGGGCGTGTTTGCCGCAGTGGCCGTTGCAGCGGTGTATTTCTGGCTGCAGCACAACGGTGATGGGGCAATGGAGCACATCGCCAGTGGCAACGGCCGTATCGAGGCGGTGGAGATCGACATCGCGGCTCGCCAGCCAGGCCGAATTCAGTCCATTGCGGTGCGCGAGGGTGAACTGGTCCGTAGCGGCCAGGTGCTGGTGCGCATGGACAACGACTCGTTGCAGGCGCAACTGCGACAGGCCGAAGCCCGCATGCGTCAGGCGGAAGATGCGGTGGCTACGGCACGCAGCCAGTTCGCCCAGCGCGAGAGTGAAAAGGCCGCCGCACAGGCCTTGGTGGTGCAGCGTCAGACCGAGCTGGCGGCCGCGCAGCGACGCGCGCAGCGTTTCGCCGATCTGCGCCGACAGGCGTTCATCTCGCAGCAGCAACTCGACGACCAAACCGAAGCGGTCGATCGTGCCGCTGCCACGCTGGCCGCTGCCCGGGCGCAGGTGGCGGCCAGCGACGCCGCGATTGCGGCTGCCCGTAACCAAATCCGAGGCAGCGAGTCGGCGGTAGAGGCAACGCGGGCGGAGGCAGATCGCATCCGCACTGACATCGAGGACAGCCTGCTAAAGGCTCCGCGCGATGGTCGCGTGCAGTTGATCGTGGCCCGCCCCGGCGAGGTGGTGGGCGCGGGCGGGCGGGTGCTCAACCTGGTGGACCTGAAGGATGTGTACATGACCTTCTTTCTTCCCACCCGCGCCGTTGGCCGCGTCGCCCTGGGCAGCGAGGCGCGCTTGGTGCTTGATGCGGCACCGCAGTATGTGATTCCGGCGCGCATCTCCTTCGTCGCCGACGTGGCGCAGTTCACACCGAAGACGGTGGAAACCCAGGTCGAGCGCGAGAAGCTGATGTTCCGCGTGCGGGCGGATATTCCCCAGGAGCTGCTGGAGAAGCACCTGGCCCAGGTCAAGACCGGTCTGCCTGGGGTGGCCTATGTCACGCTCGACCCCGCAGCGCCTTGGCCACCGCACTTGCAACTGAGCCTGCCAGAATGAACAGCGTCGCCGCCCCAGCCGCCGCCCCGGTGGTGCGCCTGCACGGCGTCGGGCTGCGCTACGGCAAGGCGCAGGCGCTTCGGGACATCAACCTCGACATCCCCGCCGGGGTGATGGCCGGCCTGATCGGCCCGGACGGGGTCGGCAAGTCCAGCCTGCTCGCATTGGTTTCGGGCGCGCGTGCCATTCAGAACGGGCGCATCGAGGTGCTGGGCGGCGACATAGCCAGCGCCCGCTTTCGCGCCGATGTATCCCCGCGCATTGCCTACATGCCGCAAGGGCTGGGCAAGAATCTCTACCCGACCCTCTCCTTGTTTGAGAACGTGGACTTCTTTGGCCGCCTCTTCGGTCATGACCGTGCCGAGCGCGAGCGGCGCATTAACACGCTACTGGCCGCCACCGGACTCGCGCCGTTTGCAGACCGTCCGGCCGGCAAGCTCTCGGGCGGCATGAAGCAAAAGCTCGGATTATGCTGTGCGCTGATCCACGACCCCGAACTGCTGATCCTCGACGAGCCCACCACCGGCGTCGACCCGCTGTCGCGCCGCCAGTTCTGGGCCTTGATCGACGACATTCGCGCCGAGCGACCGGGCATGAGTGTCGTGGTAGCCACCGGCTACATGGAGGAGGCCAGGCGTTTCGATTGGCTGGTGGCCATGGACGCGGGGCGCGTGCTCGCCACCGGCGCGCCCGCCGAGTTGCTGGCGCGCACCGGCTGCTCCACGCTGGAGCAGGCCTTCATTGCCCTGCTTCCAGAAGCGCAAGGCGCCGGCTACCGGCCGGTAGAGATCGTGACGCAGGCGGCCGACGCCGATACGGAGATTGCCATCGAGGCGCGCGAGCTCACCATGCGCTTTGGCGACTTCACCGCGGTGGATGAGGTGAATTTCCGCATCCGGCGCGGCGAGATCTTCGGCTTCTTGGGTTCCAACGGCTGCGGCAAGACCACTACGATGAAGATGCTCACCGGGCTGCTCCCCGCGAGCAAGGGTGAGGCACTGCTGTTCGGAAAGCCGCTCGACCCCCACGACCTCGCCACCCGCCATCGCGTCGGCTTCATGACCCAGAGCTTTTCGCTCTACGGCGAACTGACGGTGCGCCAGAACCTGATGCTGCACGCGCGCCTGTTCGGCTTGCCGGAGGCGGAGATCGACACCCACGCGCAGGTCATGGCCGAACGTTTCGACCTGGTCGACATCCTCGATACGCTGCCCGACGCGCTGCCGCTGGGGGACCGTCAGCGCCTGTCGCTGGCGGTGGCGATGATTCATGGCCCCGAAATGCTCATCCTCGACGAGCCCACCTCGGGGGTAGACCCGGTGGCGCGCGATGCTTTCTGGCGCGCGCTGATCGAGCTCTCACGCCGCGATGGGGTCACCATCTTCATCTCCACCCATTTCATGAACGAGGCTGAGCGCTGCGACCGCATTTCGCTCATGCACGCCGGACGCGTACTGGTGACCGACACGCCTCAGGCCATCGTGGCGGCGCGTGGCACACCGACGCTCGAGGACGCCTTTATTGCTTACCTGCAGGAAGCCGGAGGGGAGTCGCTGCAGGAGCTGGCCCGGCAAACCACCCCGACGAGCTTGCCCGTCGCGCCAGCGGCATTAGCGCACGCTACCCACCGGGCGTTCAGCCTGCGGCGACTGTTCAGCTTCACGCTACGAGAGTCGCTGGAACTCAGGCGCGACCCGATCCGCCTGACGCTGGCCGTGTTGGGCTGCATCCTGTTGATGCTCGTACTCGGCTACGGCATCACGCTGGATGTGGAGGACCTAGCCTATGCGGTGCTCGACCACGACCAGACCAGCATCAGCCGCGATTACAGCCTGAGCCTGTCCGGCTCCCGGTATTTCGCGGAGCGTGCGCCGCTCTCCGACTACGCCGAGCTGGACCGGCGCATGCGCGCCGGTGAGATCAGCCTGGCCATCGAAATTCCGCCGGGCTTTGGGCGCGATCTGCTGCACGGCCGGCCGGTCCAGATCGGCGCCTGGATCGACGGGGCCATGCCCACCCGTGCCGAGACGGTGCGCGGCTATGCGCAGGGCATACACCAGCACTGGCTGAGCCAGCGCCTGCGCGAGGCGCTCGGCGAGGCCGCCGTGGCGCCGCTCGCGACCGTGGAGACGCGCTTTCGCTACAACCCCGACGTGCGCAGCCTGCCGGCGATGGTGCCGGCGGTGATTCCGCTCTTGCTGATGCTCATCCCGGCCATTCTCGCCGCGCTCTCGGTGGTGCGCGAGAAGGAGATGGGCTCGATCATCAACTTCTACGTGACACCGAGCACACGCCTCGAATTCCTGCTGGGCAAGCAGATTCCCTACGTCGTGCTGGCCATGGCGAGTTTTCTCCTGCTGGTGTTGATGGCGGTGGTGTTGTTCCGCGTGCCGATCACCGGCAGCTTCCCGACGCTGGCGCTAGGCGCGCTGCTCTATGTGATCAGCGCCACTGCCTTCGGTCTTCTCATTTCCACCTTCGTGCGCAGCCAGGTGGCGGCCCTGTTCGGCACGGCGCTGCTCACCATTCTGCCAGCGGTGCAGTTCTCCGGCCTCATCGATCCGGTCAGCTCGCTCGAAGGCGCGGGGCGCTTGATCGGTCACGTCTTTCCGACAACCCACTTCGTGATCATCGCGCGCGGCACCTTCTCCAAGGCGCTGGAATTCGGCGATCTACAGGCCTCCTTCGTGCCGCTTTTAATCAGCATCCCCATACTGATCGGCTTAACCGCTGTGCTGCTCAGGAAACAACAGCGATGAAATGGCAACGCTTGCGCAACATCGCCCACCTGGGCATCAAGGAGCTGCGCAGCCTGCTGCGCGACCCCGTTATGCTGGTGTTGATCGTCTACGCGTTCAGTTTCTCGATCTACACCGCCGCCACGGCGATACCGGAGACGCTGCGCAAGGCCCCCATCGCGGTCATCGATGAGGACCGCTCGCCGCTGTCCGAGCGTATTGTCGATGCCCTTTATCCGCCTTATTTCATGCCGCCGGCACGGATCACCCTGGCCGAGCTGGATGCGCGCATGGACGCCGGGCTCGACACGTTCGCCCTGTACATCCCGGCCGGCTTTCAGCGCGATGTGCTCGCCAGGCGCGCCCCGGCCATACAACTGAGTGTGGATGCCACGCGCATGAGCCAAGCCTTCACCGGCAGCGGCCACATCCAGACCATCGTCCTGGACCAGGTCAACGAGTTCGTTCGCCGCAATCGTGCCGTGTCCAGTCCGCCAGTGGAATTGGTCCTGCGCGCGCGCTTCAACCCTGAACTAAATAAGTCCTGGTTCGGCGGGCTGATGCAGATCATCAATAACATCACCATGCTGTCCATCGTGCTGACCGGCGCGGCCCTGATCCGCGAGCGCGAACACGGCACCCTCGAGCACCTGCTGGTGATGCCGGTCGCCCCGTTCGAGATCATGGCCTCGAAGGTGCTGGCGATGGCGGCCGTGGTGCTGATCGCGTCGGCCTTCGCCCTCAATGTCGTCGTGCGCGGCCTGATGGGCGTGCCCATCGAAGGCTCGCTGCCGCTGTTCTTTGTGGGTGCGGCCCTGCATCTGTTCGCCACCACGTCGTTGGGGATTTTCCTAGCCACGCTGGCTCGTTCGATGCCGCAGTTCGGCATGCTGCTGCTGATGGTTCTGCTGCCCCTGCAGATGCTCTCCGGTGGTCGCACGCCGCGCGAAAGCATGCCAGAGATCGTCCAGTTCGTGATGCTGGCAGCGCCCAACACTCACTTCGTGATGTTGTCCCACGGTATTCTCTATCGAGGGGCTGGCTTGGAAGTGGTTTGGCCACAGCTGATTAGCCTCGCCGTGATCGGATTGATCTTGTTCATGCTCTCGCTGGCGCGGTTTCGCAAGACATTGGCCCTATTGTGTTGAAAAAGTCGGTTTCTCGGCTGCCGTTTTGGCTGATGCAAAATCGACCTCTCAGATCGCCTCAGGATCGACGAATGCGAGTCTCGGAAGGGGAGAAGCACTCCTGCAATTCGCCAATATTTTGTCGGGCCGACTTTTTTATCAGAATAGGCCGGTTGGGTGAGGTCGTCAACGACCGCTTCGTAGAACTCCGGTTCGTAGAAGGCGGATATGGCTGACCGACTATAAAGAGGACTTCCCACACTCCGCAGGTGGCGTAAGCCAACCGGCATCGATGTGCCAAGATTGAATTTCGTTGATCAATCTGAAGTGCAGAAAGGGGAAGTCCAAATGAATGTTACGACAGTTGGCGTAGATCTGGCAAAGCACGTATTTGCGGTATGCGAGGGCGATGGTCGTGGTCATGGCGGGCGGTCGTCTATCTTGAAGCAGGGCGAGTTTTTGAAGTGGTTGCGCACGCTGCCGGCGGGTACGGTGGTAGCGATGGAGGCATGCAGTTCTGCGCATAGTTGGGGACGTACAATGCAGGCGTTGGGCTTGGAGCCACGCCTGATTGCTGCAGAGTTTGTGAGGCCGTACCGAAAGAATCAGCGCGTCAAGAACGACAGTCGAGATGCGGAGGCTGTGCTCACGGCGCTGCATGCCCCCGGAATGCGCTTTGTCACAATCAAGACGGAAGATCAGCAGCAACGCCTGGCCTGGCACCGCCTGCGCGAAGGGTGGAAAGCGGAGAGAACCGCTTTGTTCAACCGTATCCGCGGATTGCTTACGGAGTTTGGCATCGTCGTCGAACTCGGTGCTACGAAGATCCGGCGCAAGTTGGCCGAACTGGAAGGTGACGAGGCCTATCCGCAGAACATCAGACTGATGGCGCAATGCGTTCGTGAGCAGGTGGGAATGCTTGACCAACGGTTGGCCGAGTGCGAACGACAAATCGCACGGCAAAGCAAGAATGATCCGGTGGTAGCTCGACTGCGCAGTCGTCCAGGAATCGGTCTTCTCAGCGCGGATGCCATTGTCGCTACGGTCGGAGATGCCCGTCAGTTCAAGAATGGTCGTCAGTTCGCCGCCAGTCTGGGGATTACGCCTCGCCAGCACGGTAGCGGTGGCAAGACCCATTTGGGAGCAATTACCCGGCGCGGTGATTCCTATCTGCGCTGTCTGTTTGTTCAGGGTGCGCGCTGCGTTCTGCAAGCCGCCCTGCGTTTGCATAAGAACAAGCCGGATACGCTTAACCGACTCCAGCTATGGATGGTCAAACTCAACGATCGGGTCGGCTATCACAAAGCGGCGGTCGCCATCGCGAACAAGCACGCCCGACAAGTGTGGGCAATGCTCACCCGCGGCGAAACCTATAACGCCGACGCCTACAAGGATTGGGAAGCCGCCCATGCGAATGTCTGTCCGGGCGATATCCACAGGGCCAGTGACGACGACTTATCCACCGCCGCGCTCGCCGCCGCCAGCGTGTGAGGCGCGCTTTGGCGAGCGCGTCCATGGATAAGTCTGCGCCTGAGCATAATTTATCGAACAACCGAACCCAACAATTCATTCACAGAAACGGAGCGCAAACGACTGCATAAGTGCAGTGCAAGACACCACAGGTCAGACCGGCCGGTGGAGAGCCTGAATAGCAGCCTGCGCCGACCATTCACGGGCGAGGATTGATCCTCCCAACCCGGGTCGCGACGATGACTGACTGAGGCCCACCGGAGCGGTTTATTGCATGGCCAAGCGCATGCGTGCGCTGAACAAGGCCGGTTAGAGGGATGACAGTCTGCTCTGTTCCTGTCCTGCACAACACCACTGCTAACACCGCGATCCACGAAATCAACGAACACCATCATGTACATCGATACGTCTTGAGCAACGACAACGATCCGGCCTGATGGCCGATCTTAAAAACCATGGGGTTGACAGGAAGTCCCTTAGAGGCTGCTATCGGGAAAACGCTACGGCCGGGAAAACGCTACGGCCGTTTTTGGTTTAGGTTTGTTCGACGCCTGCCCTGTACGCGCAGGCGCGCGGATGAATCGCCGAGGTTGAGGGCAGGCGTTGGACAAAGCTCCAGGGAGGAAACCGCGGAATGCAGCGGCGCGGTCAGGACGAGCGATGTGCTATGGGGATTATGAGATTGGCACGCGCGCCGGCCAAGGCACGCTGGCTCGTCAAGCGGGCGACGACATCGCTGAATGGGTCGACATCGCTGTCGGCGCGCCGAATGATTCGGTACTGTGGCGAGTCGGCATGATGGATTTCGCAGCGTCGGGCAACGCCGTCCCCTTTCAGCGCCAGGAGCTGAAGAGACAACGGATGGGGCGGGCATCGAGACGTGTCGATGGTCATGGCGCGTGGTGCGGCGCGGGAGGAGCGCGAATCAATTGTCCGCGGACGAAGGTCTCGATGATGATCATGGTCGCGCCGCAGCAACGGCAAACGAAGGTCGGCAGTGGCGCGGCGAGCGACGTTGAATCATCTTCCGGCTGCGCATCCGAACGCGGTTCGTTTGGCGTCAGAAGACGTCTCACCTGCGCGAGGTTCTCCCTGCGCCCGGCATTGGCGAGCAAGCCGTAGTGACGGATGCGGTGAAACCCACTGGGCAGGACATGCAGGAGAAACCGGCGCATGAACTCCTCGGTACTGAGCGTCATCGTCTTCTGGCGCGTGCGTCCCTTGACGCGGTAATCCTTCCAGCGGAACGTCACGCCCTGTTCATCCAGGGAGAGGAGTCGCCGGTTGGAAATGGCCACCCGGTGGGTGTAACGGGACAGGTACGCCAGCACCGCTGCCGGACCGGCAAACGGCCGCTTGGCGTAGACCACCCATTCGCACTGGCGCAGCGGCGCCAGCCAGCGGGCGAAAGCCATCGCATCGGTCAATGCGGCGTACTCGCCGAAGAACCGCAACTGGCCCGCGCGATGCGCTTGCGCCAGTTCTTCGAGAAAGCGCCGGCGAAATAGCCGCGAGAGGACCCGTACCGGCAGGAAGAAGCCCGGCCGACAGGCCACCCAGCGCTCGCCATCGGACGACAGCCCGCCGCCGGGAACGATGCCATGAACGTGGGGATGATGCGTCAGCGCCGACCCCCAGGTGTGCAGCACCAGCGTCGCGCCGATCTGCGCACCCAGATGCTTCGGATCGGCAGCAATGGTGCCCAGCGTCTCGGCCGCCACCTCGAACAACAGACGGTAGATCACCGCCTTGTTGGCGTAGGCGATGGCGCTGATCGGCGCCGGCAAGGTAAACACCAGGTGGTAATACGCCACCGGCAGCAGATCGGCCTGACGGGCTTCAAGCCAGCGCTGCGCAGCCCGGGCCTGGCACTTCGGGCAATGCCGGTTGCGACAGGAGTTGTAGCTGATTTCGACATGCGCGCAGGCATCGCAACGCAACACATGTCCCCCCAGCGCCGCCGTGCGGCACTGTTCGATGGCCGACATGACCTTGAGTTGCCCCAGGCTCAGGTGCTTGTGCTGGGACTGACGCCAGGCCGGACCAAAGGCGCGGAAGATGTCCGCGACCTCCAGGGCGGGACGCCCCATGGGGGAAGCCCGGTGGGACTACGCCGGGTGCAACAACTCCAAGGGGCTGACCACTTCGCGCAGGATGTCGGTGGCGACCTGCGCATACAGCGCCGTGGTCTCCAGCTTCTTGTGCCCGAGCAGAACCTGGATCACCCGAATGTCCACCTTCTGCTCCAGCAGATGGGTGGCGAAGCTGTGGCGCCTATGTCTCTGGCGACATAGGCGCCACTATCTACCCTTCCTGACTATGTCTTGTGATTCCACGATTGCGTAGGGTTTCCGGCAACTGCCCGAGCGCCGCGTAGACATAGTCTGACTCCTTTCAACAGCCCGAAGAATCGGGGAAGGAGTCCATCGTGAGATACGTCATCAATAACCAAGTCGTTCTATCTCGACCCCCTGAAGGTCCGCTCGCAGCCCATGTCGTCGCGTTTGCGCAATCGATGAGCGAGCGAGGATACGGTTTGTGGTCGCTGAAGTATCAGGTTCGTATTGCGGCATGCTTTTGCCGATGGCTCCTTCAGAAGAAGATCGCAGTGCGCAGGATTTGTTCCGAGCATCCGGCGCTGTATCTACGATATCGCTATCGGCATCAACGACCTCACCGGGAGGACTTTGCTGCGCTCAGGCTTCTCATTGAGTTTTTGCGCGTCGAAGGAGTGATCCCCCGCGAGAAGATATCGGCACGTCGACTGACCCCAGTTGAGCGGTGCACACAAGGCTATGAGAAGTATTTGCGCGAAGCGCGCGCCCTCGCCAGAGCAACAATCACCAACTACCTGCCATTCATTCGCGACTTTCTCAAAGACCGGTTCGGCGATGGACCCGTCACGCTCTCGAAGCTGTGTGCCGGCGACGTCGTGAAGTTTGTCCAGCGCCAAGTGCCGCGTCTGGATCTGAAGCGAGCGAAGCTCATGACCACTGCGCTGCGATCCTTCCTTCGCTACGCGCGCTATTGCGGCGACATTACGTTGGATCTGGCCGCCGCTGTTCCCGTCGTGGCCAGTTGGTCAATGACATCAATCCCGCGTGCGATAGCGGTGGAGAACGTACATCAGTTGCTAGCCAGTATTGATCGCCATACCGCGATAGGGCGTCGCGACTATGCCATCTTGCTCTTGCTCGCACGATTGGGGTTACGTTCAGGTGAAGTGGCATCTCTCGAACTCGATGACATCGACTGGAATGCGGGGCAGTTCAGCGTGCGCGGCAAGGGTGGCCAGCGCAACGACCTGCCCTTAACCGCAGAGGTTGGCAAAGCAATCGCCGCGTATCTCCGGCAGGGGCGACCGAATAGCACAAGCCGCCGAGTGTTCTTGCGCGCGAAAGCACCGATCCAGGGTTTTATAGGGGCGAGTGGCATTGGATCCATCGTTCGGCATTCACTGGAGCGCGCCGGTATCAAGTCTCCCACCAAAGGCGCGCACCAGTTTCGCCATGGATTGGCGACCGAAATGTTGCGCCAAGGCGCCACGCTCGGAGAGATCGGTGAGTTGCTGGGTCATCGCCATCCACAGACGACGAAGATTTACACCAAGGTCGATCTCAATGCATTGCGTACGCTGGCATTGCCATGGCCGGGAGGTGTGAAATGAACACGCTTCGGCAGGCGGTTCAGGAGTACCTGAGCTTGCGGCGTAGTTTGGGATTCAAACTGCATGATGCGGGCAAGGGATTGCTCGATTTCGTCACCTTCATGGAGCAACGCCGCGCTACCTACATCACCCAGACGTTGGCGCTCGCATGGGCTCAACAACCTTTGAACGTTCAACCCGCACATTGGGCGCAACGACTGACCTTCGTTCGCGGATTTGCGCGTCATCGCAGCGCCACCGATCCGCGCACGCAGATTCCAGCGCAAGGCTTGTTACCGTTTCACGCAAAGCGGGCGCGGCCCTACCTGTACTCGGACAACGAGATTCGAAGCCTGCTATGCGCTGCTCTCGAAATGCCATGCCGCTATGAACGAGGCGAACTGCTGCCGTGGACCTACCATTGTCTGTTCGGATTACTGAGCGTCTCAGGACTACGTCTTGGCGAAGCGCGCAATCTCGAGCTTCAGGATGTGGATCTTAAGGAGGCGGTATTGACGATCCGCAGCACCAAGTTTGGCAAGTCTCGACTGGTGCCATTGCATGCATCAACGTGCCAAGTGCTTGCAGACTACATTGCACGACGCAAACGTCACTGGGCAACACGGGCTGTTTCCTCCTACTTGTTCGTTTCAAGCTGGGGCAACCGCTTGGACGGGGGACAGATTCATCGAACTTTCTATGCATTGTCCCGGCAGATCGGTCTGCGTGGCGTTGCCGATAGTCACGGGCCACGTCTGCACGATATGCGGCACGTGTTTGCCACAAATACGCTCGTCCACTGGTATCAGTCCGATCAGGATCCAGAGCGCCGCCTGCCGATCTTGTCTGCCTACCTCGGCCATGTTCACGTCGCGGATACGCAGTGGTACTTGAGCGCCTCGCCGGAGTTGATGCGGGAGGCGATGCAGCGACTCGAGCAGCGTTGGGAGGGGCAGCCATGAGCACCCCCGCCAGCTTTGCTCCGCTGCTGGAGCGTTTCTTTGTGCAGCGCCTGATGCAGCAGCGCCAGGCGAGTCCCCACACGATCAGTTCCTATCGCGATACCTTTCGTCAATTTCTGAAGTTCGTTCAGCAGCGACTACATAAACCGCCGTCACGCCTGAATTTCGAGGAGATCGATGCCCCATTGGTCGCGGCATTTTTGGATGACCTGGAGCAGCGCCAAGAAGTAAGCGTGCGCAGTCGAAATTTGCGCCTCACTGCCATTCACTCCTTCTTTCGTTATGCGGCGTTCGAAGCACCCGCTCAATCAGCACAGATCCAGCGGGTGCTCGCCATCCCCAGCAAGCGCTTCACTCGCACCCTGGTCCCCTTTCTTACGCGACCGGAAGTCGATGCATTGCTTGCTGCTCCGGATCAAGGTACCTGGTCCGGCCGGCGCGATCATGCCTTCCTCCTGGTGGCGGTACAGACGGGATTGCGCTTGTCTGAAATGACTGGGCTCAAACGCGAGGACATCATTCTCGGCGTCGGCGCTCACGTGCGCGTGATCGGCAAAGGCCGCAAGGAACGCTGTACGCCCTTCGCAAAATCCACACTCGCCGTATTGAAGGCATGGCTGCGAGAGCCTCAACGTGGTGATAGCGATGTGTTGTTTCCCAGCGCAAAGGGCGAGCGTCTCAGTGTGCATGGCGTGCAGTACCTGCTGACCAAGCATCGCATGGCGGCCGGCAACGTTTGCCCCTCACTGATTCAAAAGCGCGTCACTGTTCACCGCTTGAGACACACCATGGCCATGGACCTCCTCCAAGCAGGTGCCGATCGTGCAGTGATCGCCTTGTGGCTCGGACATGAATCGGTAGAGACCACGCAAATCTATCTGGATGCGACGCTTTCGATGAAGGAGCAAGCCCTTGCCAAGACATCTCCTCCGCGCAGCAGGCCAGGGCGCTATAAGCCTGGGGACCAACTCCTCGACTTCCTGAATAGCCTTTAGCGTTGAGAGAACTATGTCGGGTGATTTGCTGGGCATGTCTGTGCGGCGGCCAGCAATTGTCGAATGCTCCTCCATACCACCAGACATAGTCAGGAAGGGTAGATAGTGCCGCAGGGTATGCATCGAAACACGCTTGTCGATCTGCGCGATCGTGGCGGCGGCATGGATGGCCCGGTTGAGCTGGCGGGTGCTCAGGGATTCGATGGGGTTCAAGCCAGGAAACAGCCAGCCGCCATCGAGCATCTTGCCTTGGGCGCGGGCGACGCGCCACCAGACGCGCAGGCGTTCGAGCAGCACGGGCGAGAGCATGGCGTAGCGATCCTTGTGGCCTTTGCCTTGTTCGACGCGCAGGGTCATGCGCTGGCTGTCGATGTCGCCGACCTTGAGTGCAACGACTTCACTGGCCCGCAGTCCGGTGCCGTAGGCGAGCGAGAGGGCGGTCTGGTGCTTCAGGTTGCCGGCGGCAGCAATCAGGCGGCTGACTTCCTCGCGGCTCAACACCACGGGGAGCTTGTGCGGCACGTGCACGGCCTGCATCTTCGCCATCAGTTCGCCACGATCGAGCGTGATGTCGAAGAAGAACTTCAGTCCAATGATCGCGGCGTTGAGCGAAACCGGCGAGGTGCCGCTATCCACCAGGTGCAACTGATAGTTCCGCAGGTCCTCGACGCTCGCCGTGTCCGGCGAACGACCCAGATACGCAGCGAACCGCTTGACGGCGCGAAGATAGCCGCTCTGCGTCTTGGGATTGAGTTTGCGCATCCGCATGTCGTCGATCATGCGTTGGCGCAACGGGGAGACAACGGGCGTCGATGAGTCCATGGCTTGCTCCTGTCGAAAGCGAGGCGGATTGCCTCTCCTTCAACATCGCCCTTTCTCCGGCCGATGCCAACCACCGGTGCCAGCATTACCCACCACCGGTCGCTACCCCTTACCGCGCGAGCGGTTTAGTCCATGGGCACCAAGCCGAACTTGAATTTTTCAAGTTCTCTGCCGCAAAGGATCCATCGAAACTGAGCTGTCAGGAAACCACCAGTGGCCTACCGCAGCACCCGGCCACGTACGAAGTTTTACAACATGGCGCACCACGCCCTTGTGGGGCGTGATGCCCCACAAGGAGTGATTCAAACAGTTTCAGAGGGTTCTTCCTCATCCACCGCCAACGTATCGCCCTTCGATAGATCCAGGGCGGCGTCGATTTCTTTCTGACGGCAGGCCAGCCATGCCAGCCGATCCGCCTTGTCAAACTGCTTTGCGATCTCAGCCTTCAGGTCGCCCATCCGCTTCTCCGTCCGGGCAAGGTAGTCGCGATCTTCTGCGAGCCGCTGTTCCATCCGGTTCATCAGATTTTCGAGCACGCGGATAAACCCGTTGGGGTTGTCCGTATGCCCGGCCTCATGCTCCACGTTGCCGAGTAGCACAAGACGCTTGCCGAAGTCACGTTTCACATGCGAGCGAATGGCCATCCGGAATCCGCCAAACAGCCCGATCACCCGGGTGTCGCCCGGCTTCACGACGCTGAACCGCAGCACCAGTTGCCTGGTGACTTCGGTACGGTCCGAATACCACTTGCCGTCAATCTGCATGCGGAAGCTGTCTCCCGTCACGTTCTGACGGTTGGCAACATCGCCTTCCATGCCGGCGATCCGTTGCTGAATACACTCGATGTGACCAGGCAATGTGGCCAGCTCCGACTTGTTTCTCCATTGCTGCTGCTCCCATTGAGATTTCAGGAGCGACAGCTTGGCAAGCTCGGTATCCACACCCGCCTTTTCCAGCACCAGGGGATTCCCCGACGCCAGTGCCTTCACCTCGGCGTATGACAGCGCTGCGAGTTCCAC
>WBZP01001046.1_pt2 | contig 25658 bp, 24 predicted proteins | sample 5204301 | NCBI WGS metagenome assembly WBZP01 (sample SAMN12412401, study PRJNA552823) | activated sludge metagenome | isolation source: activated sludge from nitrification reactor of wastewater treatment plant... | place: USA: Pennsylvania | collected 2017 | reverse complement strand
CGGCATCGACCCGCAGACCGGGTACTACTTCGACGACACCAAGCGCTACGTCGACGCACTGGACCTCGCCGACGCGCAGCGCGAGCAGGTGTTCAGCGGCAACGCCCGCCGCGTCTACCCGCGCCTCGACGCACGCCTCAAGGAGCTCGGCCACTGATGCCCGCCTTCACCAAGGACGCCGACTGGCTCGACTGGCACCCCAGCCCGACGAAGCCGACCTACGTGCCCCCGCCGGGTGCGGTCGACGCGCACTGCCACGTCTTCGGCCCCGGCGACGAGTTCCCGTTCGCGCCCGAGCGCAAGTACACGCCGTGCGACGCCAGCAAGGACCAGCTCTGGGCGCTGCGCGACTTCCTCGGCTTCGACCGCAACGTCGTGGTGCAGGCGACGTGCCACGGCGCGGACAACTCCGCGATGGTCGACGCGCTCATGCACTCCGACGGCCGGGCTCGCGGCGTCGCCACGATCCGTCCCGACGTCACCGACGCCGACCTCTACGACCTGCACGCGGCCGGCGTGCGCGGCGTGCGCTTCAACTTCGTGAAGCGCCTCGTCGACCCCAAGCCCGACGCCTACTACCGCGCGCTGGTCGAGCGGATCGCGCCGCTCGGCTGGCACGTGGTCATCTACTTCGAGGCTGCCGACCTCGCCGAGCGCTGGAACCTGTTCACCTCGCTGCCGGTCACGGTCGTGGTCGACCACATGGGCCGCCCCGACGTCACCAAGCCCGTCGACGGCGAGGAGTTCGGCCAGTTCCTCCTGTTCCTGGAGGAGAACGAGAACGTCTGGAGCAAGGTGAGCTGCCCCGAGCGGCTCTCGGTGCAGGGGCCTCCGATGTACGCCGACGTCCGCCCGTTCGCCCGCACCGTGGTCGAGCGGTTCCCCGACCGCGTGCTCTGGGGAACCGACTGGCCGCACCCGAACATGAAGAGCCACATGCCCGACGACGGCCTGCTGGTCGACGTCATCCCGCACATCGCGCCGACGGCGGAGCTGCAGCAGGCCCTGCTGGTCGACAACCCGACCCGTCTCTACTGGGAGGACTGATGGTCGACAACTCAGCACTCGACGACATCCCCGGCACGACCGTCTTCACGGCGGAACGGTCGAGGCAGGGCTACCACCTCAACCAGTTCTGCATGAGCCTCATGAAGGCGCCCAACCGCGAGCGGTTCCACGCCGACGAGCGGGCCTACCTCGACGAGTGGCCGATGTCGGAGGAGCAGAAGCAGGCGGTCATCGACCGCGACTTCCAGCGGATGCTCGACCTCGGCGGCAACGTCTACTTCCTGTCCAAGATCTTCGCCAGCGACGGCTTGTCCTACGTGCAGGCCGTCTCGACCATGACCGAGTACTCCGTCGAGGAGTACCAGGCGATGATGCTGGCCGGCGGACGCAGTCCGGACGGCTGGCGCTCCAAGAGCGAGAGGCCTTGACATGGCACGCATCACCGCTGGCCTGACCACCAGCCACGTCCCCGCGATCGGCATGGCCGTCGACCTCGGCAAGACCGAGGAGGACTACTGGAAGCCGGTGTTCGCCGGCTACGAGTGGACCAAGCAGTGGGCGCAGGACGACCCGCCCGACGTCGTCATCCTCGTCTACAACGACCACGCGTCGGCCTTCGACCTGCGCATCATCCCGACGTTCGCGCTCGGCTGCGCCGCGTCGTTCCAGCCCTGCGACGAGGGCTACGGCCCGCGTCCGGTGCCCGTGGTCCAGGGCCACCCCGAGCTGGCCGGCCACCTCGCCCAGTCGCTCATCCTCGACGAGTTCGACATGACGCTGATCAACGAGCTCGACGTCGACCACGGCCTCACCGTCCCGATGTCGCTGGTGTACGGGAAGCCCGACGCGTGGCCCACCCGCGTGATCCCGCTGGCCGTGAACGTCGTCCAGTACCCCGCGCCCACCGGCAAGCGCTGCTACGACCTCGGCAAGGCGATCCGCCGCGCGGTCGAGAGCTACCCCGAGGACCTCAAGGTCCAGGTGTGGGGCACCGGCGGGATGAGCCACCAGATCCAGGGCGCGCGCGCCGGCCTCATCAACCAGGAGTGGGACGCGCGCTTCCTCGACCTCATCGTCGACGACCCCGACACCGCCGCTGCAATCCCGCACCTGGAGTACCTGCGCGAGACCGGTTCCGAGGGAGTCGAGATGGTGATGTGGCTCATCATGCGCGGCGCGATGGGCGGCTCCGTCGAGGAGCTGTACCGCTTCTACCACGTGCCCGCCAGCAACACCGCCGTCGGCCACCTCGTCGTCCAGCCCACCTCCTGACGCTGCACCATCCGACCAGACACGAGAGAGAACACACGCATGCGCATCGCACTCGCCGGAGCCGGCGCCTTCGGCATCAAGCACCTCGACGGCCTGAAGAACATCGATGGCGTCACGATCACCTCGATCGTGAGCCGCCGCCTGGACCAGGCCGAGGAGGTCGCGCAGAAGTACGGCGCCCCGCACGCCACGACCGAGCTCGACGAGGCGCTCGCCCGCGACGACGTCGACGCGGTCATCCTCTGCACCCCGACGCAGCTGCACGCGTCGCAGTCGATCGCGGCGATGCGCGCGGGCAAGCACGTGCAGGTCGAGATCCCGCTGGCCGACTCGTGGGCCGACGCCCTCGAGGTGCAGCGCGTCCAGGAGGAGACCGGATTGGTCGCGATGGTCGGCCACACGCGCCGGTTCAATCCGTCGCACCAGTGGGTGCACCGCCGGATCGTCGACGGCGAGCTCGCGATCCAGCAGATGGACGTGCAGACCTACTTCTTCCGGCGCACCAACATGAACGCCCTCGGCCAGCCGCGGTCGTGGACCGACCACCTGCTCTGGCACCACGCGGCGCACACGGTCGACCTGTTCCAGTACCAGACCGGAGAGAAGGTCACGATCGCCAACGCCGTACAAGGCCCGATCCACCCCGATCTCGGCATCGCGATGGACATGTCCATCCAGCTGCGGACGGAGAACGGCAAGATCTGCACGCTCTCGCTGTCGTTCAACAACGACGGCCCGCTCGGCACGTTCTTCCGCTACATCTGCGACAACGGCACGTACATCGCCCGCTACGACGACCTGGTGAACGGCAAGGAGGAGCCGATCGACGTCACCGCGGTCGACGTCTCCACCAACGGCATCGAGCTGCAGGACCGCGAGTTCGTCGCAGCCATCCGCGAGGGCCGCGAGCCCAACAGCAGCGTGCGCCAGGTGCTCGACTGCTACCGCGTTCTCGGCGAGCTCGAGACCCAGCTCGCCTCCCAGGTCTGACCCAGATCGACGGCACACAACCGCGGCAATGCTTGGCTGCCCCCTCGTGGCCTGACGAAATAGAAACGCTCTGCCCTTTCGTCAGGCCACGAGGGGGCAGACCCGGCCCGCCACGCGCACGCCCAGGAGCTGACGATGGACAAGGCACGGTTCGACGAGTACATCCGGCGGTTCAACGAGGAGGACGCCACTGCGTTCGACGAGTTCCTGCAGCCGGACATGCGCATGCAGAACGGCACGCTGGTCTACTACGGCGTCCAGGGCATGAAGGACCACTACGCCAAGATCTGGGGCAGGTTCAAGGAGACCCTCGTCGTCCCGCGGTTCGTGAGCGACGACGAGACCCTCGCCATCGAGATGGAGACGAACTTCCTCGCCCTCGACGACCACGAGGAGACGATCTTCGGCCCGGTCAGCAAAGGCGACCAGTTCGACTTCCGCGGGATCATCATGTACCGCCTCGAGGACGACAAGTTCGCCGAGATCCGCGTCGCCTACAACTCCTTCACCTTCACAGGGGTCGACGGCACGACGCGAGAGCTGGGCATCCCCCACTGACGCAGCACCGCTCTGGAGGTGTGAGCGGTAGGTGGAGATACCGCTCACACCACCGAAGCGGTGGTCCAGGGGCCGGGGAGGACAGCGGACCAGCCGCCGTCGACCATCAGGTTGGCGCCGGTGACGTAAGACGCCTCGTCGGAGGCGAGGAAGAGCGCGCAGCGCACGACCTCCACGGCGTCGCCGACACGACCCAGCGGGATGTGGGCGGCGATCGCGCGCATCGGGTGGTCGTCGGCGAGCAGGTCGCCCTCGGTCGCCGGCGTGCGGATCATGCCAGGGCTCACGCAGTTGACCCGGATGCCGTCCGGCGCACCCTCCGCGGCGAGCTGCTTGGTCGCGGCCACGACACCGCCCTTGGTCACCGTGTGCGCGATGCGGGTGTTGGTCATGCTGCCGGTCACGCCCGCGGTCGAGCCCACGAGCACGACGCTCGCCCCCGGCGACCGCTTCAGCCACGGCCACGCGTGCTTCGCCGGGAGGAACACGACATCGAGCTCGTGGGCGAGGACGAACCGCCAGTCGTCGTACGACGTCTCGTCGACCGGCGCGAAGCGGGTGGCGCCGGCGTTGAGGTAGAGCACGTCGATGCGGCCATGGCGCTCCCCGACAGCGTCGAGCCAGCGGCGTACGGCGTCCTCGTCGGTGAGGTCGACGGTCGCCCAGCCCTCGCCCGGCACGACGTCGCAGCCCTCGACGACGGCGCCCTCGTCGGCGAACAGCCGTGCCGCCACCGCGCCTTGTCCGGACGCAGTGCCGGTGATGACGGCGACCTTGCCGGCGAGGCGTCCGGGCATCAGCGCACCGCGACCGGGTTCACCGGCGAGCCGACCGCGCCCGTGACCGGCAGCGGTGCGGCTGTGAGGAAGAAGTCGTAGACGCCGTCGGCGGCGCACGCGGCAGCGAGCTCGTCCGGCGCCCACATCTCGCCGACGAAGAGCCCCATGTTCGGGATCACGACCTGGTGCAGGGGCTGGAACGCGACGTCGAACTCGTTGGGCCGCACCTCGAAGCCCCAGGTGTCCGTGGCGATCGCGGCGATCTCGGTGCGGTGCAACCAGTCGGCCGTCGTGAACGACAGGCCGGGCGCCGGACCTCCGGCGTAGTCGCCCCAGCCCAGCCGACGCGTGCGCGCGTACTGACCGGTGCGGACGACCACGATGTCACCGCGCGTCACCTGCGACGACGGACCCTGCCGCCCGATGGTGGCCTCGAGGTGCTCCTCGGTGATGGCGAAGCCGTCGGGCAGCTCGCCGTGCTCGTCGCCGAACGCGCGCCCGACGTCGAGCAGCACACCCCGTCCGGCGATGACGTCGGCCACGGTCTCGATGCCGGTGATCCCGTCGCCGAGACCCGTCACCACCTCGCCGGCGCGGCGCCCGTTCCAGGCCCGCCCGTGGTCGAAGATGTGACCCAGTCCGTCCCACTGCGTGGAGCACTGCAGCGGCATCGCGATCACGTCGTCGGCACCGCCGATGCCATGCGGGAAGCCCTGCACGCCGGCCTCGGCGTCGGTGCCCGTGTCGAGCATCGTGTGCACCGGGTTGGTCCGACGGCGCCAGCCCTTCTGCGGGCCGTCCATGTCGAAGCGCTGCGACAGCGAGAACGACTGCCCCGTGCGGATCAGCGCAGCCGCTGAGCGGCGCTTGTCGGCATCGAGGAAGTTCATCGTGCCGCGGACGTCGTCCTCGCCCCAGCGTCCCCAGTTCGAGACCCGGGCCGCGGTCGCCGCGATCGCGCCCTCGGGGTCGGTGCGGTCGATCATCGCGCGGCCTTCAGTTCGGCGAACGTGTCGGCCACCCAGTCGCAGATGAAGTCGCGCACCCAGGGCAGGTGGTCCAGGCCGATGTGCTCGGTCGCGCCCTCGTCCGCCGTGAAGAGACGCAGCTCGCGCTTGGGGCTGTTCACGGCCTGATCGTAGGAGCGGTGCGCCATCGCGACGGGGATCTGGCGGTCGCCCTCGCCGTGCGCGACCAGGAACGGGACGGTGATCTCCTCGACGACGCCCTCGAGGTTCACGCCGTCGGCCATGTCGAGGAACGAGTCCATGTCGTCGTAGCCCCACACCCAGAGCACGTGCTCCCAGTAGTGCGGCACCGGGCGCTCGCCCTCGCGCTGCACACGGGCGCGCTGCACGGCGCCCCAGTCGTGGTTGGCGCCCCACGCGACCACGAGCGCGAGCCGCTTCTCGTACGCCGCGGCCCGCGGCGCGTAGTAGCCGCCGAGGGACCAGCCGACGAGACCGATGAGACCGGCGTCGACGTCGCTGCGCTGCTCGAGCCAGTCGACGCAGGCCGCGGCCCAGACCTCCGTGTCGATCTGCGCCTTCAGGCCGCGCAGACGCAGCGCCTCGCCCGAGCCCGGGCAGTCGACCATGAGGGTGGAGATGCCGCGGGCGGCGAGCTCGTGGTGCGTGCCGGACGCGACCATGTGCTCCTTCGTGGAGTCCAGCCCGTTGAACATGATCAGCACCGGCCGCGGGCCGTCGCCGGGCGCCTGCGAGAAGTAAGCCGGCAGCGCGCTGTCGCCGAACGGGATCTCGACGCGCGTGGTCGCGGGGTCGATCAGCTCGAAGGACTCCACCTGGATGTCGAGCAGGTGCTGGTACGTCGCGATCCGCTCCTCGCTGCCGGCCGCCTGCATGCGCTCGGCCTGGGCGAGGTAGTTCGACGCCCGCTGCAGCTTCTCCCCCGCGGTACGCCGGTGACCCGCGGCGAGGTCCTCGCGCGCCGAGTCCTCGAGCTGCTGCGCCACCGCCTTCCACGCGGCGAGGAACTCGCGGGTGCCGGCGTCCTCGCCGCGCTGGGCGGCGTCGCGGATCGGACGGCACGCGCGGTCGACCTCGTCGATGAGCCCGCCGCTGTTGAGGGTGGCGACGACGCTGAGGTTCCAGACGTAGTTGCCCGGGAAGTACTCGAACACGGCGGATCTCCTAGCTGGTGGACGGGTTGACGTAGGACGGGCGCATGGCGTCGGACACGGTCTTGGCACCGGCGTGCCCCGCGGCACCGCCGTCGACGGCGATCTCGGCACCGGTGACGAACGAGGCGTCGTCGCTCAGCAGGAACGCGACGACCGTCGCGACCTCGTGCGGGTCGCCGGGGCGACCGAGCGCGGAGTCGGCCACGGACGCGGTACGGAAGACCTCCGGCGCGCTGCGGGTCATCGCGGTGTCGATGAAACCGGGGTTCACGGCGTTGACGCGGATGCCCGCCGGGCCGAGCTCGAGGCTGGCGGTGCGCGTCAGCCCGCGCACCGCCCACTTGCTGGTCGTGTAGGCCACCGGGTAGTGGCCGTTGACGCCGGCGAGCGAGCCGATCGTGACCACCGACGACCCCGGCGGCATCAGCGGCGCGAACGCCTGGATGCCGAGCAGCGGCCCGCCGACGTTGATCGCGTGCACGCGGGCGAGGTCGTCGCTGCGCACGTCGCCCACCCGCGCACGCCAGGTGACGCCGGCGCACGACACGAGGCCGTGCACGGGGCCGCTGCCGAGCGCGTCGACGAGCGAGGACCACGACGCCTCGTCGGAGACGTCGAGGACGTGGCGCTGCACCCGGTCGTCGTCGCCGTCCCACGCGAGATCGGTGGCGTGCACCGCCGCTCCCCGCTCGAGGAGGACATCGACCACGGCCGCGCCGATGCCGCCGGCGGCGCCCGTCACCACGACAGTGCGGCCGTCGAGGCGGCTCACTCGAGGTCCCGCGGCCGCCGCGGGTGGGAGGCACGCACGGCGGCGGTGTCGCGGCGACGAGGAGCCGGCAGCGGGGCCGGCGTACGGCCCTCGACCACACGGTTGCTGATCGTGCCGATGCCCTCGACGGTCAGCGTGACGACGTCGCCGGTCACGAGCGGCGGCGGGTTCTCGCGAGAGCCGTTGATGCCCCACAGCTCGGCGAGGCAGCCCCCGTTGCCGACCGTGCCGGACCCGAGGACGTCGCCGGGGTGCACGTCGGCGTCGCGCGAGGCGTAGGCGACCATCGCCTCCGGCGTCCAGCCGACGTTGGAGAGCAGGTCGCGACCCACGACCGCGCCGTTGACCTCGGCGGTGCACCAGAGGTCGAGGAAGCCCTCGTCGTCGCGGTAGGGCTCGAGCTCGTCGGCCGTGACGATCCACGGGCCGAGCGTGCTCGCGAAGTCCTTGCCCTTGCACGGCCCGAGGTTCACCTGCATCTCGCGGCCCTGCAGGTCGCGCGCCGACCAGTCGTTGAGGATCGTGAAGCCGAGAACGACGTCCTTCGCCGTCTCCTCCGTGAGGTCGCGCCCACGTGCACCGACGATGGTCGCGACCTCGAGCTCGAAGTCGAGCGCCTTCGACCCGCCGGGTACCGGGACGTCGTCGCCCGTGCCGATCACCGACGACGCGTTGGTGAAGTAGAAGGTCGGTGCGTCGTACCAGGCATCCGGTACGCCGCCGACGCCGTCGATGCTGCGGCGCACGCCGCGCACGTGCTCCTCGAACGCGACGAAGTCGCGCATGCTGCGCGGGCGCAGCGGGGCGAGGAGCACGACGTCGTCGAGCGGCACCGGTTCGTCGCGCAGTGCGGCCGCGCCGGCCTCGAGGGTGCGCTCGAGGCCGGCGCGCACGAGGTCGTCGACCGTGATGCCGGGGGCGAGAAGGTGCACACCGTCCTCGGCGACGACGCCGGAGCGCTCGTCGGCGAGGAAGGTCAGCCGGGCGAGGCGCACCTCAGACGGGCGGGGCCACGAACAGGCCCTGGTCGGGGTCGTTGAACGACTTCTTCGCGACGAACTCGTCCATCTGGTTCGCCGTGCCCCACTGGTCCTGGACGTCGGGGATGGTGAAGTCGAGCTTGCTCGGGTGCCAGATGTCCTCGTCGACGTCCTCGAGAGCGGTCGTGTACTCGAGGGTGTTGCCGGCCGGGTCGAGGAAGTAGGAGAAGGTGTTGTTGCCCGCCATGTGACGACCCGGGCCCCAGATCTTCTCGACGCCGAGGCGCAGGAGCCGGCCCGTGCCGCGCATGTACTCGTCGATCCCGCGCATCTCGAACGACGCGTGGTGCAGCGAGTTGTGCGGGCAGCGCGCGATGGCGATCGTGTGGTGCTGCGGGCTGATCCGCAGGAACCACATCATCTCGCCCATGTGCGGGTGGATCAGCTGGTCGCTGATCACGAAGTCGAGGTTGTCGACGTACCACTGCACGGTCGACTCGGGGTTGGGCGAGTTGAAGACCACGTGCGACAGGGCGACCGGGATCGACTCGCCCTCCTCGATCTTGCGGTGCTGACGCACTTCGACGTCGGTCGAGACCTCGACGGTGCGCCCGTCACCGTCGAAGAACCGGAAGCCGTAGCCACCACCCGGCGTGCCGATCGAACCCGGCTCGTTGATGAGCTTCACGTCGGCGGCCGCCAGCCGCGCGGCGAGAGCGTCGACGTCGGCGCGGTCCTTGGCGCCGAACGCGATGAGGTCCACGCGCTTGGCCTCGTCCTGGCGCAGGCGCACGGCGTACTGCTCGGGCGACCCCTCGGCGGCGAGGAACGACAGGCCGCTGTCGGAGGCGACCTCGGTGAGACCCCACGTGTCGCTGTAGAACGCCCGCTGCGTGTCGAAGTCGGGCACCGCCAGGTCGATGTGGCGGACATGGGTGATCAGGCGCTCGGGCACGGTGCTTCTCCGGTGTCGGCGTGGGTCGGGTCAGACGGGCTGGGCGACGAGCTTCACGACGCTGGCGACGAGGCCGGGCACGTCGCCCTGCTCGTGGTCGAGCAGCCACTGGGCGAGCTGAAGGGACGCCTCGGCCACGAACTTCGCGCGCGGGACGCGGCGCTCGTTGAACTCGTCCCACATCTCCTGGGAGGGCGCGTCGTACTTCAGGAGCACGTCGGTGAGCACGGTGGCGTCCTCGAACGCCATCGCCGCCCCTTGCGCGATGGTGGGCGGGCACACGTGGGCGGCGTCGCCCACGAGCACCACGCGGCCGCGGTTCCACGGCGCGTCGAGCACGTGGTACTCGAACCAGGTGTAGTTGACCTGGTCGGGGTCGGTGATGAGCGGGCGGATGTCGTCCCAGGGCCCGTGGTAGGCCTTCGACTCCTCGATCATGATGTCGAGCCACTCCTGCTTGGACAGGGTGCTGCGGTCCTGCGCGGCCTCGACGATGTAGGCGTAGAGGCTGTCCTCGCCCGTCGGGCAGTAGCCGGCGATGTACTGGGGACCGCCGTAGTAGAGGTCGGTGCGGGTCACCGACTCGGGGCGCGGGGCGAACACGCGCCAGATGCCCATGCCGACCGACTTGGTCTCCAGCGGTACGCCGATCTGCCGGCGGGTCCAGCTGCGGATGCCGTCGGCCCCCACGACGACGTCGTAGCGCGCGGTCTCGCCGTCGGCGAAGTGGACGTCGACGCCCTCGTCGTCCTGCTTCAGCTCGTTGATGGTGGAGCCGAACCGGAACCTCACACCGAGGGACTCGGCGCGCTTGACCAGGATGCGGGCGAGCTCGGGGCGGAACATGCCCATCGTGGCCGGCTGGGTGGGGAGCCCCGTCTTCACGTCGGGCATCTCGACGATGAGAGTGCCGTGCGGGTCGGGCGCGCGCAGCCCCAGCGAGTCGAAGCCGTAGCCCTGCGCCGCGCACTCGTCCCACACGCCGAGCTTGTCGAGGATGCGCAGGGCGTTGCCCTGCAACGTGATGCCGGACCCGAGCGCCGAGACCTCCGGGTTGATCTCGGCGACCTCGACGTCGACGCCACCCTCGGCGAGGAGGATCGCGGCGGCGGCGCCGGCGGCACCGGCACCGATCACGAGGACGTTCGAGACGGCAGGCATGCGGGCTCCTGGAACGACGGCCCCGCGCGGTCACGGGGCACCGTGGCCCACTCTGGCCATGCCGGACGGCCACCGGAACCGGCGGAAGGGGTATGTCAGGCATCGACGCCGTGGATGCCCTTCCGACGTCAGGTCGCGGACTCCCTGCTCAGCGGCTCGCAGGCGCGGAGGAACGCCCCGCGGAGCCACTGCAGAGCGGGGTCCGCGGTCCGGGCGGGGTCCCAGTAGATGGCCTCGATGAGCGGCGTCGACGACGACTCGGGCAGCTCGAGGACGGTGATCGAGCCCAGGACGGCGAACCGTTCGGCGAGCCGGTACGGCACCAGCGCGACCAGGTCCGTCCCGACGACGAGCATGGGCAGGGATACGAAGCCCGACACCGTGGCGGCGACCTTCCTCCGGACGTCGAGCTGCTCGAGGAGCCGGTCGGCCGGAGTGACAACACCCTCGCCGAACACCGCCACGGCGTGCGGCAGACGACCCAGCATGTCCACGACGTCGACCCGATCGGGGTCGGGCACGTTCTCACGGCTGACGACGGCCACGAAGTGATCCCGCAGCACCACGTCGTGCGGCCCGACCATGCCGAAGCCGACGGGTGCCACGAGCAGGTCGGCCGAGCTCGTGCCGGAGGCGAGGTTCTCGCGGGGCGGCGGGGAGAACTGCACGGACGTACCAGGCGCCTCACGGGACAGCAGCCGTCGCAAGGGCTCATTGACCATGCAGGTCGCATAGTCCGAGGCATGCACGGAGAACCGCCGGTCCGACGTCGCGGCGTCGTACTGGACACGGACGTCGAAGGTGCGCTCCACGTGCAGCAGCGCCTCGCTGGCCAGCGGTAGCAAGGTCTGCCCCAGCGGTGTCAGCTGCATCTCGCGACCGACCCGCACGAGCAGCTCGTCGTCGAAGTGCCGGCGCAGCTTGGCGAGCGCGGCGCTCGTGGCGGGCTGGCTCAGGTGGAGCCGCTCCCCTGCTCGCGTGACGTTGCGGGTATCGAGCAGGGCCTGCAACGTGCGCAGCAGGTTCAGGTCGAGACCGCCCAGCGACGTCACGGACCCCTCCTCCTCGAACGGCCCCGTCACCCTAGCCCGAGGGGGCGCGCAGTTCGAGGGAGCCGATGCCTGCCCGTGACACTGGGAGACGTTCTCAACGCGAGGCCACACGTCCTCGACGTCGGTCAGCGGCGCCGGACCGGAGGGGTGAGCAGGTACGTCGTCGCGGCCTCGGCCAGCCGGTGCGTCCAGTCGGTCAGGCTCGGTGCCGGGGCACGCGACCCGGACGAGCCGGCGAGCTCAGCGCCGAAGGCCAATCGCCAGAGCAGCGAGTCGTTCACCAGCTCGAACGCGGTGCGGACCGCGGTCGCCGGGTCGCGGTGCGGGTAGTCGTCCGCGCGGTCGAGGAGCAGCGCGCAGAAGGCGTCGGCGACCCGCTCGTTGACCCGCGAGCCCTGGACGAGCACGCGATCGTCGACGGCGGCGCGGAGCACGAACGCGCGCAGCAGCCCGGCGTGGGCGAGTGTGTGCTCGCCGTACGCCTGGACGACGCGTGGGATCAGCGACTCCGTCGAGAGCCTGCGCCAGCGCGGTCCAGGCTCCAGCGACGCGAGCAGCTCCGCCGACATGCGCCCGATCTCGCGCTCGTGGACAGCGAGGAAGAGCTCGTCCTTGCCTTCGACGCGGCCGTAGACCGAACCGACGGAGACGCCGGCGCGCCGGCAGACGTCGGCGATGGAGAACGCCTCGTACCCGCCCTCGGCCAGGACCTCAGCACCCGCGTCGAGCACGCGCTCCAGCGACGCGCGCGCCCGCTGCTGCTGCGGCTCGCGGATCCAGGCGCTGGGAACCGCGACGGCTCTTGCCTCCGTCACGGGGCCATCGTAGGGTCCCTCACAAATCCGAACCATGATTCTGATTCGAGGTGGACGTGTCCGGCATGCCCGTCCTGGACGACGACCTGTTCTCCCCCGCCGCCATCGCCGACCCCTACCCGCTCTACCGCAGGGTCCGCGACCTCGGACCCGTGGTCGAGCTCCGGGCCCAGGGCGTCGCCGCCGTAGGCCGGTTCGCCGACGTACGCGCTGTGCTCGGCGATGCCGAGACCTTCGTGTCGGGTCGCGGAGTGCTCTGGAACGACGTGGCCAACGAGATGACGCGCGGCACGACCCTCGCGAGCGACCCGCCGGACCACGCCATGCTGCGCAAGCTCGTCGCGTCGCGCCTCACCCCGCGCTCGCTCGCCGTGATGCGCGCGGAGGTCGAGCAGAAGGGCCGCGAGCTCGTCGACACGGTGCTCGAGCAGGAGCGCGTCGACGCCGTGCCGTCGATCGCGGAGGCGATGCCGCTCTCCGTCGTACCGGACTTCCTCGGCTTCCCGGAGGACAGCCGTCCGCACCTGCTGCGCTGGGCTCGCGGCGGTGTCGAGGCCGGTGCTCCGGTCAGCGAGCGGAGTCCCGCAGCGGTGCAGGCCGCCATCGAGATGGGCGCGTACGCCGCCCACCTCGTCGCGACCCGCGGGATCGCGGAGGGGACGCTCGGCCACGACGTGCTCGACGCGCTCGACGCGGGGCTCATCGACGAGCAGCGGTGCACCGCCCTGATGCTCGACTACTTCGGGCCGTCTCTGGAGACGACGCTCTCGGCTATCGGTAACGCGATCGCCCTCTTCCTCGACCACCCCGACCAGTGGGAGCTCCTGCGCTCCGATCCCGACGGCCTGATGCCCTCGACCTTCAACGAGGTCGTGCGGCTCGAGACCCCGTTCCGCTCGTTCACCCGGGTCGCGTCGCGCAACACCACCGTCGACGGCGTCGACGTGTCCGAGGGCACGCGGGTCGCCGTCCTCTACTCGTCGGCCAACCGCGACGAGCGCCGGTGGGACGACCCCGACGCCTTCGACATCACCCGCCGCAACGCCGACCACGTCGGCCTCGGGTACGGCGAGCACGCGTGCGCCGGGCAGGGCCTGGCACGGCTCGAGTTCGCCTCGGTCATGGGCGAGCTGGCCCGTCGCGTCGAGCGGATCGAGCCGGACGGCGAACGGGTCCTCACCGTCTCCGGCCTCGTGCGCTCGTACTCCTCCATCCCCGTCCGCCTCGTGCCGGCGAGCGCCTGACGTGCGCGTCACCGTCGACCGCAGCCGGTGCGAGGGCCACGCGCAGTGCGTCGCCGTCGCCCCGGACGTCTACGACCTCGACGACGAGGCTGTCGCGGTCGTGCGCACCGGCCCGGAGATCCCGGAGCACCTGCAAGCCTCGGCGTCGTACGGCGCCGACATGTGCCCCGTCATGGCGGTCCTCGTCCACGACCAGAGCGAGCCCGCACCGTGAGGCCCTCACTGCTTTGGAGGTCTCAGCGGTAGGCATCGCTACCGCTGAGACCTCCAAAGCGGGATCAGTGCGAGTCCCAGGCGTTCTCGAGCGGCTCGAGTCGGCCGCCCGACAGGAAGGTGCCGATGCGGTTGCCCTTCGTCACCGGGAGCACCAGCACCGACGGGTGGTCCTCGTCGTGGTGGACGAACACCCGGTTGTGCTCGGCGCCGGTCAGCAGGCCGACCGCGTGGTTGCTCAGGATGTCGGGGTTCGGGTCGCCCTCGTCGGTGGTGCGCAGCACGAGCTTGAGCCTGCTGCCGCTGCGCAGCAGCACGCCGATGGGGCGGATGTCGATGTCGAGGCGGACGATCTCGCCGGGCTCGAGCGGAACCCGTTCGTCGTGCGCGTGCACCGGGAGCCACGGGGTCGAGGCCTCCTCGTCGAGCGCGCGCTGCGAGGCGCGCAGCCAGCCGCGGCTGATCAGCCGCTCGTCGCCGTCCGGCGAGACGTCGTACAGCGACGCGTAGAGCAGGACGTCGGTGCCCGTCGTCGACAGGTACACCGTCAGCACCACAGGTCCGCACAGCTCGACGTCGTCGCGGAACGCCGGGGTCGAGTACTCGACCCGGCCGCGCTGGAAGCGCGAGTCGGTGATGACGTCGTGGGGCTCGTGCGGCCAGTGCTCACGCTCGAACAGCAGCCCGCCCTCGTGCAGGTAGAACTCGGTGAAGCGCGTCTCGGGCAGCGGCCACGCGTCGGCCTGCTTCCACTCGTCCGCGTTGTCGATGAACAGCTGCACCGGAGGCTCGTCGAGCAGACCGGTGTCGTTGCCCTTGAGCCAGTGGTCGAACCAGCGCAACGACTCGTCCTGGTACTGCACGATGGGGCGGTCGAGGTACGCCGGCGGCCCGATCGTCAGGCGCGCCGGCCCGTTCCACCGGGTGAAGGAGCGGAAGGCTCCGGGCTGGTGCAGGCCGTACATACCCCAGCATGCGCCGAAGTACGCCGGGACCGTGCAGCCCCTCGAGAAGTCGACGTTGCGCGGCACGTAGTGCTCGCCCATCAACGGGTTCACGACGAGCTCGGCGAGGAACCGGTTCACCGGGTCGTCGACGTCGGCCAGGATCTCCTGGATGGCGGGTACGAGCGCCAGCTCGGGGTCGCGCCTCGCGGCGTCGACGAGCTCGGCGAACCGCTCCTCCCCCACCGACTCGGCGAACGTGCCGCGAACCCGCGCCCGGCGCAGGGCGACCGACCAGCCCTTGATGAACGCGTAGCCGAAGATCCCACCCTTGTAATAGGTGTCGCGGTACTGGTCGGTGACCGCGAACGGGCAGAACAGCGCCTTGAGCGCCGGCGGCTCGAGCATCGCGACGAGCGGCTGGATCATGCCGTAGTACGACATGCCGAACATGCCGACGTTGCCGTCGCTCCACGGCTGCTCGGCGCACCACTCGATCGCGTCGTAGACCGCACGGATCGTGTCCGGGCCCATGTGGTCGAACCAGCCCTCGCTGGCCCCCGTCCCCGGGAGGTTGCCGATCACGTGCACGTAGCCACGACGGGCGTAGAAGTGCGGGTCGCCGGACTCGATGTGTGCCGTCGGGTAGCGCATCGGCCCGGGCGAGATCGGTGCGACCTCGTCGTCGACCGGGTACGGCGCGAGGCTGAGGATCACGGGGTACCGGCCCTCGGCCTCGGGTCGGAAGACATCGGCGTCGAGCCGGACCCCGTCCGACGTCGTGATGCCTGCATGCCGGTCGCGCACCACGCCGTACTGCCGCGGCGACGTCTGCCAGGTCGTCGAGAACATGCTCACCGATCCGCGTGGGTGTCGTCGGACAGGAAGGTGGCCATGCCCTCGATCGAGGTGAGCGCCGAGGGGAGGCCCGGGACGTTGAGGTGGCCGTGCAGAGCACCCCGGACGAGCTCGGCGGTCGTCGGTACGCCGGCAGCCCGGAGCTGGTCGACGAGCTGCTCGCCGGTCGCGCGCAGGTCGTCGTACTCGCAGATCACCACCAACGTGCGGGGCAGACCTGCCACGTCGCCGAGACCGGCGAAGGCGTACGGCACGTCGACGGGGTTGTCGCCGAGGTAGTTGCGGTTCACGAAGTCGGTGGAGCCGGGCGAGAAGCGCAGCGCCTCGGGCAGCTGCGCCATCACGGCCTGGTGCTCGTCGGAGCCGCGCGGGACCGGCGCGTGCGCGACGGGGTAGGCGAGCACCAGCGCGTCGGGCACGACACCGCCCTCGTCGCGCAGCCGCTGAGCGGCGCCGGCTGCGAGCGCTCCCCCGGCGCTGCCACCTCCGAGCGCCCAGGCAGCACCCGCTCCGAGCGGTCCGTCCGGACCTGCGGCCCATCGGTACGCCGCGTGCACGTCGTCGTGCGGCACCGGGAAGTGCACGCCGCCCTGGCAGAGCCGGTAGTCGACCGACACGACCGTGACGTCGGCGCGGGCGACCAACTCACGAGCCACGACGTCGGCCTCGGGCATGTCGAGGTCGCCGAACATGAACGCCCCGCCGTGCAGCCACACGAGGCCGCGGCGGGTTCGGGATCCGCCGACCGGCCGGTAGACCCTCACCGGCACGTCGCCGTGCGGCCCCGGGGCGACGTGCGCGGACGCGTCGGCGTCGGGAGCCGTGTAGTCGCCCACAGCAGCCGAGAAGGAGTCGAACCGACGCAGCTCGTCGGGCGTCGGCATCGCGGCGCCGAGCTCCGGGACGCCGTCGAGCAGGGACAGGCGCGCAGCGAGGATCGGGTCGAGGTCGAGCTCGGTCATGTCGGCTCCTCCACGGTCGGCGGGATCGTGCACGAGAAGTGGTGCGGTCCAGGGGGCACGTCGACAGGAGTCGTGCCGTCGGGGAGCTCCACGTCGGCGACGACGCCCCACGGCACGACGAGGTCGAGCTCGAAGACGTCGCCGTCGAGGCGCCAGGACACCGAGATCTCGCCGTAGGGCGTGACGTGCGACGTGGCCGCCCACGTGACGCCGCCCCCGGGCACCGGTGCGATGCGCACGCGGCGGTAACCCGCTGCGGCAGGGGCGATCCCGCCGACGACGCGATGCAGGAAGTCGGCGACGGCTCCCAGCGCGTAGTGGTTGAACGAGGTCATCTCGCCGGGGTTGATCGAGCCGTCCGGCAGCATCGAGTTCCAGCGCTCCCACACGGTCGTCGCACCCATCGTGACGGGATAGAGCCACGACGGGCACTCGTGCTGCAGCAGCAGCCGGTACGCGACCTCGACGTGCCCGGTCGCGACCAGGGCATCGCACACGTACGGCGTCCCGAGGAAGCCGGTGCCGACGTGGAAGCCGTCGGCCTGCACCTGGGTCGCGAGGTCGCGCCCGGCCCGGACGCGCTGCTCGTCGTCGGCGAGCAGGTCGAAGCAGATCGCGAGCGCGTACGCCGTCTGCGCGCGATACGTCAGCGCTCCGTCGTCGTCGCAGTAGGCCGCCCGGAACCGCGCGCGGACGCGCTGCGCGAGGTCGGCGTAGCGTGCCGCATGGCCGTGATCGCCCAGCAGCGCCGCGATCTCAGCCATCAGGGCTGCCGATCGGGCGAGGTACGCCGTGGCCACCAGCTGCCACGGGACGCGGGCCCTCCACGGCTGGTCATCGGGGGCGGCAGCGTCGAGCCAGTCGCCCAGCATCATGCCGCCGTCCGGGAAGTCGAGGTCGGCGCCCGCACGTCGCTCGAACGCGGCGAGCCAGGAGGTCATGCTCGGCCACTGGTCGCGCAGCACGCCGACGTCGCCGAACCGCTCGTGCTGCACCCACGGCACCACGACCGCGGCGTCGCCCCACCCCGCCTCGACCGGCCAGCGCGGCAGCTCCGGCGGCATGATGTCGAGGTGCGGCACGAAGAGCGGCACCACGCCGTCGTGCTGGTCGGCCGCGAGGTCGCGCAGCCACGACGCCAGCATCCCCGCCGTGCCGTAGAGGTAGGCCGCCGTCGGTGCGAACACGGCGATGTCGCCGGTCCAGCCGAGCCGCTCGTCGCGCTGAGGGCAGTCGGTCGGGACGTCGAGGAAGTTGCCGCGCATGCTCCGGACCACGTTCTCGTGCAGCTGTGTGAGGTCCGCGTCGCTGCAGGCGAAGGTGCCCAGGCGTTCCAGATCGGTGTGCAGGACGACGGCCTCGACGTCGTCGGGGTGCAGCTCGCCGGGCCAGCCCGTGATCTCGGCGTACCGGAACCCGTGGACGGTGAAGCGCGGCTCCCAGGTGCGCGGGCCTCGGCCGTCGAGCACGACGGTGTCGGTCGCACGCGCCGTGCGCAGCGGACGGGTGCCGAGCTCGCCGTGCTCGAGCACCTCGGCGTGCCGCAGCCGTACCTCAGTTCCGGCAGGAGCGTCGGGAAGGCGCAGCCGCAGCCGGCCCACGAGGTCCACGCCGAGGTCGACCAGCGTGGCGCCCGATGGCGAGCGCGTGATCGACACCGGACGCATGATCTCGGTGCGCCGCACCGGGGGCCCGGTCGGGGTGACGAGGATCGACGCGTCGAGCTCCTCGGTGTCGACCGCGGTCCAGCGCGAGTCGTCGTAGCCGGGCAGCGACCAGCCCGGCTGCTCGAGCCGGAGGTCGCAGGCCTCGCCGTGGTAGAGGTCGGCGCTCGTGATCTCGTTGCGCGAGCACTTCCAGGAACCGTCGGACACCACCGTCGTGCGCGAGCCGTCCGCGTGGTCCACCTCGAGCTGCACCAGTGCCGCCGTGCGGTCGCCGTAGTGCGCGCGCTCGCCGTGGAAGCCGAGGTGCCCGCGGAACCAGCCATCGGCAAGGCGTACACCGACGGCGTTCACGCCGTCGATGACGAGGTCGGTCACGTCGTAGGTGCGGTAGCGGATCCGCGCGCCGTACGTCGTCCACCCGGGCGTCAGCACGTCGTCGGAGACCGGTACGCCGTTGACCTCGGCATCGAGCACGCCGCGGGCCGTGACGCGCAGCCGGGCGCGCACAGCGGGACGCAGCACGGTCTCGGTCCGCAGCAGGAACGCCGGCTGCCCCTCGGGATCCGCCGCGGGCGACGGCAGGATCCACCCCGCCGACCAGTCGTCGGCCGAGAGCAATCCGATCTCGAGCGTCGTGACCGGACCCCAGGGTCCGGGCTCGGGATCGTCGCCCCACACCCGCACGCGCACGTCGACCCGTTCGCGGCTGGGCAGGGGCGCGAACGGCCACGGCACCAGCACCGACTCAGCCGAGTCGATGCGGCCCGACGCCACGCCAGCAGCCTCGACCTCGTACGCCGTCTGCACCCAGCCATCGGGTGCACTGACGACCGACCAGGACAGGCGCGGCGACGCCTCGCCGATGCCGAGCGGCTCGCGGTGGTGCTCGACGCGCACCTCGCGCACGGTCGCGCTCATGCGCGGGTTCCTCTCGGCTCGTAGCGCTCCAGAGCGTGTGTCGTCCTCACGACTGCACGGAGGTCGGCGAGGTCGCCGGAGAGGTCGCCGTGCGCACGCGCCTGCACGAGCAGGTTGCCCAGCGCGGTCGCCTCGACCGGACCGCCCAGCACCGGGAGGCCGGTGGCCTCGGCGGTGAGCCGGCACAGGAGCTCGTTGCGCGCTCCCCCGCCCACGAGGTGGACGACGTCGACCTCGAGGCCGGACAGGCGCGACGCGTCGGACACCGCGCGGGCGAAGGCGGCCGCGAGGCTGTCCAGGATGCAGCGCACGAGGGCGGGCCGGGTGAGCGGTGCGGCGTATCCCGCCGCCTGGCACAAGGAGACCACGCGCGCAGGCATGTCGCCGGGGGCCAGCAGCGACGGGTCGTCGATGTCGATCACCGGTCCGCCCTCCGACAGTTCGGCGGCATCGACCAGCAGCTCCTCGAGGTCGACCACCTCTCCTCGTTCCGCCCACGTGCGCAAGGTCTCCGACAGCACCCACAGGCCCATGACGTTGCGCAGGTAGCGCACCGTGCCGTCGACGCCGGCCTCGTTCGTGAAGTTGGCCGCCCGGCTCTCCTCGCTCAGCACCGGGGCGTCGAGCTCGACACCAGCCAGGGCCCAGGTGCCGCACGCGATGTAGGCGAAGCGCTCGGTCTCCGCCGGTACGCCGACCACCGCGGACGCGGTGTCGTGCGAGCCCACGGTCGTGACGACGACCTCGGGTCCGAGACCAGTGGCCGCGGCGACCTCCGGCAGCAGCGGACCGACCACGTCGCCGGGCGACCGCAGCGGCGCCAGGAGCGCCGGGTCGACCTGCGCGGCGTCGAGCACGCGCCCGGACCAGTCGCGCCTGGTGGCGTCGAGCAGGCCGGTGGTGCTGGCGTTGGTGAGCTCGGTCCCCTCGACGCCGGTGAGCCAGCGCACCAGCAGGTCGGGCACGAGCAGCATCCGCGCGGCGGCCGCCCCCTGCTCCGTCCCCTGCGACGCGATCAGCTGGTACAGCGTCGTGAACGGGAGGTGCTGCAGACCGGTGACGGCGTACAGCTCGTCGGCGGGCAGCGTCGACCAGAACCGCTCGGCCACACCGTCGGTGCGCGAGTCGCGGTGGTGCCAGGGGTTGCCGAGCAGCGCGCCGTCGCGGTCGAGCAGTCCGTGGTCGATGGCCCACGAGTCGACGCCGATGCTCACGAGCGGACCGCCCTCGCCGGCCTTGCGCAGCCCGACGAGGATCTCGCGCCACAGGTGCAGCACGTCCCAGCGCAGGCCGTCGGGCAGCGCTACCGGCCCGTTCCAGAACCGGTGCACCTCCTCGAGCTCGACGGCCCCGTCCACGACCGTGCCGACGACGACGCGTCCCGACGACGCGCCGAGGTCGATCGCGGCGTAGCGGCGGGTCATCGCAGGAACGCCGCCGCGACACCGGCGTCGACGGGTACATGCAGACCGGTCGTGAGCGCGAGATCCCCACCGGTCAGGGCGAAGACGGCTGCGGCGACGTGCTCGGGCAGCACCTCGCGCTTGAGGAGCGTGCGCTGGGCGTAGAACGCGCCGAGCTCCTCCTCCGGTACGCCGTAGACGGCGGCGCGGTTCGCGCCCCAGCCGCCGGCGAAGATCCCCGAGCCGCGCACGACGCCGTCCGGGTTCACGCCGTTGACGCGGATGCCGTGCTCGCCCAGCTCGGCGGCGAGCAACCGCACCTGATGCGCCTGGTCGGCCTTGGCCGCGCCGTACGCGACGTTGTTGGGGCCGGCGAACACGCTGTTCTTGCTGGAGATGTAGACGAGGTCGCCGCCCATGCCCTGGGCGACCATCACACGTGCCGCCTCGCGGCTGACGAGGAACGAGCCTTTGGCCATGACGTCGTGCTGGAGGTCCCAGTCGGCCTCGGTGGTGTCGAGCAGCCCCTTGCTGATCGAGAGACCCGCGTTGTTCACGACGAGATCGAGGCCGCCGAAGGCCAGCACGGCGTCCGCCACGGTCGTCGCCACCTGCGCCGCGTCGGTGACGTCGGCGGCGACGGCGACCGAGACGTCGGGTCCGCCGATCTCGGCCGCCACGCGCTGCGCCGCCTCTGCGTCGCGGTCGGCCACCACGACGCAGGCGCCCTCGGACGCCAGGCGCAGCGCGATCGCACGCCCGATGCCGGAGCCCGCGCCGGTCACCAGCGCGATCCGCGTGGCGAGGGCCTTCGGCTCCGGCATGCGCTGGAGCTTGGCCTCCTCCAGCGCCCAGTACTCGATCCGGAACTTCTCCGCCTCGTCGATCGGGCGGTAGGTCGAGACCGACTCGGCGCCGCGCATCACGTTGATCGCGTTCACGTAGAACTCGCCCGCGACCCGGGCAGTCTGCTTGGTCGTGCCGAAGGAGAACATGCCCACGCCCGGGACGAGCACGATCGCCGGGTCGGCCCCACGCATCGGCGGGCTGTCGGGGGTCGCGTGACGCTGGTAGTAGGCGGCGTAGTCCGCCCGGTACGCCGCATGCAGCTCGCGCAGCCGAGCCACGACATCCTCGAGCGGCGCATCGGCGGGCAGGTCGACCAGGAGCGGCTTCACCTTCGTGCGCAGGAAGTGGTCGGGGCACGACGTCCCCAGTTCCACCAGCGCGGGAGCCTTCTCCCTGCTGAGGAAGTCGAGCACGACGTCGGAGTCGGTGATGTGCCCGACCTGCGGCCGGTCGGTCGAGGCGAGCCCGCGGATGACCGGGGCCAGCGCCGCGGCGCGCGCGCGTCGCTCCTCGACCGGCAGCGGCTCGCGACCGGGCACCACGGCGCCGAACGGCTCGGCGGAACCGCGCTCGGCCAGGAAGCGCTCGGCGGTCCGGATGATGTCGAGCGAGTGGGCCTCGCACTCCTCGCTCGTGGCCCCCCACGCGGTGATGCCGTGACCGCCGAGGATGCAGCCGATCGCCTGTGGGTTCGCCTCGTGCACCGCTGCGATGTCGAGACCGAGCTGGAAGCCCGGGCGCCGCCACGGCACCCAGACGACGCGGTCGCCGAAGCACTCGCGGGTGAGCGCCTCGCCGTCGACGGCGGTGGCGAGGGCGATGCCGGAGTCGGGGTGCAGGTGGTCGACGTGCGACGCGGTCACGAGCCCGTGCATCGCCGTGTCGATCGACGGCGCCGCGCCGCCCGATCCGTGCAGGCAGTAGCCGAACGCCTCGACCATCTCGTCCTCGCGGTCGACGCCGGGGTAGACGTCGACGAGCGCCCGCAGCCGGTCGAGGCGCAGCACCGACAGACCCGCCTCGGTGAGCGTGCCGAGGTCGCCTCCGGATCCCTTGACCCAGAGCAGCTCGACCGGCTCGCTCGTCACCGGGTCGTTCGCCGTGCCCTTGGCCGACGTGTTCCCACCGGCGTAGTTGGTGTTGCGCGGGTCGGAGCCGAGCCGGTGGCTCCGTGCCACGAGCTCGGCGGGAGTGCTGCCGCTCACGCGCCCCACCCCGCTTGCGCACCGCCCACGCGGTCGTCGGCGATCTGCCCGAGGTAGCCGCTCTGCGCGAACGCCCGCATCGGGTCGGCGGGCAGGCCGCGCGACTCGCGCCACTGTGCGAGCACGGGCCGGACGTCGGTGTAGAAGGCGTCCATGAAGACGGCGCTGGCGCCGAGCACGTCGTTCGACTCCTGCGCCGACGACAGCGCCTCCCGGTCGAGGAGCAGCGCCCGCAGAGTCATCTCCTGGACGTTGAGGACCGAGCGGATCTGGCCGGGGATCTTGGCCTCGATGTTGTGGCACTGGTCGAGCATGAGCGCGACGTCGGAAGCCGGGTCGAGGCCTCCTCCCCTCACCACCTCGACCATGATCCGGAAGAGCTGGAAGGGATCCGCAGCACCGACGATGAGGTCGTCGTCGGCGTAGAAGCGGCTGTTGAAGTCGAACGACCCGAGCTTGCGCAGGCGGAGCAGCGTCGCGACGATCTGCTCGATGTTGGTTCCAGGGGCGTGGTGCCCCGTGTCGAGGCACACGACGGCACGGTCTCCGAGCGCGACGACCTGTGCGTACGCCGTGCCCCAGTCGGGCACGTCGGTCGAATAGAACGCCGGCTCGAAGAACTTGTACTCGAGCACGAGCCGCTGGTCGTCGCCCACCTGCGCGTAGATCGTCGCGAGCGACTCCGCGAGGTTGTCCTGCCGCGAGCGCAGGTCGTTCTGGCCGGGGTAGTTGGCACCGTCGGCGAGCCAGATCTTCAGGTCGCGGGAACCCGTGGCGCTCATGACGTCGAGGCAGTCGAGGTGATGGTCGATCGCCTTCTGCCGGACGGCCTTGTCGCCGGAGGCCAGCGACCCGAACTTGTACGCCTCGTCCTGGAAGGTGTTGCTGTTGATCGTCCCGAGCCCCACCCCGAGGTCCTCGGCGTAGCGACGGAGCGCGGCGTAGTCGTCGACCCGGTCCCACGGGATGTGCAGCGCCACGGTCGGGGCGGCGCCGGTCATCCCGTTCACCTGCGCGGCGTCGGCGATCTTCTCCTGGACCGTCCGCGGGGTGCCGGGCGAGGGGAACACCCGAAAGCGGGTGCCGGAGTTGCCGAAGGCCCACGAGGGCAGCTCGATGGCGACGGACGCCAGAACCTCGAGCGCGGCGGCGGTGCCGTTGGTCATGGTTCCTCCTCGGTCAGCCCGGTACGCCGTGCGCCCGGACGATCGCGGCGTACACGTCGGCGCTGGGCTTCGGCGTGCGCTCGAAGGTCTCGCGGTCGACCGCGAAGAGGCCGAGCGCGTGGTCGCCGAAGCCGAAGATCCACTCGAAGTTGTCCATGAACGTCCAGTGGATGTAGCCGAGGACCGGAACTCCGGACTCCATCACGTCGAGCAGGCTCTCGAGCGCCGGTGGGATGAATGCGACGCGCTCGGCGTCGTCGGCGGTCGCGCGCCCGTGCTCGGTGACCAGGACCGGTACGCCGGTCTGCTCGTAGGTGTAGGCGACCGTGCCCGCGAGCGACGTGTGCTCCACGCCCGAGTGCAGCCCGCCGGCAGGGCCGCCGTCGGGGCCGACGGCGCCGTTCGCGTCGTACCAGGCGGCCTCGTAGTTCTGGACGCCGACGAAGTCGTCCTCGCGTGCCAGCCGCATCCAGCGGCCGTAGACGTCCTCGCGCTTGGCGTCGCGCACGGTGGGGTCGTCGCCCACCACGCGATCGTCGACGATCGCGATCGAGAAGCCGACGGGGAGCTCGGGACGGCGGGCCTTGATCACGGCGCGCGCCGCGCGGTGTGCAGCCTCCATGCCCTCGGCCATGTCGTCGAACTCCTCGGGCACCATGACGTTGGCGAGTCGGTAGCGCTCGACCCCGGCTGCCTCGCTCGCGGCCGCCAGCGTGGCCCGCTCGAGGTCGCGCACGAAGTCGGGCAGCGGCACCCAGCGCAGCATCCAGCAGAGGTTGGGCTCGTTGAGGGTCAGGGCATAGGCGATGCGGTCGCCGAACGCGGCCATGACGCGGTCGCAGTAGCGCGCAAAGGTGGCGGGCGCGTCGGCGTCGAGCCAGCCGCCCTTCTTCGCGAACCAGTGCGGAGCGGTGAAGTGGTTGAACGTGACGACCGGAGCCATCCCCCGCTCGAGGCAGCGGTCGACGATCGCCTCGTAGTGGGCGAGCGCCTCGTCGGAGTACTCGCCCTCGACCGGCTCCACGCGAGCCCACTCCACCGAGAAGCGGTACGCCGTCAGCCCCAGGCTCGACGCGAGGTCGACGTCCTCGGCCCAGAGCCGGTAGCCGTCGCAGGCCTTCCCGGACGGCTCGCGGAACACGGTGGGGGTCACGTGCTCCACGAACCAGGTGTCGCTGCCGACGTTGTCGCCCTCGTTCTGGTGCCCGGCGGTGGCGACGCCCCACAGGAAGCCGGGCGGGAAGGTGCGGGTGGTCATGCGGTTCCTCCGGGAGAGGGGTGGCGGTCGGGGAGCTGGAGCAGGACGCGGAGCACGAGGCCGGCGACGGCGCTGACCCCGATCACGACGACCATCGACCACGCCGAGCCGCCGAGGCCGGCGAGCGGGGAGGCGAGGGCGCCGACGGTGAACTGGCAGATGCCCATCACGCCGGCGGCCGAGCCGGCTCGGCCCTCGGCCTGGCGCATGCCGAGCGCCGTTGCGTTGGGCATCACGAGGCCCAGCGAGCCGATCGCCACGAACATCCCGACGAGGACGAGCGGCAGCGACGACCACCACACTCCGAGCACGAGCCCGACGCTGCCGACGACGGTGGCGAGCTGCCCGATCGTCAGGAGGCGCGGGGCACCGACCCGCGCCACGAGCTGACGGGTCGCGACCGAGAGCGCGAAGATCCCGACCGAGTTCACGGCGAAGACGTAGCTGTAGGCCTGGGGCGACAGGCCGAACTCGTCCTGCAGCACG
>WBZP01001794.1_pt1 | contig 25660 bp, 34 predicted proteins | sample 5204301 | NCBI WGS metagenome assembly WBZP01 (sample SAMN12412401, study PRJNA552823) | activated sludge metagenome | isolation source: activated sludge from nitrification reactor of wastewater treatment plant... | place: USA: Pennsylvania | collected 2017 | reverse complement strand
GCCGCCGGCATGCCGCAGGCGATGATGCGCAGGTAGAGGCGCAGCTTTTCCTCGACCGCCGGCTCAATCGTCGACAGGGCCAGGATCGGATCGGGAAACCACAGGATCAGCATGCCCGGCACGCACAGCACGGCGGCCAGCCACACCGTCTGCTGCAGCGCCCCGGCGACCTCGTGCTCGCGCTTGGCGCCGACGTGATGCGCCACCGTCGGCGCCACTGCCTGCAGGATGCCGACCAGCGCGAAGACGACCGCGATGTAGATGCCGCCGCCGACCGCAACAGCCGCCAGATCGACGGTGCCGTGATGGCCGAGCAGCACGGTGTCGATGACCATCATGCCCATCGAGGCCAGCTGGGCGATCAGGATGGGCCAGGCGTGGCTGACGATGGCGCGGGATTGTTGGGCGAACATGGGCGGCAAGTATCGCATGGCGTGCGCCGCGCCGCCGACAACGCTGCCTGACCTGGATCAAGGCGCCCCGGATTCCGTCAGGCGAGACTTGCGGGTTGAGGGAGGAAGTCATGACTGACCGCAACGCACTGGAACCGATCGAGAAAGCCAGCCGCGACGAACTCGTCGCATTGCAGACCGAGCGCCTGAAATGGTCGCTGAAGCACGCCTACGACAACGTGCCGCACTACCGTCGCAAGTTCGACGAGGCCGGCGTCCATCCGGACGACCTGAAGACGCTCGCCGATCTGGCGAAGTTCCCGTTCACGACCAAGCAGGACCTGCGCGAGAACTACCCCTTCGGGATGTTCGCCGTGCCGCGCGAAGAGGTGGTGCGGGTGCATGCCTCCTCGGGCACGACGGGCAAGCCGACCGTCGTCGGCTACACGCAGAACGACATCGACATGTGGGCGACGCTGATGGCGCGCTCGATCCGCGCCGCCGGCGGCAGGAAGGGCGACATCGTGCATGTCGCCTACGGCTATGGCCTCTTCACCGGCGGCCTCGGCGCGCACTACGGCGCCGAGAAGCTGGGCGCGACGGTGATCCCGATGTCCGGCGGGCAGACCGAGAAGCAGGTGCAGCTGATCATGGATTTCCAGCCGGACATCATCATGGTCACACCGTCCTACATCCTCAACATCGCCGACGAGTTCAAGCGCCAGGGCATCGACCCGCGCGAAACCAAGCTGCGGCTGGGCATCTTCGGCGCCGAGCCGTGGACCGACGAGATGCGCAGGGAGATCGAGGCCACCTTCGGCATCGACGCGATCGACATCTACGGTCTCTCGGAAGTGATCGGCCCCGGCGTCGCCAACGAGTGCATCGAAACGAAGGATGGCCCGGTGGTCTGGGAAGACCATTTCTACCCGGAGATCATCGACCCTGTCACCGGCGAAGTGCTGCCCGACGGCGAGCACGGCGAGCTGGTGTTCACCTCGCTCTCGAAGGAAGCGCTGCCGGTGATCCGTTACCGCACGCGCGACCTGACCCGCCTGCTGCCGCCGACGGCGCGCTCGATGCGGCGCATGGGCAAGATCACCGGCCGCTCGGACGACATGCTGATCATCCGCGGCGTGAACGTCTTCCCGTCGCAGATCGAGGAGCTGATCCTCAAGCGCGAGAAGCTGTCGCCGCATTACGTGATCGAGGTCTATCGCGACGGCCACCTCGACGGGCTGACCGTGAATGTCGAGATGAAGGCGGAGCACCAGTACGCGACCGCGGCCGAGAAGGACTTCGCCGCGAAGGACCTGCAGCACCACATCAAGTCCTACATCGGCATTTCGGTGCAGGTGCGCGTGGTGGAAATCGGCGGCATCGAGCGCTCGATCGGCAAGGCGAAGCGGGTCATCGACAAGCGTTCCAAGTAAAAGCCGGCGCGCAGGATTGCGCTATCATAGGCCGCAGTCATCCCTGCGGCCTTTTTATCGTCAGCCCCCGCCATGCAGCCCACCCCGAAACACAGCGCCGACATCATCCTGCCCCCCGGCAAAGCCCGGTACGGCATGTGGCCGAGCGAGCGGATCGTCGCCATCGGCACGTCGACCGGCGGCACGCAGGCGCTCGACACGGTGTTGCGCATGCTGCCGAAGGAGGTGCCGGGCATCGTCGTCGTGCAGCACATGCCACCGCAGTTCACGGCGACCTTTGCCGAGCGGCTGGACACGCACTGCAAGATTCGCGTGCGCGAGGCGAAGGACGGCGACCGCGTAGAACCCGGACTGGCATTGATCGCGCCGGGCGGCAAGCACATGGTGACGCGGCGCGGCCCCAGCCACTACTACGTCGACGTCATCGACGGCCCGCCGGTCAACCGGCACCGGCCCTCGGTCGATGTCCTCTTCCGTTCGGTGGCGATGTGCGCGGGGCCCTCTGCCACCGGCATCATCATGACCGGCATGGGCGACGACGGTGCGCGCGGGCTGAAGGAAATGGAAGAGGCCGGTGCACACACCGTGGCGCAGGACGAGAAATCCTGCGTCGTGTTCGGCATGCCCAAGGTGGCGATCGAGCTCGGCGGCGTCAAGCAGGTGCTGCCGCTCGACCGCATCCACGAAGCGGTCGTCGCGGCCGGGCGCCGTTAACCGCGTTAGCGACGCGCTGCCAGCGTCCGCCCGCCGCCGCCATTGGCGGAAAGGCGGAACATGCCGACGGCGGACACCAGCCCCTGCGCCTGTTCCTCGAGGCTTTCCGCGGCAGCAGCAGCCTCCTCGACCAGCGCCGCGTTCTGCTGCGTGACCTCGTCCATCTGGCTCACGGCCAGCGTCACCTGATCGATGCCGCTCGCCTGCTCGCGGCTGGCATTGCTGATTTCCTGGACCAGCACGGAAACCTGCTGGAACGAGCTGACGACTTCGCCGACGGTGTCGCCCGCCTGACGGACGACACCGGTACCGTTCTGCACCGTCGCCACCGATTCGCCGATCAGGCCCTTGATCTCCTTGGCGGCATCGGCACTGCGCTGCGCGAGGCTGCGCACCTCGCTCGCCACGACGGCGAAGCCGCGCCCCTGCTCGCCGGCACGGGCCGCCTCGACCGCCGCATTGAGCGCGAGGATGTTGGTCTGGAAGGCGATCGAGTCGATGACGCCGATGATGTCGCTGATCTTGCGCGAGCTCTGCTCGATCGCTTCCATCGTGGCGACGACCGACTGCACCTGCCCGCCGGCACGCAGGGCCAGGTCGTTCGAGGATTTCGCCAGTTCGCTCGCCTGGCGCGCGTTGTCGGCATTCTGGCGCACGGTGGAATTCAGTTCCTCCATGCTCGACGAGGTTTGCTCCAGGCTGGAGGCCTGCTGTTCGGTGCGCGAGGAGAGGTCGGTATTGCCGGCGGAGATTTCCTGTGCCGCCGTATTGATCGCGTCGGCAGCCTGCTTGATGCGGCCGACGACGTCGCGCAGCTGCGTGACGGTGGTGTTGGTGTCGTCCTGCAGTTCGCGGAAGACACCCTGGTAGTCAGCGTCGACCTGTCGCGTCAGGTCGCCGTTGGCCACCGCACGCAGCACGGCGGCGACATCCTGCAGCGCACGCTCGATGGTCGCCGAGAGGGTATTCAGGTCGCGCGCCAGCGAGAGGAAGAAGCCGTCCTTGCCCTCCTCGACCAGGCGCATGCTGAAGTCGCCGCGCGCCGCGGCGCCGATCAGGAAGGCGACTTCCTGCTGCGCCTCCTGCGTCACGCGTTGCCGCTCGCGCTCCTGGCGGGCGTTGTCCTCCATCACCGACAGCGACTGGTTGCTGCCGTCCAGGGCATCGTGGAAGACGCCGTGCAGGCCGACCGGCTGCGCCTTGCGGAAGTACTTGCCGGCGCTGGCCATGCGCAGTACCGACTGCTGCTCGCGGAAGCAGGTCTCCAGCTGGTCCAGCATGTTGTTCACGTGCCAGCAGAGCCGCCCGATTTCGTCCTTCTCGCCGATGTTGACGATGCGCCCGGTCACCTTGCCGGCCGCGACATCGCTCACCAGCGACTGCAGGCTGTCCATGCGCGGATCGTGCGCCGCGGCCGGCGCCGACATCAGGATGGCGGCCGCCCCCGCTGCGACGAGCAGCACGAGCACGACGAGGTCGAAACCGTGGCTGAAGAACACCCACAGTGCCGCCGCGGCGAAGAGCGCTGCGACCGTGATTGCCGCCGTGTTAAAGGGCGTGGATGAGTTCTTCATAGCTCATTCCCTTCTCGTTGAGTACGCCGACCAGCAGTGCCAGCGAGGCATCGCAGGCATCCTTGGCGCCCGCTTTGGCCTCGGCCTCCAGCATCGCCTTGTAGAGTCCTTCGATCACCGGCAGCGCGCTACGCTTCGGCGCCCGCCGCACGGAGAGGTAGCCGATGATGTTGCCGGCGGCATCGTAGTCCGGCGTGACGTTGGCGAAGACCCAGTAGAAGCTGCCGTCCCTGGACATGTTCTTGACGTAGGCGAAGACCTCGTTGCCGGCGGCGATGTTGTCCCAGAGAAACTTGAAGACACCGCGCGGCATGTCCGGGTGGCGGATGATGTTGTGCTGCGCGCCGAGCAGTTCGGCTTCGGAGTAGCCGGAGAACTCGATGAAGATCTCGTTGCCGTAGGTGATGCGCCCCTTGAGGTCGGTCTTCGAGACGATGAAGTCGTTCTCGCGCATGACCTTCTCACTGCTTGTCGGTTCCACCTTGTATTTCATGCTTCCCCCTTTTCCACTCTGCGGCCGGATTCCTCTTGCGGCCGGCATCCGCGGCTAGACGAGCCGGATGCTGAATTCCCCGACACCCGCCACGCCGCCTTCGAGCGTGTCGCCGCGCACGACGGTCGAGACGCCGGCCGGCGTGCCGGTGAAGATGAGATCACCCGGAGCCAGCCGCACGAAGGTGGACAGGTTGGCGATCACCTCGGCGACCTTCCACGACATGTTCGCGAGGTCGCCGCTCTGGCGCGTCTCGCCATTGACCTTGAGCCAGATCGAACCGGCCTGCGGATGGCCGAGGGCAGCCACAGGATGGATCTCGCCGGTCGGCGCCGAGGCGTCGAAGCCCTTGCCCATGTCCCAGGGATGACCCTTCTCCTTGGCGCGCGCCTGCACATCGCGGCGCGTGAGATCGAGGCCGACGGCATAGCCGAAGACGCAGTCGAGGGCCTGCGCCACCGGGATGTCGGCGCCGCCCTTGCCGAGCGCGACGACCAGTTCGATCTCGTGCTGCAGGTTGGCCGTGGCCGGCGGATACGGAACGTCGCCGCCCGGCACGACGGCATCGGCCGGTTTCGAGAAGAAGAAGGGCGGCTCGCGCCCGTCGGCCTGTTCGTGGGCGCCCATCTCCCGGGCGTGGTCGGCATAGTTGCGGCCGACGCAGAAAACGCGGCGGATCGGAAAACGGGCATCGCTGCCGGCAACGGCGAGCGCGGGAGTCGGTGCGGGCGGAAACACGAAGTTCATGGCAGACATATCTTGGCGGGCGGAAAAGCTGCAGTTTACTCTTCTATCTTCCCCCGTCTCCCTTCCCCTAAACAGGATTGTCGATATCGATGAATTCGCACTGCAGGCCGAAGCGGCCGGCCAGATGTTCGGCGACGGCCTGTACACCGTAGCGCTCGGTGGCATGGTGGCCGGCAGCCAGATAGGCGACGCCGGATTCGCGCGCCAGATGCACCGTCTGTTCTGAGATCTCGCCGCTGACGTAGGCATCGAGGCCGAGGGCGATCGCCTGTTCGAAGTAGCCCTGCGCGCCCCCGGAACACCAGCCGATGCGGCACACCGGCCGATTCAGATCGCCGATCAGCTGCGGCGGGCGGCCAAGCGCCGCTGCCAGCGATGCGGCCAGGGCGCCGGCAGTGGTCGGCGCAGCGACGCTGCCGTGCCAGGCGATGTCCTGCTCGCCGAAGCGGCCCTCTGCGATCCAGCCGAGGCGCTGCGCCAGCTGTGCGTTGTTGCCGAGCCCGGGATGGGCATCGAGCGGCAGGTGATAGGCGAAGAGGTTGATGTCGTGGGTGAGCAAGGTGCCGATGCGGCGACGGCGGAGACCGGTGATGCGACCATCCTCGCCTTTCCAGAACCAGCCGTGATGAACGAGGATCGCATCGGCGCTGCGTGCAATCGCGGCTTCGAGGAGCGCCTGGCTGGCGGTGACGCCGGCGACGATGCGGCGGACCTCGGCGCGTCCTTCCACTTGCAGACCGTTTGGGCAATAATCCCGGAAGCGCGCCGTTTCTAGCGTTGCGTCGAGATAGCGCAGCAATTCATCACGTTCCATGCGGGGTTCCGTTCGCTTGCCATGAAGAGACTGTGGCTGATTTTTGCACAAACGGTGACGATTAGTCTCGCGGTCTATTTCGTCATCAGCACGCTGAAGCCGGAATGGCTCGATCGCACACCGCGCAGCGGCAGCGTCGTCCAGGTGCTGCAGTCCGCCGGCGGCGATGCGCCGCAATCCGCCGCATCCTACAGCGATGCCGCGCGCAAGGTATTGCCCAGCGTCGTGCACATCTTCACGACGCAAACCCCCAGGCAGCCGCGCCACCCGCTGATGGACGACCCGCTCTTCCGCCATTTCTTCGGCGAACGCTTCGGCGAGGGCCGGCAGCGCTCTTCCGGCCTCGGCTCGGGCGTCATCGTCAGCGGCGATGGCTACGTGCTGACCAACTACCATGTCATCGAGATGGCCGACGCGATCGAGGTGGCGCTCAACGACGGCCGCAAGCTGAAGGCGACGATCGTCGGCAGCGACCCCGAGACCGACCTGGCCGTGCTGCGCATCGCCGTGCCGAATGGCCAGGAGGGCCGCTTCACGCCGATCACGCTCGGTCGCATGGAGGGCATTCGCGTCGGCGACGTCGTGCTCGCGATCGGCAATCCGTTCGGCGTCGGCCAGAGCGTGACGATGGGCATCGTCTCGGCGCTCGGCCGCACACAGCTCGGCATCAACACCTTCGAGGATTTCATCCAGACCGATGCGGCGATCAACCCCGGCAACTCCGGGGGGGCGCTGACCGACGCCGCCGGCAACCTGATCGGCATCAACACCGCGATCTACTCGCGCAGCGGCGGTTCGCTGGGCATCGGCTTCGCGATCCCGATCTCGACCGCCCGCACCGTGATGGAACAGATCATCCAGAACGGCAATGTCACGCGCGGCTGGATCGGCATCGAGGCACAGGAAATCACGCCCGAAATCGCGGAATCCTTCGGCCTGCCGGGGACGGACGGCGCATTGATCGCAGGCGTGCTGCGCGGCAGCCCGGCCGACAGCGGCGGGCTGCGACCGGGCGACATCCTGCTCGCCGTCGGCGGCAAGCCGGTGCGGGATCCGCAGGTCATGCTTGAACTGATCGCCGCGCTCAAGCCGGGCGAGAGCACCGCCTTCAAGCTTCGTCGCGACAAGGCGATCGTCGAGACGCAGGTGAAGATCGGCAAGCGCCCCACCCCGCCCAAGGGGCGCAGGGAATAGCGGAGCGCGCTCATGTGCCAGCTGCTCGGCATGAATTGCAATGTCCCGACGGACATCTGCTTTTCGTTCACCGGCTTTCAGGCGCGCGGCGGCGCGACCGATGTTCACGCCGACGGCTGGGGCATCGCCTTCTTCGAGGAACGTGGCGTACGCGTCTTCCTCGACCCGCAGCCCTCGTGCAGTTCACCGATCGCGGCGCTGGTACGCCAGTATCCGATCCGCTCGAAGAACGTCGTTGCGCACATCCGCAAGGCCACGCAGGGCGTCGTTGCGCTCGAGAACACGCACCCTTTCATGCGCGAAGCCTGGGGCCGCTACTGGATCTTTGCGCACAACGGCAACCTGACCGATTTTGCACCGGTACTGGATGGCAGCTTCCTGCCGGTCGGCAACACCGACAGCGAACGCGCCTTCTGCTGGCTGCTGCAACACCTGCGGCAACGCTTCGGTGAAACCCTGCCATCACCGGCGGCCTTGTTCGATGCCGTTCACGCCCTGGCCTGCGAATTGGGCAGCCGGGGCGAATTCAATTTCCTGCTCTCGAACGGGGATTGCCTGATCGCCCATGCCTCGACGAAGCTCGCCTACATCGTGCGGCGGGCCCCCTTCGCGCAGGCGCATCTGAAGGACGAGGACGTCACGGTTGATTTCAGCGACTTGACGACACCGGACGATCGCGTGGCCGTCATCGCGACCGTGCCGCTGACCGACAACGAACAGTGGCAGACGATGCCGCCCGGCACGCTGTGGCTGTTCGAGGAAGGAGAAGTGGCAAGACAGGCCGCGACGATTGCCGGGCCGGAGAAGAAACAGCTTACGAGCGGTCCTTGATCCGCTGCTCGTCGTCGCTGCTCGCCTCGCCCCAGGCGCCGGCTGCAGCCGGTTTCGGCGGCGGCGCCGTCACGAAGCGGGCGAAGATGATGCCCAGCTCGTAGAGCAGGCACATCGGGATCGCCAGCGCCAGCTGCGAGACGACGTCGGGCGGCGTCACGATGGCGGCGATGATGAAGGCGATGACGATGAAGTAGGAGCGCCACTCCTTCAGCTTCTCGACCGTCACCAGCCCGAACTTGACCAGCACGACCAGCACCACCGGCACCTCGAACGAAACGCCGAAGGCGAGGAACATGGTCATCACGAAGCCGAGGTAGGCCTCGATGTCCGGTGCCGGCGTGATGCTCTTCGGGGCGAAACCGGCGATGAAGCTGAATACCTGCCCGAAGACGAAGAAATAGCAGAAGCTCATGCCGAGCATGAACAGGAAGGTGCTGGCCACGACCAGCGGCAACGCCAGGCGTTTTTCGTGCGCATACAGTCCCGGCGCCACGAAGGCCCAGATCTGGTAGAGCACGACCGGCAGCGCGATAACGAAGGCGATCAGCATGGTCACCTTGATCGGGACCATGAAGGGCGTGATGACGCCGATGGCGACCATCTTGGTGCCCTCAGGCAGGGCTTTTGTCAGCGGCAGCGCGAGGATGTCATAGATGGCGCCCGGCCCCGGCCACAGGCAGAGACCAAGGAAGACGATACCGACGGCAATGAGCGCCCGCAGCAGGCGGTCGCGCAGTTCGACCAGGTGCGAAAAAAACGAGTCTTCCTGCTGGGTCATCGGAAATCAGGCCTTCGGCGCTGCGGTGGTATCGGCCGTGGCCGCTGGCGCCGGCACCGCAGCAGCAGCTTCCGCGACAGGCGCCTCGATCGACGCGACGGCGGCGGCAACGGGCTCGGTGACGCCCTGGGCCGTCTGGTTCAACGCGGCTTCAGCCGACTGGAATTCCTTGGTCACGCTGCGCTCGATGTTGCGGGCGGAATCCTCGACCTGCGCCTGCAGCTTCTTCAGTTCCTCGAGCTGCATCTCGCGGTTGATGTCCGACTTCACGTCGTTGACGTAGCGCTGCAGCCGCCCGAGCAGATGCCCGGCCGTGCGTGCCACCTTGGGCAGCTTTTCAGGGCCGAGCACGATCAGCGCCACGACGGCGATGACCACCATTTCGGAGAAACCGATATCGAACATGTCTGCAGGATCGCCGGAAGGGGATTACCCCGTCCGGATCAGGACTTGGTCTTTTCCTTGACCTCGCCCTCGATGGTCTGGCCACCGGCGACCTGGGCAGGCGGCTGCTGTGCTTCCGCCGGCTTGTCGTTTTCCTTCATGCCTTCCTTGAAGCCCTTCACGGCGCCGCCAAGATCCTTGCCGACGTTGGTCAGCTTCTTGGTGCCGAAGATGAGGACGATGATGACCAGTACGATCAGCCAGTGCCAGATGCTGAAGCTACCCATGTTGTTGTCTCCTTAAACCCGTTTTAGCATCGGCCCGACCGGTTCCGGCCCGCCGACAATGTGGATATGCAGGTGCGGAACTTCCTGATGGCCGATCCGCCCGGTGTTGATGATGATACGGAAGCCTTCGGGGCTGCCCTGCTCGGTGGCGATGCGATTGGCGACGGCGAGCATCTTCCCCAGCAGCGGCGCGTCGGCGTCGGTGACGTGGGCCAGCGATTCGACATGCTTCTTCGGGATCACCAGCACATGCACCGGGCGTGCCGGATGGATGTCCTTGAACGCCAGGATGTCTTCGTCCTCGAACACCTTGCCAGCGGGAATTTCACCGGCGACGATGCGGCAGAAGATGCAGCCGCTCATTGTTTCTTGGCCCCGCGGGAATTCTTCTCGTCGATGCCGGAGATGCCTTCACGACGGCGCATTTCCTGCGACACGTCCTCGATGCCCATGCCGTAGAAAGTCAGGAGCACGAGCAGGTGATACACGACGTCGGCAGACTCGCGGACGATGTGCAGGCGATTGCCTTCCTTGCCGGCCATGATCAGCTCGGCCGTTTCCTCGCCGATCTTCTTCAGGATCGAATCCGGCCCGCCGGCGAACATCTTGGCGGTATACGACGTTTCCGGGTCAGCGTGACGACGCGAGGCCAGGGTTTCGGAAAGGCGGTGCAGGATGTCGTGCGTGCTCATTTTGCGTAAATTTCCTTAGGGTCTTTCAGAACCGGATCGACGGGCGCCCAGCGCTCGCCCTGCAATTCGTTGAAGAAGCAGCTCTGCCGGCCCGTATGGCAGGCGATGCCGCCTTCCTGTGCAATCGCCAGCAGCAGCACGTCGCCATCGCAGTCGGTGCGGATGGCCTGCACCTTCTGGTAGTGGCCGGATTCCTCACCCTTGCGCCAGAGTCGGCCACGGGAACGCGACCAGTATACCGCGTTGCCGCCTGCAACCGTTTCCTGCAGCGATTCGCGGTTCATGTACGCGAACATCAGCACACGGCCGGTTTCGGCATCCTGCGCGATGGCCGGAATCATGCCGTCCTTGTCCCACTTGAGTGCATCGAGCCACGGCAGCGCGGCGTTCAGGTCGCTCACAGGCGAACCTCGATGCCGCGTTCGCGCATGCGTTCCTTGGCCTGGCGCACGGTGTATTCGCCGAAATGGAAGATCGACGCTGCCAGCACCGCATCGGCATGACCTTCGGAAACGCCGTCGGCCAGATGATCGAGGTTGCCGACACCACCGGAGGCGATCACCGGAATGTCGACCGCATCGGCCACGGCGCGCGTCAGCGCCAGATCGAAACCGGCCTTGGTGCCGTCGCGGTCCATGCTGGTGAGCAGGATTTCGCCGGCACCGAGCTGCTGCACCTTGCGCGCCCATTCGATGGCGCACATGCCGGTGCCGTTTCGGCCACCGTGAGTGAATACTTCCCAACGCCCGGGCGCACTCTGCTTGGCGTCGATGGCAACGACGATGCACTGGTTGCCGACCTTCGCGGAGGATTCGGCAACCAGGTCGGGATTCTGCACCGCGGCGGTGTTCATGCTCACCTTGTCGGCCCCGGCATTGAGCAGGCGGCGCACATCGGCGATGGCGCGCACGCCGCCGCCGACGGTGAGCGGTATGAAGACCTGCTCGGCACAGGCTTCGACAATATGCAGGATGATGTCGCGCTGATCGGAGGAGGCCGTGATGTCGAGGAAGGTTACCTCGTCGGCACCCTGCGCATCGTAACGGCGGGCAATCTCGACCGGGTCGCCGGCATCGCGCAGATCAACGAAATTGGTACCCTTGACGACGCGACCGGCGGTCACGTCGAGGCAGGGAATGATTCTTTTGGCGAGCATCGGGGCTTACTTTTTCCCCAGCTCGTCGGCGAGCTTCTGCGCCGCTGCGAAATCGAGCGATCCGTCATAGACGGCACGGCCGGCGATGGTGCCGGCGATACCCTCGTCCTCGACGGCGCAGAGCTTCCTGATGTCGTCGAGGTTGGAAAGACCGCCCGAGGCGATCACCGGAATGTGCAGCGCCTGCGCCAGCTTGACGGTGGCGTCGATGTTGATGCCGGAGAGCATGCCGTCGCGGCCGATGTCGGTGTAGATGATGCCCTCGACACCATAGTCCTCGTACTTCTTGGCGAGGTCGATGACGTCATGGCCGGTCATCTTCGACCAGCCGTCGACCGCCACCTTGCCGTCCTTGGCATCGAGACCGACGATGATGTGGCCGGGGAAGGCGCCGCAGGCGTCGTGCAGGAAACCGGGATTCTTCACCGCAGCAGTGCCGATGATGACGTAGCTGAGACCATCGTCGAGGCAGCGCTCGATGGTATCGAGGTCGCGGATGCCGCCGCCGAGCTGCACCGGAATGTCGTCACCGACTTCCTTGAGGATCGCCTTGATGGCGCTCTCGTTCTTCGGCTTGCCGGCGAAGGCACCGTTCAGGTCGACGAGATGCAGACGACGGGCGCCCTGCCTGACCCATTCACGCGCCTGTGCGGCGGGGTCGAGGTTGAAGACGGTCGCCTCATCCATGAGGCCCTGCTTGAGACGGACGCACTGCCCGTCCTTCAGGTCGATCGCGGGAATGATCAGCATGGGAAAACAGTAGGTAGTTGAACCGGAACGGGGTTGGCAATAACGCCGGTGACGGCGCTCAGGGTTTCCAGTCGATGAAGTTGGACAGAAGCTGCAGGCCGGCCTGCGCGCTCTTCTCCGGGTGGCATTGGACGGCGAAGATATTATCCCGCGCACAGGCACTGGTAAAGGGGATGCCGTATTCCGTCGTGCCGGCCACGCAGGCGGCATCTTCCGGAGCCACGTAATAGCTGTGCACGAAGTAGAAACGGGCACCATCGGCAATGCCGTTCCACAGTGGGTGCGGTCGAGCCTGTTTTACCTCGTTCCAGCCCATGTGCGGCACTTTCAGTTTCTGGCCGTCCGGCAGGTGCATCTTGTCGGCGGGGAAGCGTTTCACCTGCCCACGCAGGATGCCGAGACCGGGCACGTCACCTTCCTCGGAGTGTTCGAACAGCATCTGCTGGCCGATGCAGATGCCGAGGAATGGCTTGCTGGCGGCGGCATCGATCACCGCCTGACGCAGGCCGCGCTCGTTCAGCTCACGCATGCAGTCCGGCATCGCGCCCTGACCGGGCACGACGATACGCTCGGCCGCCGCCAGCACCGCCGGATCGGCGGTGACGACGACCGGTTTGCCGCCGGCGACGTGCTCAAGTGCCTTGGCGACCGAACGCAGGTTGCCCATGCCGTAGTCGACTACGGCGATGGCGCCTTGCGCCATTACAACGCTCCCTTGGTCGACGGGATGGCCCCCGAAGCACGCGGATCGGCTTCAGCTGCCATGCGCAGCGCCCGGCCGAAGGCCTTGAAGACGGTCTCGGCCTGGTGGTGGGCATTGGTGCCGCGCAGGTTGTCGATGTGCAGCGTCATCAGGCCATGGTTGACCAGGCCCTGGAAGAATTCGTTCACCAGATCGACGTCGAACTGGCCGATCCAGGCGCGGGTGAAGGCAACATGGAACTCCAGCCCGGGGCGGCCGGACAGGTCGACGACAACGCGCGACAGGGCTTCGTCCAGCGGCACATAGGCGTGGCCGTAGCGGCGCAGGCCCTTCTTGTCGCCAAGGGCCTTGGCAAGCGCCTGGCCAAGCGTGATGCCGATATCCTCGACGGTGTGGTGCGCATCGATGTGCAGGTCGCCCTTCGCGGTCACTTCGAGGTCGATCGCTCCGTGGCGGGCGATCTGGTCGAGCATGTGGTCGAGGAAGGGGACGCCGGTGTCGAACTTGCCGACGCCGGTGCCATCGAGGTTGAGCTTCACCGAGACCTGGGTCTCGAGGGTGTTGCGCGTGATTTCGGCTTGCCGCATGGATCGTGGCCACAGGGGAGGGAACAAGCCGGCATGATACCATTTCGACCTGTCGAAAAGCCCACCGAAACGTCCTCATGAGCAAGTACTGGAGCGCCACGACGCGCAAGCTGACCCCCTACGTTCCGGGCGAACAGCCCAAGCTGACGAAGCTGGTCAAGCTGAACACCAACGAGAACCCCTATCCGCCCAGCCCCAAGGCCGTCGCTGCAATGCAGGCGGAACTCGGAGCGGACGGTGCGACGCTGCGTCTCTACCCGGACCCGAACGCTGACCGGCTGAAGGATGCGATCGCCCGCCACTTCACCATGCACGGCGTCACGCCGGCGCATGTCTTCGTCGGCAACGGCTCCGACGAGGTGCTGGCGCACGCCTTCCAGGGGCTGCTGAAGCACGAGCGTCCGATCCTCTTCCCGGACATCACCTACAGTTTCTACCCGGTCTACTGCGGGCTCTATGGCGTCGACTACGAGCAGGTGGCGCTTAACGACGATTTCGAGATCGTCGCTGCCGATTACCTGCGTCCGGAGGCCTGCAAGCCCGGTGGCGTGATCTTTCCGAACCCGAACGCCCCGACCGGGCGCCTGCTGCCGCTCGCCGAAGTCGAACGCATCGTCACCGACAACCCGGAGGCGGTGGTCGTGGTCGACGAGGCCTATATCGACTTCGGTGGCGACGACATCCCGACAGCCATCGCACTGGTCGCCAAATACCCGAACCTGCTGGTCGTGCACACCCTGTCGAAATCGCGCTCGCTGGCCGGCCTGCGCGTCGGCTACGCCGTCGGCCATCCCGAGCTGATCGAGGGCCTGGAGCGCGTCAAGAACAGTTTCAACTCCTACCCGCTCGACCGCCTGGCCATCGCCGGCGCCGTCGCTGCGATGGACGACACTGCGCACTTCGAAACGACGCGCCAGGCGGTCATGAAGAGCCGCGAGGCGCTGATCGCCGACATGGCAAAACTCGGTTTCGAGACCCTGCCCTCGGCGGCCAACTTCATCTTCGCGCGCCATCCGAAGCATGACGCGGCGACGCTGGCTGTTGCCCTGCGCGAGCGCAGCATCATCGTCCGCCACTTCAAATTGCCGCGCATCGAACAATACCTGCGCATCACCATCGGCACCGACGAGCAGTGCCTGGCCCTGCTCGCCGCCCTCAGGGAGATTCTGTAATGTACGGCCCGATTTCCGCCGCCCACGTCGACCAGGCCATCACGTCGCGCCGCTCGGTTCGCCGCTTCCTGCCGAAGCCCGTGCCGAAGAAGACGGTCGAGGAACTGCTCGCCATCGCCGCCCGCGCGCCGTCCGGCACCAACGTGCAGCCGTGGAAGGTCTATGCGCTCGCCGGCCACGCCAAGGACGCGCTCTGCGCCGCCATTCTCGACAAGCACAACACCACCGGCATGGACGGGCGCGAATTCGATTACTACCCGACCCAGTGGTCAGACCCGTGGCTGTCGCGCCGGCGCAAGATCGGCCTCGACCTCTACGGCCTGCTCGGCATCGGCAAGGACGACAAGGCGCGCATGAAGGAACAGACCGGCCGCAACTATCTGTTCTTCGACGCTCCCGTCGGCTTCATTTTCACCATGGATCGCCAGCTGGGCCGTGGCATGTTCATCGACTACGGCATGTTCCTCGGCAACCTGATGACCGCCGCCCGCGCCCGTGGCCTCGACACCTGCGCACAGGCCGCCTTTGCCGACTACCACCAGACGATCCGTGAGGTGCTTGGCATCCCCGAAAACGAACTGGTGGTCTGCGGCATGTCGCTGGGCTACGCCGACAATGCCGCTCCGGAAAACCGGCTGGAGACCGAGCGCGAGCCGGTCCAGAATTTCACGGACTTCCGCGGCTTCTGAGATGTACTGCCCCGCCCACTTCGCCGAATCACGACCGGAGGTGCTGCACGCGCTGATGCGCGAGTACCCGCTGGCGACGCTGGTGACGATGGGCGACGGCGGCCTCAACGCCGATCACATCCCGCTGCAGCTTGAAACCACGGGAGACGGTCAGCACGTCCTGCGCGGACACGTCGCACGTGCCAATCCGGTCTGGAAGAGCACCGGCAACGGCACGCCGGCGCTGGCCATTTTCCGGGGGCCGGATGCCTACATCACCCCGTCCTGGTACCCGACCAAGCGCGAGCACGGCAAGGCGGTACCGACATGGAACTACGCCGTCGTCCATGCCCGCGGCCCGCTGAACTTCATCGAGGATGCCGACTGGCTGCGTGCACAGGTCGAAGCGCTGACGCGGCAGCAGGAAGGTGCCTTCGCCGAACCCTGGTCCGTCAGCGACGCGCCGGCCGACTACATCGAAAAGATGCTGGCTGCGATCGTCGGCGTCGAGATGACGGTGACCTCGCTCGAAGGCAAGTGGAAGGTCAGCCAGAACCAGCCGGAGGGGAACCGCGACGGAATCGTCGCCGGCCTCGGCGACCTCGGTCGTTCAGACGCTGCGGAACTGATCCGACGCGACTAGACGACGCCCGCGAGCCCGAGCGCCGCCCCGGCGGCGATGCACCACAGCGGATGGAATTTCGTCTTCGTGCTGAAGACCGCGACGGCAAGTACGAAGCCCCAGCCGGCCCAGCCGAGCCCGGCCGATTGCCCGACCAGGGTCGCCCCCGAGAAGATCAGGCCTACCGCCAGCGGCGCCACGCCGAGCTGGATCGCACGCTGCCAGCGCGCCCCCTTGAAACGATCCCAGTGACCGAAGAGCAGGTAGACGACGACGCTCATCGGCAGGCACATGGCGAGCGTCGCCACGAGCGCGCCAGCCAGCCCCGCTACCTGCCAGCCGATCAGCGTCACCACCAGCACGTTCGGTCCCGGCGCCGCCTGCGCGATGGCGTAGAGGTGAGCGAAGGTGGTCGCATCCATCCAGCGGTGATTCTCGACGACGACACGGTACAACTCGGGCAGCAGCGCCGTCGCACCGCCGAAGGCGACGAAGGAGAGCAGCGCGAATTCGGTGAAGAGTTCGAGCAGCGTGTTCATTCACCACCCCCGTCATCTTTGTTCAGCAAACCGTAGGCCACCGCGCCGGAGAGCGCGATGCCGGCCAGCATCACCGCCGGCAGCGGCCAGCGCAGCAGTGCGATGGCAACGAAGACAAGCACCGTAAAGGGCAGGAAGTACGGTTTGCGCTTGATGGCGAGTGCCATGCGGAAAGCCATCGCAAAGAGCAGGCCGGAACCGGCGGCAGCGATGCCGCGCAGCATGGCCTGAGCCTGCGGCAGCGCGCCATACGCATCGTAGAGAAGCGCCAGCAGCAGCACGATGGCGACCGGCCCGGCGAGCAGGCCGAAGGGAGCAAGGCAGGCACCGGCCAGCCCGCCGTAGCGGCGGCCGACGACCACCGCCAGGTTGACCACGTTCGGCCCCGGCAGGAACTGACACAGGCCGAGTTGCTGGTTGAATTCCTCGGCCGTCATCCAGCGGCTGGTCTCGACCAGATAGTGCCGCGCGAACGGCAACACACCGCCGAAGCCGGAGAGGCCGATCTTGGAGAAGCCGAAAAAAAGCGCCGCGAGCGTGACCGCCGGCGGCGCCTTCGTTTGCTCGGTCACGTTCAATCGAGCCGGAGCTCGGCCGACTTGGCGTGCGCTGGCAAGCCCTCGCCATGCGCCAGCGTCGAGGCGATCCTGCCCAGCGTCTGCGCACCGGCCTTCGACACGCGGATCAGGCTGGAACGCTTCTGGAAATCATAGACGCCGAGCGGCGACGAGAAGCGCGCCGAGCCGGAGGTCGGCAGCACGTGGTTCGGACCGGCACAGTAGTCGCCGAGCGACTCCGAGGTATAGGGGCCGATGAAGATGGCGCCGGCGTGGCGGATCTTCGGCACCCATTGCTCGGCATCGGCGATCGACAGCTCGAGGTGTTCGGGCGCGATGCGGTTGGCGATGGCGCAGGCTTCCTCCATGTCTCGCACCTGGATCAGTGCGCCGCGACCGGAGAGCGAAGCCTCGATCACCGCACGCCGCGGCATGGTCGGCAGCAGCTTTTCGATCGACGCAGCGACGCGATCGAGGTAGGCGCCATCGGGGCAGACGAGGATGGACTGCGCCAGTTCGTCATGCTCGGCCTGCGAGAAAAGATCCATCGCCACCCAGTCCGGGTCGGTCGAGCCATCGCAGACGACGAGGATTTCCGACGGGCCGGCCACCATGTCGATGCCGACGATGCCGAAGACGCGGCGCTTGGCGGCGGCAACGTAGGCATTGCCCGGGCCGACGATCTTGTCCACCTGCGGCACGGTCTCGGTGCCGTAGGCCAATGCGCCGACGGCCTGCGCGCCGCCGATGCAGAAGACGCGGTTCACGCCGGCGAGCGCGGCGGCAGCGAGCACCAGCTGGTTGTGCTCGCCGTCCGGCGTCGGCACGACCATGATCAGCTCGCCGACACCTGCAACATGCGCCGGAATGGCGTTCATCAGCACCGACGACGGGTAGGCGGCCTTTCCGCCCGGCACGTAGAGGCCGACGCGGTCGAGCGGGGTGATCTTCTGGCCGAGCAGCGTGCCGTCGGCCTCCTCATACTGCCAGCCCTGCAGCGGCTGCTTCTCGTGGTAGCTGCGCACACGGGCAGCGGCAGACTCGAGCGCGGCACGACGGTCGGCGGGCAGACCGTTCAGCGCGGCCTCGAGCTCGGCACGCGAGAGTTCGAGTTCGGCCATGCTCTTTGCAGAGAGACGGTCGAAACGGTTGGTGTATTCGATCACCGCCGCGTCGCCACGCTTCTTCACGTCGGCAAGGATGTTCGCCACCGTCTGCTCGATGCGGTCGTCCTGCGCGCCTTCGAAGGCGAGCAGTTCGTCGAGCGCAGCCTTGAAGCCGGCATCGGTGGAATTGAGTCGTTTGATCGCGACCATGGTCTCAGTCCTTCTTCACCGCGCCGGCAAATGCATCGAGGATCTGTGCCAGCGCTTCTCGTTTCAGCTTCAGTGCCGCCTGATTGACGACGAGACGCGAGGAGATCGGCATGATGTCCTCGACCGCCACCAGCTTGTTGGCCTTGAGCGTGCCGCCGGTGGAGACGAGATCGACGATGGCGTCGGCCAGCCCGGCCAGCGGTGCCAGTTCCATCGAGCCGTAGAGCTTGATCAGGTCGACGTGCACGCCCTTGGCCGCGAAGTGCTCGCGTGCCGTCTTGATGTACTTGCTCGCCACCTTGAGTCGGGCGCCCTGGCGCACGGCGCGGGCATAGTCGAAGCCTTCCGGCACGGCCACCATCATCCGGCACTTGGCGATATTGAGGTCGAGCGGCTGGTAGAGGCCCTCGCCGCCATGCTCGATCAGCACGTCCTTGCCGGCGACGCCGAGGTCGGCTGCCCCGTATTGCACGTAGGTCGGCACGTCGGTGGCGCGGACGATGACGACGCGGACGTCCTCGCGATTGGTACCGATGATCAGCTTGCGGGAGGTTTCCGGGTTCTCGACCGGCACTATGCCGGCGGCCGCCAGCAGCGGCAGCGTTTCGTCGAAGATGCGGCCCTTGGAAAGGGCGATGGTGATGCCGGTCACGGGATCAGGCCTTTGAATGCTTGGAGAAATACGGATTTTAACGCAAAGCGGTCCCACCCTTGCGCCGCACAATCAGGGTGTCCGGTCAATGCGCTCGTCGCACCCTGGCACCGAGCCTGGCCAGCTTTTCCTCGATGCGCTCGTAGCCGCGGTCGAGGTGGTAGATGCGGTCGATGGTCGTTTCGCCCTGAGCGACAAGTCCCGCGATGACGAGGCTCGCGGAGGCGCGCAGGTCGGTCGCCATCACCGTCGCACCTTCGAGCCTGGCGACACCGCGCACGATGGCATTGCTGCCCTCGATCTGGATATCCGCCCCCAGGCGCTGCAGTTCGTTGGCGTGCATGAAGCGGTTCTCGAAGATTGTCTCGCGGATGGTCGCGACGCCTTCGGCGACCGCATTGATGGCCATGAACTGCGCCTGCATGTCGGTCGGGAAGGCCGGGTAAGGGGCCGTGCGCAGGCTCACCGACTTCAGGCGCTGCGGTGCCTTGAGGCGGATCGCGTCGCGCTCCGTCACGACATCGCAGCCAGCGTCCATGAGTTTGTCGACCACGGCGTCGAGATAGGCGGCGGAAGTCTGCGTCAGTCGTACATCGCCGCCCGAGGCCGCCGCGGCACACAGATAGGTGCCCGTTTCGATGCGGTCCGGCATGATGCGATGCTGCGCGCCGTTCAGCCGCTCGACGCCGCGGATGCGGATGACGTCAGTACCGGCACCAGAAATCTGCGCACCCATCGACACCAGGCAGTTGGCGAGGTCGACCACTTCCGGTTCGCGCGCGGCATTCTCGATGATTGTCTCGCCGTCGGCGAGCACCGCCGCCATCATCAGGTTCTCGGTACCGGTCACGGTGACCATGTCGGTACAGATGCGTGCGCCCTTGAGCCGCTTTGCCTTGGCATGCACATAGCCGGCTTCGACGGTGACTTCGGCGCCCATCGCCTGCAGGCCCTTGATGTGCTGGTCGACCGGGCGTGCGCCGATGGCGCAACCGCCGGGCAGCGACACGCGGGCTTCGCCGCAGCGGGCGACGAGCGGGCCGAGGACAAGGATCGAGGCACGCATCGTCTTGACCAGATCGTACGGCGCCAGCGGGTTGTTCAGCCCGCCCGCGTCGAGCACCAGACCGGCCGGGCCGTCGAGCGTGACCGCCACTCCCATCTGCGCCAGCAGGCGCAGCATCGTCGAGATGTCGTTGAGATGCGGCAGGTTGTCGAGGCGGAGCGGGTCGGCTGTCAGCAGGCTGGCGCAAAGGATCGGCAGCGCCGCATTCTTGGCGCCGGAAATGGCCACCTCGCCGTTGAGCGGCGTGCCACCGGTGATGATGAGCTTATCCACGCTGTTGCTCCCATTCTTCTGGCGTCAGCGTTTTCATCGACAGCGCATGCAGGATGCCGGAATCGAAATGTCCCTTGAGCACGGCATTCACGCGCTGCTGGCGCTGCACGCGGTTCTTGCCGGCGAATTCTGCGCTGACGATGATCGCCTCGAAATGGTGACCATCGCCTTCGACGGTCAGGAATTCGCAGGGGAGCCCCTCGCGGAGCAGGGCTTCGATGGATTCTGGGTGCATCATGGGGCTTCAGTTCCTGAGTTTGTAGCCGCGCTTCAAGAGCGCCAGCGAGAATGCGGAGACGGCGAGGAAGGCTCCGGCAACCACGGCCAGGCTCGTCAGCGGCGACACGTCGGAGACGCCGAAGAACCCGTAGCGGAAGCCGTCGATCATATAGAACACGGGGTTGAATTGCGACACCTGCTGCCAGAACGCCGGCAGCGAATGGATCGAATAGAACACGCCGGAAAGCATGGTCAGCGGGAGGATCAGGAAGTTCTGAAAGGCGGCTAGCTGGTCGAACTTGTCGGCCCAGATGCCGGCGACAACGCCGAGCGCCCCCATGATTGCGCCGCCAAGCAGGGCAAAGACGAAAATCCACAGCGGCTGCTCAAAAGCCGGCGGCGCGAACCAGACGGTGACGAGCAGCACGCCAATGCCGACGGCGACGCCGCGGATTGCCGCTGCAATCACGTAGGCGAGGAAGAATTCAAGATAGGAAATCGGCGGCAGCAGCACGAAAACAAGGCTGCCGGTGACCTTGGACTGGATCAGCGACGACGACGAATTGGCAAAGGCGTTCTGCAGTACCGACATCATCACGAGGCCGGGGATCAGGAACGCGGTGTAGCGCACCGACTGATAGACCTGGACATGCTCGTCGAGGACGTGACTGAAGATGAGCAGATAGAGCAGCGCCGTCACTACTGGTGCCGCAACGGTCTGGAAGCTCACTTTCCAGAAACGCAACAGCTCCTTCCAGAGCAGCGTGCGGAAACCGATCAGGCCGTTCATTGGCTCCGGCCTTTCTGCATCACACGCACAAAGGCTTCCTCTAGGTCGGGCGGCGACAAACGCATGTCCTCGATGGCGATGCCGGCCTCGCGCAGAGACGCCAGTACCCGTTCCACCGCCGAGAAATCGGGCAGGCGCAACTGCCAGTCACCGTTGGCTTGCCCGACCGCCAGACCGACAAGGCTTTCCGGCAACGCAGCACCACCGGCCAGACGCAGGGTGAGCGCATGGCCGGAAAACTCGCGCAGCAGGTTTTCGGTCGAGTCGAGCGCCACCACGCGGCCCTTCTGCAGCATCGCGATACGCCCACACAAGGCTTCGGCTTCCTCAAGGTAGTGGGTCGTCAGGATGATCGTATGCCCTTCGCCGTTGAGGCGACGGACGAACTGCCAGAGGCCCTGGCGCAATTCAACGTCGACGCCGGCAGTCGGCTCGTCGAGCACGATCACCGGCGGCTTGTGCACCAGCGCCTGCGCCACCAGCACACGGCGCTTCATGCCGCCCGAAAGACGACGCATGTTGGTGTCAGCCTTGTCCGTCAGGTCGAGGTTGGCGAGGATCTCATCGATCCAGGCATCGTTGTCGCGAAGGCCGAAGTAGCCGGACTGGATACGCAGGGTCTCGCGCACCGTGAAGAAGGGATCGAAGACCAGTTCCTGCGGTACGACGCCCAGCAGGCGCCGCGCTTCCCGATATTCACCGACGACATCGCGGCCGAGGACGGCAAGCCTGCCAGTATCGGGTCTGGCAAGTCCGGCGAGACAGGAAATCAGGGTTGTTTTCCCGGCACCATTGGGGCCGAGCAATCCGAAGAACTCGCCTTCGGCAATGTCCAGGGACACGCCGGCAAGTGCGGTCAGCGCGCCGAAGCGCTTCTCGAGTTGTTTAATGGAAACGGCAACGCCCATGGCGTGATGGCAAACGTTAGCGCCCGGGCCGCTCAGGCGAGCGGCAGGAAATCATCGACGCCGTAGAGCGCCGCGAGACTCATGAGCCCGGCGGGCGCATTGATGATGCGAAGGTCCATGTTGCGAACCTTGGCGTCGCGCAATAGTGCGAAGAGTACGGCGAGCGCAGAGGAGTCAGCATCCGCATCACCGATAGCGGCGAGATCGATTTCACGAACGTCATCGGCCAATGCGGCACGGCCGGATGCCAGAAGCGACGCCGCGCCGGCATACAGCATCGGCGCGGTGATTTTCAGACAGGAGCCGGATCGCTCGAGCATCAGGACTTCTTCTCGTTCTTCGCTTCGACCTGCTTGTTCTTGTCAGCCAGCGTGGTGATAAGCCCGTCGATACCGCCGTTGCGAACTTCCTGCGCGAATGTCTCTCGATAGTTGGTGACCAGACTGATGCCGGCCACAACAACGTCGTACACCTTCCAGGCACCGTTGTCCTGTTTTTCAACGCCGTAGTCCAACTGCACGGCCTGCTGGCCAGGCTGGCGGATCTCGGTGCGAACCAGTACGTCGGTGTCACCCGGCTGCATTTTCAGCGGCTTGTATACGATCGTCTGGCTCTTGTAGGCGGTCAGCGCATTCGAATAGGTACGAACGAGCAGCGTCTCGAACTCCTTGGCCAGCCGCTTTTTCTGTTCCGGCGATGCCTTGTTCCAGTCCTTGCCCACGGCAAGGGAGGTCATGCGCAGAAAATTGAAGTGCGGCAGCACCTTCGTTTCAACGAGCTCGATCGCCTTCTTCGAGTTGCCGCTCTGAATGTCCTTGTCCGTACGGACGATGGTCAGGACTTCTTCTGTGACACGCTTGACGAGTACATCGGGCGCTTCATCCGCCGAAAAGGCGTTGCCGGCGAGGAGAAAAACCCCCGCCAGCAGGGAAAACAACTGCTTCATGGTGATCCTGTTCGAAAATTACTTGGTGCCCCGGCTGGAACCCGGCGTCGACTGCAACTCCACGGGCGCCTTGCCGTTCGGCAATACGGCTTCACGCGGCGGGTTGCCGTCATAGACGGCGTTGCGGCGATGCTGCAGGTAGGCGTCGCGGATGTAGGCGTACTTGTCGGTGGCGCCTTCCTCGATGATCTTGTCGGTCGGCAGCAGCGCTGCGCGCTGATCGATGTAGCGGACGCCGACCAGCGTGTTGCGGACGTCGACCGGGTAGATGTACCAGACCGGGTCGGTATAGGAATCGACGACAAAACCGGCGGTATCGCGCACGGTGCGCGGCCCGATGACCGGCCAGAACAGGTAGGCACCCTCACCGGCACCCCAGACGGCCATGGTCTGGCCGAAATCCTCGTAATGCTTGTCGAGGCCCATTTCACTGGCGACGTCGAAAGCGCCGCCGATGCCGATGGTCGTATTCACCAGGACGCGTCCCCAATCGTTGAACGCATCGCTCGGCTTGCCCTGCAGCAGGTTGTTCATACCGATCATCAGATCGGCGATGTTGCTGAAGAAGTTGCCGACCACTGCCTTGACCGGCAGCGGAGTCACATAGTCGTAACCCTGGGCAACCGGCTTAGCGACGGCCGTATCAAGCACCTCGTTGACCGAGAACATCGCACGGTTCCAGCCCTCGGCCGGATCGTTCGGATTGTCACCCGCGATAGCCGCTCCCGAAAGGCAGGCTGCGATGGTGAGCGAGGCGACCGACTTAGCAATCATTTTCTTCACGACAAGCCCTCTAGTAAGTTATTTCTTTTCCGGCCCTTCAGTGGCCTTGTTGTACAGGAATTGCGAAATCAGTTTTTCAAGCACGACGGCAGACTGCGTCTTGGCAATCGTATCGCCGGCCTTCAGCATTCTTTCGTCACCGCCGACATCGAGCCCGATATATTGCTCACCAAGCAGGCCAGAGGTCAGGATGGACGCAAACGTATCCTTCGGGAAGCGGTAACGCGTGTCAACATTCATCGTCACGACCGCCTCATAAGTCGAGGAGTCGAATTGTATGTTTGCAACACGTCCGACCACAACACCGGCACTTTTCACCGGGCCGCGTACTTTCAGGCCGCCAATGTTATCAAATTTCGCTTGCAATACATAGGTTTCCGAAAAGTTGCTCGAGGAAAGATTCCCCACCTTTAGTGCAAGAAACAACAGTGCGGCCATGCCGATGGCAACGAAAAAACCGACCCAGAGGTCGAGGACTGTCCGATTCATCAGAGGCTCCGGAACATGAATGAGGTCAAAACGAAGTCGAGCGCCAGAATTGCCAGCGCCGAGGTAACAACGGTACGGGTGATCGCGCGGGAGACGCCTTCTGCCGTCGGCACGGAGTCGTAGCCTTCGAAAACGGCGATCAGGGAGACGGCTACGCCGAATACGAAACTCTTGATGACGCCATTCAGCACATCCTCGCGAAAATCAACCGAGGCCTGCATCTGCGACCAGAAAGCCCCCTCGTCGACGCCGATGAAGACGACGCCGATCAGGTAGCCGCCAAAGACGCCCATCATCGAGAAGAGGGCTGCCAGCAGCGGCATCGAGATGACGCCGCCCCAGAAACGCGGGGCAACAACGCGGGCAAGCGGATTGACGGCCATCATATCCATCGCTTTCAGCTGCTCGGTTGCCTTCATCAGGCCGATTTCAGCGGTGACAGCCGAGCCTGCCCGGGAAGCGAAGAGGAGACCGGCCACCACCGGGCCCAACTCGCGCACCAGCGACAGCGCGACGAGAATCCCCAGCGCCTCGGATGAGCCATAGCGCTGCAGCGTTTCGTAGCCCTGCAGACCGAGCACGAGACCGACGAAGAGGCCGGACACGAGGATGATGATCAGCGAGAGAACCCCGGAGAACCAGATCTCCCGCAGCAAAAGCTGCGGCCGCAGGAAGGTCTGCGCCGAATAACCGAGGATGGCGGCAAAAAAGCGGGCGGCAAAGCCGAGCCGCCAGATACGGTCCGTCACGCGCGAACCGAGGCCGACAAGAAGATTCCGCAGGCTATCCACGGGCATTGCTCCGCAGCAGGTCGGCAGAAAAATCACCGGCAGGGTAATGGAAGGGCACCGGGCCATCGGCCTCGGCATAGAGGAACTGGTGCACGAAGGGATCCTTCGTGGCGCGCAGCTCGTCCGGCGTACCTTCGGCAACGACACGGCCTTCCGACATGAAGTAGATGTAGTCGACGATCAGCATCGACTCCTGGATGTCGTGAGTCACCATGATGGAGGTGGCGCCGAGCGCATCGTTGAGCTTGCGAATAAGCTGGCCGATCACGCCAAGCGAGAGCGGATCAAGCCCGGTAAACGGCTCGTCGTACATCATCAGCATCGGGTCGAGTGCGAT
>WBZP01001793.1_pt1 | contig 25674 bp, 21 predicted proteins | sample 5204301 | NCBI WGS metagenome assembly WBZP01 (sample SAMN12412401, study PRJNA552823) | activated sludge metagenome | isolation source: activated sludge from nitrification reactor of wastewater treatment plant... | place: USA: Pennsylvania | collected 2017 | reverse complement strand
CGAGCAGGCCTCTCGCCAAGCCCGCACTGTGGGTCAGCTTTGGTGAGCAGAAACGGGTCAATTCTGGCGAGCGCCAAGGAGAAAGGGCCGATAGAGAGAGAAGTGGGCGCGATTCCGATCGGCCGGCGCTACCAGCGAAGTCCGCAAGACTCCGAAGGAACCCGCGCCAGCACGCGGGAGTTGGCGCAAACAGGCAATAAAAAACCCCAACCGAGAGGGGTTGGGGTTTGAATTTTGGTGGCCAAGCGCGGAATCGAACCACGGACACGCGGATTTTCAGTCCGCTGCTCTACCAACTGAGCTACTTGGCCAACGCCGGGGCATTGTAGCGAAACGATCTCGCGTCGTCAAAAGAAAAGCTGTTCGACCGACGAAGAATCACGCACCAAGCTGCTGGCCGTTGGCGCGCCGGCCAGGATCGACATCTCCCGCGGGTGCAACCCCCCAGCAGACCGTCGACCTCGCGTCCCCCGCATGACGAGTTCCCCACGGGTTGGAGAAGGCAGCCCCCTTCCGCCGGGAACCGTGTGCAGCCCGGGTGCCTGGCGCAATTTGCGACTCACGGCAAGCGCGGGAGCGCACGCGTCGGGAGCCGCGACGAAGACGGGGAACAACAGGTGGAGGGGGCAAGCGGGCAGTCGGCGAGGAAACGCCGCATCGGTGCGAGCGCAACGATGGGGACGCCGCCGCGTCGGTTCAACCGCGTCGGGCGAAGCTTTCCCGCCAGGCGACAAGCAAGGAAGCTAGCGGCCGGCGTTCGCCCATGAAGCCGAGATAGATCAGCGGTACGGCGAAGAGTGTGAGGACTGTCGATACCGTCAGGCCCCAGACGATGCTTCCCGCGACCGGGCCCCAGAGCAGGCTCTTTCCGCCGATGCCAAATGCAAGCGAAACGAGACCGCCGATCGTCGTTGTCGACGTGATCAGGATTGGGACGACGCGCCGACGGGCAGCCTGGATCAGCGCGTGAACCGTCCCCATGCCACGCTTCCTGCGTGCGTTGGCAGCGTCGATGAGGACAATCGCCGAGTTGACGGCGATTCCGGTCAGTGCGATTACCCCGTACAGCGTATATAAGGACAGCGGATTGTCCGACAGCGCCAGGCCGAAGATGACCCCGGCGAAGGCCAGCGGAACGGTGACGAGAATCATCAGCGGCTGCCAATAGCTGGCGAACTGCGCGGCGAGGATCAGGTAAATCAAGCTGACGCCGAGCAGGAAGAGAAGCTTCATCGAAGCCAGGCTCTCTGCTATGTCTTCGAGTTCGCCTGAGAAATCGAGGCTCACGCCTGGGTGGCGGACGCGCATGTTCTCCCACTGCGCAACAATCCTTGCGTTGGCCGCCGTCGTGTCGGTGATTTCCTTGTCCAGGTTGGCTTCGACGGTCACTGTGCGCCGCAGGTTGTAGTGGCGGATGAAGCCGCGGCTTGGGGCAACCTCCTGTTCGACGAGGGCAGCGAGACGGCTGATCTGGCCATCCGGCAGAGCGACCGGTTCGTCGAGCAGGGAGGCCGGGTCGAGGCGCTGCACGCGCTGGGAACGCACGCGCACTTCGATTTTGTCGCCTTCGTCACGCGTGAAAGCCACAACCTCGCCTTCGACGGCGATACGCACCTGGCGAGCGAGCTGCGCAGCATTCAAGCCGGCCTTGCGCAGTGCTTCGCGGTCGAGCCGGAGCGTCATTTGCGGACGCCCGGGGACGTTGTCGTCCTGTACATCGTGCGCGCCGGGTATTCCCTGCACGACCTTTTTCAGCTCGTCGGCAGCCGCCTGAATGCGGGCAAGGTCGTCGCCGCGCACTTTGACGCTGATCGCCTTGCCGGCCGGCGGTCCGCCGGAGACGACGGTGAAGCTCTTGCGCCCGGGTCCGGGCATACCCTCGACCGGCAGGCGCATCGCCTCGATGATCTCGGTGACGTCGCGCCCGCCATCTGCCAGCGGATTGAGGGAGACGATCACCTGACCGTAGGGGTCGCCGTAGAGCGGCTCGGTATCGGTAAACTTGACGCCAGCAGCGGCGTACACCGAGCGCGCTTCGCCGGCAGGTCCGCTGCCGCGCAATTGCTGGCGGACCAGTCTTTCGACGAGTTGTGCCTCGCCCAGCGTTTCCTCAAGCGTTGCACTGGCCGGCATGTCGACGTTGACGTAGATCATGCGCATGGGATCGAAAGCGAAGAACTGCACGCGCACGAGGCCGAGAGCAAGGAGCGCGCAGGAGGCCAGCACGGCCAGCAAGGAAAGAGCGGTGAAGCGTTTCGGTCGCCGCAGGACGTAGGCCAGCGCCTGCCCGTAGCGCAGACGGAGTCGACGGTTCAGGCGATTGCGCCAGAGCTGCAACGCGGAAAGGTGGTCGATCTGAAGGCGCCAGGCCTGGACATGCACCGGCATCATCCAGAACGCTTCAATCAACGAGATGAGCAGTGCCAGCGTGACAACAAGTGGAATGATGAACATGAACTTGCCGACGATGCCGGGCAGCAGCATGAGCGGCAGAAAAGCGGCCAAGGTCGTCAACACCGATGCGAGGACCGGCGCCCAGACTTCGCGGATCGCAGCCAGACTGGCCTGCAGTGTCGGCTGACCACGCTCGATCCGGTAGTAGATGGCTTCGACGATAACGACGGCGTCGTCGACCAGCATGCCGAGTGCGATGACGGCGCCGAGCAGAACCGACACGTTGACCGTGTGGCCAAGTGCGGCGAGAACGGCAAACGTCCCGAACAGCGCGAACGGTATGCCGAGCGAAACCAGGATGCCGACTTTCACGCCAAGGAACAGCCAGCAAATGGCGAGCACCAGCAGCATGCCGTACGCTGCGTTGGTCTGCATGACGCTGATCGCATGGCGCGTGGCGACCGTCTGGTCGTCGGCCAGCGTCAGACGCAGCCCGCTGGCCGCAAGCGCCACATTCTCCTGCTCGATGAAACCCTGCAGCCGCTCGACCAGTTGGAGCGTGTTTGCCCCGCCTTTCTTATTGATTGCTAGCGAGATCGCTGCGCGTCCGTCGGTCGTCGCGTATTGCGTTGCCGGTGCGCGTGCCCGTTCGATTCGTGCGACATCTTCCAGACGCGCCGAAACGCCGGGGCGTGTCGGCGAAACGACGGGCAGCGTGGCGAGCGATTGCGGGTCGGTGACAACGCCCTTGACGCCGACCGACCAGGCGTCGCCCTGTGCTCGGAGCGTCCCGCCCGAGATGTCGCGATACCACGTCTGTACGGCATCGGCGACGTCGGCGCTGGTCAGGCCACGCGCCGCCAGCGCCTGCGGGTCGGTGCTGATGAGCAATTCAGGGTCGCGCAGGCCGGCCGCGACTACGCTGTCGACGCCCGCCAGACGTTCCAGATCGGTCTTGATGCGGCGTGCGTTCACGCGCAGGGTCTCGTCGTCGGCTTGCCCGACGAGCAGGAGTGAGGCAGTCGGGAAACCGTTCGCGGTCGTGAACTCGATCACCAGCGGGTCCTTTGCCTCGCGCGGCAACTCGGACTTTGCCTTGTTCTGGACCTCCCGGCGCAGGTCGTTCATCCGCTTGTCGAAATTGCGCTCGGAAATGTCGCGGAAGCGGACAAGAATGGTCGACACGTTCTCGCGCGAGGTCGACACCACGAAGCGAACGTCGGCGACACTCTTGATCCCGTCCTCGATCGGGTTGGTGACCAGCCGCTCGACTTCTTCGGCGCCGGCGCCGGGCAGAGCGGTCGTGATGTTGACCCAGTTGAAGTTGATTTCCGGGTCCTGCTCGCGCGGCATGGTCAGATAAGACAGCAAACCGATGATCAGAACCACAACGAAGGCTATGTTGGCCAACGGGTGGTTGGCGATCAGCGTGCGCATCAGTCGCATCGGTTGCCGCTCGCTATTTGATCAAGGCGCCATCTTGCAGCGTCGCCTGGCCGCGAACGACGAGACGCGTATCGAGTGGCAGAGCCAATGGCACGGCGCGCCCTTCCTGTGCACCGGGCAGGGCGACGAAACGGGCATGCCCGCCCTGTTCGATGAACACCCCGAGCGCATTGCCGCGGCGCACGAGGAGAGCAGCCGGCAGATGCGGATGCGCTTCGCGCCAGAGCAGGCGACCGTCGCTGCCCGGCGGTACCGGTGGAGCCGAGCCGCGGGCAAAAGCCAGGCGGACTTCCTGGGTACGCGCCGGGGCAGAGACCGTTGCGACGACGCGCAACAGACGCAGCGGGTAAGACTGGCCCTGCGTGGCGAAGAAAACCTCGTGCGCATGGCGCAAACCGGCGACGTCGGCCGGCGGCAGGTGCGCGCCGACCTCGGCGCTGCCGTTCTCGGTCAGGACATAGAGAACGGTCCCCGGGGCAACCACCTCGCCCGCCTGGGCCAGGCGCTGCTTGACGCCGGCGGCAAAAGGCGCGCGCACGGTCGTCTTGGCAAGCTGGTGCTGTGCGCTTGCCGATTGCGCGCGATTCGACGCTACCTCGCTCTGCATGAGGGCGAGTTCGGTCTCGCGCTGGAGCAGGGCTTCGCGCGAGAAAAAGCCCTGCGCGACGAGCACACGCGAGCGCGCCAACTGCAGCTCGGCTTGTTTGAGGCGCGCCAGCGCGCCTTCCAGTGCCGCCTGGGCGCGTTGCAGGGCGAGACGAAAATCGCGCGGATCGATTTCGGCAAGTACCTCGCCCTTGTCGACGTTGCTGCCGACTTCGGCCGTCCAGCGCAGCAGTACGCCGTTCACCTCGACCGCCACTTTCGATTCGTTGCGCGCCAGGACGCTGGCTGCCGCTTCACGTTGCGGATGGATGACGAGAGCGCTTAATGGTTGGACGTCGACCTCCGGGCGCGCGGCCGGCTGCGCCCAGGGCGCGGAACCGGCGGCGAGCAGCAGGCTTGCCGCCACCCAGACAAAGGTGGCGCAACGCGGGGAGCGCCGAAAGGGTATGCGTAGGGACAAGCTCAAGAGGGAGAAGTGGAGCGGGTGAAGGGAATCGAACCCTCGTATGCAGCTTGGGAAGCTGCCGTTCTGCCATTGAACTACACCCGCGTCTAGTGCTTTGTGTGCGCGGATTGTACGATGTTTGGGCGTGCGCCGACAACGACCGTCGGCGCATTGCTGCGAGACAGGCTGACAGCAGGCGGTGAGCGTGTCTATAATGCAGCGATGGATATCCTGACTGCTCTGCTACACACGGTTCTCGGGGGCGTCGTCGAGACCGTGCTCGATCCGGCCGAATCGCCGCCCGTGCTGACCGCGCCTGCCGCCGTGCGCACGCTGCCGGTCGAGGCGAAAAAGGGAATCATGTTGCCGCTCGCTGGCGACGGCTTTCTGACCATCGATCGAAAGCCGTGGCCGCTGGCCCCGGGGGCGCAAATCCGCAGCGAACAAAATCTGATCGTCATGCCGATGCAAATTCGGCAAGCCGTTGAAGTGGCCTACCTGACGGATCATCTGGGTGCCGTCCGGCGCGTTTGGCTGTTGACGCCGAACGAGGCCGCTGCCCTCGACGCGCGCTGAGAGCCTGCCGGAAGATACCCGAGACTGCACAATATGCCGACAACGTTTTCCGCCAAGCCATCGGTCGCGGCACCTGTCGCGCCTGCTTTTCCACTTCATCACGGGATCTGAGTCGATCGATGACGAAGAGATTGTTCATTCGCACCTTCGGGTGCCAGATGAACGCGTACGACTCGGACAAGATGGCTGACGTACTCGCCGCCGCCGGTGACGTGGTGACGACCAACAGTCCCGAGGACGCAGACATCATTCTTTTCAACACGTGCTCGGTGCGCGAGAAGGCGCAGGAGCGCGTTTTTCACGACCTGGGGCGGGTGCGACGGCTGAAGCTGGCCAGGCCGGATCTGGTCATCGGCGTCGGTGGCTGCGTGGCCAGCCAGGAAGGTGCGGCAATCGTGGCGCGCGCGCCTTACGTGGACGTCGTTTTTGGGCCGCAGACGCTGCATCGTTTGCCGGAAATGATTGCCGAGCGCCGCCGTCTGGGTCAACCGCAAGTCGACGTATCGTTTCCGGAGATCGAAAAATTTGATCATCTGCCACCGGCGCGGGTCGATGGCGCGGCAGCCTTCGTCTCGATCATGGAAGGTTGTAGCAAGTTCTGCTCATTCTGCATCGTGCCCTATACGCGCGGCGCCGAGGTTTCGCGTCCGTTCGACGATGTGCTGACCGAGGTTGCGGGGCTCGCTGCGCAGGGCATCAAGGAAGTCACCCTGCTCGGGCAGAACGTCAATGCCTACCGTGGCGCACTGGGCGCCGACGGATCGTCCGCCGGGGGCGACGAAACGGCCGATCTCGCCATGCTTATCGAGTATGCGGCGGAGATTCCCGGAATCGAGAGAATCCGTTACACGACCTCGCATCCACGCGAGGTGTCGCCACGGCTGATCGATGTCTATGCCGGTGTAGCGAAGCTCGTTTCGCATCTTCACCTGCCGGTTCAGTCGGGTTCAGACCGCGTGCTGGCAGCGATGAAGCGCGGCTACACGGCGCTCGAATACAAGAGTCTGGTCCGTCGTCTGCGGGCCGCCCGTCCGGATTTGTCGCTCTCGTCCGATTTCATCGTCGGCTTTCCGGGCGAGACGGACGAAGACTTCGCGAAGACGATGCGCCTGATCGACGAGGTCGGCTTCGATGCGTCTTTCTCCTTTCTTTACAGTGCACGGCCGGGTACGCCGGCTGCCGAGTTGACTGACAACACGCCGCTGTCGGTCAAGCAGGAGAGACTGTCGTATCTGCAGAAGCGTATCGATGAGCAGGCGCAGGCGATTTCCGCAGCGATGGTCGGCAGCGTGCAGCGCGTGCTCGTTGAAGGTCTGTCGAGAAAGGATACGAGCGAGCTCGCCGGACGGACCGATAACAACCGTGTCGTCAACTTCGGCGTCGACGGTGACGCTGCGGCAAAATGGCTGCACCGCTTTGTCGACGTGCGCATCACCGCCGCGCTTCCGCACTCCCTGCGCGGCGAACGCGTGGATGAGGAAAGATGACCGTCAAGAGCACCGGCGCGCGCAAGCAGACGATCGAATTGCTGCTTGCGCCGGTCAACAATAAGCAACTGGCCAACCTCTGCGGCGCGCTCGACGAAAACCTGCGCCAGATCGAGACGGCGCTCGACGTGGCGATTGCCCGCCGTGGGGAGCGCTTTACCCTGCGTGGAGAGGAAACGCAGACGGCAGTCGCGTCGCAGGCGCTGCAGCGCTTCTATGCGCAGGCGAAGGATGCGCTGTCAATCGACGAAATCCAGCTTGGCCTGATCGAGCTGCTCAATCGGCCGGTGCGCAGCATCAGTGCGAACGGCGGCGCTTCGCCGGCGCTGATGACGCGCAAGAGCGAGCTGCATGGGCGCACGCCACGTCAGATCGAGTACCTCAAGCACATCCAGGAGTACGACATCACTTTCGGCACGGGTCCAGCCGGGACCGGCAAGACCTACCTGGCTGTCGCGTCGGCGGTCGATGCGTTCGAGCGCGAGCTGGTGCAGCGCATCGTCCTCACCCGGCCGGCGGTCGAGGCCGGCGAACGCCTTGGCTTTCTGCCTGGCGACCTGGCGCAGAAAGTCGATCCGTACCTGCGGCCGCTGTACGACGCGCTCTATGATCTAATGGGCTTCGAGCGCGTCGGCAAACTGTTCGAGCGCGGGGCGATCGAAATCGCGCCGCTCGCCTACATGCGCGGCCGTACGCTGAATCACGCCTTCATCATTCTCGACGAAGCGCAGAACACGACGCCCGAACAAATGAAGATGTTCCTGACGCGGATCGGCATTGGCGCCAAGGCAGTGGTTACCGGCGACGTGACGCAGATCGATCTGCAGCGCGGTCAGAAAAGCGGTCTGATCGAGGCTCGTCTCATTTTGCGCGAGGTGCGCGGTATCGCGTTTACCGAGTTTCTCAAGGAGGATGTCGTTCGCCATCCGCTGGTGGCGCGCATCGTGTCGGCTTATGAAGCACACACAGCGGCACTCGAAGCGCGTGCCGGTGGCGAGCACGCCGGGCAGCATGGCGAAGGCCGCTGAGCGTCGGCGCATCGGCGTACAGTACGCCTGCCGGCACAAGGGCATGCCGCGCAGAGCGGTGGTCCGGGATTGGGTGCTGGCTACGGTGCGAACCGACGGTCGGCGGCTGGGACAGATCGGCGTGCGCTTTGTCGATCGTGCAGAGGCCAGCCGCTTGAACCGCGACTATCGCGACAAGGACTACGCGACCAACGTTCTCTCCTTTCCCTATGCGCGCAAGCCGGCCGTTCATGGCGATCTGGTTCTGTGCCCGGCGGTCGTCGAGTCGGAGGCGGCCGAACAATGCAAGCCGCCTGTCGCCCATTACGCACATCTTGTCGTCCATGGCCTGCTTCACCTGCTCGGCTACGACCACGTGGCGGGCGGACGACAGGCTGCCCGTATGGAGAAGCGCGAACGGAAGATCATGGCCCGGCTTGGTTATCCGGATCCCTACCGCAACGAGGGATGATTCGTCAGCGACGCGGCAGAGCTTGCTTGCCCGCCAACGCTGACGCCTCTTTCTTTTCCACAAGGTAAATATGGACAGCGGTACGGAAAACCCCGGTTTTTTTGAACGTCTCTCGGCACTGCTTGTGCGCGAGCCGGAAGATCGCGAGCAGTTGATCAAGCTGTTGCGCTCGGCGCACCAGCGAAACCTGCTCGCTGCTGATGCCTTGGGCATCATCGAGGGAGCGCTCGCCGCTTCCGAAATGAGCGTACGCGAGGTCATGGTTCCGCGGCTCCTGATGGAAGTGGTCGACATCCAGGATTCTCTGGCCGACATCATTGCCCGGGTAAATACGACAGCGCATTCGCGCTTTCCGGTGATCGATCGCGATCGCGATAATGTGCTCGGTATCCTGCTCGCCAAGGACCTCCTGCGCGTCGAGCACAACGATCAGTTCAATCTGCGTGACTGGGTACGACCTGCGGTGTTCATTCCGGAATTCAAGCGTCTCGATCTGCTGCTGCGCGAGTTCCGCGTCTCGCGCAATCACATGGCGATCGTCATCGACGAGTATGCCGGCATTGCCGGCCTGATTACGATCGAGGACGTGCTCGAACAGATCGTTGGCGACATCGAAGACGAGTATGATTTCGACGAAGCGGATGAAAACATCCAGTTGGACCACACGGGCAGCCATCGGGTAAAGGCGCAGACGCCGGTCGCCGAGTTCAACCAGGCCTTTGCCACCACCTTCAGCGACGAGAAATGCCTGACGGTCGGCGGGCTGGTTCTGCGGCACCTGGGGCGTGTGCCACGGTACAATGAGACGATAGAAATCGACGGCATCAGCTTTCATGTGTTGCGCGTCGATAGCCGCAGGATCTACACCTTGCTGGTCCATAAGCCACCGGAACAGTTGTGAAGGAATCCTCGCGTCGCCCGGGGCAGCCGATCTGGCGCCATGTCGGCGCTTGCCTGCTGGGCGGCACCGGGGTTCTTGCCTTTGCGCCGTTTGGCTTCTTTCCGCTCAACTGGCTGGCGCTGGCCGGCCTTTTTGGCCTGTTGTGCGCAGAAGCTGATGAGAGCCGGCGGCACGGCGCTTCGCTGACGGCCGCCTTCTCCTTCGGGCTCTTCCTTGCCGGAGTATCGTGGGTGTACGTCAGTTTGAGCGTCTTCGGCGGTCTGTCGATGCCGCTCGCCGGTCTGGCGACGGTCCTTTTCTGCGCGCTCCTGGCGTCTGTGGCTGCTCCGGCCGGTGCTTGTTTCGTTCGTCTGGCGCCCGTCGGTCCGCTGCGCCGGGTATTCCTCTTCGCCGGTCTGTGGACGCTCAGCGAGTGGACGCGTGGCTGGCTGCTGACGGGTTTCCCCTGGTTGGCGGCTGGCTATTCGCAAGTCCCGCCGAGTCCGCTCGCCGGTTACGCGCCGTTGTTCGGCGTCTTCGGCGTTTCGCTGGCCTCGGCCTTGAGCGGGGCGCTGATGCACGAGGTCTTCCGGCGCTGCATCTCGCCGCCGACGTGCAACGGCCGCATCTTTCCGAGCTGGTGCCCGGCGCTGCCGCTGCTCGTCATCGGCTTGCTCTTCGGCGTCGGCGAGTACCTGAGCAGTCAGCAGTGGACGCAGGCTGTCGGCAACAAGGTGTCGGTCGCCCTCCTGCAAGGAAATGTCGCGCAGGAAATGAAATGGCGGCCAGAGCGCTTTGTCGACTCGCTGCAGACGTACTATCGTCTGGCCGAGGAGAACCCGGCCCGTTTGACCGTCATGCCGGAAACGGCCCTGCCGGCGTTTCTCGACCAGGTTCCCGGCGCGTATCTCGACGCCTTGCGCCAACTGGCCTTGCGTCGGCAAGGTGACCTTCTGTTCGGCATCGCGGTGGCCGACGACCGGCGGTACGTCAACGCAGCGGTCAGCCTTGGCGCTTCAGGCGAGCAGCGCTACGACAAGGTCCACCTGGTACCCTTTGGCGAGTTCGTGCCACCGGGCTTCGCCTGGTTCATGGCATTGATCAACATCCCGCTGGCAGACTTCACGCCCGGCCCGCCGCGACAGGAACCATTGCGCTTGGCGGGCCAGCGCGTCGGTGTCAACATTTGCTACGAGGACGCTTTCGGTGAGGAAATCATCAACGCGTTGCCGACAGCGACGTTGCTGGTCAATCTTTCGAACGTCGCCTGGTTTGGCGACTCGCTGGCCCCGGCCCAGCATCTGCAGATCGCGCAGATGCGCGCCCTGGAGAGCGGCCGCGTGATGCTGCGCGCGACGAACACCGGAATGACCGCGATCGTTGATGCCGACGGTCGGCTGCAGGCGGTTCTGCCGGCTTTCACGCGCGCCGCGCTGGTCGGCGAGGTGCAGCCTTACGTCGGCGCGACGCCTTTCGTCCGCTGGGGAAACTGGCCGCTCATCGTGCTCGCCGGATTGTGCGTCGGGGTTGGTGCAAGGCGGCGCGCGTCGCCTTAGCGGCCACGCAGACCGCGTCCGACCTGAGGAGCATCCGCCGAGATCGGCGGCGCACCTTGGTCTGCACTTCCTCGCGCGGTGCCGCATGGCTGGCTGCCGCCTGCATGCGGCCGGCAAAGCACTGGTTGCTCTCATCATCACGATGACGACGGGAATCAATACCGAGATCACTGAAGCAGATATCGTGAGCAGGTTGTCACGCTGCTGCTGGGCGTTATAGCGGTTGCTCAGCGTGACCTCGAGATAGCCGGCCCGCCTTCCAATTGGCATGGCACTGCACGCAGTCATCGGTGATCTGCATGCGCTGGATGAAATGCGGGTGGCCGCCACGATTATCGAAGGCGCGCCCTTTGTCGTCGAACGCCAGGTTCTTGTCCAGTTCGTAATGGCAAGCCGGCTGGCTCCCCGCGTACTTCCTGATGTAGGCGACGGCGGACGGGGTTTCATGGATATCGTGCTGGTTCCATTCTTCGCCTCCCTAACCGCCGCGCAAGCGCCTTTCTTTAGGATCTGAGGGTGCTCTTATCGGGAGGGGAGCAGGGCCGGCAAGTTGTCATCCGCCGTGCTGGCAGCCTGTCGCGCCTCGGGCGAGCCGTAGCGGGTGTTCCCGACGGCGGTGAACGGTGCTATGGTTCGACTTGTCTGACCACTTTGTGCAACGAGGAGTCGAGAAACATGTACACACGAATCATGGTGGCCGTCGACGAGAGCTTCATGACCAGCCAGGTCCTGGGAAGTGCTGTTGCGCTGGCGAAAGCGACTGGCGCCCGGCTGGCCATCTGCCATGCGGTGGACGAAACAATCTTGGCCAATCGGGAAGTTGCCATGATGTTGCCCAACAGCGTTGGCAAGACGGAAGCCCGCCTGCGCATGGGGGCTCGGGGCTTTCTCGAGCGACTGGCGGCCGAAGCACGCGCCAGCGGTGTTGACGCTGAAATCCGGCTCGTCGAATCCGAGGAAAAACACATCTCCGACATGCTGATCGAAGCGGCGGCCGATTGGCAGGCGGACTTGCTGGTCGTCGGCACGCATGGTCGACGCGGCATCGAGCGCTTCTTCGTCGGCAGCGTCGCCGAGCGTCTGGTGCGCAAGGGGAAAACTTCGCTGCTCCTGGTGCGCGGCAACGATCCGGACGAGTAGCAGGTCGGCGGGGATGGCGGGCGAATCAGGCGGCGACCGCTTTTGCCTGGCCCGCAGCGCCCCGGCTTGTCGGCAAACACAGCCTTGGCGAGCAAACGATGCGAGAAGCGCGGCGCACGTTCATCGGGTAAAAAGACAGGCGGCAAGGCCCGTCGCGATGGCGTCAGCCATACGGTCCTGCTGCTTGGGGTCGCGCAGACTCAGCTCTTCGGCGCGGTGTTTGATGACGCCGGCTTCGAAAAGGAGCGCCGGTGTCGTGCTCCGATGGAGGACGACGAGATTGTCGTAGTAATGGACGGCGTTGTCTTCGTCGGCCGCCGGCCGCGTCGGGCCGACTTGCGGGCGGGCGTGATGCGTGGCGGGCGAGAAGCCCAAGCGTCGCAGACGCGCACCGACGGCCGAGGCGCAGCGCAGGCTCATTGCAAGGTCCGGGTTGCGACGCGAGACAAAGAGGGCGAACCCGCTGTGCAGATCGCTGTAGGTCTGTATCGTTCCATCCCAATCCCATTCCTGCAGCAGGTCGGCATGCACCGAATCATGGTGGATTGAGATCAGCAAGTGGGCGCCGACAGCCTGTTCGGGGCGGGCAGCAAGCTGCGCGATGCGGCCGTCGAAGTTGATCAGCCGCGGCATCAGCCGGCGCACTTGCAGCTCGCCGACCAGGCGCTCGGCGAGAACGCGGTTGAAGTCGAACTCCGGGCGACCGCGGGCGCTTGTCGCACCTGGTTCGGCCAGCGTATGGCCCACATCGACCGCGATTTCGGCAGCCGGCGGTACGGAAGGTGCGAGGAGCGCAGCAAGCAGAAGCACGAGTCGACAAGAGCGCCGGGCGTCAGCCGGCGGCGGGCGCAACGCAATCAGAAGTCTTTGGCGGCCTGCCAAAGGATGAAGCCTTCACGCTGCTGCGTCCATTCAAGCAGATCGATCAGCGGGTAGGCGCGCTGCGCCAGGCCTACCCGCGGACCTTCGGCAGGGTCGTCCCCCCCATCCGCCGTCACGGATCCTTCGTCCGCCGCCGGCGGAGCACTGGCGGCGCTTACCGCCTGGCGCAGGCAGTGGATGGCCTGTGGCAACTGCTCTGTCGTGATGACGCCGCGTGCGCTGCACTCCTTGCCGAGAAATTCGAGGAGTTGGCGGGCGATAGGGGCAAACATCATGATTTCCCCGGATGTGCTCGATGTGAACGTGACCAGCATGAGGAGAGCCTCGCAGGACTTGTGGCAGAGCCAGCATTGTCTTCCTTGGCCACCTTTGCAGCAAGCACTGTCGGCGGCGGACAGATCGCGGCGGGGGCACGCGAGCGGCTGCGCTGTCGTTTTGCGGACAAGATCCGTACACTGCAGGTTTCTGTTTGCGGATTGTCAGCAATGACGCTTACCGAGTTGCGCTATATCGTGGCGCTGGCGCAGGAAAGGCATTTCGGGCGGGCGGCTGAGCGTTGCCACGTCACGCAGCCGACGCTCTCCGTGGCGCTAAAGAAAGTCGAGCAGCGCGACGGCGTTGTACTTTTCGAGCGTTCGTCGGCCGACGTGCGGCTGACAGCGATCGGCGAACGGATCGCCGAGCAGGCGATGCGCGTGCTTGAGGAAGCGGCAAGACTGAGGGAGATCGTCGTCCAGGGCAAGGATCCCTTGCAAGGTCCGCTGCGCCTAGGCGTGATCTATACCATCGCACCGTATCTGCTGCCGCGGCTAATTCCGGCAGTACACCGACGGGCACCGCGTATGCCTTTGTATCTGCAAGAGAATTTCACGGTCAACCTGGCGACGCAGTTGCGCCGATGTGCGCTCGACGTGATCATCGTCGCCCTGCCCTTTGCCGAACCCGGGGTGGTTTCGCGCGTTGTTTACGAGGAACCTTTCTGCCTTCTGCTGCCGGGCGGACACCCGCTGACAAAAGAGAACAGAATCGATCCGGCAGTGGTCGACAGCGAGAATCTTCTCTTGCTCGGTCGCGGCAACTGCTTCCGCGACCAGGTGGTCCAGGCGTGTCCGCAGCTCATGCAGGCCGGTGGGACGGAGGGTGCGCTGGAAGGAAGTTCGCTCGAAACGGTGCGCCACATGGTAGCGAGCGGCGCCGGGATTTCTGTCGTGCCCGCATCCGCCGTTGCATCCTGGCCACAGGACGACCCGCTTCTGCACTTCAGGTCGTTCACCGACCCGGCGCCAGCGCGTACGGTGGTGATCGCCTGGCGAGCGACGTTCCCCCGTCCGCAGGCGATAGACGTCTTGCGCGCCGCTATCCTCGACTCGCCGCCGCCGGGCGTGTCGATCGCCTGAGCGTTGCCGTAGGCTGGCCGATCATTCAGCTGACGCCTTGGCGGCTTTTCGGACGGGGCTTTTCGGCGCGCGCGGTTCAAATTCGAAACCGACCTTGCCGTCCGTCGCGCGGACGAGGAAGGCAGAAAACTTGCGCCGCGTGCGCGCCGAGACGAAATCGCGCAGGAGATCGGTACGACCTGTGCTGAGCAGCTTTTTCATCTGCTCGTGATCGATCGTCTGCTGCAAGATGATCTTGCCCGAGCGGAAATCGCAAGTGCGCGCAACGCCCACCGATTTCTCGCAAACGTAGGCGGATCCGTGCTCGAAAACGTGGGCGCCGCACTTCGGGCAGGCACCCAGAGGCTCACTGCCCGAGAAGTCGACTTCGTCCGCGCCGCTTTCGCTGCCGCTGGATGACTGGCCGAAGTCGAACTCCAGCGCATGCTCGTCATTCAACTGGACGACCGCATTGAAGGGGCGGCCCATCTTGTTGCGGAAACCACCCAGCGGTCCAATCTTGCGCCGGCTGAGGAGCTCTTCGATCTCGCCGGCTTCGAACTGGCGGCCGGCGACGATCTTCCACAGGCCATAGTCGCAAGCCTGGCATTGGAAGCGCTTGTAGGTCTCCTTGATCTGGCCGCCGCATTTCGGGCAGTGCACCGCCAGCTCGCCGAAGTCACCGGGGATCGTGTCGCTGTCGTAGCTCTTGGCGCGCGCGACGATGTCCTGCGTCATGGCAGCGATCTCCTTCATGAAGTCGCCACGTGACAGCTCGCCTCGCTCCATGCGAGCGAGCTTCCATTCCCACTCGCCGGTCAACTCCGGAGCCGTGAGTTCCGGAATGCCAAGCCCGTTGAGCAGCGTCATCAGCGAAAACGCTTTCGCCGTCGGCAGTAGCTCGCGTCCTTCGCGATGAAGGTACTGTTCGCTAAGCAGGTTCTCGATGATCTGGGCGCGCGTGGCGGGTGTGCCCAGGCCACGTCCAGCCATCGCCGCACGCAGCTCCTCGTCGTCCATCGACTTCCCAGCGCCTTCCATGGCCGTCAACAGTGTCGCTTCCGAGTAGCGTGGAGGTGGTTTGGTGCGCTGCTCGCTGAGAAGCATGTCCTCGGCCAGGACGCGTTCGCCGGGCTGCACCGGAACCAGATTGCCCTCGTCGCGTTCCTGCGCTTCCCGTCCATAGACGGCCAGCCAGCCGGCGTTGACCAGGACCTTGCCTTCGGTCTTGAACGGCTCTGCCTGGACGCGCGTGATGCGCGTTGTAATCAGATACTCGGCAGCCGGGTAGAAGACGGCGAGAAAACGCTTGACGACCATGTCGTACAGCTTTGCCTCTGGTTCGGACAGGTGTTTCGGTGCCTGCAGGGTCGGGATGATGGCAAAGTGGTCGGAGACCTTTGCATTGTTGAAGATGCGTTTGTTCGGCACGACCCATTGACGGTCGAGTATCTGCCGCGCAAACGGCGTGTAGCGGGCGAGCGCGGCTTCATCCTGCGTCTTGCCGAGCCCCTCCCCGGTGAGCATGGTGAGCGTGCTCAGTACCGTTTGCAGATAGTCCTCGGGCAGGGCGCGCGAGTCCGTCCGCGGATAGGTGAGAACCTTGTGCTTTTCGTAGAGCGCCTGTGCCAGACCAAGCGTCGTCTTGGCCGAAAAGCCGAAACGGCTGTTGGCCTCGCGCTGCAGGCTGGTGAGGTCGTAAAGCAAAGGAGAAATCTGCGTCGATGGTTTCGCTTCCTCGCTGACCTCGCCCTCCTTCCCCAGACACTTCTGTTGCAGCTTCGCCGCCCGCTGCTCGTCCCACAGACGATCCGCCCGCGCATGCTCGTCGTCATCCTTGCCCTTGAACCCTTCATCAAACCACTTACCGCGATACGCGCCGGCGGCACAGGCAAAAACGCCCTCGATCTCCCAATAGGCGCGGGGTTTGAACTTTCGTATGCGCTCTTCGCGGTCGACCATCAAGGCGAGGGTCGGTGTCTGTACCCGCCCGACCGTGGTGAGATGGAAGCCGCCGGTTTTCGAGTTGAAAGCGGTCATCGCGCGCGTACCGTTGATGCCGACAAGCCAGTCCGATTCCGAACGACAAATGGCCGCGTCCGCCAGACCCTGCATCTCGCTGCCGCGACGCAAGCGCGAAAACCCCTCGCGGATCGCCTGCGGGGTCATCGACTGCAGCCACAAGCGTTCAACCGGCTTGCGGCTCGCCGCGTGCTGGACGATGTAGTTGAAGATCAGCTCGCCTTCGCGCCCGGCGTCACAGGCGTTGACCAGGCTTTCGACATCCTTGCGTTTGATCAGCCGCATGAGCAGCTTCAGACGCGACTCGGTTTTCGCGATCGGCTGCAGCGCAAAATGCGGCGGTATGACCGGAAGGTATGCAAACGACCACTTGCCGCGCTTGACTTCGTACTCGTCAGGGCAGGCCAGCTCGAGCAGGTGTCCGATCGCCGAGGCAAGTACATAGGCGTCGCTCTCGTAGTAGTCCTCGTGACGAACGAAACCACCCAGCGCGCGCGAGAGATCGGTGGCAACGGAGGGTTTCTCGGTGATGATCAGTTTCTTGCTCATGGGAAGGATTTCATCAGCCGGGCAGCGTGGTGATCCAGAATGGTGGAGGAGGTCAATGAGCGGCGCAACGTCGCGGTCAGCCTGTGGGAAGCTGCTGGTAGTGCCCGCCGGGCAGTGCGGCAACGCGACCATCGAGCTCCAAGTGCAGGAGCATCACCGAAACAACGTCCGCCGTCAAGCCACTGCGGCTGGCCAAGTCATCCAGCGTGCAGGGTTCGAAGCCCATCGCCTGCAACAGCCCGCCCGCCGGTGCCGCCGCCTTCGCTTCATCAGACGCCATCGGCGGGCTGCCCGTCCAGCGGATCTCGTCGAGCACATCCTGCGCCGTTTCGACCAGCTTGGCGCCCTGCTTGATGAGCTTGTGGCAACCGCGCGACTGGGGTGAGTGAATCGAGCCAGGAATGGCGAAGACGTCGCGTCCCTGCTCGGCGGCGAGGCGAGCGGTGATCAGTGAACCGCTTTCGGTAGTTGCCTCGACAACAAGGACGCCGCGCGAGAAACCGGAAATCAGCCGGTTCCGGCGCGGAAAATTGGCTGCTGCGGGCGGCGTGCCGAGCGGGAACTCGGAGACGATCGCTCCTCCCTCAGCGATGTCGCGCGCCAGCTGCTGGTTGCTCGCCGGATAGACACGGTCGATGCCGGTTCCGACAAAGGCGATGGTACTGCCGGTTGCCGGAAGGGCGCCGCGATGCGCTGCGGCGTCGATCCCGAGTGCCAGGCCGCTGGTGATCGTCAGGCCGGCTGCCGAGAGCGCTGCGGCAAAACGTTCCGCGTTGCCGGCACCTTGCGGCGTCGGATTGCGACTGCCAACGATGGCGCAAGCAGGACGATTGAGGAGATCAAGCCGCCCGCGAACGTAGATCACGGTCGGTGGATCGGCAACCTGTAGCAGGCTCTGCGGGTAATCGGCATCGGCCAGGCATAGTACGTAGTGCTGCGATTTCTCGCACCACGCGAGCGCCTGAGCGACGGCGGCACGGTTGTCGGTATTGAGCAGAAGGTCAGCCCGCTTGTCGCCGATCGCTGCTGTGAGGGCGCTTCGGCTGGCTTTAAAGGCTGCTTCGGGCAGGCCGAAGGCGGTCAGCAGCTTGCGTTGCGTCTCACCACCAAGGCCGGGAATCAGCGTCAGTCGCAACCAGTCGCCCAGGGACTCGGCGCAACTCATCGTCAGGGTGTACGGACAAAGTCGTTTACGTCAACTGTATTTTCGGACTGAACAACCAGGGCATAGGACAAGCGCTCGAAAACGCGGAAGACGAAGAGCAGGCCGACGCGCTGCTCGGGAATGGTTACCAGGACCTGGCGGTCTTTCTCGTCGCGCTGGGTAACGGTGCGATTGCGCTCGATCGACAAGACGTGACCGATTTCAATGCCGTCCCGGGCGCCTCGATTGAGCACGACGATCGAGCCGCGACCGGCCGTGCCTACGCCACCATAAACGGAAACGACCCGCGCATCGACGAGAAAATCGGGTTTGTGGGGCGCGTAGGCGACCAACGTATGGCGGCTCGCCGGCAGCAGGCGGTCGCCGCGGCCGATTTCCTGTCTGGCGGTGAGGACCTCGAAGGTGGCCGGAGCACCCGGGCGAATCTGCTGCGCCGTGCCCAGGTGAAAGGCTTCATAAGCGATGACTGCTCGACTGGCCGGGTCAAGCAAGGGCCGGTCCTTGCGGAAGATGTTCCACTCGCGTTGCCTGGGGTCGGCGTGATCGACATAGGCGAGGTCGCCGTTGCTCAGGTGCACGCGATCCTCCGGCGTGGCGACAATGGTGGCAGCCCTGTCCAGGCTGCTTGTTTCGAAGAGCAGCGCATCGGTCAGGAACGGCCGAATGACATTGGGTGGAATTGACGGAATGGCTTCTTCCGTCGGTTCGGAATGAATCTGCGGGCGTAGCTTGCTGCTTTGCAGCCGCAGACGCGGGTTGCCCCTGGCGTCGCGGTCAAGGAGAATGACGTCGCCAGGATAAATGCGGTGCGGGTTGACCACCTGCTCGCGGTTCATGCGCCAGATTTCCGGCCAGCGCCACGGTTCGCGCAAGAAGCTGGCGGAGATTCCCCACAGTGTATCGCCGGGTACGACGATATGCCGGTTGGGCGCACCATCGGCCAACTGGAGTTCCCGGTCGGCGGCGGGACAGAGCGCGCTGGCCATCGCGAAAAGCAAGGCGGTTAGAATGCGGATCATCGTGTTATCCTCGTTCGAGCGGTCGCCATGACCGGGGTGGAACTCCCGGCCGGCGGTCTTGTCCCAGAGCGGCGCCAGCCGGGTTGCTTGCTCACGTCATTGCGCGCGCGGCGCCCCTGGACGCCGGCCAACGCAGGGCGTGGCTCTGGATTCTGCACGTAGTTATTTTTTCGATCAAGCTTTTTATGGCGCTACTACCGATACTTCGTTTTCCCGATCCACGCCTGCGCAGGGTCGCCGAGCCCGTCCAGCAAATCGATGATGCCATTCGACGATTGGCGCGCGACATGGCGGAGACCATGTATGAAGCTCCCGGCATCGGTCTGGCCGCAACTCAGGTGGACGTGCGCAAGAAGGTGGTTGTGATCGATGCCTCCGAAACAAGGGACCAGTTGCTGACGCTGATCAACCCGGAGATCGTCGAGCAGTCAGGCAAACAGCTTGGCGAAGAGGGCTGTCTTTCGGTGCCGGGCATTTACGACAAGGTCGAGCGGGCGCAGCACGTCGTCGTGCGCTACCTGGATCTGAGCGGCAAGGAACAGACGATCGCGGCGGAGGGCATCCTCTCGGTGTGTCTGCAGCACGAGATCGATCACTTGCAGGGCCACGTTTTCGTAGAGCATTTGTCGCAACTCAAACAACTGCGGATCAGGAACAAGCTGAGCAAGCAGGCGCGCATTACGGCATGAGAGTGATCTTTGCCGGGACACCGGACTTTGCCGCATGTGCCCTGCAGGCGATCGTCGACGCAGGGCATCGGGTGCCCCTGGTGCTTACGCAGCCGGACCGCGCGGCGGGTCGTGGAATGAAGCTACGGCCGTCGCCGGTCAAGGCGGCAGCCGAGGCAATCGGCAGCGAGGTCTTTCAGCCGCACGGCCTGAAGAGCGAGTCGGCGCAGGACCGCGTGCGGGCCGCCGCTGGCGAGGTCATGGTGGTAGCTGCGTATGGACTGATCCTGCCGCAAGCCATTCTCGACATTCCAGCGTTCGGCTGCATCAACATTCACGCGTCGCTCCTGCCCCGCTGGCGGGGTGCGGCACCGATCCAGCGGGCGATTCTCGCCGGCGACGCGCAGACCGGCATCAGCATCATGCAGATGGAGGCCGGACTGGATAGCGGACCGGTATTGCTGAGCCAGCGCGTGGCAATCGGCGAAGACGATACGGCAGCGACATTGCACGATCGACTGGCACAGGTGGGGGCGCGGCTGGTGGTGGATGCGCTCGCCCGTCTGCCGCTCGTCGGGCAGAGTCAGCCGGACACCGGCGTGACGTACGCGAGCAAGATTGAGAAGTCCGAGGCCATTCTCGACTGGCATCAACCGGCGGAATGCCTTGCTCGTCGGGTGCGCGCTTTCGATCCTTTTCCTGGCGCCGTCTGCCAGCTGGGTGGACAGCTGCTCAAGGTGTGGCGGGCGCGCCCGCTGGCCGGTGTCGGTGCACCTGGCGTCGTGCTGGCGGCGGACCGCAGCGGTATCATCGTTGGCTGCGGCGGCGGGGCGCTGCAGCTTCTGGAAGTGCAAAAGCCGGGTGGCCGGCGACTTGCCGCGGTGGATTTTCTCGCCGGTCAGCCGATCGCAGCGGGGGCTATTGGGGAACAGCCGAAGGCGTGAGGCCGGCAGAGTCTTTGGCGGCGGGCTGTCTTCGGATGGGCGCGAGGAGACGTGACAAGGTGACTGTTTCACGTGAAACATTGCTCGTCGTCACGGCTGGGTGGACACGCCGCCGCCGTTGCCCTTGCCCGCCAGCAGACCGCGCAAGAGATCGGCCAGGCGATGGCCAGCCTCGACCACTCGTCGCCTCGCCACTTCCAATGCGTTCTGATGGAACTGACTGCTGATCGTCGGCACCTCGTCTGACTCCGCTGGATAAGCAGTGCGACGAGCAAGTTGCCTGCTCTCCTCGATCCATTGCCCGGACGTGCTGGGCAGCGCGGGGCGTGGGTAGCGACTGATCAGCGCACTGACCGCGCTCTCCAGCCGGCTGCCGCGCAACCATGGCGGCGCCGGCAGATCATCCCAGTAACGGTGCAGGTTCGTCGCCGGGGAGCGCGAATCGAATGGATTGGTGATCGCCTGATCATTGCCACCGTTGTCGCTTTGACCGTCCGGCCGATAGCGACTGGCTGTGTGCAGCGGTTGATGGGCGTCGCCCACCAGATGAATTAGCCAGGGCAAGGCGTAGGCGCGTGCCGCTGCGCTCTCCTTCGCGCTGCCGAGTGTTTCGGCAAGAGCAATCAGTTGCCGGTCGATCTCCCCTTGTCGGCCGGCACCACCTTTTGCTGATTCGGGCAACAGATCGACGTAATGCCAGCTCAGTCGTCGTTCCATGTCGGGAAATCCAGCCGGCGTCGGCGTCGCGACCTCGCTGCCGGCGGTGTAGAAACGAGGATCCTTGCGGATGTCGTCCGGCCAGGTCGAGGCTTCGAGAAACGCCGCGCGTTCAGCGTCGCCCTCGCCGCCACGTTCCTGCCAGCGCGCGAAATCAGGGTGACGGCGAAGCAGCGCACCCGCGGCCGTCCTCGTCTCGGCGTCCATTGCCTCCCAGGCGATCAGCGCGACGATCCGGTGCCCCCCCGCGTTCCAGGCCAGTGCCGGCCCAGTGGCGAGCATCGAAAGCAACAGGAAACCGGCTGCCCGCAGCCAGCCAGCTCCCTTGGCCAAAGTGATGGCCAGCGCAGCGAGAATCGACAAGGCCGTGCAGGCTTTCAGCGGAATCGTATGCATCGCGCGATTATCACCCGTCTTCCATCGTCTCGCCATGCCGAGCGTCGTGCTAAACTCCGCGCCAACTCGACAGCCGTCAGGCCCGACCGTGTCTTCCACCCGATCCTTTTCGCCGTCGTCCAAGGGCGCGCCGCACGTCATCAAGGCGACACCGCCGGGGCGCCGCGCCGCACGACCGGCTGCAGATTCATGCCCCTCGCAGCTGCCGCAGGACTCCCTGGCCTACAGCCTGCGCCTGGCCGCCAAGGTCATTGCCGCCGTGCGCACCGGCGACAGCCTGACGCAGGCTCTGTTGCTGCTCGACCGCGAACCGCCCGCGGCCCGTGCCGCCGCGCAGGACATCGCCTACGGAACGCTCCGCTGCCATGGCCGTGGCGAGTTCATTCTCGCCCGCCTGGTCGAACGCGCGCTTCCCCACCCAGAAACGGAAGCGTTGCTTCTGGCTGCCCTCTATCGTCTGCACACGCGCCCCGAATCGACCCACACGGTCGTCGACCAGGCCGTGGCAGCTGCGGGCGACATGATCGGTGGCGCGCTGCGCGGGCTGGTCAATGGCGTTCTACGCACCTATCTGCGTCGCCAGGGCGAGCTGCAGGCTGCCCTGAGCAAGGACGAGCAGGCGGCTTGCCAGCATCCGCGCTGGTGGCTCGACCGCTTGCGCCAGGCGTACCCGAATTGTTGGGCGGACATCATCGCGATCAACAACAGCCAACCGCCTATGACCCTGCGCGTCAACCGGCGGCGAATCACTCTGCCGGCCTATCTTGAACTGCTGCAGGGAGCAGGATTGTCGGCTCGGCAGGTGGGCAGCCATGCCCTGACCCTGGGGAAAGCGGTTGCTGTCGACGCCTTGCCGGGTTTTGCCGAAGGGCTGGTATCGGTACAGGATGTCGGCGCGCAGCGCGCTGCCGAGCTCATCGCGCCGCTTGCCGGCGAGCATATCCTCGACGCTTGTGCGGCACCGGGCGGCAAGGCCACTCACCTGCTCGAGGCGGCTGACATCGACTTGCTGGCGTTGGACATCGATGAGCGCCGAACGCTGCGCATCGAGCAGAGTCTGCGGCGACTTGGTCTGCGCGCCACGGTGACGACCGGCGATTGTCGTTCTCCAGACGCCTGGTGGGACGGCCGACCCTTTAACGCCATCCTGGCCGACGTGCCTTGCTCGGCCTCCGGCGTCGTTCGCCGCCATCCGGACATCAAGGTTCTGCGCCGGGCATCCGACATCAGGCTGTTCGCCCAGCGGCAGGCGGCGATCCTCGACGGGCTCTGGCCCGTGCTGAGCATTGGGGGACGCTTGCTGTACACCACGTGCTCGGTGTTTCCCGATGAGAACGGGGGGCAAATCGACGCCTTTCTCGTCCGCCAACCGGCAGCACAACGCCTGTACGAAGAGATGCTGCTGCCTTGCGAGGAACATGACGGTTTCTACTATGCCTTGTTGCACAAGTCGGCTTAAGTCCGTCATTGTCGGCCTCCTGCTGTCGCTCGCCTTCTCCTTCGCCGGCGCGGCGGATATCACGGTACGTCATCCGCAGCTTTCGATCGGCGACGAGGCCTACGTCCTGGCGGCGGATTTCAATCTCAACCTCAATCCACGACTTGAAGATGCCGTGGCGAGAGGGGTGGCACTCTACTTCGTCGTCGAGTTTGAGCTGACCCGTTCCCGTTGGTACTGGCTCGACGAGCAGATTGCCGCGCGAAGTCAATCTTTCCAGCTTTCGTATCACGCATTGACCCGCCAGTATCGCTTGTCGACCGGCGCCCTGCACCAGAGCTTTCCTTCGCTCGACGATGCCTTGCGCATTCTGTCGCGCCTGCGCAACTGGCAGGTCATCGAAAAAGGCGGCCTGAAGAGCGACCAGACTTACTTCGCCTCGCTGCGCATGCGCCTCGACCTGACGCAGATGCCGAAGACCTTTCAGGTCAGCGCTCTGGCCAATCGCGACTGGAATCTCTCTGCCGAGTGGGCACGCTGGAACTTCACCGCAGGCGACCTGGCCACCACCGGCTTTTCCGGCGGGGCAGCCGTTTCGTCTGCCGGTAGCGACGGCCGATGAAAAGCCTCATCGTTGCGGCAGCATCCCTCGGCGGCATCCTGCTTTTCCTGCTTGCCTCGGCGAGCGCCAACACTGCGCTGTTTGCCCGCCACTATCCGTGGCTGCTCGCGCTCAACTCCATCGTTGCACTCTCTCTGCTCGGTTTGATCTCCTGGCAATTGCAGGCGCTCTGGCGCGAACATCGGGCCAAAGTTTTTGGCTCGCGGCTCAAGTTGCGTCTCATGCTGATGTTCGGTCTGATGGCCGTCCTGCCAGGTGTCCTGATCTATGCCGTCTCGGTCCAGTTTGTGACCAAGAGCATCGAAACCTGGTTCGATGTGCGCGTCGAGAAGGCGCTCGAAGCCGGGCTCAATCTCGGCCGCAGCGCTCTCGACTCCCTGCTCGCCGATCTGGCTGCCAAGGGGCAGGCGATGGCCCTCGAACTCGGCGACCGCACGGAAGCACAGCGCCGCCTCGAACTCAATCGCCTGCGCGAGCAGGACAGCATTCACTCTGCCGCCCTGTTTTCGAACAAAGGCATTCTCTTGGCTACGGCGTCAAGCAGCCTGACCACGCGGTTGCCGCCGCAGCCGACGGCAGAGCTTCTCCGCCGCGTTCTCACAGAGAGAAGGGTTTCCCTGATCGAAAGCAATGGTGACAAAGATCTGACCCTGCGTGTTCTGGTTGCCGTTACGCCGCACGGGCTTGGCGCCGAAACACGCGTTCTCCAACTCACCGATCCGGTACCGGCCAGCCTGGCGATCAATGCCGAGAGCGTGCAGATGGTCTATGCCGACTACCAGGAACTGTCGCTCGGACGTGAGGGACTGACCCGCATCTATGCCATGACGCTGACCCTGACGGTATTGCTCGCCTTGTTTGCCGCCATTGCGCTGGCCTTTGTCCTGGCCCGCCGACTTTCCGCACCGCTGTCGATTCTTGCCGAGGGCACGCAGGCCGTCGCCGCGGGCGACTACACGCCACGGCAGGCCATCTACAGCCGCGACGAACTCGGTGTGCTCACCCGCTCGTTCAAACAGATGACCAGCCAGCTCGACGAGGCAAGGCGCGACAACGAGCGTCACCGGGCCGAACTCGAGTCGGCCCGCGCCTACCTCGAATCCATCCTGGCCAATTTGTCTGCCGGCGTGCTGGTCTTCGATCGACGCTTTGTCCTGCGCACCGTCAACGAGGGCGCGCTGACCATTTTGCGTGACGACTTCAACGGTCTGCTCGGCCACGCGGCCGACGTCTGGTCGCGCCAGAACTCGCTCGGTGAAGTCATACGCCAGGCTTTTGCCGACCCGGAGAGAAACGAGTGGCAGGAGCAGATCGAACTCGACCACCCCGGCGAGTTATCGCAGATCCTTCTCTTGCGAGGAACGCAGTTGCCGTCCGGCTCGCATGGCGGTTACGTGGTTGTCTTCGACGACGTGACGCGGCTGATCGCCGCGCAGCGCAGCGCCGCCTGGGGCGAAGTGGCGCGGCGCCTGGCACACGAGATCAAGAACCCGCTGACGCCAATCCAGCTTTCCGCCGAGCGCCTGCAGGTGAAGCTGGCCGACCGCCTGAGCGGCAGCGACGCGGAAATGCTCGGGCGCGCCACACAAACAATCATTACCCAGGTGCAGGCAATGAAACGGATGGTCAACGACTTCAGCGACTATGCGCGCCTACCGGCTCCCGAACTGACCGCGATCGACCTCAACGCCTTGATCAACGAAGTGCTTGGCCTCTACGAAACGTCGCGTGCCAAGGTCAAGCTGAAGCTCGCCGGCAAACTGCCGCCGGTCCTCGGCGACGCGACGCAGCTTCGTCAGATCATCCATAATCTCCTGCGCAACGCCGAGGACGCGCAGGAAGCGGCGGACTCACCGAGTATCATAAT
>WBZP01001792.1_pt1 | contig 25688 bp, 25 predicted proteins | sample 5204301 | NCBI WGS metagenome assembly WBZP01 (sample SAMN12412401, study PRJNA552823) | activated sludge metagenome | isolation source: activated sludge from nitrification reactor of wastewater treatment plant... | place: USA: Pennsylvania | collected 2017 | reverse complement strand
GTGGGTCCGCTCGCTGCGCAGCTCCTCGTCCTCGCGCCACGACACCGTGGCGAGCGACTCGTCGCGGCCGCCGAGACGTGCCGGCACGTCGCACGCGATGACGCGACCGCGCGAGATGACGGCGACGCGGTCGGCGAGGACCTCGGCCTCGTCGAGGTAGTGGGTCGTCAGCAGGATCGTCGTACCGAGGCCCCGCAGGCTGCGGATGAGCTCCCAGAACTCACGGCGCGCCTCGGGGTCGAAGCCGGTCGTGGGCTCGTCGAGGAAGAGCAGCTCCGGGCTGCCGATGATGCCGAGGGCGACGTCGAGGCGCCGGCGCTGGCCGCCGGAGAGGTTGAAGCCCTTCGTGCGCCGCTTCTCCGCGAGCCCCACCGCCTCGATGACCTCGTCGATGCCGCGCGGGCGGGGGTAGTAGCCGGCGAAGTGGTTCAGGGACTCCTCGACCGTGAGGTCGCCGAGGTCGTTCGCGCTCTGCAGCACGATCCCCAGCCGCGTGCGCCAGAGCCGGTCGCCCTTGCCCGGGTCGACACCGAGCACCGAGACCTCGCCGCCGTCGCGGTGGCGATAGCCCTCGAGGATCTCGGTGGTGGTGGTCTTGCCGGCGCCGTTGGGCCCGAGCAGTGCGAGCACCTCGCCGCGGACGACGTCGAGGTCGACGCCGTCGCACGCCTTGGTGTCGCCGTAGTGCTTGCGCAGCCCGCGCACCCGCACCGCCAGGTCAGCGTCCGCGGGCACTGGCACCAGCAGGTCGTCGCGCTCGGAGGTCGTGGTCATGGCCCCAGCCTGCCGCACGCGCCGGTCGGGGAGCAGCGAACGGCCGGTGGCTCTTGGCCTCCACCGACCGGTTGAGGCGCCGCGAGGTGGCGGTGCTCAGGCCGAATCGGGCAGTCGGCGGAGCACCTCGGTCAAGGTCGCGTCGATGCGGTCGAAGCGCGAGTCCACGTCGTCGAAGCGCGAGTCCACGCCGTCGAAGCGCGAGTCCACGCCGTCGAAGCGCGAGTCCACGCCGTCGAAGCGCGAGTCCACGCCGTCGAACCGCGAGTCCACGCCGTCGAACCGGGAGTCAACGCCGTCCAGCCGGGAGTCGAGGCTGTCGAGGCGGGAGTCCACGCCGTCGAACCGGGAGTCCACGCCGTCCAACCGGGAGTCGAGGCTGTCGAGGCGGGAGTCCACGCCATCCAACCGGGAGTCGATGCTGCCCAACCGGGAGTCGACGCTGCCCAACCGGGAGTCGACGCTGCCCAACCGAGAGTCGACGCTGTCGAGGCGGTGCGAGTGCTCGTGGACGGTCGTGCTGATGTCGCTGACGAGCTCGTACAGCGCGGTGGAGTCGTTCTCGAGGCGGGACACGCGCAGCTCGAGGGCGGGATCGCTGGCCATGCAGGCACGGTAGGCCGCGCGAGGCGCGGCGCGCCAGACGCATGCGGGACCTGTGGAGACCCGGCGGTGCCCGCGGGCGCCCGAGGACTAGAAGAGCCGGTGCTCGGAGTCGTCGTGGCCGCGCAGGGCGTCGTAGTCGAGGACGACGCACTCGATGCCGCGGTCGCCGGCCAGCACGCGTGCCTGCGGCTTGATCTCCTGTGCGGCGAAGATTCCGCGGACCGGCGCCAGCAACGGGTCGCGGTTGAGCAGCTCGAGGTAGCGGGTCAGCTGCTCGACGCCGTCGATCTCGCCGCGGCGCTTGATCTCGATGGCGACGGCGAGGCCCTCGGCGTCGCGCGCCATGATGTCGACGGGCCCGATGGCGGTCGGGTACTCGCGGCGTACGAGGCGCCAGCCCTCGCCGAGCGTGGTGATCTGCTCGGCGAGCAGCTTCTGCAGGTGCGCCTCGACGCCGTCCTTCACCAGGCCCGGGTCCACGCCGAGGTCGTGCGCGGTGTCGTGGAGGACCTCGTCGAGGGTGATGGTGAGCTTCTCGCCGCCCTTGTTCACCACGGTCCAGGTGCCGACCCCGTTCTCGTCGACCGCGGTCGTGAGGGTGCACGGCGGGCTCATCCAGTTCAGCGGCTTGTACGACCCGCCGTCGGAGTGGACCAGGACCGAGCCGTCGGCCTTCACGAGGAGGAGGCGCGTGGCGCTGGGGAGGTGGGCGGTCAGCCGGCCGTCGTAGTCGACGGAGCAGGTCGCGATGACGAGACGCACGCGGCGACCGTAGCGCGCCGCGTCCCGCCCGTCCCACCCACCGCCCGGGCCCGGCGCCGCGTCGACACGCGGCTGGGGCGGCCACCGGGCGGGGTGAGCCAGATCGCCCCGGGGGTGGCGCGAGGGAGTCCGGGCGGGTGGGAGGATGGGGCCCGGTCCCCGACGCCGCGGGCCGCGCGGCCCCGGCGTCCGGTGAACGGACCGCCCGTCAGCTCGAGGAGCGTCCATGTCGCGCGAGATCACCCGGATCGGCGTCGTCGGCCTCGGCACCATGGGTGCCGGCATCGTCGAGGTCTTCGCCCGCAGCGGCTACGACGTCATCGGCCTCGACGCCGACGAGGTGGCGGTCGGCCGGGGCCGCGGGCACATCGAGAAGTCCACGATGCGCGCCGTGACGCGCGGCAAGGCCACCGAGGCGGAGCGCCAGGCGATCCTCGACCGGATCCGCCTGACCGAGAGCTTCGACGACCTCGCCGATCGCGACCTCGTGATCGAGGCCGTGCCGGAGCGCCTCGAGCTCAAGCGGGCGATCTTCGAGCAGCTCGACAAGCTCGTCGGGCCCGACGCGATCCTCGCGACCAACACCTCCTCGCTGTCCGTCACCGACATCGCCGTCGCGACCCAGCGCCCGTCGCAGGTCGTCGGGATGCACTTCTTCAACCCGGCGCCGGTGCTGAAGTTCGTCGAGGTCGTCAAGACCGTCGTCACTGCCGACGACGTCGTGGCCGACGTCGAGGTCGTGGCGCGATCGCTGGACAAGCTGCCCGTCGTGGTGGGGGACAAGGCCGGCTTCATCGCCAACGCGCTGCTCTTCGGCTACCTCAACCACGCGGCCAACATGTTCGAGACGAAGTACGCGACGCGCGAGGACATCGACGCCGCGATGAAGCTCGGCTGCGGCCTGCCGATGGGCCCGCTCGCGCTGCTCGACCTGATCGGCCTCGACACGGCGTACGAGATCCTCGACACGATGTACAAGCAGGGTCGCGACCGCCTGCACGCGCCGTCGCCCGTCCTCAAGCAGATGGTCACCGCGGGTCTGCGCGGGCGGAAGTCGGGCCGCGGCTTCTACACCTACGAGGCGCCCAACTCGCCGGTCGTCGTCGACGACGCCCTCACGCCTGCCGTCGACGGCGCAGTCGGCCCGACCCGTCCCGTCGACAAGGTCGGCGTCGTCGGCTCGGGCACGATGGCCACCGGCATCATCGAGGTGTTCGCGAAGGCGGGCATCGAGACGGTCTACGTCGCGCGCGGCGAGGACAAGGTCGCGAAGGTGCGAGCCAATCTCGAGCGCTCGCTCGACAAGGCGGTCGCCCGCGGCAAGCTCGACCAGTCGGCGCGCGACGCCGCGCTCGCCTGCGTCTCGGGCACCACGCTGCTCGACGACCTCGCCGACGTCGATCTCGTGGTCGAGGCCGTGGTCGAGGACCTGGCGGTGAAGACCGTCCTGTTCGAGGCGCTCGACGAGATCTGCAAGCCCGGCGCGATCCTCGCGACCACCACGTCCAGCCTTCCGGTCGTCGACCTCGCCGCGGCGACGAGGTTCCCGCAGGACGTCGTGGGCCTGCACTTCTTCAACCCCGCCCAGATCATGAAGCTGGTCGAGGTCGTGTCGACCGTCGCGACCGCGGACGACGTCGTGAACACCGCCGTCGCGCTCTGCACGCGCCTGGGCAAGCACCCGGTCACCTGCGGCGACCGCGCCGGCTTCATCGTCAACGCGCTGCTGTTCCCCTACCTCAACGACGCCGTGAAGATGCTCGAGGCGAACTACGCCACGGCCGACGACATCGACATCGCGATGAAGACCGGCTGCGGCTACCCGATGGGCCCGTTCGAGCTGCTCGACGTCGTCGGCCTCGACGTCTCGCTCGCGATCCAGCGCACCCTCTACCTCGAGTTCCGCGAGCCCGGCTTCGCGCCGGCCCCGCGCCTCGAGCACCTCGTCACCGCCGGCTACCTGGGCAAGAAGGTCGGACGCGGCTTCCGCGCGTACGACGCCTGAGCCGTGGCTCGTCGCAACCGGCGCGCGCCCGACCCCGAGCCCCGGTCGGCGGGCGGCGCGCACCAGGACGTCGAGGAGCACTCCGACGGCGACTGGGTCGTGCGCCGGATCTCCGGCGCGAGCGCGACGAAGACCTACCGCTGCCCCGGATGCGACCAGGAGATCCGGCCCGGTGTACCGCACGTCGTCGCCTGGCCGGCGGACCGCAGCGCCGGCGAGGAGGACCGCCGGCACTGGCACACGCCCTGCTGGAACGCGCGCGGCCGTCGCGGTCCGGCCACGCAACGGGGCCGGTCCCCGCGCCACTGAGCACGTCGGCAACACTGGGCGTCCGCGTCGTCGTGCGCGGACCGTCGCCGAGAGGGGTGCCGCCGTGCCGGAGATCGTCGCCAACTCCGTGCTGCCCGCGCGGCGCGACCCGATCACCATCCGGACCGACGACGGGTTGCACCTCGTCGGCGAGCTCGCGACGCCGCTGGACCGTGCTCCGGTCGCGACGATGATCTGCCTGCACCCGCTGCCGACCCACGGCGGCATGATGGACAGCCACCTCTACCGCAAGGCCGCGTGGCGGCTGCCCGCGCTCGCCGGCATCGCGGTGCTGCGCTTCAACACCCGTGGCACGTCGAGCGCGGCGGGTACCAGCGAGGGTGCGTTCGACGCGGGCGAGGGCGAGGGCTTCGACCTGCGCGCCGCCGTGGCCGACGCCGACGAGCTCGGCCTCCCGCACCCGTGGCTCGTCGGCTGGTCGTTCGGGACCGACGTCGTCCTCAAGCACGGCGACCTCGACCCGGTCGAGGGGGCGATCCTGCTCTCGCCGCCGCTGCGCTACTCGACCGATGCGGACCTCGATCGCTGGGCCGCGTCGAGGCGTCCGCTGACGGCCCTCGTGCCCGAGCTCGACGACTACCTGCGGCCTGACGAGGCGCGCGCCCGGTTCGCCCGCGTGCCCCAGGCCGAGGTGGTCGGTGTCGAGGGCGCGAAGCACCTGTGGGTGGGGGAGAAGTACGTCAAGATCGTGCTCGGCGCGATCGCCGAGCACCTCGTGCCCGGATCGGGCCCGCTGCCCGACGAGTACGACGGACCGATGGAGAGGTGGAACGACCTGTGAGCAGCTTCCGGCTGGACGGGAAGACCGCGCTGGTCACCGGCGCCTCGCGCGGTATCGGGCGCGGCATCGCGCTCGCGTACGCCGACGCCGGCGCCGACGTCGCGCTGCTCGCACGCGACGCCACCACCCTCGCGGAGGTCGCCGCCGAGGTCGAGTCGCGCGGTCGGCGCGCGGTGGTGCTGCCGGCCGACGTCACCGACCTCGAGGCCGTGCAGTCCGCGGTCGGACGTGCGGTGCACGAGCTCGGGCACGTCGACGTCCTCGTGAACAACGCGGGCGGCAACTCCTTCTCGCGCCCGCTCGCCGGCATGCGCTTCTCCGGCTGGGAGAAGACGATGGCGCTCAACCTCGACTCCACCGTCCACGTGTCGCAGGCGCTGCTGCCGCACCTGCTCGAGCGCAAGAGCGGCGTCATCATCAACGTCGCGTCGGTGGCCGGTCTGCGCGGCGCCCCGATGATGAGCCACTACGCCGCGGCGAAGGCCGCCGTCATCTCCCTGACCCAGTCGCTCGCGCTGGAGACGGCGTGGGCCGGCATCCGGGTCAACGCGCTCGTGCCCGGCTGGATCGAGACCGACCTCACCGACTTCCTGCGCGAGGGGGAGGGCAGCGACACGGCCCTGCTGTCGCGCGTGGCGATGGCGCGGTGGGGCCGGGTCGAGGAGATCGCCGACCCCGCCGTGTTCCTCGCTTCCGACGCGTCGTCGTTCATGACCGGGCAGGTGCTCGTCGTCGACGGCGGCCTGTCCGCGATGCCGTAACCACCGGCGCAACCCCTTCTTCCCCAGGAGATCCCGTGGCCCCCACCGTCGTGCTGCTGCACGCGTTCCCGTTCGACCGGCACGTGTGGGACGGCGTCGTCGACCAGCTCGCCGACGCCGGCTGGGACGTCGTCGTACCCGACCTGCGCGGCTTCGGCGAGTCGTCGTACGGCGAGGACGGCCCCGACGACGAGCCGTCGCTGTCGTGGGTGGCGCGCGACGTGCTCGGCATCCTCGACCGCATGGGCGTGAGCGCCGCGGTGTTCGCCGGAATCTCGATGGGTGGCTACGTCGCGATGGAGATCGTCCGGCAGGACCCCTCGCGCGTGGCCGGCATCGCGCTCGTCGACACCAAGGCGACCGCCGACTCCGACGAGGCGCGCGCCAACCGGCTCAAGGTCGCCGACCAGGTGCTGGCCGCCGGCTCGACCGACGCGCTCGCGCGGGCGATGGTGCCGACGCTGCTCGGCAGCACGTCGCAGGAGGAGCGGCCCGAGGTCGTCGCGCAGGTGAAGGCCTGGATCGAGGCGGCCGACCCCGCCGCCGTGGCGTGGGCGCAGCGCGCGATGGCCGCCCGCCCGGACTCGCTCGCCGACCTCGCGTCGCTCGCCGTGCCGGCGCTGGTCGTGTGGGGCGTGGAGGACGGCATGAGCCCGCGCGCCGAGCAGGACCTCATGGTCGACGCGATGCGCGACGCGCGCCTCGTCGTCGTCACGGAGTCGGGCCACCTCTCCACCGTCGAGGCGCCCGAGCAGGTGGCCGACGCGCTGGTCACCTTCCTCGCCGACGTCAAGCGCCTCCCGCAGTCCACCTAGCCCCGTCGATGTGTGTCCACGCCGGTCCCAAGACCAGCCTGGACACACATCAACGGTCGAGGTGGTCGTCGACGTCGCGGTCGATCGGGGCTGGAGCGGTACGCCGGTCGACGAGCACGAGGGCGGCGACCGCGAGGACGGCGAGCACCCCTGCCCAGATCAGGCCCGACGCCGGGTGCACGACGCCGGTCCGCGGGTCGGCCGCCATCGCCGACGTGAGCAGCTGCCCGGACTGGACCGACAACGGCACCACGGCGACGGCCAGCACGCCCGTCAGCCGGCTGCGCGTCTGCGGGGGCATGGCCAGCCGAGCCCCGACGAGGGCGAGGACGACCAGCACGACGGTGGCCACCACCAGGTAGGCCGCACCCTCCGCGCGGAGGGAGCCCGTCACGCCTCTGAACGCCGGCGGGACCATGAGGCCCAGGATCGTCGCGGAGCTGGTGGCGACGACGAGCAGCGTGGCGCCCGCCGACCGGCTCCAGGGCGAGCCCGTCGGCAGCCGACGGCGGGCCGCTGCTCCGAGCGCGACGGACACGCCGAGGGCTGCTGCGAGAGCGATCGCGTCGAGCAGCGCGCCGCCGCGTGCTGAGTGGGTGACGGGCTGGACGACCAGTGCGCCGAGGGCCCAGCCGCAGGCGAGGCACAGCGTGAGCCACACAGCCCCGCTGAGCGGGCGGATCGACGAGGGGCGCAGCGCTCGCCGAGCGAGCAGCGCTCCCGCCGCGAGCAGGATCGGCACCAGCACGACGAGACCGGCCCATGGGCTCCAGAACCGGCTGCCGCTCAGGGCTTCCCAGTACGACGGCGCGAGGAGCACCCCACCTTCGGGGAGCAGACCGGCCAGCAGCAGCGCCAGGACGCCCCAGAGGGCTGCGAGGAGGCGCCGGGGCACGGCGTCGTCGCGCAGCCGCCGGGCGAACGGCGTCGCGAGCCCCGCGGCGAGGATCACCAGGGCGAGCAGGACGGGGGCGAGGTACGCCGGGGACACTCCCGGAGCGCTCGGGACCGTCGCACCTCCGGCAGCCGCGGTCAGGAGCACGCGGCCCGGCTCGGTCAGGACCAGCACGGCCGCCAGGGCCACGGCGAGTCCGGAGAGCGCCTGGGTGCGGGTGCGGCCGCGGCGGGCCTGGGCGACGGCGTACGTCGGGTCGAGGGGGCGGGGGAGCGGGCCGTCGTTCCCGGCGTCGCGCAGCAGGGCGGCGACCTGGTCGTCGGTGATCATCGGGCACCTCCCGAGCTCGTGTGCAGGCCCTCGAGGTGGGGCGAGGTGCGCAGCGCCGCCATCGCGCGGGCGTGCTGGCTCTTGACCGTGCCGACCGAGATGCCGAGGGCCGCAGCCGTCTGCGCCTCGGTGAGGTCGTCGAAGTGCCGCAGCACCACGACGGCTCGCTGCCCGCGGGTGAGGCCGGCGAGGGCGCGGCGTACCGGCTCGCGGATGTCGGACGCCGCGTACGGGTCGCTGCCGGGCCGGTCGGGCAGCGCCTCCGTCGGGACCTCGCCGCGCCATCTCCTGCGCCACCACGTCGCGTAGGTGTTCGCGACGATGGCACGGACGTAGCCCTCGGGGTCGTCGTGCTGCACCGCGCCCCAGCGCGGCCAGGCCTTCGCGAGCGCCGTCTGCACCAGGTCCTCGGCGAGGCCGTCGTCGCCGGTGAGCAGCCACGCGGTGCGCAGGAGCGCGGGCGAGCGCGCCGCCACGAACTCCTCGAACCCGATCCCTGCCACACCAGCCCCCGTCGACGCCTTCACCGCATCAGACCACCTGGGCCCCGCGGTTGGTTGTCACGCCCCGCCGAGCTCCTGACGGCTGCAAGACGTAGAACCACGTCCGGCGATAGGCGTAGGAGGTTCTACGTCTCCGGCGGTCGGGGTCAGGCGGGGGTGGGCCAGGGGCCGGTGGCGGCCTCGAGCTCGAAGGCGACCTCGAGCAGGCGGCGCTCCTCGCCGTACGGCGCGGCGATGTGGACGCCGATCGGCACGCCGGACTCGCCGCGGCCGAGCGGCAGCGAGATCGCGGGCGAGCCGGTGACGTTCTGCAGCGGCGTGAACGAGACGTAGCGCAGCACCCGCATGAGGTGGGTGCGCGGGTCGATCTCGGGGCCGAGCCAGCCGATCTGCGCGGGCTCGTGGCCCAGGACGGGGGAGAGGTAGACGTCGCAGTCCGACCACACGGCCTCGTGCTTGCGGGCCAGCGTGCGCAGCCGCAGCAGCGTGGCCGGCATCAGGCCCGCCTGCTCGCGCGACACGGCGGCGAGCTCGCGGGTGAACGGTTCGACCTTCGACGCGTCGAACCCCTCGCCGAACTCGAGGCGGCCCGCGGTGCGCGAGAGACCGGCGAGCAGGCCCCAGTACCGCAGGAAGTCCGGGCCGAAGGTGTCGGCGGCCGGGTGCGGCACCTCGACGATCTCGTGGCCGAGCGAGGCGAGCAGCTCGGCGGTCGCGGTGACGGGCTCCACGACCTCGGCCGCGACCGGGAGCCCCATCGGCGGCACGGTGACGACTCCGACGCGCAGCCGCGTCGTCCCCGGTCCCTCGACCAGGCCGATCTCGGGCAGCTTCGCGGCGGGGGACTGCTTCTCGACCTCGGCGTAGTAGCGGGCGGTGTCGCGCACCGACCGCGTGAGCACGCCCTGCACCGCGATGTCGACGGGCAGCATGACGGTGATGTCGGGCAGCCGGCCGCGCGAGGGCTTGAGGCCGACCAGTCCGCAGCACGACGCCGGGATGCGGATCGAGCCGCCGCCGTCGTTGCCGTGGCCGAGGGGTACGACGCCGGCCGCGACGAGCGCAGCGGTGCCGCCGCTCGAGCCGCCGCTCGACCGCGAGAGGTCCCACGGGTTGCGGGTTGCGCCGAAGCGCAGCGTCTCGGTGGTGGCGGTGAGGCCGAACTCGGAGAGCGCTGTCTTCGCGATCGGCGAGAGGCCGAGGCGGAGCGCGCTGTCGGTCCACGGCGAGGACGCCGCGGCGGGGCGGTCGGCGACGGCGTACGACGCCTGCGTCGTGGGGTAGCCGACGAGGTGCTCGTTGTCCTTGATGAGCGTGGGAACTCCGGCGAACGGGCCGTCGCTCGAGGCGAGCGTCTCGTCGTCGACCCAGCAGGTGACGGCATTCAGCTCGTCGTCGACCGACTGCGCCCGGGCGATCGCGGCCTTGCGCAGCTCGGCGGGGGACACCTCGCGCCTGGCGAGGCGGTCGAGCAGGCCGACCAGGTCGTCGCGCCCGAGGGCGTCGTCGGCGTACGCGGAGACCCGCTCGACCTCGCCCATCAGATGTTGCGGAACCGGTTGATGGCGTCGAGGTGCTGCGCACGCAGCTCCTCGTCGCGGACGCCGAGGCCCTCGGACGGGGCGAGGGCGAGGACGCCGACCTTGCCCTGGTGCAGGTTGCGGTGCACGTCGTACGCCGCCAGCGCGGTGTCCTCGAGCGCGTAGGACTTCGACAGCGTCGGGTGGATCTTGCCGCGGGCGATGAGGCGGTTGGCCTCCCATGCCTCGCGGTAGTTCGCGAAGTGCGATCCGACGATGCGCTTGAGGTTCATCCAGAGGAAGCGGTTGTCGTACTCGTGCATGAAGCCGCTCGTCGACGCGCAGGTGACGATCGTGCCGCCCTTGCGCGCGACGTAGACGCTCGCGCCGAACGTCTCGCGGCCCGGGTGCTCGAAGACGATGTCGACGTCGTCGCCACCCGTGAGCGCGCGGATGTCGCTGCCGAGGCGGCGCCACTCCTTGGGGTCCTGGGTCTGCTCGTCCTTCCAGAACCGGTAGCCGTTGGCGCTGCGGTCGATGATGAGCTCGGCGCCCATGCGTCGGCAGATGTCGGCCTTCTCCGGCGACGAGACGACGCAGATCGGGGTGGCGCCGCCGTTGAGCGCCATCTGCGTGGCGTAGGAGCCCAGGCCCCCGCTCGCGCCCCAGATGAGGACGAGGTCGCCCTGCTTCATGCCCGCGCCGTTCTGGGAGACGAGCTGGCGGTAGGCCGTCGAGTTCACGAGACCGGGGACGGCCGCCTCCTCCCAGGTGAGGTGCGCAGGCTTGTGCAGCAGCTGGTTGGCCTTCACGAGCGCGATCTGCGCCAGGCCACCGAAGTTGGTCTCGAAGCCCCAGATCCGCTGCTCGGGGTCGAGCATCGTGTCGTTGTGGCCCAGCGGGCTCTCCAGCTCGACCGACAGGCAGTGCGCCACCACCTCGTCGCCGGGGTTCCAGGTGTGGACGCCGGGGCCCGTGCGCAGCACGACGCCGGACAGGTCGGAGCCGACCTGGTGGTAGGGCAGGTCGTGGCGCTTCGCGAGCGGGTTGGTGCGGCCGTAGCGCTCGAGGAAGCCGAAGGTGGAGACCGGCTCGAAGATCGAGGTCCAGACGGTGTTGTAGTTCACCGACGACGCCATGACGGCGACGAGTGCCTCGCCGGGGCCGAGCTCGGGGAGCGGCACGTCCTCGACGTGCAGGGACTTGCGCGGGTCCTTGTCGCGGGTCTTCACACCCGCGAACATCTCCTGCTCGTCCTTGTGCACCGTGACGGCGCGGTAGGACTCCGGGACCGGGATCGCGGCGATGTCCGCCGCGGTCGCGCTTCCGGACGAGATGGCGTCGAGGATCTGCTGCACGTCGGCCTCCGCAGGTCGGCGTCGGGGTCGGTACGCGCGGGTCGCGTCCGTAGGCCGACGCTAGCGGGTGCCCGGGCGGTCGTCCGGGCAGGGGTGGTGCGGCGTACGCCGCAACCGATTACATGCGCAGCGCGCTCAGTGCGCGCCCTCTGCCGGCGGCTCGACGAGCTCGATCAGCACGCCGCCGGCGTCCTTGGGGTGCACGAAGTTGATGCGCGAGCCGGCGGTGCCGCGGCGCGGCCCGTCGTAGAGCAGACGCAGTCCGGCGTCGCGCAGCCGCTGGGACGCGACGTCGACGTCGACCACCCGGAACGCCACCTGCTGGATCCCCTCGCCGTTGCGCTCGAGGAACTTGCCGATGGCGGTGTCGGGCCGGAGCGCCGACAGCAGCTGGATGCAGGAGTCGCCGATGCCGACCATCGCCTCCTCGACGCCCTGCTCCTCGTTCACCTCGCGGTGCACGAGCGGCAGCCCGAAGGCGCGGCCGTAGAAGTCGATGGCGGCGTCGAGGTCGCGGACGGCGAACCCGACGTGGTCGATGGCGGTGACGACGGGCCCGAGGACCTCGGCGGGGGTGGGGGTGCTCACAGGGATATCGTGGCGCTGAGCACGCCGTCGTGTCCCAGGAGGGTCCTATGAGCACCGGTCCGACCGTCATCGTCGCGGGGGCCCGCACCCCCATGGGGCGCCTCCTCGGCTCCCTCAAGGACTTCTCCGGCGCCGACCTGGGCGGGGTGGCGATCAAGGCGGCGCTCGAGCGCTCCGGCGTCTCGCCCGACCAGGTCGACTACGTGATCATGGGCCAGGTGATCCAGGCCGGTGCCGGCCAGATCACCGCGCGCCAGGCCGCGGTCAAGGGCGGCATCTCCATGGACGTGCCCGCGCTCACGATCAACAAGGTCTGCCTGTCGGGCCTCGACGCGATCGCGCTCGCCGACCAGCTCATCCGCGCGGGCGAGTTCGAGATCGTCGTCGCCGGCGGCATGGAGTCGATGACGCAGGCTCCGCACCTGCTGCCGAAGTCGCGCGAAGGCTTCAAGTACGGCGACGTCACGATGATCGACGCGATGGCCTTCGACGCGCTCACGTGCGCCTTCGACCAGGTCGCGATGGGCATCTCGACGGAGAACCACAACGCGAAGTACCCGAACGTCACGCGCGAGGCGCAGGACGCGTTCTCCGCGCGCTCGCACCAGCTCGCCGCGGTCGCGCAGAAGAACGGCGTGTTCGCCGAGGAGATCGCGCCGGTCGAGATCCCGCAGCGCAAGGGCGACCCGATCGTCTTCAGCGAGGACGAGGGCATCCGCGCCGACACGACCGCCGAGTCGCTGTCCACGCTGCGTCCGGCTTTCGCGAAGGACGGCACCATCACCGCGGGCTCGGCGTCGCAGATCTCCGACGGCGCTGCCGCGGTCGTCGTCATGAGCAAGGCGAAGGCCGAGGAGCTGGGGCTGACCTGGCTGGCCGAGATCGGCGCGCACGGCGTGGTCGCCGGCCCCGACGCCTCGCTGCAGGAGCAGCCCGCGAACGCGATCCTCAAGGCGCTCGGCCGCGAGGGTCTCTCGGTGTCCGACCTCGACCTCGTGGAGATCAACGAGGCGTTCGCCGCCGTCGGTCTCGCGTCGACCGAGAAGCTCGGGATCGACCCCGACAAGGTCAACGTCAACGGCGGCGCCATCGCGCTCGGCCACCCGGTCGGCATGAGCGGCGCGCGCGTGGTCCTGCACCTCGCGCTCGAGCTCAAGCGCCGCGGTGGCGGCCTGGGCGCAGCCGCCCTGTGCGGCGGCGGCGGCCAGGGCGACGCGCTCATCGTGCGCGTGCCGTCGGCGTAGTGGCTCCCGTCCTCGACGTCGCGGACCTGGTCTCCCGGGCCCGCGAGGGTCAGCCGCGCGCCGTGGCGCGGCTGATCTCGCTGGTCGAGGACGCCGCACCCGCGATGCGCGAGGCCACGGCGGCGCTCGCGCCGTACTCCGGCCGCGCCCACGTCGTCGGCCTCACCGGTGCGCCGGGAGTGGGGAAGTCGACCTCGACGTCGGCGCTCGTGGCCGCCTACCGCGAGCAGGGGCTGCGGGTCGGCGTGCTCGCGGTCGACCCCTCCTCGCCGTTCTCCGGCGGCGCGCTGCTCGGCGACCGGGTGCGGATGCAGGACCACGCGACCGACCCCGGCGTCTACATCCGCTCGATGGCCTCGCGCGGGCACCTCGGCGGGCTCGCGTGGTCAACGCCGCAGGCCGTGCGGGTGCTCGACGCCGCCGGCTACGACGTCGTGCTCGTCGAGACCGTCGGCGTCGGCCAGAGCGAGGTGGAGATCGCCGGCGCGGCCGACACCACGGTCGTCCTGCTCGCGCCCGGCATGGGCGACGGCGTGCAGGCGGCGAAGGCGGGAATCCTCGAGATCGGCGACGTCTTCGTCGTCAACAAGGCCGACCGCGACGGCGCCGACTCCACCGCGCGCGAGCTGCGGCACATGATCACTCTCGGCTCGGGCCCGCGGTCGGGGAGCTCCGAGGACCGCTGGACCCCGCCGGTGCTCAAGACCGTCGCTGCGAACGGCACCGGTGTCGACGAGGTCGTCGCGGCGATCGCGTCGCACCGCGAGTGGCTCGAGCGCACCGGCGAGCTCGTGCAGCGCCGACGTGCGCGTGCCGCTGCCGAGGTCGAGGCGATCGCGTTCGACCAGCTCCGCGCCCGGATGGGCGACCTGCGCGGCGACTCGCGTCTCGAGGCGCTCGCTGCCCGCGTCGTCGACGGCGGCCTCGACCCCTACGCGGCAGCCGACACCCTCGTGATGGGCCTCACCGCCTGAGCCCTCCGGCTCAGCCCGGGAAGTGCCGCCAGACCCCCTCGGACACGACCTCGACCGTGCCGTCGGCGACGACGATCGCGCTCTGGTCGTCGAGCGCGTACGCCGGACCGCCGATGCCCGCGGCCCACACCTCTGCGGCCGCCATCGTGTTCTCCGGCATGTCGGGATGCCCGACGTGGGGGAAGATCGCGAAGTCCACGACGCCGAGGGTGCGGTCGTCGTCCGACGGCCGGTCCCAGACGACGAAGTCGGCGCCGATGCGCGGCGTCATCACCATGCTGCCCGCGCTCACACCGACCCAGACCGTGCTGTCCAGCGCGGGCAGCAGGTCGGCGAGGCCCGACTCCCGCATCCAGTGGCTGAGGTACGTCGCGTCGCCGCCGTCGACGAGCAGCACGTCGGCCTCGCGGACCCAGCCGACCCAGCGGTCCGAGCCCATGCTGGGGATCGCGGTGAGCTCGAGGAGGCCGACCGAGCGCCAGCCGAGACCGACCATCGAGTCCGCTCCGGAGACGAACCTCCACGCCGACCGCGGTGTGCACCACGAGTGCCCGTACTCCGCCGTGGGGATGCAGAGCGCATCGCTCTCCTCGATCGGCTTGCCCAGCAGGCGCACGAGCGCCTCCCGGATGCCGTCGTTGGTGATGCCGCCGGAGGTGAGCAGCAGCTTCACGTCGGGCTCCGTCTCGTCACGCGGTCGGGGTCGTCGTGATGGTTCCCCACGCGGACCCGGGTCGCAACGACGGGCGCGGTCGCGTGGCGCGGCGACCGCCGGTCAGACCTCGGCGGCGAGCCGCTCGAGGCGGGCGTGGATCTGCGGCACGTACGCCGCGGACTCGGGCTTCATCACGGTGCTGCGCAGGATCCGCGCGGCGGCGGCATCCCGCTCGACGTCGTGCCCTCGGGCGGCGAGGGCGTCGGCGGTGACGGCGTACGTCGCGAGGTGGATCTGCTCGGTGGGGTCGCCGGCCGCGGCCGCGTGGAAGAGCGCCTCGCTCGCGGCGTCGACCGCCGACACCGAGGCACGTCGCGGCAGGTAGGCGACGATGTCGAGGTCGGGGCGCTGGTAGGCCGCGAGGGCCTCGGAGCCCTCGAGCAGGTCGGTCCACGCGAGCGCCCCTCGACGGCCGGCGCGCAGCACTCGACCGAGGCCGGCGTCCGACAGCGGCAGCACCTCGAGCGTCAGCCACAGGGCCGCGGCAGCCGCCCCGGCGCGGCTGCACTCGAGCGAGATCTCGCCGAGGTGCAGCTCGTCGGAGCTGAAGTAGGTGTACGGCGAGTCGTGCACGTAGAAGCGGCCGACGGACGGGTCGGCGAACAGGACGGTGCCGCAGCCGTAGGGCTGCAGTCCGTGCTTGTGCGGGTCGACGACGACGCTGTCCACACCGGCGATGGCGGCGTACGGCGCCTGCGCGACGCCGTCGGCGCTGTCGTCGGCGACGAGTGCGAAGAACCCGCCGTACGCCGTGTCGACGTGGATCCGGGCGCCGGCAGCACGGGCGCGCTCGACGATGCCGGCGACCGGGTCGAGAGCACCGAGCCCGGTCGTGCCGACCGTCGCGACGACGGTGCCGATCCGTCCCGTGGCGAGCACCTCGTCGAGGTGGTCGAGGTCCATCCGTCCCGCGGCGTCGGAGCGGACCGCGACCCCTTCGACGCCGAGCACGCCGCACATCCGGGAGTGGGTGTAGTGCGCGTCGGCGCTGTAGGCGATCGCCTTGCCCGGGTGCGACTCGCGCGCGACCCAGAGCGCCTCGAGGTTGGCGATCGTGCCGCTGGACGTGAGGTGGCCGAGGTGCTCGGGGAGACCGAACATCGCCGCGATGCGCTCGACGACCTCCTTCTCCATCTGCGCCGTCGCCGGGCCGCCGTCGAGCGCGTGGTTGTTGGGGTTGATGAGCATCGCGGTGGTGTAGCCGAGGACCGCGGCGGGGTGCGGCGGCTTGAGCATCTGGCCGACGTAGCGCGGGTGGCCGTAGGGGTAGTTGTCCTGCAACCGCTCGACGAGCCGTCCGAAGGCTTCGGCGAGGGCGTCATCGGAGACCTGCAGGCTCGGGTGCGTCTCGAATCCGCCGTACTGCTCCTGCCATGCAGCGATCGCGTCGACCCCTCGGGGCAGCCAGGCGCGCAGGTCGGTCATGCGGTTCCCTCCTCGACAGCGGCGCGCTCGACGGTGAGCAGGCTCTCCTCGGCGTGCTCGGCGTGGTACGCCGCACCGCCCCCGCGGAGGCCGAACAGCCGCTTGCTGTAGAGCAGCCAGACGATCGCGGCGACGTTGACGAGCAGCGCGCCGATCTTGAGCACCGTGATGCGCTGGGTGAGCTCGTAGACCTCCAGCGGCAGGAAGACGCTGGTGGCGACGACGGCGAGGTACTCGCCCCAGCGCTTCATCGTCCAGAGGCCGTACGCCTCCGCGAACTGCAACGCGCAGTGGGCGAGGAGCGCGATCGCGATCCACATCAGCGCCGTCTCCGACAGCCCGAGGGCCTCGCGCACCGTGCGCACCAGCCACGAGCCGTCGATGTTCCAGCCGATCTGGTCGGCGAGCGGCCGCAGGATCGGGATCTCGAGGTCGAAGGCCTGCTCGATCGCGTCCTTGCTTCCGCGCCAGCGCAGGATCCCGATCGCGAGGAGGAGCAGCAGGAGCGCGCGCAGCGCCCGCTCCGCGGCGAGCAGCCGCATGATGACCAGGTCGCGCAGCAGTCGGCCGCGGGGGATCTCGGGCGCCTCGTCGGCGGGTCCGGACGCCTCGGGAGCGCCGACGACGTACGCACCGCAGCGCAGGCAGCGCCAGGCGTCGCCGGCCGGGGTGCTCACGTGGAGCCGGTCCGCCAGCGCCTGCTCGTCGGGTGCGTACGTCTCGTGCCCGCGCAGCCCGCACACCTGCCGGTTCCAGTCCACGCCGTCACCCTAGCCAGGCGCCGGCACCGCCCCTCGGAGGTCCGGGGGACCCGATCAAGCCTCCGGCCGTGCTCCGCTCACGGTGAACGGAAGGACTGCTGCTCACTTGGCAACGAAGGGCACATTCAGTGACAAGGGTGCCGGGGCTGACAGGATGGTGGGCGTGCAGCTGACACCCTCGGAGCGGGACCGGCTCCTGCTGTTCACGGTCGCCGAGCTCGCGCGCGCCCGGCGGGCGCGGGGCCTGCTGCTCAACGTCCCGGAGGCCACGGCGATCATCGCCGACACCGTCGCCGAGGCGGCGCGCGACGGGAAGCGGCACGACGAGGCCCTCGCTGCGGGCCAGGCCGTCCTCGGCCCCGACGACGTGCTTCCGGGCGTGGCCGACGTCCTCTACGACGTGAAGGTCGAGGCGGTGTTCGACGACGGCACGCGGCTCGTCGTCGTGCCCGACCCGATCGGCGGCGGCTCGCTCGGCGACGCCGCGCCCGGTGCGATCGCGGTCGTCGCGGACCCCGATGCGGATCCGGCCGACGACGCCGAGCGCAGTGCGCGCCTCGACGTCGTCGAGGTCGACGTGGAGAACACCGCGCCGATCCCGATCACGGTCACCAGCCACTTCCACTTCCTCGAGGTGAACCCGCGCCTGTCGTTCGACCGCGCGGCGTCGTACGGGCGCCATCTCGACATCGCGGCCGGCGCGAGCACCACCTTCGAGCCCGGTACGACGACGCGCGTGCGCCTCGTCCCGATCCGCGGCGAGCGCGTGGTCATCGGGTTCGCCGGCCTCGTCGACGGGCCGCTCGACGCCCCCGGTGCGCAGGACCGCGCTCTGGAGCTGCTGCGCGCCACGGGGTTCCTCGACACCGGCGCACCTGGCGGCGATCCCGAGCAGGCGGTCGCGCGGGTGCGCGCGCACCTCGTCGAGCACCCGGAGGTGCAGTCGTGACCGGCAACCCGGCGGCCCACGCCCACACCTACGGCCCGCGCACCGGCGACCGCGTCCGGCTCGGCGACACCGGTCTCGTCGTGCAGGTCGAGGCGCACAGCCAGCCCGACGACGACGAGTTCCTGCTCGGCTTCGGCAAGACCGGCCGCGACGGCATCGGGCTGCGCGCTGTGCCGACATCGGAGTCGTGCGACGTCGTCATCACCAACGTGCTCGTGCTCGACGCGGTGCTCGGCATCCGCACGGCGTCGATCGGGATCAGCGGCGGCCGCATCGCCGCGGTGGGTCGCGCGGGCAACCCCGACACGTCCGACGACGTCGACATCGTCATCGGCACGAGCACGATCGTCATCAACGGCGAGGGGCTGATCGCCACCGCCGGTGCCGTCGACACCCACGTGCACCTGCTCTCGCCGCGCGTGATGGAGGCCGCGCTCGCGAGCGGCGTCACGACGGTGATCGGTCAGGAGTTCGGTCCGTTCTGGGGGGTGGGCGTCAACGCTGCCGCTCCGCTGCGGACGGCCTACGCCGCCTTCGACGCGTACCCGATCAATGTCGGGCTGCTCGGCCGCGGGTCGGTGTCGCGCCGCGGCTCGATGCTCGAGGGCATCGCCGCCGGGGTCTGCGGCTTCAAGGTGCACGAGGACACCGGTGCGCACCTGCGCTCGCTCGACACCTGCCTGAGCGTGGCCGAGGAGCACGACGTGCAGGTGGCCGTGCACACCGACGGCCTCAACGAGGGGCTCTCGGTCGAGGACACCCTCGCGGTGTCCGACGGCCGCGTGTTCCACGCGTACCACGTCGAGGGGTGCGGCGGCGGGCACACGCCGGACGTCCTCCGGCTCGCCGGGGTGCCCCACGTGCTCGCGTCGTCGACGAACCCGACGCTGCCCTACGGCCGCGACGCGGTCGCCGAGCACTTCGCCATGATCTTCAACGTCCACGCGCTGCGGCCCGACCTGCCGAGCGACGCCGCGATCGTGCGCGCCCGCGTGCGCGCCGCGACGATGGCCGGCGAGAACGTGCTCCACGACCGCGGCGTCATCCCGATCACGAGCAGCGACGCGCAGGGGATGGGGCGCGCCGGCGAGACGGTCCGTCGGACGTTCCAGCTCGCGGCGGTCTCGAAGCCGGCCGACGACGACAGCCCGCACGACAACGCACGGGTGCTCCGCTACCTCGCGAAGCTCACCGTCAACCCGGCGCTGGCGCACGGGCTCGCGCACGAGGTCGGGTCGCTGCAGCCCGGTCGGATGGCCGACGTCGTGCTCTGGTCGCCTGCGACCTTCGGTGCCAAGCCGTGGATGGTCCTGAAGTCGGGCCTGCCGGCGTGGGGCACCGTCGGGGACCCGAACTCCGTGGTCGACGTCGCGGAGCCGCGCGTGCTGGCTGCGCAGTTCGGCGGCATCGGGGGAGCGGCCGTCGACTCGTCGGTGATCTTCACCAACCGCGCGGCCGTCGAGTCGGGCGACGACGTGTTCCCGACCCGTCGACGCCGGGTCGCCGTGCGCGGCTGCCGCGACGTGTCGCTCGCCTCGATGCTCCACCACCGGGCGTCGGCGTCGGTGTCGGTCGCCCCGAACGGTGCCGGTGTCAGCCTCGACGGCGAGCTGCTGCACATGGACCCCGTCGAGTCCGTCCCGCTGTCCCGCCTCTACTTCCTCTGAGCCGGCCCGGCTCCTGCGCCGAACCTCCCCGGCGCCCCGCACCCGGACGTCGACCTCGGCGGGTTGGCCCGTGGCGGTGCTCGGGAGCGTCCGTCTGCGCGGGCGGCGGCGAGGAGGCGCGCGTGATCCGTGGTACCGTCGATCAGGTTGCTACAGCAGTTCCTCGATCGTTTCTGACGCCCGCGGATCGACTCCGCCGGGCGTCCTTTCTTTCTCCCTGGTCCTCAGGGGATGGAGGGGCACGGCGGCAACTCGCCGGACGCGATGTACGCGTCCGAGCCGTCCTACGAAAGAGGAACAGTCATGGTCAACGGAACAGTCAAGTGGTTCAACAGCGAGAAGGGCTTCGGCTTCATCGCCCCCGAGGACGGCAGCGCGGACGTGTTCGTGCACTTCTCGGCGATCGCCTCGTCGGGCTACCGCACCCTCGAGGAGAACCAGAAGGTCTCCTTCGACATCACGCAGGGCCAGAAGGGCCCGCAGGCGGAGAACGTCACCCCCTTGTAGGTCCCGCCCGACCTCCGACGGCCTCCGCGCCGTCGCACCGATGTGGATCGCCCCTCCGGGGCGGTCCACATCGTCGTTTCCGTCCCACGCCTGGGCCCCCCGGGGCGCGAGGTGGAGGGTCGGATCGCGCCGTGGAGAGAGGCGTGCACCCGCAGCCTGCTGCGGCCGTACGGAGCGCTGTCACTCGGCGTCGTGGCGCAGGGCGACGAGGACGGCCGAGGTGAGCGTCGCGACGAAGGAGTCGTCGATGCTGTCGCCGCGCACGAGCAGGCGGTGGACGAGCGTGCCCGCGAGGACGTCGTAGAGCAGGTCGCAGCGCTCGTCGGCGCGCGCCCGCGAGATCTCGCCGCGGGCGACCGCACGGTCGAGGCCGTCGGACACCAGGCGTCGGGCCGGCTCGATCATCGACCGCTCGACGGCGTCGCGGAGGTCGACGTCGCGGCCGGCCTCGGCCACGACCGCGAGGTAGGCGGCCCGCGCCTCGGGGGTGGAGTAGACCTCGGCGCACGCGCGCACCGCACCTGCGATGTCGGTGGCGGCGTCGTCGCTGGGCTCGATGCGGGCCGTGGCGAGCAGCTCGGCCACGGCCGCGACGGCGAGGTCGCTGCGCGAGGAGAACCGGCGATACACGGTGGTCTTGGCGACCCCGGCCCGCGACGCCACGCCCTCCACCGTGAGCCCGGCCCAGCCGCTCTCGGCGAGCACCTCGCGGGTGGCGGCCAGGATCGCGGCGTCGGCCGCGGTCGAGCGCGGCCGGCCGCGGCGCGCGGGCCCGGGCCCGTCGGGCGCCCCGGCGGGCGTCCCCACGGGGGAGGGCGGCGCGGTGGAGGAGCTCATCAGCGGCACTCTCCCACGCACGCGGCCCGCGCCGGCCCCGGCCGCCCGAGATGACCCGGAGCGGCGTACGGTGCGCCGACCCGGGGATCAGTGATACGATACGTAGCGTACCGGAAAGAACAACGAAAGGAGGCGGCCATGTCCGCCACCACCCACCTTGTGGACGTGAGCTCGACCGGCGCCGTCGCCGAGGCCGTCACCACGGCCGCACCCGACCGGACGCGCCTGGCCCTGCAGCTGGTCCTCGCCGTCGCCCTGGGCACGCTCGCCGCGGTCCTGACCACCTGGGCGCTGCTCTCGACGATGACGCTGCACATGTCCTTCTAGGCCCTCCCTCGCGGCGCCGCCGCACGCCCGGTGAGAGGATCGCCGGGTGAGCAACGCCGTACCCCCCGCTGGCCGCCTGCCCCTCCGGGGCGCCATCGACCTCGCCGCGCTCGCCGCGGCGAAGGAGGCCCAGGCCGCCGCCGAGCAGCGCCTGGCCGAGGCCGGCGACCTGCCGGCCGGCCTCGTCGTCGACGTCACCGAGGAGACCTTCCAGGCGGAGGTCCTCGACCGCTCGTTCGCCGTCCCCGTGGTCATCGACCTGTGGGCCGACTGGTGCCAGCCCTGCAAGGCGCTCACCCCTGTGCTCGAGGCGCTCGCCGCCGAGGACGCCGGTGCCTGGGTGCTCGCGAAGGTCGACGTCGACGCCGAGCAGCGGATCGCCGCCGCCTTCCAGGTCCAGTCCATCCCCACGACCTTCGCCGTCATCAAGGGCCAGCCCGTCCCGCTGTTCCAGGGCGCGCTGCCCGCCGCCGAGGTGCGCCAGTACCTCGACGAGCTGCTGCGCGTGGCCGCGGCCAACGGGGTCACCGGCCGCGTGGGCGCCGAGGGAGAGGCCGTCCAGGCGGTCGAGGAGGAGCCGGCCGGCGACCCGCGCTTCGACGCCGCCTACGACGCGATCGAGGCCGGCGACTGGGACGCCGCCGAGGCGGCCTACCGCGCGGTGCTGGCCACCGCTCCGAACGACGCCGAGGCTGCTGCCGGACTCGCCCAGGTGGCGCTGCTGCGCCGCACCGAGGGCGTCGACCCGGCCACGGTGCTCGCCGACGCCGAGGCCGATCCCGACGCGCTCGACAAGCAGTCGCTCGCGGCCGACTACGAGCTGCTCACCGGTCGGGTCGACGAGGCCTTCGCGCGCATCGTCGAGCTCGTCCGGCGCACCTCCGGCGACGAGCGCACCGCGGCGCGCGACCACCTGCTCTCGCTGTTCGCGCTCGTCGGCGAGTCCGACCCGCGGGTCACGCGGGCGCGTGCCGCCCTCGCCAGCGCGCTGTTCTAGCCGTCGACGACCTCGGGGTCAGGCCGGTCCGCCTCGGCGCCGCCGTCGAACTCGAAGTCGCCGTAGGCGCGCTCGTCCTCGCGGGGCTCGATGTGCGTCTGGACATGCACGCCGTCGAGCGACTCCCGGATCTCCGCCTCGACCGTCTCGACGAGATCGTGCGCCCTCGCCACGGTCCAGGCGCCGGGCACCAGGACGTGGAAGGCGACGTAGCGCTCGCGCCCGCTCTCGCGGGTCTGCAGCCCGTGGAAGGACACCTCGTCGGTGCGGTGCCGGTGCAGCACCTCGGTGACGGCCGCGACGTCGTCCTCACCGAGCGCCCGGTCCAGGAGCGACGACGTCGACGACGTCACCAGGCGCGTTCCCACCACGAGGATGTTGATCGCGACGGCGATGGCGACCAGCGAGTCGAGCGGCAGCCAGCCGGTGATGGCAACCAGGGCGACGCCGACGAGGACGCCGGCCGAGGTCCAGACGTCGGTCATCAGGTGCTTGCCGTCGGCCACGAGCGTGACCGAGCGCTCGCGCCGCCCGACCCGGAGCAGGAGCAGGCCGACGGCGCCGTTGACGAGGGTGGCCGTCAGGGAGATGAGCAGGCCGATCCCCAACGACTCCAAGGGCTCCGGGTGCAGCAGCCGGTTGACCGCGGAGACGATGATGACGGCGGCGGCGACGAAGATCATGAGGCCTTCGATGCCCGCGGAGAAGTACTCGGCCTTCGCGTGGCCGTAGTGGTGCGAGGAGTCGGCGGGCTTGGCGGCGACCGTCAGCGCGACGAGCGCGATGATCGCGGCGACCAGGTTGACCACGGACTCGGCGGCGTCGGAGAGCAGCCCGACCGACCCGGTGATGAGGTAGGCGCCGGTCTTCAGCGAGATCGTGACGACGGCCGCGCCGATCGACAACCAGGCGTAACGGGTCAGCGGCACCTGCTCGGTCATGCCGTGGTCACCTCCGCCCGTCGATCGTCCCAGAGCCCGCCGCCCGAGTACCGACGCGACGGCCCGCAGGTCAGCGGCCGGAGGGCTGCTGCTGGGTGACGCAGTGCACGTTGCCGCCACCGAGCAGGATCTCCCGGCCCGGCACGGTGAGCACCCGGCGGTCCGGGAAGAGCTCCTCGTACGCCGCGACCGCGGCCGCGTCGTTCGGGTCGTCGAACAGCGGAAGCACGACGATGCCGTTGCCGATGTAGGAGTTCACGTAGGAGCCGGCCAGCCGCTCGCCGGCGGCGCGCGGCTGCGATCCGGGAACGGCGTCAACGCCGTCGGCCTCCTCGGCCGTCATGTGCAGCGGCCCGGGCTGGAGCAGCTTCACGACGCGCAGCGGGCGCCCCTGCGCGTCGGTCTCCTCCTCGAGGATCGCGAGCGCCTCCGCGGACCGCTCGTGCTGCGGGTCGTCCTGGTCGTCGGTCCAGGTGAGCATCACGACGCCGGGGGCGGCGAAGCGGGCGAAGTTGTCGATGTGGCCGTCGGTCTCGTCGTTGACCACGCCGCGCGGCAGCCAGATCACCTTCGACGTGCCGAGATGCGCGTGCAGCTGCGCCTCGATCTCCTCGCGGGACAGATCGGGGTTGCGGTTGGGGTTGAGCAGGCACTCCTCGGTCGTGAGCACCGTGCCCTCGCCGTCGACGTCGATCGAGCCGCCCTCGAGGATCAGCGACGGGCGGTAGACCGGGACCCCTTGGAGGTCGCAGATCTTGGGGCCGACGAGGTCGTCGGCGTCCCACGGGAAGTACAGGCCGCCGCGCAGTCCGCCCCACGCGTTGAACGACCAGGACACCCCGCGTACGTCGCCCGCGTCGTTCACGACGAAGGACGGGCCGGTGTCGCGCACCCACGCGTCGTCGGTCGTCGTCTCGACGAGGCGGACGTGGTCGGGGAGCAGACCGCGGGCGACGGCGTACTGCCGGTGCGACACGAGGACCGTGACGTCCTCGGCGCTCGCGATGGTCTCGATGAGCGTCCGCCACGCGCGCTGCGCGGGCTTCGCGCCGTCGCGCCAGTTGTCGGTGCGCTCGGGCCAGACGAGGAAGCAGCCGGCGTGGTCGTCCCACTCGGCAGGCATCCGGTAGCCGTCGGCAGCAGGGGTGGAGGTCAGCGTCGCGGACATGGCTGTCAGCGTGCCAGAGCGCCCGCCCGCGTCCAGCACCGGTCGGGCGCTGCGTCGTCGTGCCGCTGTCCGGGTCGGAGCGTCGGGCGGCCTACCCTCGGAGGATGGGCCACGACCATGCGCACGGGATGTCCGCCGGAGGGCGGCACCGGTCGCGGCTGCTGGTGGTGCTCGGCATCACCGTCGTCGTGCTCGTCGTCGAGGTGGTCGGCTCCTGGCTGACCGGCTCGCTGGCGCTGCTCGCCGACGCCGGCCACATGCTCACCGACGCCGCGGGCATCACCCTCGCGGTGCTCGCCGTGACCTTCGCGTCTCGCCCGGCCACGCCCGAGCGGACCTTCGGCTACTACCGCCTCGAGATCCTCGCAGCCGTCGCGAACGCGGTGCTGCTCGGCGTCATCGCCGTCTTCATCCTGTGGGAGGCGTGGCAGCGCTGGCAGGACCCGCCGGGCATCGAGGGCGGGCTCATGCTCGCGTTCGCCGCGGTCGGGCTGGTGGCCAACCTCGTGGGCCTGCTCGTGCTGCGCGACGGTGCGTCCGAGAGCCTCAACGTGAAGGGCGCCTACCTCGAGGTGCTCGGCGACCTGCTCGGCTCGGCCGCCGTGATCGTCGCCGCCCTCGTGATCCTCGCGACCGGGTGGCTGCAGGCCGACGCCGTCGCGTCCGTGGCCGTGGCTCTGATGATCCTGCCGCGCACCTGGACCCTGCTGCGCGAGGCGGTCGACGTCCTGCTCGAGGCGACGCCGCGCGGGGTCGACCTCGTCGCCGTGCGCCAGCACATCCTCGACACCCCTGGCGTCATCGGGGCGCACGACCTGCACGCGTGGACGATCACGTCGGGGCTGCCGGTCCTGTCGGTGCACGTGGTCGTCACCGACGAGGCGCTCGCCGACGGGGGAGCGGGGCGCGTGCTCGACGAGCTGGCCCACTGCCTCGCCGACCACTTCGACGTCGAGCACTGCACGTTCCAGCTCGAGCCCGCCAGCCACGCCGACCACGAGTTCCACGGCCACGCCTGACCGCCGAGATGCCGCGAGGCGCGGTGGATCGGCGCCTCGCCACCTGCCGCCGTCTACTCGGGGCGGACGTCGAGGCCGAGCGACTCGGCGAGGGTGACGGCCTGCTGCCAGTGGATCAAGGCACCGCGC
>WBZP01001791.1_pt1 | contig 25711 bp, 23 predicted proteins | sample 5204301 | NCBI WGS metagenome assembly WBZP01 (sample SAMN12412401, study PRJNA552823) | activated sludge metagenome | isolation source: activated sludge from nitrification reactor of wastewater treatment plant... | place: USA: Pennsylvania | collected 2017 | reverse complement strand
GCGGCGGTCGCCGCGTTCGCCGTGTCCGTCGGTGTCGGTGTAGGCGACGGTCAGATCCGGGCGCAGGACGTCGGGGATGTCCTGGCTGAAGGCCATCCCGCCGGCCACGCCGACGACGGCGGCCACCGCGATCAGGGGGCGGCCCCACCGGGCCGCGGCGGCCTGCGCCACTTCCAGGAACCCGAAGGCGCCGGCCGCGGCGAGCAGGGTGGTCAGGGTCGGCTGCAGCCGGAACGACAGCAGCGTCGTACCGGCCAGGGTGGTCAGCATCGACAGCAGCGACCACAGGTAGACGGTCAGGACGCCGATCGCCAGGGCGCCCGCGCGTACCGAGGACCGGGCGCGCACCAGCAGCCAGAGCGTACCGAGCATGCACAGCGCGCCCAGCAGCGAGAATTGCAGCATCGGAAAGGTCAGCACCGCGCCGTCGGCGGGCAGGTAGTGCTGTGCGCTGCCGGCCCCCGACATCGGGTCACGGGCGGCCCGCAACAGGAACGGCAGCCAGGTGATCAGCGCGATGGGAACGGCGATCGCCGCGATGACGGCCAGCCGCAGCAGCGGCCCGGCACCGCGCCGGACCACCGCGAGCACGACCGCCATCACGGTGACCGTCAGGGCCGAGAGCCCCAGCAGCAGCGTGTAGAAGGTGGCGGTGAAGCCCAGGAAGATCCCGACACCCACGATCGCCGCCCACCCCGAGCGCGACGCCCGCAGGCCGGACCAGGCGAGCACCAGCACCGGCGGCAGCAGCACGGTGATCATCGCGCTGTAGGGCTCGGGCGAGGCGTAGGCCAGCGTCGCGGCGGCGGTGGCCACGGTGACCACCAACGCGTATTCGAACCGGATCATTGCCGACCACAACACGAAGGCGGCCACCACGGCGATCGCGATCGACGTGATCGACCACGGCTTGACCATCTCCCAGCCGGGCATCCCGGTCAGGGCGGCGGCGCGGCCACCGATCCAGAACCAGCCGGGCGGGTAGAACGGCGGCAGACCGAGGTAGGTCATGTCGTGCAGCGCGGGACTGTCGGTCAGCCGGGTCAGGTACTCGGTGCGGAACTGCTGATCGACGGAGATCCCGAACAGGTACAGCCGGGTGGCGCCCAGTGGCATGCCGAGGGTGGTGACCACGAACCCGGTGAGGAAGAGCACCGAGACCAGCCGGGCCAGGGTGCGCCGACCGCGACGCCACAGCCAACCGGCACCGAGAAGTGCTGCCAGGCAAGCGAACTGACCCACCGTGGTGAGAGCGTGCAGTTGGTTGGAGGACGGATACGCCGGCCACTCGACCCGGCCGATCGCGATCAGCGACACCACCGAGACCACCACGGCCAGCAGCGCCGCCACAACCAGATGGGCGACGGTGGACAGTCCCGCCCTCATTTCAGAGGGGCAGCTTCCGGAAGACCTTGCGCGGGATGTGCCGCATCACGGTCATCAGGTAGCGCACCGGGTTGGGCGCCCAGATCAGTTCCTTGCCACTCTCCGCCGCGGCGACCGCCAGCTCGGCCACATCTTCCTTGTCGACCGTGAACGGTGCCTCCTTGGCGCCGGTGGCCTTCCAGTGCTCGAGCGTGGTGGTGGTGCGCACCTGTCCGGGGCGGATCACCAGAACCCGAACCCCGTACTCGGCCAGCGCTTCTCCCAGCCCGAGGTAGAAGCCGTCCAACCCGGCCTTGGTGGAGCCGTAGACGAAGTTGGAGCGACGCACCCGCTCCCCGGCGACCGAACTCATGGCGATGATCTGGCCGGAACCCTGCGCCCGCATCCGCTCACCGACCAGCACGCCGACGGAAACCGCTGCGGTGTAGTTGATCTGGGCGGTCAGCACGGCCTTCGCCTGGTTCTGCCACAGCTCCTCGGCGTCGCCGAGGACACCGAACGCCACGATCGCAACATCGACATCGCCGCTGCCCCAGGCGGATTCGATGACGGCCGGGTGGCTGCCGGTGTCCAGCGCGTCGAAGTCCAGATATTCGACGTCAGCCGCTCCGGCGTTGCGGATCTGCGCCATGGCGGCCTCGCGCTTCGGGGCGTTGGGCAGGTCGGCGAGGATCACCCGAGCCCGGGCGTCGCGCAGATAGCGCTCGACGATCGCCAGACCGATCTCCGACGTGCCGCCGAGCAGCAGGATGGTCTGGGGATTCCCTACGGCATCGAGAACCATCTAGTGCAACTCCAAGCGTCGGGCCATGTCGGACATGAACACCCCGTCGGGGTCCACCCGTCGCCGCACGGCGATCCATTCGTCGATGCGGGGATACATGGCGTGGAAGGTGGCCGCCGTGGTGCGGGAGTCCTTGGCGGTGTACAGCCGGCCGCCGAATTCCAGTACCCGGCGGTCCAATTCGGTGACGAACTCGTTGAGGCCGGCCTTGATCGGGAAGTCGACGCAGACGTTCCAGCCCGGGATCGGGAAGCTCAGCGGCGCCTGGTTTCCCTGGCCGAACAGTTTGAACACGTTGAGGAACGAGTAGTGCCCGGACCGCTGGATGTCGACGATGATCGCCTTGAACTCCTCGACCGCTTCGGTGGGCACGACGAACTGGTACTGCAGGAACCCGGACGGGCCGTAGGCGCGGTTCCATTCCCCGAACATGTCCAGCGGGTGATAGAACTGCGTCAGATTCTGGACCTTGCCGCGATAGGTGCCCGATTTGAGGTACCAGAGCTCGCCGATCGGCATGAAGGTGAACTTGTTGGCCAGCCCGTTCGGGAACAGGTCTGGCAAGGTAAGCAGTTGCGGCGCATCGAATTTCAGTGGATTCTTCTGCAGCTTCGGCGGCAGCTGGTCCAGTGTCGCCAGCGAACCGCGGGAGATCGCGGCGCGGCCCAGCTTCGGCGGCTTGCTGATCGCGTCGAACCAGGCGCTGGAATACGTGTAGTTGGATTCGCTGCCGTCGCTGTGGAAGGCGATGGTCTCGTCCAGGCTCTTGGTCACGTCGCCGTCGGCGATGAAGTACGCCGTCTCGGTCGGGGTCATGTCGATGGTGGCGCGCAGGATGATGCCGGTCAGTCCGTTGCCGCCGACGGTGGCCCAGAACAGCGCAGTGTCGTCGGCCGAACCTCCCGAGGGGGTGAGGTGACGGACCTGCCCGTCGGCGGTCAGCAGTTCCATCGAGCGGACGTGGTTGCCGAAGCTGCCCGCGCTGTGGTGGTTCTTGCCGTGGATGTCGCAGGCGATCGCGCCGCCCACGGTGACCTGCCGGGTGCCCGGCAGCACCGGCACCCAGAGTCCGTGCGGCAGGGCCGCCTTCATCAGCTGGTCGAGGGACACCCCCGCGTCGACGTCGACGATGGTCGAATCCGGGCCGCAGGAATGGATGCGGTTCAGTTCCGACATCTCGACGACCAGGCCGCCGCCGTTCTGCGCGTTGTCGCCGTAGGACCGGCCCAGCCCACGCGCGATGACGCCGCGCGGGCCCGCCGCTGCGACGGCCTTGGCGATCTCTTCGGCGTCGGGTGTGGTGAGCACCTGAGCGACGGTCGGAGCGGTGCGGCCCCAGCCGGTCAGGCGCTTCTGGGTAACAGACATCCCGTCGAGGGTACCGTCCGGTCAGCGCCGCACCGCTTCAGCGGAGCCGGAAGATGACCGTCCGCTGCACGATGAAGTTGATGACGGTCGCGGTGCCCTGCGCGATCACGAAGCCGACGGTGGCCGCCCATGCGGTGCCGTGCATGGCGTGCAGCACGACGTGGTAGATACCGACCTGCACGACGAAGGTCAGCGCGTAGAGCGCCATGACGGCCACGAAGCGGGCCCGGCTGGGCGGGGCCTGGAACGTCCAGCGCCGGTTGATCAGGTAGGCGGTGATGGTGCCGGCGATGAAGCTCAGCGTCTTGGCCAGGTCGGGTTGCACGTGCAGCCCGAAATGCAGCGCCATGTTGAGGCCGTAGTCGACGCACGCCGACAGCCCGCCGGTGATCAGGAAGCGCAACCCCTGGGTCTTGAGACCCAAGCGGGCGGGCGGGGTGATCTCGCTCATCGCGGGAATCGTACGTGGCGCCGATGGTGCAGGATGTGCACTGTGCAGGACCTCGTCCGGGCGTGGCACGCGCTGCTGCGGCGCCACAGTTCGTCGCCGCTGATCGACGATGTGGGCGCGGCGCTGCTTTCCAGCTGGTCCGATCCGCGACGCCGGTATCACGACATCGATCACCTGCGCGACATCCTGGGTTACGTCGACGTGCTCGCCGACGACGCCGACGACGCCGACGCGGTGCGCCTGGCCGCCTGGTATCACGACGCGGTGTTCGAGGCCCGTCCCGACGACGAGGAGCTCAGCGCTTGCCGCGCCGAGACCGAGCTGGCCGGCCTGGACGCCGACGCCGCGTTCGTCGCCGAGGTGGCCCGGCTGGTCCGGATGACCGCCGCGCACAATCCCGAACCCGGCGACCACAACGCCGAGGTGCTCTCGGACGCCGACCTGGCGTCGCTGGCGATCGACGGCGAACGGTACCGGCGCAACTCCGCGGACATCCGGCTGGAGTTCGCCCACGTCGACGAGCATCTCTTCCGGGCCGGGCGGGCCGCCATCATCGCGGCGCTGTTGGCCGGACCGTCGCTGTACCGCACGCGAGTCGGTCGGCAGCGCTGGGAGGATGCGGCGCGGGCGAACCTGAAGGCCGAGCTCGACGCCCTGACCGGTCCGTGAGTCATATGGCACCGGCCAGTGGTGCCTTGGTCCCTATGCAAGACCGCCGCGGGTGGACGAAGATCAACTCATGACGCCACAAACCGAGGCCGCCGGGCCGGTAGCCGTACTGAGCGACGACGAGAGCTGGGATCTGATCTCCGGGGTGCACCTGGGCCGCCTGGTCACGGTCCTCGAGGGCCGGCCCGAGATCTTCCCGGTCAATTTCGTGGTGCAGCGCCGCACCATCCTGTTCCGCTCCGCGGAGGGCACCAAGCTGTTCTCGACGGTGATGAACGACCACGTGCTGTTCGAGGCCGACGACCATGGCGTGGCCGAGGGCTGGAGCGTGATCGTCCGGGGCACCGCCGAATTGCTGTACGGCAGTGACGATATCCAGGAGGCCGAGAAGGCCGGGCTGTACCCGTGGATCCCGACGCAGAAGCTGCGCTTCGTGCGGGTCACGCCGACGGATGTCACCGGCCGGCGGTTCGAATTCGGTCCCGAACCGACCGACGGCTCCGTGGCCGGCTGAGCGACGAACGCCATCTGTTCTGCGGTGTCTGCGAGGTCTACTCGCGCGATGTGTCGGTGACCGCTGAACAGATCGGGAATCACACCCAGTAGGGCACACGGGCCCGGTACTGGCGCATCGCGATCAGCGCGACGGTCCAGCCGATGACGGTCAGCCCGATCACCACTGCCCAGTGCCGCAGATGCTGCGGGTCGCCCAGCAGCGGCGCCCGGACGATCTCCAGGTAGTGCAGCAGCGGGTTGAGTTCGACGATCTTGGCCCAGCGGTCGGCGCCCTGCTGGTGCAGTGTGTTGTTGTTCCAGATGATCGGCGTCATGAAGAACAGCAACTGCACCAGGGAGAACAGCAGCGGGCTGATGTCGCGGTAGCGGGTGGACAGGATCCCGAAGCACAGCGCCACCCAGACGCAGTTCAGCGTGATGAGCAGCAGTGCGGGAATCACCGAAAGGTCGGCCCAGTTCCAGGGTTTCGGGAAGATGATCGCGATGACGACGAAGATGACGATGTTGTGCGCGAACAGGATCATCTGCCGCCACACCAGCCGGTAGACGTGCACCGACAACGGTGTCGGGAGCTGTTTGATCAGGCCCTCGTTGGCCACGAAGACGTCGGCGCCCTCGAGGATCGCGGCGTTGATCAGGTTCCAGACGATCAGGCCCAGCGTCACGTACGGCAGGTGCACCGCGAGTTCGAGATGAAAGAGCTTGCTGTACAAGGCGCCCATCGCCACCGCGGTGGTGCCCGTCGCGATGGTGATCCAGAACGGCCCCAGCACACTGCGGCGGTAGCGCTGCTTGATGTCCTGCCAGCCCAGGTGCAGCCACAGTTCGCGGCGCGCGAATCCGTCCACAAGATCCTTGCGGGCCCGCCCGAACGTCCGGGACTGACTGGCCGCGTCGACGAACGTCATCTCTGCCCGAACCTTTCCTGTCTGCCCAAGCGCCGCAACCGAATCCATTCGGCCAGCCCGGCCGGGTCCCGTCGGGTCACCAGGAAGTACCAGCCGAACCGCACCCACTCCTGCGGGAGCAGCTTGCGCAGCCCGGGCTGCGACAACAGGTAGCCGCGGTTGCGGTAGGTATAGAAACGCTTGGCATCACTCTCCGGGTACTGCGTGTGCATCCGGCCGCCGAGGATGGGCTTGAACTCGTCGCTGCCCTCCGGGTGCAGGTAGGCCGCCTCCAGGCAGGTGCCGAACGGCAACCCGGAACGCACCAGCCGCCGGTGGAGCTCGACCTCGTCGCCACGCATGAACAGCCGAAGATCCGGCACCCCAACGGCTTCCACGGTTGTCGCCCGGAACAGGGCGCCGTTGAACAGCGACGCGATACCGGGCAGCAGGTCCTGTTCGGCGTCGGTCCGCAGTTCCGATGCCCGCCGGCGCCACACCAGACCGCGCCGCAGCGGGAAGGCCAGTCGGTCGGGGTCGGCCATATCGCACACCATCGGCGAGACCTCGGCCAGCCCATGGCGTTCGGCGCACTCCAGCAGCGTCGCGAGCACATCGCCGTCGGCGGGACGGCCGTCGTCGTCGGCCAGCCAGACCCAGTCGGCTCCCAGCGCCAGCGCGTGCAGCATACCCAGCGCAAAGCCCCCGGCGCCGCCGAGGTTGCGCCGTGACGCCAGGTAGGTGGACGGAATCGGTTGGGCGGCAACGAGTTCGCCTACCCGCGGATCGGCATCGTTGTCCACCACGATCAGGTGATCCACCGAGCGACTCTGCGCAGCAAGCATTTTCAGCGAGTTGCCCAGTTCCTCGACACGGCGGTGGGTGACAACCACCGCGATCACCGTGCCCGTCATCGGAGGCGGGTTTCCTCGAGCACCTCGCGCACGTGCCGGGCCGCGTCGGGGCCCTCATAGGCGCCCACCACTTCCTCGATGCCGCCCTCCATGCGCACCGTGCCGTGGTCGATCCACATCGCGGTCTTGCACAGCCGCGCCAGGAATTCGTTGGAATGGCTTGCGAACACCAGGATCCCGGAGCGTTCGACCAGGCTCTGCAGCCGGGACTGGGCCTTCTTGAGGAACTCCGCATCGACGGCGCCGATACCCTCGTCGAGCAGCAGGATCTCGGGGTCGATACTCGTGACGACGCCCATCGCCAACCGCACCCGCATGCCCGTGGAGTAGGTGCGCAACGGCATCGACAGGTATTCGCCGAGCTCGGTGAACTCGGCGATCTCGTCGACCTTCGCCAGCATCTGCTTGCGGGTCTGCCCGAGGAACAGCCCCCGGATGAGAATGTTCTCGAATCCGGAGATCTCCGGATCCATGCCCACGCCGAGATCGAACACCGGCGCCACCCGGCCGCGGACCTTGGCGACCCCGCGGGTCGGTTCGTAGATTCCCGAAAGTAGCCGCAGCAGCGTCGATTTGCCGGCCCCGTTGTGCCCCACCAGGCCGACGCGGTCACCCATCTGCAACGACATCGTGATGTCGCGCAACGCTTCGACGACGACGACGTTGGAACTGTTGCGGCCGATGGTGCCGCCGGCCTTGCCGAGGAACGCCTTCTTCAGCGACCTCGACTTCGCGTCGAAGATGGGGAATTCGACCCAGGCGTCCCTGGTCTCGATGAAGGGCTCACTCACCGCCGGACGCTCTACAGGTACTGCCCGGTGCCCGCGGACCCGGACGCCCCCGCCGGCCCGCGCTGACCGCCGGGCATCACGACACCGGGCGGCAGTGCGCCCTGACGCATCTGTTCGAGCTGCGCACGCGCCGCCATCTGCTGGGCGAACAGCGCGGTCTGGATGCCGTGGAACAGTCCTTCGAGCCAGCCCACCAACTGGGCCTGCGCGATGCGCAGCTCGGCGTCCGAGGGCACCGCGTCGTCGGTGAACGGCAATGCCAGCCGCTCGAGTTCGTCGCGCAGCTCCGGCGCCAGCCCGTCCTCCAGCTCGTGGATCGACGCCTTGTGGATCTCGCGCAGCCGGTTCCGGCTCGCATCGTCCAGCGGCGCGGCCTTCACCTCCTCGAGGAGCTGCTTGATCATCGTGCCAATGCGCATGACCTTGGCGGGCTGCTGCACCAGATCGGTGATCGAGGTATCCGGGACGTCGCCCGCCATCTCGTCGTTGGGCACACCGATGATCTCGATGTTGTCGTCGTCCGTGCTCACGGTGTGTGTGCTCCTCCGCGCCACTCGTAGATCCGGGCCTGGCCGTTGTCGTAGAGCTTGGCCCACGATTCCGACTCTCCCAAGGACACTAGCCCGTCGGGCATCTTGAACCCGCGGACCACCGTCGTGCTGGTCACGACGTACCGGATCCCGAGTGCCTCGACCGCCTCGGCCACCCGGGAATCGTGATCGGCGTCGTCGGCGTACGCCCAGAAGATGAACCGGTGGTAGCCCGGACCCTGCTGCACCGGATAGTCATAGTGTGTCCAGAGCGGGTGCAGCCCGGCGACGGCGTACATCCATGCCGTCCCGTCGGTGTTGGCGTTGCCGATCAGCGTGTCCCGCGCGGCGGGCAGGGTGGCCAGATAGGCGAACGCCTCGAGGTCCTTCTGGTTGATGATCACCTGGTCGTACTTCTCCCCGAACAGGTACTTGTGCCGCGGGAAGTAATGCCGGGCCAGGCCGACGGTGCTGCCCGCCAGCAGCACGCACAGCACCCCGACCCAGAATCGGGACCCGAGATCGCGCGGACCGAACCGGCGTGCCCAGCGCACCGCCAGCCCCGCCAGGGTGAACAGCCCCAGTCCGGCCATCGGGGTGAGCAGCAGCGTGATGACCCCCGACAACCGGCGCGGGTCGCTGTAGAACAGATCGCTGTAGAGCGAGATCACCCGGCCGGCCAGTCCGCCGAAGGGCTCCGACGAGTGCACGATCGCCAGTGCCAGCAACGACCAGGCGGCGGCCACCCACAGCGGGGCGCGGGCCACCGTATGACATCCCGGCGTCAGTACCCGCTCCCTGGGTGGTCGGTCGAGGAACCAGTTACCGGCGGCCCACGCCGGGCCGAGCATCATCAGCAGACCGCCGACGGCGGCCAGCGCGATCACGATGTTCTGGATCGGGAAGTCGTTGAGGTGCCGGGTGTGCTGGACGATCGCGTCGAACAGTGCCTTCTTGCGGCCCTCGTGCGTCATGAACTCGTGCCCGGCGATGATCTCGGCCTGCTGCAACACCCCGAGGAACTGCGGCAGCAGTGCCAACAGTGTCGGGACGGCCACCAGGACCAGGCTCAGGAAGTCCGCCGCCCGACCGCGGACCGGTCGCCACAGCACTCCACAGAGCCACCACATCGCGACGAACGTCACCACCACGACGCCGCCGGTGATGTGCGTCGAGAAAACGCCGATGAGCGCCAGCACCGCGAGCGGGATGCGGTCACGGTGCCGCGGGCAGCTCATGATCAGCACCGTGGTGGGGACGGCCAGTCCGTAGGCCACCAGATTGGGGATCGCCGCGGTGTCGAACTCCACGTAGGGCACCGCGGTGAACGACGCCGACAGTGCCGCCGCGGTCGCCGCGGCGCCGGCCGTCTGCCACTGGCTGCTCATCGGCCTGAGCAGATTCCACGCCAGCACGGCGGCGCTGACGGGGAACAGCCATGCCGCGGCGGCCACCGAGCTCAGGGTGTAGGCCGTGGCGGGGGCGGCTCCCGTGAGCTGACAGAACACGGCGGCCAGCGCGTGGAAGGTTGACGGGTAGTACAGCTGCATGTGGGTTTCGACGTTTCGCAGCTCGCCCATGTGCGTCGAGGACGCCTGTCCCGTGTCGAGGATCCAGCGGATCTCGTTCGCGTGCCAGACGGCGTCCCAGGTGCTGGGGATCGACTGCCAGGCCTGGATGCCGCGGAACGCCGCGAACCAGATCAGGAATGCACCCAGCAGCACGCCCGCGGCAACGACCAGGGCCGGCCCGCGAGCGGCTCCACGCACTTCGCCGGCGTGGTCACGCAGCCGCGCCAGCACCGTCGGGACGACGGCCGCCAGGCCGGTGAGGACCGCCCAGGCCGCCAGAGCAGTCCAAGCGTTCCAACGGATTCCGACAGCCCCGAACGGGATGATGGCGACACCCACGATCCCGTAGGTCAGCGCCGGACCCAGGGCAAACGCGGTGGCCCAGGTTAGCCGGGCCAGGCGGCCCAGTACGGCGCCGGGCAGGATCAGCAACAGCACGGCTGCCAGCACTCCAAACCCGAAGCTCACTGCACTAGTATCACCAACGACGTGGTCCGGCTCGGACCGGCGGGGGTATCAGGGCCACCCGTGGCGATCCCGGTCCATCCCGATCCGACATCGCCGGACATCTAAGGTGGCTTGCATGGCTTTCGACGTCGCCCGGGTGCGCGGTCTGCATCCGACCCTGGGCGACGGCTGGGTGCATCTCGACCCGCAGGCCGGGATGCTGATTCCCGACGTCGTCGCGACCACGGTGTCCACCGCCTTCCGGACCTCGGCGACCAGTGCGGCCGGCCCGCACCCGCTGGCGCGCCGCAGCGAGACCCTGCTGGCGGCGGCCCGCCAGGCCATGGCCGACATGGTCAACGGCGATCCGGCCGGTGTGGTGCTCGGTGCCGATCGGTCCATCCTGCTGACGCTGCTCGCCGACGCGTCGTCGTCGCGCTCCGGGATCGGCAACGAGGTCGTCGTGACCCGCCTCGACGACGAGGCGAACATCGCTCCCTGGCTGCGGGCGGCCGACCGATACGGCGCCAAGGTCAAGTGGGCCGAGGTCGACATCGAGACCGCCGAACTGCCCGCCTGGCAATGGGAGAGCCTGGTCACCAAGGACACCCGGTTGGTCGCCGTCCCGTCGGCGTCCGCCACCGTCGGCACCATGGTCGATCTGCGACCGATCACCAAGCTGGTGCACGACGCCGGTGGTCTGGTGATCGTCGACCACACCGCGGGCGCCCCGTACCGGTTGCTCGATATCGAGGAGTCCGGTGCCGATGTGGTGGCGTTGAATGCCGCCGCCTGGGGCGGGCCGCCGATTGGGGCGCTGGTGTTCCGCGATCCGGAGTTGATCGAGACCTTCACCACAATGTCGCACGACCCACGCGCGGCCGGTCCGGCACGCCTCGAGATGGGCGGGCACCAATTCGGGCTGCTGGGCGGGGTGGTCGCCAGTGTGGAGTACCTGGCGAACCTCGACGAGGCCGCCGACGGCGATCGCCGGGCCCGCCTGGCCGGCTCCCTGCGCTCGGCCGGTGCCTACCTCGACGGGCTGTTCGAGTACCTGGTGCACTCGCTGCAGTCGATGCCGCCGGTGATCGTCCTCGGCACTCCCGAGGCCCGCATCCCCGTGCTCAGCTTCGCGGTCACGAACGTGCCTGCGGACCGGGTGGCCCAGCGACTGGCCGACAACGGCATCCTGGCGACGCCGAACGCCGCATCCCGCGTGCTGGATCTCATCGGTGTCGACGACATCGGCGGCGCGGTGACCATCGGCCTGGCGCACTACACGACGGCCTACGAGGTGGATCAGCTGATGCGGGCGCTGGCCTCGCTGGGCTGATTGTCTCGCTCCGCTCGACGGGGCTGATCAGACCGTTAATACCACCTTGCCGGTGACCGCCCCGGCGGTCAGCATGGCGTGGGCCTCGCCGGCCTGCTGGATGGGCACCGTCGCACCGATGACGGGCCGCACCCGGCCGTCGGCGATCATCGGCCACACGGCGCCGACGGTGGCGGCGACGATGTCGGCCTTGCCCATCGGACCGTCGAGCGGCCGGCCGCGCAGCGCGGTGCCGATGACCCGGGTGCGCTTGCCGATCAGCTTGCCGATGTTGAGCTCACCCTTGACCCCGCCCTGCATTCCGATGATGACGAGCTGGCCGTCGGCCGCGAGCGCGTCGATGTTGCGGTCCAGGTAGGCCGCGCCCATGAGGTCGAGGATCACGTCGGCGCCGCCGAGTTCGAGCATCCGGGCGACGAAGTCGTCGTCGCGGTAGTTGATGGTGTGCTCTGCACCGAGTTCGCGGCACTGGTCGAGCTTCTCGGGTGTGCCTGCGGTGACCGCGACGGTGGCCCCCAGTGCGCGCGCAACCTGGATGGCGTGGCTGCCGACGCCGCTGGCGCCGCCGTGGACGAGCAGGAGCTGGCCGGCCCGCAGGTGCGCCGTCATCACGAGGTTGGACCAGACCGTGCAGGCCACCTCGGGCAGTCCGGCCGCGCCGATCAGGTCGACACCGTCGGGCAGGGGCATGATCTGGCCCTCGGGGACGGCGACGAATTGGGCGTATCCGCCGCCGGCCAGCAGCGCGCACACCTGGCGGCCCGCGAGCGGCCCGGCGCTGACGACGGTTCCGGAGACCTCCATGCCGATCGTTTCGCTGGCACCCGGCGGCGGTGGGTACCGCCCGGCCGCCTGCAGCAGGTCGGCGCGATTGACGCCCGCGGCAGCAACTTCCACAAGGACCTCACCGAGGCCCGCTGTGACGTCGGGCACCTGCTGCCAGGTCAGGCTCTCGGGTCCGTCGGCGACGATGGCGTACACACCGGCCACCGTACAACCCGAATTCCGCGCTACCGCGACGCTGCACTCCCCTACGATCTGTCGCCATGCAGGGGATGATCGCCGGGCGGACGGCGGGCAGCATGCCGGGTCTGGACATCGCCGAACAGCGCGCCTGGCAGAACTTCCTCGACACCACCTTGCGGCTGCACGCCGCGATGAACCGCAGGCTCGCCGACTCGCACAAACTGACCCTCGCCGACGTGCGGCTGCTCGATATCCTGGATCATTCGGCGGCCGGTTCGGTGCGCATGGGCGATCTCGCCGAGGTCCTGGTGCTGCTGCCCAGCCGGGTCACTCGCCAGATCCGCCGGCTCGAGGCGAACGGTCTGGTGCAGCGGACCACCAGCCCGGAGGACGGCCGCGGGGTGCTGGCCAGCATCACCGACAGCGGACGAGACGCGGTCCGGCAGGCGATGGTGACCTACGCGCAGGCGGTCCGGGTGGATTTCCTCGATCAGTTGACCCGTAGCCAGCTGGCGGCGATGGGCGACAACTGCCGCCGGATCAGCGCGGCGCTGAAACCACCCGACGGGCCGGGCGGGGTGCCGGCCGGTTGATCCCACTAGTCTGGTCGGCGGTGGCGTGGCAGAGCGGCCTAATGCACTCGCCTTGAAAGCGAGAGACGGCTAACACCGTCCGGGGGTTCAAATCCCTCCGCCACCGCACTTGTGATACCGCGTGCCCTCACCGGGCGTGGGGACGGCCCGACGCAGCGTGTCCGCCGCTGAGGGTCAGCGCGGAGTTGATCAGGCCGACCATGCTGAAGGCCTGCGGAACGTTGCCCATCTGCCTGCCGGTCCGGGTGTCGTACTGCTCGCTGAGCAGTCCGAGGTCGTTGCGAACCTGCAGCAGCCCCTCGAACAGCGCCTCGGCATCCTCGGTGCGTCCGATGCCGCACAGCGCCTCGACCAACCAGAACGAGCACGCGAGGAAGGCACCTTCGGCGCCGGGCAGCCCGTCGACGTCGCCATCGGCATCGGGTCGATATCGGTGCACGAAGCCGTGCTCGCCGAGCTGCTCGCGCACCGCGTCGACCGTGCCGATGATCCGCGGATCCGTCCACGGCAGAAAGCCCACCTTGGGCAGCAACAGCAGGGCGGCATCCACTCCGCGGGACCCGTAGAACTGGGTGAACGTGTTGCGCTCGGCATCGAAGCCGTGCTCGCACACGTCGCGGTGGATGCGGGTGCGCAGAGCGCACCATCGATCGATCGGGGCATCGTGTCCATTGCGCTGGGCGGTGTCGATGGCCCGATCGACACCGGCCCACGCCATCACTTTGGAATGAACGAAATGTCTTCTGGGACCGCGGACTTCCCACAGGCTGCTGTCGGGCTGCTGCCAGTTCCCTTCCAGGAAGTCCAGCAGTGCGCGTTGCACATCCCAGGCGCTGTCAGAACCCGGCAATCCCGCGTCGCCGGCAGTGTGCAGTCCGGTGATCACCTCGCCCCATACGTCGAGCTGGAATTGGCCGGCGGCAGCGTTGCCGATTCGAACCGGGGTGGCACCCTCGTATCCGCTCAACCAGTCCAGCGTCCGCTCCGGGATGCGGCGTGCTCCGTCGAGTCCGTACATGATCTGCAGCTGCGACGGATCACCGGCGACCGCGCGCACCAGCCATTCCCGCCACTCTCGTGCTTCCTCGATGAAGCCGGTGCCCAGCAGCGCTTGCAGCGTGAACGTGGCATCGCGTAGCCAGCAGTAGCGGTAATCCCAGTTCCGCGAGCCACCGGGTTGTTCGGGCAACGACGTCGTTGCCGCGGCGAGGATGCCGCCGGTCGGGCGGTAGGTCAACGCTTTGAGCGTGATCAATGCGCGGTGTACCGCGTTCTGCCAGCGCCCGTTATACCCGCAGTGGTCGATCCAGTTCTCCCAGAAGTTCATCGTGTCGGACAGGGCGTGCTGCGCGCCGACATCGGGGGGCTCGTCCTCGTGGGCTTCGTTGTGAGTCAACACAAATGGCACCTTCTGGCCCGCGCTGACCTCGAAATCCGCCTCGATCATCTTATGGTCACCGCGCAGGTCCACCGGGGTGGCCAGGCGCAGGAAATCGGGTCCGGCGACCGCGGTCAATCCGCCATCACGACGTCGTACCCACGGTGTGACGTCGCCGTAGTCGAAACGGATCTTCAATTCCATCGTCATCGGAACACGCCCCGCGAGGCCCTCGACGACCCGGATGAGGGCGGGTGCCACCCCACGCGGCGGCATGAAATCCGTCACCCGCACGCGGCCGTCGCCAGTGACCCACTCGGTGTCCAGGACCAGCGTCGGCCCCCGATAGCGGCGCCTGGTCGCGCGGCAGCTGCCGGCTGGAGCCAGCCTCCAATACCCGGCGTCCGCACCACCCAGCAGGGCGGCGAAGCATGCCGGCGAATCGAACCGCGGCAGGCACAGCCAGTCGACGCGGCCGTCGAGGCCCACCAGCGCGGCGGTCTCCAGATCGCCCAGTAACGCGTAGTCCTCGATCCTGACGATGTCGGACCCCTGTTCTCCGGCCGCCGCGCTGAGTCGTTGCATCCTTTATTCATACCCGCAATAATTGCGTTAGAGCAATAGTTACGAGGACACGTACGGCAGGAGCACGACATGGCGAGAAGCGGTGACAGCCCGTGGCTGCAGAGCTTTTCGGCGGCGTTGGTCGGCATAGTGCTGGTGTTCGCAGGTTTCGCAGCACTCGGCTGCTGGCTGACGGCGCTGGGCGAGGGCACCGTCTGGCAATCCGTCGGAACGGGAATCGCCACGCTGATCTGCTTTGTTGTCGGCTTCAGCCTGCTCGTGATCGCCGTCAAACGCCGCGGCGGCTTGTTGCGTGCGCGACCGACCCAGCAGCAGCGGCGAACGTACCGGGCGCAATATCGCCATCGCACCGAGCACAGCGAGCCGCTGCTGCCGCCCTCGCCGCCAAATCCTTCACCCACCCGCAATATGTGCTTAGACGCAACCATTGTGGGTATGACGGTTTGGAACGAACCCGACCGGGAAGGGGCCGCACAGGTGCGTGCAGAACAAGACAGTCAGGTTGTCGTCGTCACCGGGGCCAGCGCCGGAATCGGACGCGCGGCGGCCCGCGCCTTCGGGGCGCGCGGAGCACAGGTGGCGCTGTTGGCCCGCGGGGAAGTCGGCCTGCAAGCCGCGGCGCGCGATGTGGAGGCCGCCGGCGGCACGGCGATGGTGGTGCCGACGGACGTCGCCGACGCCCAACAGGTCGAGGAATCCGCGGCAGCGGTCGAAAGCCGGCTCGGACCCATCGATGTGTGGGTCAACGTCGCCTTTACATCGGTATTCGCGCCGTTCGGCGAAATCGGCGCCGACGAGTACAAGCGTGTCACCGAAGTCAACTATCTCGGTTTCGTCTACGCCACCATGGCCGCGTTACGGCGGATGCGGGCCCGCGACGCGGGCACCATCGTCCAAGTCGGCTCGGCGCTGGCCTATCGCGGGATTCCGTTGCAGACGGCGTACTGCGGTTCCAAACACGCCATCCAGGGCTTTCACGAGGCGCTGCGCTGCGAGCTACTGCACGACCACAGCAATGTGCACGTGACCATGGTGCAAATGCCGGCGGTCAACACCCCGCAGTTCTCCTGGGTGCTCTCGCGGCTGCCCAATCACGCTCAACCGGTACCGCCGATCTACGAGCCCGAAGTGGCCGCCCGGGCGATCGTGTATGCCGCCGGCCATCCTCGCCGCCGGGAGTACTGGGTCGGCGCGAGCACGGCGGGCACGCTCATCGCCAACGCCGTCGCGCCGGGCGTGCTCGACCGCTACCTGGCCAGGACCGGCTACGCGTCACAGCAGACGAGCCAGCCCCGCTCGCCCGATCAACCGGCGAACCTGTGGCAGCCCGCGGACGGCCGCAGCGGCCACGATTTCGGCGCGCATGGAATCTTCGGCGCCAGGTCCTGTTCGGCAAGCGCCCAGATGTGGGCGAGCCAGCATCATTCGCTGTTGGCCGGTATGGGCGCCGTGGCTACCGCGCTCGGCGCCGCGGCGGCGCGGCGGTGGTGGCGATGACCGCACTCACCGCGATTCGCGCGGGCTTCGGCGGAGTGTGTCTGGCCGCCCCGCAAGCAGTCCCCGGTCTGGCACCTCCCCTCGACGGCCGGATGCGCCTGGTCGTGCGAATCCTCGGCGCGCGCCACCTCGTGCAAGCCTGGCTGATCGGACGTTCCCCCACCGTTGTCCGGCATGGCGTCGGCGGCGGGATCGATGTCGCGCACGCCGCCACGATGGTCACGCTCGCGCGAGTGGATCGTCGTCGTCGCCGGCCGGCGCTGACCAACGCCGCGATAGCACTTACCTTCGCGGGCGCCGACTTTCGGTCGGCTCGCCGCATCGCGGAGGCGGGCGGCCTCAGATGAGCACGATGGCGTTATTCTCGGATGCCGGCTCGCCGGCCGCCGAAGCGAAGCTGGCGAATGCGGCCGCCAACTGGTCACGCTCATCGGCGGGCATCCGTCGCAGCACTCGCGCAATCGCACTGCGCCGGTGTGCACTGACCCGGTCCACCAGGTCCTTGCCCTTATCCGTCAACGTCAAGGAGATGTTGCGCCGGTCCTGCAGCGACTCCTGGCGGTGCAGCAGCCCGGCTTTGATCAGTCGATCGCAGGTGCGGCTGGCATTGGAAGGGTTGACCTCCAGCGCGTCCGCCACCGCGGCCAGGTTCTGCGGGCCGCGCGTGTCGATGATCACCAGGACGCGCAACTGCGGCACCGTGACCATTCCGTCGGTCTCACCGATCGAGGCCGCCGCGATGCCGACCAGCGCGCGGGACGCCCGCATCACGGCCTCGACGTGCGCGGTGGACGGCTTCGAATTGCTGTTGCGGCGGCGGACGGTGGCGGTCATACCCGCCATCCTCCCCTTTTCTGTTGCGGTATCGCAACCTTTGCGCTGCACATCACGAGATCCACGGGCGCTCATCCGCTCGCGCACATTACAAGGAGGCTCCGATGACCGACACCACAGTGGCTGACTACATCCTCGACCGGCTCCGAGCCTGGGGGGTCGCGCACGTTTTCGCGTTTCCCGGCGACGGCATCAACGGGATGCTGGCGGCCTGGGGCCGCGCCGACAACCGTCCGCAGTTCGTGCAGTCCCGGCATGAGGAAATGAGCGCGTTCGAGGCGGTGGGTTACGCCAAGTTCACCGATCGGGTCGGGGTGTGTATGGCCACCTCGGGGCCGGGTGCGGTGCATCTGCTCAACGGGTTGTACGACGCCAAGCTCGACCATGTGCCGGTGGTGGCGATCGTCGGGCAGACCAACCGGAGCGCCATGGGAGGGTCCTATCAGCAAGAAGTGGACCTGATGAGTCTTTACAAGGACGTCGCCAGTGACTACGTGCAGATGGTCACCGTGCCCGAGCAGTTGCCCAACGTGCTGGATCGGGCAATCCGGGTGGCGCTGTCGCAGCGGGCGCCGACGGCGTTGATCATTCCGGCCGACGTGCAGGAGCTGCCCTATTCGCCACCGACGCACGAATTCAAGATGGTGCCCTCCAGTCTGGGCATCGAGTGGCCAGAGCTGGCTCCCGACGCTGCGGCGATCGGCCGTGCGGCCGAGCTGCTCAACGCCGGCAGCAAGGTGGCCATGCTGGTCGGCTCCGGCGCGCGCGGTGCCCGCAAGGAGGTGGCCGAGGTCGCCGAGCTGCTGGGTGCGGGAGCCGCCAAAGCGCTGTTGGGCAAGGACGTGTTGTCCGACGAGTTGGGCTGGGTGACAGGGTCGATCGGGCTGCTCGGCACCCGGCCCAGCTATGAAATGATGCGCGACTGCGACACCATCCTGACCGTCGGATCCAGCTTCCCCTACACCCAATTCATGCCCGATTTCGGGCAGGCCCGCGGCGTACAGATCGACGCCGACGCCACCCGCATCGGCATGCGCTATCCGTATGAGATCAACATCGTCGCCGACGCCGGCACGGCGCTCCGGGCGCTCATCCCCCAGCTGCGGCGCAAGGACGACCGGGCCTGGCGGGACACCATCGAGGCCAACGTGGCTCGCTGGTGGGAGACCATGGCGAAGGAAGCGATGGTCGGCGCCGCCCCGGTCAATCCGCTGCGGGTGTTCTCCGAACTGTCGAAACGGTTGCCGGACAACGCGATCGTCACCGCCGACTCCGGCTCGTCGGCCAACTGGTACGCGCGCAACCTGCGGTTCCGCGGCGACATGCGGGGCTCGCTGTCGGGCAACCTGGCGACCATGGGTCCGGGGGTGCCGTATGGCATCGGCGCCAAGTTCGCGCACCCCGACCGGCCGGTCATCGTGTTCGCCGGCGACGGGGCCATGCAGATGAACGGGCTGGCCGAACTGATTACGATCAAGCATTACTGGGAGGAATGGGACGACGGCCGGCTGATCGTCGCGGTTCTGCACAACAATGACCTCAACCAGGTGACCTGGGAGATGCGAGCCATGGGCGGCGCGCCGAAATTCGCTGAATCACAGACACTTCCGGATGTCGACTACGCCGGGTTCGCGGCCAGCCTGGGCCTGCGGTCGACGACCATCATCGATCCCGATCAGCTGGGCCCGGCGTGGGACAGCGCGCTGGCCGCCGACCGGCCCACCGTGCTGGACGTCCACACCGACCCCAACATGCCGCCGATACCACCGCACGCCACCTGGGACGAATTCAGCTCGCTGACAGCGGCGTTGCTCGCAGGCGATGAAGACCGGTGGGAGTTGATCAAAGTCGGCCTCAAGACCAAGGCGCAGGAATTCCTGCCGCACAGATCGAACTGAACCGCTGATGTCCTTGTCGTCCGTGACCCAGACCGACGCTCCGGTGCACGCGATCACCGCGGCGGCCTACACCATTCCCACTGACGCGCCCGAGGCCGATGGCACCCTGCAGTGGGATTCGACCACGCTGGTGATCGCCAACGTCCGCGCGGGCGACGCCACCGGCGTCGGTTACACCTACTGCGACGCCGCGGCTGTTCCGGTGATCACCGGCGTGCTCGCCGATGCGGTCGTGGGCTGCGCTGCCAACGATGTCGGCGCGGCCTTCGATCGCATGGTCAAGGCGGTGCGCAACATCGGGCGGCCCGGCATCGCCGGCATGGCCATCTCGGCAGTGGACACCGCGCTGTGGGACCTCAAGGCGCGGCTGCTGGGGCTTCCCCTGCATCAGCTCTTCGGCCGGGTCCGCGACGCCGTCGCGGTCTACGGCAGTGGCGGCTTCACCAGCTATGACCAACATCAGCTCCGCAACCAGCTGAGCCGCTGGATCTACGAAGGCATTCCGCGCGTCAAGATCAAGATCGGCCAATCCTGGGGCAGCAATGTTTCGCGCGACCTGTCGCGAATCCGTCAGGCGCGCAAGGAAATCGGCCCCGATGTCGAACTGTTTGTCGACGCCAACGGCGCCTACACCGCCAAACTGGCGATCCGCATCATGGCCGAGGCGCACGACAGTGACGTGCGGTGGTTCGAAGAACCCGTCTCCTCCGACGACCTCGCCGGCCTGCGCATCGTCCGCGATGCGGTGGCATCCGATGTCGCCGCGGGCGAATACGGGTATGACCTGACCTACTTCGTGCGGATGTGCGCAGCCGGCGCAGTCGATTGTGTGCAGGCCGATGTCACCCGGTGCGGCGGCTACACCGAATGGATGCGCATCGCGGCGGTGGCGGCGGCCCACAACCTGGAAATTTCTGGGCACTGCGCACCCCAGCTGCACGCCCACATTGCCGCCGCCACACCGAACCTGCGCCATCTGGAGTGGTTCCACGACCACGTCCGCATCGAGGCGATGGTCTTCGACGGCCACCTCACTGCCGGCGACGGGGTGCTTCGTCCCGACGCCGCTGCACCGGGTCATGGCCTCACCGTCCGGGAGACCGACCTGGCGCGCTACCGGGTCGGCTGACCACCACACGAGGAGACATCAATGACCGCCCTACCGTTCCCCCGCACTCGAAGGCCGTTGCTGTTCCAGGAGTTAGCGGCGCAACTGCGCGAGCGGGTGGACGGCGAGGTGCGGTTCGACCCCGGCTCACGTGCCGCCTATTCGACCGACGGGTCGAACTACCGGCAGCTGCCGATCGGCGTCGTGGTGCCCCGCACCCCGCACGCGGGCGAGGTGGCGGTCGCGGTGTGCCGCGAGCACGATGTGCCGATCCTGTCGCGTGGCGGTGGCACCAGTCTGGCGGGCCAGTGCTGCAACACCGCGGTCGTGTTGGACTGGACGAAATACTGTCACCGGGTGATCGACGTCGACGCCGGCGCCGGCACGGCCATCGTCGAGCCGGGGATCGCCCTCGACATCCTCAACGACCACCTTGCCGCGGCCGGCTGGATGGTCGGACCCAAGCCGTCGACCCACGTCAGCTGCACCATCGGCGGGATGATCGGGAACAACTCGTGCGGATCCACCGCCCAGGCGTACGGGAAAATGGTCGACTCCGTGCGGCGCCTCGAGGTGCTCACCTACGACGGGACGCGGATGTGGGTCGGCGGCGCCGACGGTGCCCCTGCGACCGACTCCGATCGTGGTGCCGCCATCTACACCGGCCTGCGCGATATCGCTGATCGCTACGCCGACGACATCCGGGTGCGCTACCCGCATATTCCGCGCCGCGTGTCGGGATACAATCTCGATTCGCTGTTGCCCGAGAACGGATTTGACGTCGCCAAGTTCCTCGTCGGCAGCGAAAGCACCCTGGTGACCGTGCTGCACGCCGAAATCGCCCTGGTGCCGATCCCGGGGGCCACCACGCTGACGGTGCTGGGTTTCGACGACATATTCCACGCCGCCGACGCCGTACCGGCAGTCGTGCGCCACGGACCCACCGCCTTGGAGGGCATCGATCACCGCCTCGCGGCTCTCGAACACAGCAGACATCTGGCGGAGAAAGCGCTGCGCCAACTGCCGGACGGAAACGCTTGGCTGATGGTCCAATTCGACGGCGACAGCCAGGACCAGGCAGACGCCAGAGCGTGCACCATGATCGAGGATCTACGCAGCGCGACGCGCCACGCCACCGTCATCGACGATCCGGCTCGCAAGAAAGAAATGTGGGCGGCGCGGGAGGCCGGTCTGGGCGCCACCGCATACCCGCCCGGCGGCCCGGACACCCACGAGGGCTGGGAGGACGCGGCCGTCCCGCCGGATCGGCTCGGTGACTACCTGCGCGACTTCCGCGACCTGCTCAAACAGTACGACTACGAAAGCTCCTCGCTCTACGGCCATTTCGGACAGGGCTGCGTGCACACCCGTATCCCCTTCCAACTGAGCACTGCCGAGGGTGCCGCCACCTACCGCCGCTTCGTCGAGGACTCCGCCCGGCTGGTGGTGCGCTACGGCGGGTCGCTGTCCGGCGAGCACGGCGACGGCCAGTCCCGCGGTGAATTGCTGCCGATCATGTTCGGCGATCGCCTCGTGGCTGCGTTCGGAGAAGTCAAAGCCCTGTTCGATCCGCGCAACCGGATGAATCCCGGCAAGGTGGTGCACCCTCGCCGCCTCGACCAGGATCTGCGGATGGGGCCCGATTACCGGCCCGCCCAATTGGCCACGGAGTTCGCCTTCGCCCGCGACGATCACCGGTTCAGCCGCGCGGCATCGCGCTGCGTGGGTGTCGGCAAGTGCCGCGGCCACGAATCCGGGGTGATGTGCCCGAGCTACCGCGCCACCGGCGAGGAGGAACACTCCACCCGAGGCCGGGCCCGGCTGCTGTTCGAGATGCTCAACGGTGAGGAGATCACCGACGGCTGGCGCTCCACGGCTGTCCGCGACGCGCTGGATCTGTGCCTGGCCTGCAAGGGCTGTCTCAGCGACTGCCCCGTCAACGTCGATATGGCCACCTACAAAGCGGAATTCCTATCGCATCACTACCGCCGCCGGCTGCGGCCGGCGTCCCACTATTCGATGGGCTGGATTCCGTTGTGGGCGCGACTTGCTGGTGCCGCGCCGCACGCGGTGAACGCGCTCACGCACACCCCAGGTCTCACCTCGCTGATCAAGGCGGTCGGCGGCGTCGACAAACGCCGCGACTTTCCGCGGTTCGCCGACCAGCGGTTCACCCACTGGTGGCAGCAGCAGAGTCACCCCGACGCTGACTTCCCGCGGGGCCGGGTGCTGTTGCGGCCCGATACGTTCACCAACAACTTCGATCCCGACATCGCCCGCGATGCGGTAACGGTGCTGGCCGCGGCCGGTTTCGGCGTCGACGTGCCCCGGTCCCCCGTCTGCTGCGGGCTGACCTGGATCTCCACCGGACAGCTCGGCGTCGCCAAGCACGTGCTGCGCCGCACCCTCGACGTGCTGCGCCCAGTGCTGCGTAGCGGGACACCGGTGGTCGTCCTGGAACCGAGTTGCGCGACGGTGTTCCGCTCGGATCTCCTGGATCTGCTGCATGGCGACGACGATGCCCGCCGATTGGCTGAACAGACCTACACGTTGGGGCAATTGCTCCGCGCCCGAGCACCCGACTGGCATCCGCCGCATCACGGCGGGGCGGCTGTGGTGCAGCAGCACTGTCACCAACACGCCGTGTTGCGCTATGCCGATGAAGCGCAGTTGCTCGACGACGCCGGGGTCATGGCGGACATCCTCGACTCCGGCTGCTGCGGGCTGGCCGGCAATTTTGGCTTCGAGCGCGGACACTACGACGTCTCGGTGGCGTGCGCGGAAGACAAGGTGCTTCCGGCGATCCGTGCCAGCGACCCTGGCACGCTCGTTATGGCCGATGGGTTCAGCTGCCGCACCCAGATCCGCGAACTGGCCCCCGATCGCCAACCCCTGCACATCGCCCAGGTGCTCGCCGCGACGGTCCGTCCGTGACTGTCAGTTCCGCCGTTGAGGCGCAACCCGATTGATCATCGGCGAGTTCGCAACTCCGTTATATGCGCTCAAGCAACTATTGCGATATGATAGGCATAGGGCGGGGGCTCAACCGGAGGAGTTGCCGGCATGACCGTTGCCGAAGACGTCACCATCGCCTTCATCATCCTGGTGGGCCTCGTTACCACCGTGCCGCTCTACCTCGGCCTGATGGGGATGCTCGGTGCGGGCTACTTGGTGCGCTGTGCAGCATGCGGGCATGTGACCTGGTCGGTCACCGCCGGGCCGAACTCGTGTAGTCACTGCCAGCATGCGGGATTACACGCGTGACGGGATCTCCGCGTTGATGCGGTCCAGCAGATCCGGGTAACGATGCGCCTCGGCGTGCCGGCCCGGCTTGCCACTGCTGACCACGGCCGCCGACAGACGGCGGGACGGATCGGCCCACACCGCGATGTCGACCAGCCCGGTGTGCCCGAACGCGTCCGCCGCGTCCCGGCCGAAGGGCCCGAACCGCTTCGAGCCGAGCATGTACCCGGTGCCCCAGCGCATCGGCATCAGCCCGGTGGCGATATCGGGCCGCAGTCGGCGGGCCGGGGCGGTCGCCGCCGCCAGCGTCTCCGGCCGCATGATCCGTAGACCGTCGAGTTCGCCCCCGCGGCAGAGGATTTCGGCAAATCGGGACAGCTCGTCGGCGTTGGAGACGGTGCTCGACGACGGCACCACACTGGTCAGGAACGCCGGGGTGTTGGTGAACGGAATTATCTGGTGCAGGGTTCCGCCGACCGCCAGCTTGAACGCCCGCGCAATCGGTGCGGGCAGCGGCTTTCCGGTGGGGTGGCTGAGCGCGACCAGCGGCAGATCTGCTTCTGCCACACCGTAGTTCGTCCACCGGAAGCCGAGCGGATCGAGGATCTCGGTGGCCAGGATCTCCCGGATATTGCGTCCCGTCGCCGCCAGTACGATCTCGCGCACCAGCGGCCCCCAGGTAACGCCGTGATAGATGTGGACCAACCCCGGCGGGTACACCGGGCGCATCCGGCCCAGCATCTCGCGGGCGTAGTCGCTGTCGTCCATCCGTTTGAGGTCCACCCGTGGTCCGGTGGCGAACGGGATGCCGGCGCTGTGCGTGATGACGTGGCGAATCGTGGTGCGTTCCTTGCCGTTCCCGGTGTAGGTGGGCAGGTAATCGCAGACCAGGTCGTCGAGAGCGAAGGCGCCCCGTTCGACCAGCATGTGCACGACGGTGGTCGAGATCGCCTTGGCCGCCGAGTACACGCAGTAGGGCGTCGTGGTGCGCACGGGCACCTTCTCCGCGTCGGTCGGGTCGGTGGGCGCATTCCCCCAGCCGTGTCCGATCGCCCGGTTGAGCACGGGAATTCCGTTGTGCCGCAAGCACACCTGGAGGGCGGGATGCATCCCGGCCGAGTACCAGTGCCGCACGGCCGCCCAGATCCGCTCGATCGCCGCCGGGTCGATGCCGGAGTGGTCCTCGTCGGCCACATCGGTCACGGCGTCCAGGTCGACGGGTACCCGGATCCGGCCGTCGGTCACGCCGTTACCCGGTGCAGCGTCGCCGACAGATGGTGCTGCAGCGCGTGCCCGACGGCGGCCATCCGCAGCGAGTACGTCAGCGTGTCGCCGTCGACACGGATCGTCCGGGCCACCGACATGACCTCCTTGGCCGATTCGGTGCGCCCGATCTCCGTGGACACCAGGTCCATCTGCAGCACTCGGCCGGCCCCGACATCCAGTGGCCCTTCCTGGATCTCGGTGATTCCGGTGGGATGAGCGAGCACCAGTTCGATGCGGTCGGGCGACGGTGCCCGCACGTACCCGGTCTCGGCGTGCAGGGCGCGGCCGTCATCGACCGCCCGGGTGCGCTGGGTGTACGTCAGGAATGGCTTGCCGACGTGGCCGAAGGTGACTTCCTCGGTGTAGCCGAACGGCGCGATCGTCGGGTACTCGCCGGTGCCCGCACCCGCCCAGGTGCCCAGCAGGGGCGCCAGCGCGGCCAGGTCGGGATGCAGCTCCACGCCGGTCACGGGATCACTCGCCGGTGAACTGCGGCGGCCGCTTCTCGAACATCGCCTTGATGCCCTCGCCCAGGTCCTTGGATGGCAGGAAGGCCGAGTTCCACGCCGCGACGTAGCGCAGACTGGCCGCGACCTGGGCGGTGCGCTGTTCGTCGAGGACGTCCTTGATGCCCTGCACCACCAGCGGTGGGTTGGCGGCGATCTCGGCCGCGGTGGCATGCGCCGCCGCCAAGGT